>Ga0209317_1000167_pt1 | contig 88953 bp, 87 predicted proteins | sample RifGroB2_FD_183994 | JGI IMG/M metagenome (GOLD analysis project Ga0209317, IMG submission 183994) | Soil microbial communities from Rifle, Colorado, USA - Groundwater B2 (SPAdes) (version 2) | ecosystem: Environmental > Terrestrial > Soil > Unclassified | place: Rifle, Colorado | collected... | reverse complement strand
AACATTGGCGTGGTATATGTCTTATTTGGCATGCGCCATTATGCCATAACCATGCTAAATACTTAACATAAATATCTAATTAGAAGATTATAAGATGCTCACTTGAAACCTTAAACTAGCGCCATTCGGGACTGGCTCCGCAGGTGCCTGTCCCCTTTTGCTCGCTTGTCCCCTTTTGCTCGCTTGTCCCCTTTTGCTCGCTGTCCCTTTAGATATCCGTCCCCTCGCGGACCTGCACCTTTCTTACCCGGGCGCGGATCTTCAAACCGGTAAGCTGGCGATACAACGAGGATAGATAGCTGACGGTCACCACCTTGTGGATGTAGGCCTGGGTGAGCCGGTAGAGGAGCTTGCGGATACGCGACGGAGAGCGGCTGCCCAGCAGCAGGGGGCAGAAGTCGGAGAGCTGCACGGTGATGCGGACCAGATCCTCGCCGGGCTGGCAAATAATCGAAAAGCTTCCCCTGTCGCACTCCCCCGCCTGCACCAGCAGTCCGCCGCTGATGGACAGGTTTACAGCTTCCCCGCTCCCGTCGGCCGAAAACTCCGCAGGGGAAAAGCTCAGCAGGGCAAGAGAGGTCGACAGCAGCCGGAAATGGACTCCCGTGTCGTCAATAACAGGGCGGATAAGCTGGCAGGTGCACCTTCTTATGGTCCTGAAATAAGAGTCCAGCAGCAGGTGCGCCGTGACCCCGGCCGCGTAACGCGCGGGTATCTCCAGCCACTGCACCGAATAGACCGAGGCGTCGGTGAGCAGTATCTGCTGGCAGGCGATTTCCAGTTCACGTTTTTCCAGTTCAGAGGCCATGACCGTTTCTCCGGGTGCCAGGGAGTTTTTCAGGATAAAGCCCGGCCTGCTCCATTTCTTCTGCCGCCAAAACCTGGCGGTACTCCGGCGGCGCAGAGCGCCGACTGCGCCTCCCCTGCTAGGAAAGCTCTTCCTTCACGCAGATCACGTATTTCAGATAGCGCCCCTCGGGGAAGCTGACCTGATAGGGGAAATCCTCAGGCTGCCCCGATACGGAGACCACCTGCAGCGAGCACCCCGCCTGGAGCGCGCCGCGGCGCAGCTCCTTCAGGTACTCGGCAAGCTCCACCTTCTGGTGGTTCGAGGAGGTGATCAGCAACCCTCCTCCTTTCAGCAGCTTGAGCGCCGCCGCCACCAGGTCCGAGGTGCCGCCGCGCGTGGTGAAGCGACTCTTGGAGGTGGTCGAGAAAGAGGGCGGATCCATGAGGATGATGTCGTAGCACTTATCCTGGCGGGACATCTCGTCCAGCACGGCCAGGCAGTCGCCGACCAGAAACTCGTGGCGCCTGGGATCCAGCCGGTTGGCGCGGAAATTGGCGCGCGCGATCTCCATGTAGCCGGCCGAGGCGTCCACGCTGGTTACCAGACTCGCCTTTGCGGCGGCCGCCGCCACCGAAAAGGCGCCCGTGTAGGAAAAGAGGTTCAGGAAACGCTTCTCCTTCACCCGCCCGGCCAGATCGCGGCGGTTCTTGCGCTGGTCCAGGAAAAGCCCGGTGTTCAGGCCGCGCTCAAGGCTCACCTGGAAGCTCAGGCCGTTTTCCGCTACCAACAGCGGGCTGGCAGCGGGTTTTCCGGCCAGCAGATTGCCGTACTTCTTGGCGTCCCCCTCCGACTCCAGCTCCCTGGTCTTTTGGGGCCGGGTCTTCTCGTAGATCCCGGCCGGCGAGAGGAGTTCCTCCAGAGCCTGCGTCAAAAGCTTCAGGTGTCTGCGCCAGCCGGCACAGTAAATCTGCACCATCAGGTATTCCCCGTAGCAATCGACGGTGAGCCCGGGAAATCCGTCACCCTCCCCGTTCACCAGCCGGTAGGCGCTGGTGCCGGTCAGATCGGTATGGTCGCGTCTGAGCGCCAGGGCCCGCTCCAGCCGTTTGCTGATCCAGGTCTTGTCCAGACGCATCCGCTCACGGGAAAGCACCCGGGCGCTGATCCGGTCCTTGGGGTCGAGTAGCGCCGTGGCAAGAAAGCGCCCGGCAGCATCGGTCAGATCGACCAGGTCACCCGCCTCGCCGGCGGGCCATTTTTTCGTGTAGGCATCGGCGATGATCCAGGGGTGCCCAAGCTCGATCATCCGGACAGACTCGGCTCCTACGATACACTCTCGCGGCATAAGAAAATCCTTTTGCAAATAGAACCGGGCGCAAACCCGAGCCTCGGCGAACTGGAAAGCGCTCGCGCGGGGTGGAGCCTCGCCCGGAGGGTTCAACTGCTCTTTGCTCAGCCACTTCCGCAAAAGCGGCATTGCTGCCGGCCGGATGGCCTATCTGTAGGAGCGGCATTCCTGCCGCGAGGCCGGAGGGTCATCGCGGAAGGAATGCCGCTCCTACGGGGGAAATGATCCCTTCTGCCAGGTTATCGCGGCAAGAATGCCGCTCCTACAGGGAAAATGATTCCTTCTGCTAGTGCGTGACCTGCGTCTTGACGGAAGCCTGCTCGGCCAGCATCTCGCTCTTTGCCTGCTCCAGCGCTTCCATCTCCTTCAGTTTCTCACCCAGCCAGTAATGGAGCTCGCGGGCGGTCTGGTAGTTCACCACCACGCCGTTGGTCACCTGGCGTACCAGGCTGCGGCCGAGATCTGACGGCTCCGCCTTGGTCTCCGGGCCGATGCTCCCGGCAGGGGTGATCTCGTGGCTGATCGCGTTGGGAAGCGGCTGGCGCTCAAGGTAAAAGTTCATCACCAGCTCCCCGCGCGGAGAAATGCCGCCGTGCGCCCCGTTGATGTAGACCGGGTTGTAGTCGTAGGTGAAGATGTATTTAAAGGTCATTTCGGGTTTTTTGTCGGACATGATTTAGCTCTCCTTGATTGGTAGTGTCACTGCAGGCCCCGGGGCGGCAGCTGAGGGTTTTATAGCACGGGGAGCCGCAGCAAGGCAAACGGCAATGAAATTTTCTTCAGAAAACCGGCGGCCGATAGCCTCTGAGGGCTACGCTCCGGATCAGGCGTGGTGCGTCTTCGAGAGATAATAGTCGTAGTTCCCCTCGTAAACCCGCATCTCGCCGTGGTCCACCTCGATGACGCGATCGACCAGCAGGCGCAGAAAGTGGCGGTCGTGGCTCACCAGGATCACGGTGCCGGCAAAATTGGCCAGCGCGTTCAGCAGGATCTCGCGCGACCTGATGTCCAGATGGTTGGTCGGCTCGTCCAGCACCAGGAAATTGACCGGCCGCGCCAAAAGCGTCGCCAGCACCACCCGGCTCTTCTCGCCGCCGGAGAGGTTCTCTATTCTCTTCTCCACATCGTCCCCCTGGAACAGGAAGGAGCCGAGCAGGTTTCTGATCACCCCGATGGTGGCCAGCGGAATCACGTCCTGTATGGTCTCGAAGATGGTCTTTTTCGGGTCGAGGATCTCCATGGCATGCTGGCTGAAGTAGCCTAGTTCCACGTTGGCGCCAAGCACCACGGATCCGGCCGAAGGGTCGGCCTCCCCCGCTATCACCTTCAGAAAGGTCGACTTGCCGGCTCCGTTCACCCCTACCACGGCTATCTTTGCGAGCCTCTTGATGACACCGGAGACCCCTGAGAAGACCGGCAGCACGCTTCCGTCCTGGTTTGTCCAGCTCTTGGTGAGCCCGGCCATCGCCACCACGTCGTCGCCGCTTCGGGGAGGATCGTTGAAGGTGAAACGGACCACCTTCTCTTCGGGCGGGATCTCGATCCGCTCGATCTTCTCGATCTTCTTCACCCGGGACTGCACCTGCGCCGCGTGGGAAGCGCGGGCGGCGAAGCGGGCGATGAATTCCTCTTCCTTGGCCAGCATGTCCTGCTGGCGTTTATGGCTCGCCAGCAGCTGCTCGCGCCTGATGTCGCGCTCCTTCTCGTAGAAGTCGTAATTGCCGCCGTAGGTGGTGACCGTCTTGTTCGCCACCTCGATCACCCGGGTCACTACCCTGTTCATGAAATCACGGTCATGGCTGGTCATCAGGAGAGCGCCCTTGAACTCGCTGGCGATCCACTCCTCAAGCCAGATGATCGACTCCACGTCCAGGTGGTTGGTCGGCTCGTCCAAAAGGAGCACGTCAGGCTGCAGGGTGAGGATGCCGGCCAGCGCCACGCGCATGCGCCAGCCGCCGCTGAAGGACTCCACCGGATTTTGGAAACGGTCGGGGCCGATGCCAAGACCGGTCAGCACCTCCTGGGCGCGCGAGTCGAGGTCGTAGCCGCCTCTGTGTTCGAACTCCTCCATTACCGTGCCGTAGCGCGCGAGCAGCCCCTCCATGTCCGAGTCGGACATAGGCTGGCCCATCTGCTCCTCCATCTGCTTCAGCTCCCCCGCCAGGCGCACCGTTTCGCTTGATACCGCCATCACCTCGTCCAGGGCCGAGCGTCCCGACATATCCCCGATATCCTGGGAGAAATAACCGATGGTGGTCTTCTTGGAGAGGGTGATTTCGCCCGCATCCACATCTTCCTCGCCGGTGATGATCCTGAAGAGCGAGGTCTTGCCGGCTCCGTTGGGGCCGACCAGGCCGGATCTGGTGCCGGGAAGGATCTGAAAGCTTGCCTCGCGAAAAAGCACCTGCGAGCCGTGCTGCTTGCTGATATTGGAAAGATGAATCATGCGGCGGTCTCCGTAAGCTGTGAAAGTAAATAATTAGCGTTAGCATGAAGCAGGATTGCTGACAACTTAATTGTTGCCAAGGGTTCAGGCGGGTGCGGTCTGCGGCGGCCGACCCGGGTCCGGGTGCGGCAGCTTCAGGCCGGCGGACCCGCGACCTAACCTCGGGCGGCCAAGCGTAGGTGCCCCTTTGGGAGCGCAATAAGAAGGGAATTTACCGGGAGGCATCCGGGAGGGGATCGGCTATTTCTTCCGCATGACCCATTCGACCAGGTGACGCAACAGGTTCGCGAGGTAGATCGAGGAGAACATGAGGAGGGCGATATTGACGAAGCGGGCCCAGATCGGGTCGGGGACTGCCGTCACCCTGCCGAAGTTATTGAAGAGATACCAAATGGTAAGAGCGGCGCCCGTCACCGCTCCCGCGATGACGAAGGGACGCCTCAGCTTTGAAACCTGCTTTTCCTGCTTTTCCACCCACGCCTCCCGCTGCGTCCGAATGCTTAGATTTTGTCATGGTCCCTCTCCCAGAGGGCGAGGCAACAGTGGCGGCCCCCTCCCTGGCCCTCCCCCTCCCGGGGAGGGAAGTTTGGTCAAGACCGACGCCACCCTAAAAACCAGCTCCTCCAGCACTCCTCCCCAGCTCCTGCCCTTCAGTCTGCTTCTGCCTTTACCGATATTCCCGCTCGCCGAAGAGTGCGGAGCCGACGCGTACCAGGGTGGCGCCCTCGCCGATGGCCGCCTCGAAATCTCCGGACATCCCCATGGAGAGCTCGCGCATCTCCACGCCGGGAATATCCTCCGCCTCCACCTCCCGCGCCAGAATCCTGAGCGCGCTGAAATAGGGACGCGCCGCCTCGGGATCGTCGAAAAAAGGAGGCATGGTCATGAGCCCCCTGATGCGCAGATGGGGAAGGGTCGCCACCTCCGTTATCAGGTCGAGAAGCTCCTCGCTGCTGGTTCCGCTCTTGGTCGCCTCGCTGGAGATGTTGACCTGGATCAGGATGTCGCAACGCTTTCCCAGCGCACCCCACTGGCGATCTATTTCCTTGGCAAGCGAGAGCCTGTCCACGGAGTGGATCATGTCGACCAGCCCCGCGATCTGGCGCACCTTGTTGCTCTGCAGGTGCCCGATGAAGTGCCAGCAGATCCCTGCCGGGAGCTCCGCCACCTTGCCTGCCAGTTCCTGGACGTAGTTCTCGCCGAAGATCAGCTGTCCGCAGCCAAAGGCCTCGGCAATCGCCGCCGCCGGCTTGGTCTTGGAGACGGCAACCAGGCGCACGTCTGAGGGGAGCCGGCCGGCCTGGTAGGCTGCCTGCGCGATACGCTCCCTGATCATCTGCAGATTCCCGGCTATCGACATTGCGCTAACCTCCTTTTCAGGCAAAGGCCCCGATCACCCTCAACGCGTCCACCACCTCGCACAAGGGAAGTCCGACCACGTTCGTGTAGGAACCCTCGATTTTCTGCACCATGTGCGCGGCCCCCCCCTGGATGGCGTAGGCTCCCGCCTTGTCGAAGGGACAGCCGGTGGCGATATAGTCCGAGATCTCCTCGTCGCGCAGATGCTTGAAAAAGACCTTGGTTCGCACAGCCTCTCGCACGGCACCCTTGCGCTCACGGTCGAAAATGGCGAAGCCGGTCACCACCTCGTGCGGGACACCGGAGAGCTTCTTCAGCATGCGCACCGCGTCTGCCTGGTCCTTTGGCTTGCCCATGATCTCGCCGTCGCAAAGCACGATGGTGTCGGCGCCCAGGAAATACCTCCCCTCGGTGCGCTCTGCCGCAGCTCTTGCCTTCCCCTCGGCCAGCCGCAATACGTGGTCCACCGGCTCCTCGTCCGGCAAGGGGTCCTCGCAGATGTCGGCCGGCGCCACCCGGAAGCTGATGCCGGCGGATTCCAGCAGCTCGCTTCGCCTGGGCGAGGCTGAGGCGAGTACGATGGTGGTGCTTTTCATTACTGTTCTCCCTTTATGTTTGAGCTACTTAATCTGTAGCCGACGCCATTTGAGGGCGAGCAGGATCGCTATGAGAAGTATCAGCGCGCCGATGATGATGTTCAACAGGCTGGCGGTGGCAAGGCCGTAGATAAGGGAGACTACCCCCATCACGAAGACCAGCGCCTCCAGCGAGATGAGCCGGCCGATAACCGAGATTTCCTGCTTCTCCTTGTTGCTGCGCCCCTGCATGCCGCCTCCCCGCCGGTAGCTGACTCCGGCTTGGCATAACTTCCCCCGGTGCCCTGAAAATCCGCTTCTCCAGCCCTCCTCACCCCAGCGGGGGGAGGCTGGGAGGGGGGAAGGCTTCTGCTTCCGCTAAGAACAGCGGCGTCCCCCACCCTGACCCTCCCCCTCCTGGGGAGGGAAAATTTGGTCAAGAGCGGCGCCACCCTGAAAACCCGCTCCTCCAGCACTCCTCACCCCAGCGGGGGGAGGCTGGGAGGGGGGAAGGCTTCCGCTAAAGAACAGCGGCGTCCCCCACCCTGACCCTCCCCCTCCTGGGGAGGGAAATTGGTCAGAGCAGGGAGTCCCCGCAGATTCCCTAGCCCAGCTCGGCCATCCACTTGTCCAGCTCGTCCAGGCCGCGCTGGGCCAGGAGCCCGCGCTTTTCCTTTTTCTTCACGCGACCGGGAAGACTCGGGAAGAGCCCGTAATTCACGTTCATCGGCTGGAAATGGGCCGCGGCGCTGTTGGTGATGTGACAGGCGAGCGCGCCTATCGCGGTCTCGGCAGGCGGCACGGTGAGGGTCCCGCCCAGGGCCAGCCGGGCGGCATTCACCCCGGCCAGAAAACCGCTGGAGGCCGACTCCACGTACCCCTCGACGCCGGTGATCTGCCCGGCGAAGAAGATCCTCTCGTCGCTCTTCAACTGGCAGGTGGCCTGCAGCAGCCGGGGGGCGTTAATGAAGGTGTTCCTGTGCATGGAGCCGAGCCGCAGGAACTGCGCGTTTTCCAGCCCGGGGATCATGCTGAAGATCCTTTTCTGTTCCGGCCAGGTGAGCTTCGTCTGAAAGCCGACCAGGTTGAACATGGTTCCCTCGCGGTTCTCCTGGCGCAGCTGGATCACGGCGTGGGGCTCCACGCCGACCCGGGGGTCGACCAGGCCGACCGGCTTCATAGGACCAAAGCGCAGCGTCTCCGGCCCGCGGCTCGCCATCTCCTCGATCGGCATGCAGCCTTCGAAATGCACCACCTTCTCGAAGCTCTTGGGCTCCACCTTCTCGGCATTGAGGAGCTCGGTCACGAGGGCGCGGTACTGCTCCTCGTCCAACGGGCAGTTCAGGTAGTCGTCGCCGTCTCCCTTGCCGTAGCGCGAGGCGCGAAAGGCCTTGGAGTCGTCGATGGAATCGGCCGAAACGATCGGGGCGATGGCGTCGTAGAAGTAGAGGTACTGGCCGACCAACTGGCCGATCTTCTCGGCGAGCGCGCCGCTGGTGAGCGGCCCCGAGGCGATGATCACGATACCCTCTGCCGGGATCTCGGTCACCTCTCCACGAATGACCTCGATCATCGGGTGGCTCTCGATCCGCTTGGTCACGTAATCGGAAAAAAGTCCGCGATCGACGGCCAGGGCGCCGCCGGCCGGCACCTTGGTCGCCTCGGCCCCCTCCATGAAGAGTGATTTCAGCCTCCTGAGCTCCTCCTTCAGAAGCCCTACCGCGTTCTCCAGGGAGTCGCCGCGCAGCGAATTGGAGCAGACCAGCTCGCACAGACCAGCCATGTGGTGCGCCTCGCTGAAAACAACCGGCTTCATCTCCAGAAGTCGCACCCGCACGCCCCGTTCAGCCACCTGCCAGGCGGCCTCGCACCCGGCGAGCCCTCCACCTATTACCGTAACCATCTGCGTCATTATTTCTCCAGTTCGTTTTGCTTGTCTTTTAAGGCAGATCCCTGCCAGCCTGCTCGACTGCCACCTGAAACCAGCTGTCGAAAGCGCTCCCCCCTTTGAAAAAGGGGGGCGGGGGGGGGATTTCTGCTCGCTGGCTTCAGTGTGCTGGTGGCGACGAAGCTGAAATCCCCCTAAATCCCCCTTTTCCAAAGGGGGACTTCCACCAGGATCCTGCTTTTTCAAGGCGGGACTCCCACCCGGCTGCCGGCTCTCAAATGAAAGCGGGGTCCGAAGACCCCGCAATACATGATAACATCAAGTGCCGGCAAAGAGTAACCGTTACTCCTTGTTGCTCTTATAGTCGCACCCTTCCTTGGGACACTTGAGGAACTCCCCTTCCCGCTTGTACACCTTCTTCACCAGCAGCTTGAAGCCGCACTTGGGACAGGGCTGCTCCACCGGCAGGTCCCAGAGGGCGAACTTGCACTCGGGGTAGCGGTTGCAGGAGTAAAACAGCTTGCCGAAGCGGGACTTCTTCTCGATCAGCTCGCCCTTGCCGCACTCGACACAGGTGATCCCGGTCCCCTTCGGCTTAACCAGCGGCTGGATGTTCTTGCAGTTGGGATAGGCGGAGCAGGCGAGGTACTTGCCGAAGCGGCCGTCCTTGATCAGCATCTGGCTGTTGCACTTCTCACAGAGCTCCTCGGAAAGAACCGGCTCGACCACCTCGCCCGTTTCCTTGTCCAGGGGCCTTATGTAGCGGCATTCCGGGTAGCCGGTGCAGGCAAAGAACTTGCCGAACTTGCCGAGCTTCACGACCAGCGGCTTGCCGCACTCTGGGCAGATCTCGTCGGTCGCCTCGGTGGTCAGGTCGGACTTGTTCACCTCCCCTTCCTTCAGTTTCAAGAGGTCGATGAAGGGGCCCCAGAACTCCTGGAGCAGCGGCCGCCACTGCTTCTCCCCGCGGGAGACCATGTCCAGCTCCTCCTCCAGGTTCGCCGTGAAGTTGTAGTCCACGTACTGGGTGAAGTGATTGGTCAAGAGGTCCGACACCACCATGCCGACGTCCTCGGGGAAGAAGCGCTTCTTGTCCAGGCGGGCGTACTTCCGCTCGGTCAGCGTGTTCATGATGGAGGCGTAGGTGGAGGGGCGCCCGATCCCGTACTCCTCCAGGGTCTTCACCAGGGTAGCCTCCGTGTAGCGCGGCGGCGGCTGGGTGAAGTGCTGCTCGGGAAGAAGTTCCTGCAGGTTCAGCAGGTCGCCCTCGGCCAAGGGCGGCAGCAGTCCCTCTTTCTCCTTGTCCTCGACCTCGTCGTCCACCCCCTCGATGTACAGCTTCATGAAGCCGGCGAAGCGGATCACTGTGCCGGCGACCCGGAAGCGAAAGCCTGCTCCGGCGGAGATTTCCACCGAGGTCTGGTCCAGGAGCGCCTCGGACATCTGGCAGGCGACGGTCCTTTTCCAGATCAGGTCGTAGAGCTTGAACTGGTCCGAGGATAGAAACTTCTTCAATTCGGCCGGGGTCTTGGCGATGTAGGTGGGACGCACCGCTTCGTGCGCCTCCTGGGCGTTTTTGGACTTGTTCTTGAAGAAGCGCGGCTTTTCCAGCGCGTACTCCTTGCCGTAGAGCGAAGTGATGGTCGCCTTCGCCTCCTCAAGGGCCAAACTGGAGAGAACCACGCTGTCGGTACGCATGTAGGTGATGAGGCCGACCGCCCCCTCGCCGACGTCGATCCCCTCGTAGAGCTTCTGGGCGGTCGACATGGTCTTTCTGGCGGAGAAGCCGAGCTTTCGGGCGGCCTCCTGCTGCAGGGTGGAGGTTGTGAAGGGGGGCGAAGGCTGACGTTTCCGCTCGCTTTTGGTCACCTTTTCAACACGGTAGAGAGGCGTTACCGGGTCCTTCACGACCAGCGCCTCAGAGCTGCCGGCTTCACCCGAGGCCGGGACTTCGCTCGCCTGCGCCTCTGCGGCCTGTGCCGCTTTGGGTCTAGGGAACTGCCTGCCGCCCAGCTGGGCGAAGAGGCGAAAGGCGGTCTCCAGGTCCGGGATGTCGAACTTGGTCAGCTTCTTTCCTTCGGCCTCCACCAGACCCGCGGTAAGCCCCTGGCGTTTCTCCGTTTCCAGCCTGGCTCCGATGGTCCAGTATTCCTGATCCTTGAAGGCCTGGATCTCCTTCTCCCTCTCGCAGATGAGCCTGAGCGCCACCGACTGCACCCGGCCGGCCGAAAGGCCGTAGCGGATCTTTTTCCAGAGAAAGGGGGAGAGGGTGAAACCGACCAGGTAGTCGAGGACCGAGCGGGCCTGCTGCGCGTTCACCAGGTCGAGGGCGATATCCCTGGGGTTTTCCACCGCATGCACGATGGCGTCCTTGGTGATCTCATGAAAGACCACCCGCCTGATGTCGAAGGCCGGCTTCTTCTTGCCGTCAAGGCCAAGGGCGGCCAGCAGATGCCAGGAGATCGCCTCTCCTTCACGGTCGGGGTCAGTCGCCAGCAGCAGCGAGGAGATCCCCTTCATCTCCTTCTTGATGGCGTCGATATGTTTCTTGCTTTCCGGCAGCACCGCGTACTTCGGCTCGAAGTCGTGCTCTATGTCCACCGAGCCCTGCTTGCTCGGCAGTGCGCGGACGTGCCCGAAGGATGCCAGGACCTTGTAGTCGGGACCCAGAAACTTTTCTATGGTCTTTGCCTTGGCGGGAGATTCTACTATGACGAGATGCTGAGACATGGGACCACCTGGTATCGATATTTCTGCTTTTCAGCTGTTAGTGTCGGAGCGAATGGTGAAAGACCGCATAATAATTTCAAGAAACGGCAAAACGTTTGCCGGACAGCTGCATGATCGCCCCCTTCAGCTCCAGACGCAGTAAGGTAGCGGAAACCTCACCTGCTGTCAACGCGCTCTGCACGATGATGTCGTCCATCTGCAGGGGGCCCTGGCAAATAAGCGTATAAAGCTCGGCCTCCTGCGGGGTGAGCGAGAAGCAGGGGGGCTTGGGCAGGGATTGCGCGCCCGTAGGCTCAATGCCCAGTTCCTCCAGGATGTCCTCCACCCGCTCCACGAGCTTTGCCCCCTCCTTGATGAGGCCGTGCACGCCGCGGCTTCCGCTGCAGGTCACGTTGCCCGGCACCGCGAACACCTCGCGCCCCTGCTCCAGGGCGTAGCGCGCGGTGATCAGCGAGCCGCTCGCCTCGCCGGCCTCCACCACCACCACTCCCCTGGATAGGGCGCTGATGATCCGGTTACGCCTGGGGAAATTCTCCGCCAAGGGGGCGGTACCGAGCGGAAACTCGGTGAGGAGCGCCCCTTTTTGCGAGAGGGCCTCGCGCAGTGCGCCGTTTTCGGGGGGATAAACGACGTCGATCCCGCAGCCGAGCACGGCGACGCTCCGCCCCCCCTGCTTGAGAGCGCCCCAGTGCGCCGAGGTGTCGATGCCGCGCGCCATCCCGGATACCACCGTCACTCCCTGCGCCGCCAGATCACGCGCAAGCCGGGTCGCCGTGCAGAGGCCGTACTGGGTAGCGCGCCTGGATCCGACTATGGCGACTGCCGTGTCGCTCCCCTGCATCTCCCCCAAGAGGTAGAGAAAAGGCGGGGGGTCGGGGATCTCCATCAACAGCCGCGGATAGCGCTTCGAGAGGATGTCCAGAACGGCTGCACCGGAGCTGGCAAGCCTGTCGCACTCGGCCTTGGCGAAGGGATGGTAATCGTGACTTAAAAGGGAGGCCGCGGCGGCCGCGCTCAACCCCTTTACCCGGCTAAGTTCCTCCGGCGTGGCGGCAAGCGCCCTCTCCGGCGACCCGAAATGGGCGAGCAGTCGCAAGAAACAGACGTTTCCCACCAGCGGGACGGACTTGAGGCCAAACCAGTAGTAGTGCTCCATGGGGTTCCCCCTCTTAGGGGCTAAGGGGGAGAGGCGTCTGCGGAGCCGGCCCCCTGACAAACTACCTGCTTTTCTTCAGTTCGACCCGGTCGCCGCGGTAGATCGTGTCGACGCTTTTAACGATGACCGCGGTGGAGCTGTTGATGCCGGTCTGCACGACGACCAGGGCACCGATCACTTCCGCCGGGAATTTCTCTATCCGTGACTGGGCGTAACGCTGGTCGGGCGCCACCTCCCGCACGACATAGAGGAGGTTACCCGCCTGGAGGCCCTGGGCCTTGCCCAGGTCCAGATAGACCACGTCGCGAACGGCCAGCGTGACATTGCCGGTCTGGGTCTGCACTATGTAGCCGGCCAGGTCTCGGTCCGCCGCCTTCAGGGGAACGCTCACCTGCCGGTCCCGGTAGGGAAGCAGAAAGGACCCGGCGCCGATCTCCTGGAAGGACTTGGTGATAATAGCCTTGGAAACCTTCTCGTCGACCTCGGAGAGCTGCAGTTCCCCAAGCGGCGTCACCCGGTCCCCGATAATCACGTTGGTGATCGGGTGGCTTACGGCCCCCATCTTCTTATAGATCGAGAAGCGGTCCCCGACGTTGGCGCCGCTGGCGCTGCCGATATCCGTATAGACTATATCGTCCTCACCGGAGAGCACCCGGTTCTGATGGGTGGAGACGATCATCCCGGCCGGTCTCGTCTGGGTCTCCATGAGAAACCCTTCGCTGCCGGTGACGCTGAAGGCGGCGGCTGAGGGGGCTTCCTCGGCGGCCTGCGACGGCCCGCCTGCTGGCAACTCCTTCATCCCGGAAGCCGGCAGCGACCGGGGGATCTCTTCGATTTCTATCCTGTCGCTGTACACCCTGACCCGTTGACCCGGGTACACGAAGTGCGGGTTGCCGATGGCCTGGTTGGCAGCCCAGAGATTTGGCCAGTAGTAGGGGTCATTCAGGAAGCGCTTCGAGAGCCCCCACAGGGTATCCCCCTGGACGATGGTGTAGATGGTCGGCGTTTCCGCTTGGGCAGCCGCCAGAGGTGCCGAGCCGAGCAGACAGGAAAAGAGCAGTGCCAAACAAAGCTGATTTTTCATACACTCCTTGAAGGGCTTGCAGGCGCCCCGGCCTCTTCCGTGCCGCCAAAACCCCGGCCCGGTCTCGTGCTCCGGTCAACCTATCAGACCACCATGATCGGCCCCGTTTTACGCTCTCATGAGCTGGCAGCCCTCTGAACCTGCGGGGCTGCGGGGTTTGGCGGCCCGTAAAGTGCCGTATGACGGGGCCTGAGAAACGTCCCGAAAGGGGGTAACGACAGGGCCACCGGCGAAAAATTTATTCACAATTAAAGCTTTTTGGCTATCAATGTCAAGGGGAAAGCGCCTTTTAGGGGGTTCATTATGCTGCTGTTCTATGCTACCATTTCGCCCGAGGTACCGGGCTGTTCAGGGCGAGGCGCATTATCGCCCCTGCGGCTGCCGGAACTGCAGGGTGCCTGAGGGAGCCCGAGCGGTTCCTGCCGCCTCAAAACTCGAAGTCCCGGACTGCCGGTACCTATCCCCCTAACCCCCCTGAGAACGCTTACAAGAGGTCGCCTGAATAGATGAAGAAACCCGAACTGCTGGCTCCCGCCGGAAACATGGAAAAGCTGAAGGTGGCGATACGCTACGGCGCGGACGCCGTCTACCTGGGGGGAAAAGCGTTCGGCCTCAGGAACCTGGCCGGCAATTTCACCCGTGAGGAATTGTCCGAGGCGGTGACCTACGCCCACCGGCGCGGGGTCAAGGTCTATCTGACCCTGAACTCCTTCCCCGACAACCGGGACATATTCGCACTGGAAGAGTACCTGGGCCAGATCGCCGGCATCCCCTTTGACGCCTACATCGCGGCGGACCCGGGTGTGATCGCCCTGATCCGCGAGCTCTGCCCGGAGCGCGAGATCCACCTCTCCACCCAGGCCAACACCACCAACTGGCGCAGCGCGCGATTCTGGCAGGCCCTGGGGGTGAAGAGGGTGAACCTGGCGCGCGAGATGTCCCTGGAAGACATCCGGGAAACGGCCGAAAGGTGCGAGCTGGAGCTGGAGGCCTTCGTGCACGGCGCCATGTGCATATCGTACTCGGGCCGCTGCCTGCTCTCCAGCGCCATGACGGGCAGGGACGCGAACAAGGGGGAATGCACCCAGCCCTGCCGGTGGAACTACGCCATCGTGGAAGAGAGCCGTCCGGGAGAGTATTTCCCGATCCAGGAGGACGACGGCGGCAGCTTCATCTTCAACTCGAAGGACCTCTGCCTGATCGGGCAGATACCGGATCTTGTACAAAGCGGCGTCGGCTCCCTGAAGATCGAGGGGAGGATGAAGGGGATCTACTATGCGGCGAGCGTGATCCGCATCTACCGGGCGGCGCTCGACAGTTACTGGGAAGACCCGCAGGGGTACCGCGTCAGGCCCGAGTGGCTCGAAGAGTTGAGCAAGGTGAGCCACCGCGGCTACACGACCGGCTTTCTGCTCGGAAAGCCGCGCGAGACGGACCACGAGTACCTGGCGGGCTACGTGAGGAACTTCGAGTTCGTGGCCATCGTGGAGGGGGAAGCGTCCGGCGGCGGCACCCGGGTGGCCGTTCGCAACCGGCTGCAGATAGGCGACACGCTGGAGCTGATCGGCCAGGGCTCGACTTTCTCGAGCTTCATCCTCGCCGAGATGCAGGACGAGGCAGGGCTGCAGGTCCAGGTCGCCCACCCGAACCAGAGGATAGTGCTGCCCGGGCTTTTGGGCGCCGGCGAGTTCGATCTGATCAGGCGGGAAAAGAGCGCAGGCTGAGCATCACACCTAATTCTCAGTAGCCGCGAGACCTATTCCTCCCCCCTTTGCAAAGGGGGGTCGGGGGGGATTTTGCGCAATTGTTAAACAAGGTTCAGGTTGCCAACAGAGGTCAAATCCCAAAAAACCCCTTTGCCACGGAGAACTATCCCGCAGCAACCTTTGACACTGAAGATTACTTGGAATCATCTAGCATTTATGACTGCCAGGGCAGCAGCGGCGGCTAATGGGGACAGGCACCTGCGGAGCCAGTCCCCTGGCAGAGACAGCAGGCAAACCAGAAGGGGTACCATGCAAACCAGCAGCAGATACTACCAGCTCGCCAGTCGAGACATGGTGTACATGAAATTCATACTGGAAGCCTACGAAGGGCTTTCCACCATGAGCACCATCGACGGCAAGAAAGGGATCGTCCGGGTCAATTTCCCGCTCGGGTTCGCAGCCGACCTGGCGGCGCTGATGGAGGCGCTCTCGTCGGAGATATCTTTAAGCGAGGTGACCGAAGAGGGGGAGCCAAAAGCTTAAAACGGGGATCAGGGCGTGGGAATAGCGGTTCTTCCGCCGGCGCTTTTCAGCTCAGCGATCACCCGGGCGGACTGCCTGGGGCGAACCCCGGCCCGCCAGCTGTCTTTCCAGCACCTCAAGTTTCTCTCCGATCGCCTTTCCGAGCGAGATCTGCGGGTTGGAAGGGATCTCTCCCCGTTCTTCCTCCCATTGCCGGATCTTCTCGCGCGCCATTTCAAAGGCGGCCGTGAAGGAGAAGGTCGCCCGCAACGACTCGTCCAGAAAGGCCCGGCCAAACCAGGTAAACTCCTCGCCATAACCGCAGCCAAATGACTCGTGGCTTTCGTCTGCCGCTGTTATCAGCAGGCTCTGGTCGTCCCGCAAAGGCTCGATGAACCCCCCGGCGTAGCAGGCCGAAACCACCACCACCTTCCAGGTAATGCCGGACTTTTTCAGCATGCGCCGCAGCGTCTCCGGCCTGAGCCCGTCGAGCTCCAGCGGCCGATTGCTGAGGGCAAGCTCGTGCTCGCTAGTTCCGTGAGAGGTAAGGAATAAAAAGAGCAGGTCCTCGTCCCGGTTCATAACCTCCCCCACCCGCGACAGGGTCCTTTCCAGGTTGTCGGCAGTGGCAAAAGGGAGGGTGATCGCGGTCTGCGGATTATTGGCCAAAAGGACCGTGCGCCCGGAGCTCCGAAAACGGGTGCTGAAGAGCCGCCCGGCCGCCCTCAACTCTTTCAGGAAGACGTCCTGGCTTGCATCTCCGGCAAATCCCACGAAATAGAGGTCCGTCACCCCTTTTTTTCCAGGCAACAGCCCCTTCAACTCCGCGTCAAGGAGCCTTGCCTGGGCCGCCAGCACATCTTCGGTCAGATGGAGCTCGCCGCTTTCGCTCTCAGAGCTGCTCACCCAGAGGTCGCCGCGGGGGAATAACCAGAGCGGCGCCGCCACCAGTACCAGGAAAAGCAGCAAAACAGCGCTGAGGCGAGCCCCCCGCGCGCCCAGTCTGAGCAGGAAGAAGAAGGCGGTCGCGGCCCACCACCAGAAGAAACGGTAGTAATGGGTGGCTACCAGGTAGTCCTCCAGCCAGCCGAACTGCCGCAGTTGCGCCATCCGCTCCAACAGAGCGTGGCAAAGCTCGATCGGGATGCTGAGAGCCACCAGTGCCACCGGTAGCGCGGTGACCAGGGACGGACGGTGGAGGATCCGGCCGGCCAGAAAGCCGAAAAAGAGCAGTAGCGGCAGGTGAAAGAAAAACGAGGGGAAGGCCGAGTAGGAAAGGTATCCGCCGCCGCCAACCAGCAGCAAAGAGACGAGCAGGTTAAGAAGGAGGTCGGTCAGGGCGAGAGCCGAGAGGACAGCCGGTGTTGCCGAGAGCTGACCCGCCTCGACCCTGAGGGAAAGGGCGATGCGCAACCCGCAGTAAAGATTTCCCAGCAGCTGCAAAAGCAAGCTTCCTTTCTGCTCTCCGTTAGGCGGTGCGCTTTGGGGAGCTGCGGGGTCGCGACTCTCCCCTTTACTTTGGCCGGCAGCCGCCGGGTGGTCCGCTGCCGCCCCGTGGGTGTCGGGAGAGGCTTTCTCGTGGTGGTCTTCCCTGTTCATGATGGAGGATAATATCATGACCGCACCCGTTTGGGAGAAGCATTTCATGAACTTGGCCGGAGTTTGCCGATATTTTTGCTTTTTGAATCGCGGCAACCCTGCTACCATGGCAGCATTCCATCGGCAGGCGTTTCGGCAGCCGGACAGCTGCCTCTAGAATAAGAGGTCTTCATGCACACCCGTAACTGGACAAAAAACAGCTGGCGCTCCTTTCCCGCCCTGCAGCAACCGGTCTGGCCGAGCGGCCCGGCACTGAACGACTCGCTAAAGACGCTCTCCGAACTGCCGCCGCTGGTCTTCGCAGGCGAGTGCCTGACGCTGAAAGCGCAGCTGGCTGACGTCGTGGAAGGGAAGGCTTTCGTACTTCAGTGCGGCGACTGCGCGGAGGACTTCTCGCGCTGCACCGGTCCCGACATACGCGAGCTGCTGAAGGTGATCCTGCAGATGTCGGTGGTCCTTGCCTACGCGGGTGAGAAGCGGGTGATCAAGATCGGCAGGATCGCCGGCCAGTATGCCAAGCCCCGTTCCTCGGACACCGAGATGGTGAACGGCGTGGAGATGCCGAGTTACCGGGGCGACATGGTCAACAGTCCCGAGCCGAGCCTGGAGGCGAGGACCCCGGACCCGAAGAGGATGCTGGAGGGATACTACCGCGCGGCCGCCACCTTGAACCTGGTGCGCTCCTTCACTCTCGGCGGCTACGCGGCTCTGGATCGCGTGCAGGCCTGGCACCGGGCCTCGCTCGACGCGCTTCCCGCCGGCCAGAAGTACGAAGAGCTGGTCAGACAGATCTGGAAGACCATCAACTTCATGACCGCCATCGGGCTCGACCCGCAGCACACCCCCCAGCTGAACCAGGTCACGCTCTATACCTCCCACGAGGCTTTGCTGCTCGACTACGAGGAGGCGTTGACCCGGATGGATTCGACCAGCGGGGGGTGGTACGACTGCAGCGCGCACATGCTCTGGATCGGGGACCGCACCCGCCAGCTGGACGGGGCACACGTCGAGTTCCTGCGCGGTGTGAAGAATCCGCTCGGCATGAAGATCGGCCCGAACTACGACCTCGACGATATCAGGGCTATCATCGCCAGGCTGAACCCTGAAAACGAGGCTGGCCGCCTTACCCTGATCACCCGCTTCGGGGCGGACAAGATCTCCTCGTACCTGCCGAAGCTGCTTCGGGAGCTAAAGAGTGACGGAAGCAAGATCGTCTGGAGCTGCGACCCGATGCACGGCAACACCTACCAGAACGACTACGGGCAGAAATCCAGGAAATTCGAGGACATCCTGCGGGAAATCCGCACCTTCTACCAGATCCACAAGGCAGAGGGGACCGTGGCCGGCGGCGTCCATCTTGAGCTTACCGGCGACAATGTGACCGAATGCACCGGCGGCAGCCGTCAGCTGCTGGACAAGCATTTGCATCTGAACTATCAGACCAACTGCGACCCCCGCCTCAATGCCGAGCAAGGGGTGGAACTCGCCTTCGAGCTGGCCGAAATGCTGCATCCGTAGTCGCTGCAGCTTAGGAGAGCGATTGCCGCATCCCCGAAAGAGGATCTTTGACCGGCTTCGCCGCGCAGCTAACGGGGGGGAAAGAGCCCCGGGCCAGCTTGAATGCAGTGGCCCACTGGGACCAAGAGCGGAGCGAGGCCTAATCTTCAGTGCGGGCTTTGTCAGGGAAGTAATCCGGAAACAGCTTCCTCGTGCATTCCGGGCAGAGACCGTGGCTGAACTCCGCTTCGGAGTGCTCGCTTATATATTTCTCTATCAAGGTCCACGACCCTTCATAATCGCGTATCCTCTTGCAGGAAGCGCAGATCGGCAGGAAACCGCGCAGGACCCGCACCTCTTCCCAGGCCCTCTCGCGCTCTCTAAGCGTATTGGCGCGTTTTTCTTCGAGGTTTTTTTTCTGCAGGCCGAGATAACACGCCACCCAGATGGAGAACAGGGCAAGGCTCCGGTTGCAGACCGCTTTCCACATCTCATCGATGGGGGTTTTTTGAAATACCGGGCAGATGGTGAACAAGGAAGCGACTATGGCTACTGCGAGAATGAATTTTTTCCGATTGGACTGTAGTGCCACCAATACCACGGTGTTATAAAGGACGGCAATTGCAACACCCAGGGGAAGCTTCCAATCCAGATAAAGTATCGCCAGCAGCAAGAAGGAGCAGGCGAGATAGAGCCCTGCATCCTCTGTTTTTGTGAAGGCATCCTTTTCAGACGGGTCAGCCGTCATATCAACGCTCCTGCTACCAAGGCAACTCCGACGCTCCTCCTGCAGCCGGCCGGTTAAACCGCTTTTCTGCAGATAAGACGATAGAATCAGATTATCCACGCCCGTTTTAAAGGTCAACAGAAGAACCGTCTGCCCGTTATGCCGCGCCCTCTTTGACCGCTTACCTCTTCAGAAAAGGAGCACCCGATGTCCAAAAGCATAAAATTCGTCTTTGAGAAAGAGGTCAAGAACAGCGTCAGGTTTCAGGAGGTGACTGCAGCAGGCGAGGCTCCTGTGCTGGGCAGCCTGTACGTGCAGAAATGGTATATAAAGGACTGCCGTGAATTGACCGTGACGCTGACTACGCGCCTGGACCCGGAAACCGCCTGAAACTCCTCACCGGCTGCCGGCATCGCCTTTTTCCCTTTTACGCTGCCTAAAATGACGGATCACTGGAAGCATGGCAAAAATGGAGAGCAGCAGCAACGCCAGCATGATTTTCCCCGAGAAAACATCCGCCGGTTCACTGACCTCCCGCAGCTGTTCACCAATGAAGGCGTGGATCAGGGAGCCGGGGAATATGCCGAGCGAAGTGGTCCAGACAAAGGTTTTCAGAGGGATCCTGGTGAGGCCGGCGCAATAGTTTATGACGAAAAAAGGGGCAAGGGGGAGGATACGCAGCATTAACAGGTAATTCTTTCCGTGGCTGGAAACTTCCAGGTTGAAGCTGTACAACTGCTGCCGGAACCTCTCCTGAAGCCAGGAGCCGATCACGAAACGAGCGGCGAGAAAGGCTGTCACAGCGCCGGCGGTAGCCCCGATATTGGTGTAAAGCGCGGCCGGAATGGTGCCGAACATCATGCCGCCCGCCACAGTCAGTGCCAGCGCCCCGGGCAGGAACAGCGCCGTGCAGATGTAGAGACCTATGTAGGAGAAGACGGCCTGCAGGTAGTGAGTCCTGATGAAGGCAAGCAACTGTTCCTTCTGCTGCTTTACGTTATGCAGGCTGAGATAATCCTCCTCAAGCTGAGAGCCTGCGATCAATGCCGCCGCCACCACCAACAGCACGATGGTTATTCTGATCCAGGCTCCCTTCATGCTCTGCACCTCTTTCCGCCTCTTCACCATCCTGCACCGCCCCCCATACCCAACCCGATTGACATCGACAGCAGCTCTATGTACTCTTTTCGAGTGTAAGCAATTGACTGCTCGCGTCTTTCCAAGAAAGGGGCGAGAGGGAGGACTTTGGCGGATACGTTTAAAGCCCCGGCGGCAACTGACTGTAGAGGTTTTCCTATCGCCGAGGACGCAGCTGCGTTCAACCATAATATAAGCGGCATACATGTCAAAAATCTTTTCCGTGATGACCTACAACGTTCACAGCTGCATCGGCACCGACGGCAAGGTCTCGCCGCTGCGGATTGCCGAGGTGATCGACCTGTGCAATCCGGATATAGTTGCCCTGCAGGAACTTGATGCAGGCCTGATCCGCTCCGACCTGATCGACCAGGCCCATCTGATTGCCAAGACGCTGGAAATGTCCTTCCATTTCCATTCCTCCATCCAGGTGGAAGAGGGGGACTACGGTAACGCCATCCTGAGCCGGTGGCCGGTGCGCCTGGTCAAGGCCGGTGCGCTGCCGATGGAGCCGCTGAACAATTTTTTCGAGCGAAGGGGCGCCCTCTGGGCGGAAGTAGAGCTGCCAGACGGCCTGGTCCAGGTGGTCGCCTCACATTTCGGACTGAACAGACGGGAGCGCATCTGCCAGGCCAAAGCCATCACCGGGCCGGAATGGCTGGAACACCCCGCATGCCGGAGGCCGGTAATCGTCTGCGGCGACTTCAACGCCCTGCCCGGCTCTTCAGTCTACCGGATCATCAGCCGTCACCTGCACGATGTCCAGCGGGGGCTCAAGGGAAGGCGTCCCAGGGGAACCTGGCCGGTCCAGCTCCCCTTCATGCGCATCGATCACCTTTTCGCGACCCCCGATCTCAAGGTGCACACTGTCACTGTTCCGAGGACACCGCTGACCAGGGTCGCCTCGGACCATCTGCCGCTGGTTGTCACGCTGGAGCTTATATGAGCATCCTGAAACCCGGCTCGAACTGCATGGGGATCTACCAGACAAGCGAGACCGGCGTGCTGGTCGACGCCTGTGATTACTACCGCGCCTTTTACCAGACGGCGAGCCAGGCGCGCCGGTTCCTTCTGCTGGCAGGGTGGCAGTTCGACTCGGAGGTCCGGCTCTTGCGGGGCGAAGAGCACAATGCTGCAGACGACGATGTGCGTTTTCTCAATTTTCTGGAAAACCTGTGCGAGAGGCGGCCGGGGCTGGAAATTTACATCCTGGCCTGGGATTTCAGCGCCGTTTTCTCCCTTGAGCGGGAATGGTTCCAGGACATCATCTTTAACTGGTCTACCAACAGGCGTATGCATTTTCGCTTCGACAGCGTCCATGCCCCGGGAGCTACCCATCATCAGAAGTTCGTGATTGTGGACGGGATGATCGCCTTTGTGGGAGGCATGGACATCTGTTCTTCGCGCTGGGACGACCGCCGGCACCTGCAGGAAAACCCCCAAAGGGTCGACACCGACGGCACCAGGTACGGCTCCTACCATGACATCCAGTCCTATCACACCGGCCCGGCAGTCCAGGTCCTGATCGATCTCTTCAGCAAGCGCTGGCTTGACTCAGGTGCCACTGAGCTGAAACTGCCGGACGCGCCCGCCCTGCCGATCACCTTCGACGCCGCGCAGGCGTTCCCGATGCCGACGCACCAGGTGGCGGTCAGCCGAACCCAGGCCCGCACGGCCCAGACCGGCAGACGGGAGATCCACGAGATCCGCCACCTGTTCATCGACGCCATCATGTCCGCCGAAAAGCTGATCTACCTGGAAAACCAGTACTTCAGCTCGCAGATCATCTACTGGTCTCTGATCGCCAGGATGGCCAGCCCGGACAGGACCCGCATCCAGATCATCATGATACTGCCGGACCGACTCCCCTTCACCGAGGAGCTGTTTCTGGGACTGCCGCAGGTGAAGATGCTGCACTCCCTGCAGCAGGTGGCGCAAAAGACCGGTCATACCTTCAGTGTCTATTCCACGGCCCTGGTGGACCACGGCACGCGCAAGATGACCTTCATCCACTCAAAGCTGCTCCTGGTGGACGACCGGTTTTTGACCGTGGGCTCTGCCAACGCCACCAACCGCAGCATGGGACTCGATACCGAGCTGAACGTGAGCTGGGAGGCGGCCGACTCCGAGCTCGATAGCGAGCTGGTTCCAGGCATCAGGAGATTGAGGGCCTCCCTGTTGGCTGAACACGCCGGGCTTTACGGCAGTGGCGATGAGCACGGGTTCGAGCAGATCGCGGGGTTAAGCAGCCGGCTGGACTGCCTGGCGGAGGCTAAAGAGGCGCGGCTTTGCCGCTATGAACCGGACCCCGCCCTGGAAAAAAGCGACTGGACAGAAGCGCTGGAGCCAGTAGCCCGCGTGGTCGACCCGGAAAAGCCGGTCGACAGCGAATTCATCTTCGAGACCTTCTCGAACATTGACACCAGCTCGTTCGCCAAGGGAATTCTGAAGCTGAGTCAGTGCATAATCGGCATATAAGGAGTCGGTAGTCGGGTCAAACCTTACAAGGAGGATACTCTAATGGCTGACGATCAGGGAAAATCCAGGAGCGAAACGGTGGACGGGAGCTGCCAGATCAGGGTCTGGTGTGAAGCATGCCGGCGAAGCGATTACGCGAGCAAGGCGGAGAAATACCTGTGCAACACCTGCGGAAAGATCATGGTCCTGGATCATGAGGTGCATCACGAGCCTTTCCCGCACCTCTCCGGAGATAAGGACAACATGAGCTGAAAGACCGCCCCGGCGGGTCAGGCCAACCCCTTAAGGCGCCCCTCGCCTCTTGGGGGGATGCCTCTTGCCGGGCGCAAGAAGGGCGAACACAAGGCCCTACGGAACCAATCATCAGGTAAGGGGCGAATTTCGCATTCGCCCCTGTTTTTTATTTCATCGACCGTACACGGCGAGCGAGAAGCCGGGGCGAACTACCATGCCTTTGCCATAGAACCGGTCTTCACAGGGGAGCAACTTGCAACGGAGAACTTGCGACGACCACTCTCCATTCATATCGGACAGCCGCAATCAGGCTGGCGCATCACCCTTTTTACTGCTATACAAAGTGGGTGCAACGGCTTGAATCGCAGCGTTGGCAAGGGAGACAGCATGCCGGGCACACCCGCATTTCCACTGCAGGTTTTCTATGACGGCACCTGTTCGGTCTGCGCGGCCGAGATGGATATCTACCGTCGCAAGGAGCACGCAGGCCGCCTGATCTTTGTAGACATCAGCAGGCCTGACTTCGATCCCGCTCCCCACGGCATCTCCCTGCAAGAGTTCATGCACGAGATGCACTGCATCGACCGGCAGGCTCAGGTATTCCGCGGGATAGAGGCGTTCCGCGCTATCTGGCAGGCCTTCCCGCATTCAGCCAGGTACCGTTATCTCGCCACATTGATCGCCCTGCCTGGGGTCAACCCGCTGGCCCGCCTGGCATACTGGAGCTTCGCCCGTATCAGAAAGCACCTCCCCAAACGCCACCGCTGCGACAGTGGAGTCTGCCAGCGCTGAACAGGGGACTGGCTCCGCAGGTGCCTGTCCCCTTGAGTACGCTCTCCGGTCAGGTCTAAGCTGCAAATCGATTGGCCACGGAGGAAATCCGAGAAAATCTGAAATAAAGGTAAAAGGCCCGCCGGAGTTACTCCGGGGGGCCTTTTGTTTTTGCGACAGTGAACTGTCTATTCCTGATGCTAGCGCGGCAGCCCCGGGCCGTCTCCGGGTCCAACCGACTCCACCCGCGGCTTGACGTCGCAGAACAGTGCTTGCGCCATCGCACGGATATCCGGGGCGCTGACAGCCGCGATGGCCTGCAGAGAAAGGGCGATCGGCTCCGGGGCGCCAAGCAGAGAAGTGGTGTTGGAAATCCTGCGGAGCTGGGTCTCGCAATCGTCCAGAGCCATCAGACGGCTGCAGCGTATCTGCTCCTTGGCGGCATCCAGCACCTCGTCGCTCACCAGCTCCTCGCAAAACCTCATCACTTCGCCCTGGCATACGTCTATGGCTTCCTGGGCACGCTCCGAACTGGTGCCGGCGTAGATCATCAAACCGGCCGAGTCGCTGTAGGAAGACATCATGGAATACACGGTATAGGCGAGGCTGCGACGCTCCCGGACCTCTCGGAACAGCCGCGAGTTCATGCCGCCGCCCAGTATCTGGTTGAAAACGGCGAGTTGGTGGCGGTGCTCGTTTCCTGCCGGCGGTATCGGATAGCCCATGTAGAACAGGGTCTGCTCCATCGGCCGCGGATTGTGGGAACTCTCGGCAATGGAGAGTTTCCAGCCTGGCGCAGGGGTTCTGGCAGGCAGACTTCCCTTCGGCATGTCTCCCAAAAGCCGCTCCACCTGATCGACAATCCGCTCGTGCTCCACATTGCCGGCCACCGAAACTATCGTCTTGTTGGCCAGGTAATTGGCAAGTTTGTGATCTAGCAGGCGATCCCTCGGCATGGAGCCGATGCTCTCCGCGGTTCCCAGGATCGGCAGGCCGAGCGGATGACCCTTCCAGAACCCCTGATGAAACTGGTTATAGATGAAGCGGCTGGGGGTATCCTGGTTCATCAGGATCTCCTGCAGCACCACACCTCGCTCCTTTTCTACCTCCTGGGCCGGAAACGACGCGTTTACGAACAGGTCGGCAAGGATGTCGAAGGTGGCAGGGATCACCGATGCCAGTGAAATGGCATAGTAGAAGACCTCCTCTTGGCTCGTGTAGGCGTTAGCCCGGGCACCCAGGCTGTTGAAATCGTCCATCACCTGATCAGCCGTGCGGGACGGAGTCCCCTTGAACAACAGATGCTCGACGAAATGCGAGGCGCCGGCGCGATCGGCGTCCTCGTTCCTCGTGCTGGAGTCGATACGTATGCCGATGGCGGCGCCCTGCATGTTGGGTATTTTCTGAGTCACCACCCGCACGCCATTGGAAGTTGTGGTCAGGTGAAGGTCCGGCATTGTTTCAGCGATTGGCATCAGCGCTCCTTGGGCCTGTTGAATTTAGCAACGTACGTCGGGGTCATTATAGCAACTAATCATCCGGAAAAGATGCTGAAAAAGCAAGCTCCCCGCGCGAACGCCTGAAGCGCCTGCCGAGCACCTTGGGAGGGGGCGATGCTTCAGGTTATCTTTTGAGCATAAAAAGCGGCTGCCTGCTCCCCTTGCCGGCATTCACGGGTGAATTCGACCAGGTGATGCGCCACCAGGCCCACGTGGATGAGCCACTCTATGTCGCCCCGTTTGAACGCGGGTTTGGCCATCTGCCAGAAAGTCCGGAGGTAGCTGCCTAATATTCCGATTTTCACCACCATGTTGACCAGGATGCAAAGGCCTTGGTGGATGTTTTTCAAGGAGAGGCGGGCGCGGCTGTTGGGTAGCGCGATCCGTTTAGGGTAGGTGTTTTCCATCTGATGCCTGAAACGCTGGTAGAGAAACTCCGGATGGTAGGCGGCGATGATGCACCGTCTCCACTCGTTCAGCACCTGCTGCCAGGGGGAAAAGAGGGGCCGGCACCAGGCACGGCCCCCTGTGGTCATTTAAAGTCGGCGTACCTGGAGATGACGTAATCGGTCCCTTTGGCATCCCTCTCGTGGCAGCCAAAGCAGTCTCTGGCCGGGTCCAATCCGGAAAGCTTGCCATCGGGGCTGAAACCGGCAAAGAGCCACCCGCCGGTTGCCTGCTGCTTCTTATCCTTCTTCATCATGACGATCATGTTCTTCTTCCCCGGCACCTGCTTGCCGCCCTCTTCCTTGATTGAATAGTTTACCGCCACGAAGCGGCTCCCTTCAGGGTACACGCCGCCCGACTTATAGGTCTTCATCGCCTTCTTGTCTACATAGAGGTAATGGATCCCGTAGAACAGGGACTTCTTGTCAGTATTCACCCTCGGCTTGCTCTTCTCCCACTTCTCGTACCCTTTGGGCAGGGTGGCCTTTACGGCAGCCGACGCCGCGCCAACAGCGCCCAAAAGAGCCGCAAAGGCAAAAATAACAGCTATCTTTTTCACTAAAACCTCCATTCTCTGTTCGATTTTTTACTGCCTGGTGCATTTCCCCAGGCGTGATCTGTATTGCCCAAGGAAAATACCACAACCTCGGCGAAATAATAGCATCTTCCATCCGGTGTTTCCGGATGGAACCTATTTAGCCTTTTGGAAAAACACTGCACCTACTCGCTTGATATGATCGACCAGATCCGGGTCATCTATTTTATGGAGCAAAGACAGGTCTATTTTATAAGGGAGCAAGAGGTCATCCAACTCAGCATCAATGTTCATCAAATCAGAGAGGGTGATATCTCCCCCCACCATGGTCAGGTCGATATCCGAACCGACTCGATAATTTCCCTTGGCGCGGGAGCCATAAAGTATCACCTGTTCGATCTGCGGATGACTGGCAAAAACGGCATTAATCAGCTTTATGGTACTTTTTTTAAGCCCGAATTTGACAGGATCTGTTTCAGTTTTCATCGACCAGGCCCTGAATTCGTGAGTTGAACTGCTGAAACAGGGAGAAATAGCACCCAATCACCTTCCCGGAAATTTCATCGGCGATTTCCTGGTTATAGGTATGCGATGTCATGTTCCGGCTTTTTATCATCTCCATCCAGCCATGACCGTCAGCAACCATATTTCGCTGAAAGGCCTCGCGAGTAGCATCCCTGGAACCCATAAGCGAAGCGTTACCCTGATATTCGAAGTAATCCTTCATCACGTTCCAGGCGAGTTCGTGGGTGAACTCAAACGCCTTGATCAGTCCTTGCTGCTCGATGTCTGAAAGAGGTCGCTGCCGGCTAAGCTCAACAGCCCTGGTCAACTGCGACAGTGCCTTCTGAAAATGCTTGAACCTCTGTTTCCACCTGATATCTGGGTCTTGCATGTCACCTCCATTAATCCAACCAACACTTTCCAGATTAGCAGGCGGGGTTGAACGCGCAGGTGCTTTACCTCCGGGGTTACCTGGAGCCGACTTGGTCCCGATAAGCGGAGCGGCCGGACCCCGTGGACGCCGCGGGCGACCAGGGATAATCGACCAGATGCGCTGCCAGTTCGTCCTTGTGGTAGCGGTTCACCTTGTTAAAGATTAGCACCATCCCCATTACCACTGGAAGCGTGAAGATGAAGAAACCGGTGATGGCCATAAGACTCTCGCCGATGTAGACCGTGACGATCAGGTTGAAGGCGATCACGCTCAGATAGAGAAACGGCGCGTACAGGCATCGATAGGGTGCCGCGGCGACTCCGGCCGGCTTTTGCTGCTTCACCCCGACCAGACGGTCGATCAACTGCAGGGCGCCTATGATAAGCCCGCTCACCAGCAACCAGCCGAGATAATTGGTAAGAGGCACGCCGAAGTGGGCTCCCACCTCCCGATAGCCATAGATCCTGCCCAGAAACCACCGGCTCCCCTGCAGCGCCACCGGATCTATCACGATGTCGAGAAAAACCTGGAAGAGCGATCCAAGCAGCAGCGCCGAAAAGGAGCGTCGCAAGCCTCCGGTCTCAAGCAGTATCAGGTCGCCCTTGATCCGCTTTAGGGGGGAAAGCACGAGCAGTGCGGTAGCGTAACTGCAATAGGAGAGAAACACGTAGGAGAGCGAGTCGAAAAACGGCACCCCGGCGACCCAGAGTTCCTTGTCGCGGGTGACGTCGACGTAGTAATACCAGCCGTAAGGAAAGCCGTTGTTGATGGAGGAGAACTCTGAAGCGAAGGCAATCAGGTAGCCGGCAACGGTGAACCAGGCGGTCTTTTTCCAGCCAAGGTGCGGGACCGCGGCCACCAGATAGGCTGCGAAAAAGGCGAACACATAGGGGCGCATGGTGATGGTACCGAGCGCGATATCAAAAAAATCGGACATGCAGAAAAGCCCCGCTAAGTGAATTCTCCAAGCCAGCCGACCCGGATGCGACGGCAAAAGCCGATCCAGTCCCCCCCTCTAAAAAAGGGTGCCTATGAAGGAACCGATGACCGATATCGGGCCGGTATCCCCAAGCCCTTCCATGGCACGCTCCGCCTTTTTGAGGGTGGCCGTGGTGTCGCGGTAGAGATGGTCCTCGTTGACGAGCCTGCCCAAGGTCCCCTGCCCGGAATTTATCTTCTGCGCTATCTCCTTGATGCTCTGCGAGGCATCGCGCAGTTCGCTGTAGAGAGCTTCATCCTGGACGAGCTTTCCGATGGTTCCCTCACCGCTGTTGATCTTGGCGGCGATATCCTTCACGTCGCGCATGCCGGAATTGAGGTCCTTGACCCCGACCCTGAGATCCGCCACCACCGCCGAGGCATCCCGGTAGAAGGTATCGTCGTTGACAAGTTTGCCGAGGGTCCCTTCGCCCCTCTCGATCTTGCCGGCCACCCCCTTGAAACTAGCCACCGCGCTGGAGGCGTCGCTGTAGAGCTGTCTGTCGTTCAGTAGCAGCGCGAGCGAACCATCGCCGCGATCCAGTTTCTGAGAGATGCTGTTGATGTTGGAGATCGCGCCCTTGAGGTTACCGCGGTTGTCGTCCAGTATATTGGAGACCTTTTGCAGCACCTCCTCCTGGTTCTTGTTCAGGTTGATGACCAGTGACTTGGCGTCCTTGATGACATCGCTCAGGTTGTCGACGATGATGTCGATATTGGAGACGTCCTTGCCGGCAACTGTGGATCCCGGCGGCAGCAGTTCCGCCTGGGGCGACCCGAAGGAAAGCCCCAGGAACTGGCCGCCCAAAAGGTTGGTAAGCCGCAACCCGGCGACCGTATCGGTCTTGATCCGGGTCCCGGGCTTCACCTCGAAGTCGATCTGGATCTTGTCCGTGAGGATGGATATGTCGGTGATCTTACCGACATCGACGCCGGCCAGGCGAACGGGGTCCCCCACTTTAAGGCCGGTGATGCTGGTGAGATAGGTCTTATAGGGGATGTTTCTTTCGAAGGGGTTCCACTTCTCGCCTATCTCCAGGAGAACGCCCAGGATAATGAGACCGAAGACGAAGAACATGCCGACTTTTTTCTCTACCGATAAAGCCAATGTACACCTCCAAAAACAAAACCAGGCAGGTCAGCCGACCAGAGGTTGCCGAAAGCAGAACGCCAGTCCCGCGCGGCGCCCTGCTTTAGGCAAGCACAGAAATTATTTCTACAAGAGCATCCGGGTCAGGATGTAATCCGCCACCAGGATAAGCATGAAGGAGAGCACCACCGATCTGGTGGTCGACTCGCCGATCCCCCTGGCGCCCCCTTTGGTGCTGAAACCGACGTAACAGGCGACCAGGGCGATTATTCCCCCAAAGACAACTGCCTTGGTAAGCCCGATCCCTATCTCTTTCACCTTGAGCGCCGCAGTCAGACTGTCGTAATAGGTGGTGTAGGACACGAAAATCTGCGGGTGCAGGTTGCTGATCAGGGCCCCTCCCGCGATGCCGATCAGATCCGAGTAAACCACCAGGGCCGGGACGCAGATGATGCAGGCGATAAAACGAGGCATGGCAAGGTAGCGGACGGGATCGATGTCTAGGGTCTTCAAGGCGTCGATCTCCTCATAGACGGTCATGACGCCCAGTTCCGCCGCCATGGCAGAACCGACCCGCCCCGCCACCAGAAAACTGGTCATGACCGGGCCGAGTTCCCGCACCATGGAATGACCGACGATGGCGCCGATGATTTCCTGGCCGCCGTACTTCTGCAGTTCCACGCCGGTCTGCAAGGCAAGCACCATTCCGACGAAGAACGCCATCACAGAGGCGACCGGCAGGGTATCGTAGCCGATGATCGCCATCTGGGTCAGGATACTCTGCACGTTGCGCGGCGCCTCGCGAAAGGAATAGACGATCTTGCCCATCAGGATCACCATTTCACCCAGCACCTGGTTGAAATAGAGCACCCTCTTGCCCACCGATACAAAAATATGACTCACTTCCCCCCCCATTTCAGACCGAAGGGGAGCCAGAGAAGGCTCAACTCCCTCTCCTCCCCGTGGCTCTTCAGGCTGATCAACCCCTTCAAAAGCTTCAGCTCGCTCTCCAGCTTCAGGCCGCGATAAGAGACGAGCGGAAACAGCTCATAGGCAAGCTCCTGTCCGCGCCTCTCGTGCCAGTAAAGGTTCCACAACAGAGTCGACGCCGAGTTGCCGTCCTGGTCCCAGCGCCGCTGGTAGAGCCGCCAAAGCGGCGCCCAGTTCTTCTCGATTCCCTCCTTGTCGAGAACAGACTCAACCGGCGCCGGAAGCGAGAGGGAGGAGACCCCGCCAGGCGAAGTCTGGTACAAAAAGAGCGGCCAGAGAGCGGTGCGGCGCCTCTCGGTGCCATCCTTGGGCCAGCTCTCAAGACTGCTTCTGTAGAGAAAGAAGAGCACCCGATCGGAATCCCTGTTGAAATGCTCGGTGCGGATCTCCTCGTGCCTGAAGAACGGCCAGAGTAACCAGCGCTTTTCGCCGTCGTAAAAGGTTTCCCGGGAGTAAAAAGGGAGAAAGGTATTTGCGTTTCGGTTCTCTCCACGTTTCGTGGAAACGAAGGGCCAGAAGTAATCTATTTCCTTGATATTTTTCTCCCGGTCCTCGGTATAACCGAAAAAGGGCCAAAGATAGGTGCGCGAGGTTCTCTTGGGTGAGTCGGTCGAGCCGTAGAGCGGGAAGAACAGGCTTTTTTCGGTCGGGTTGTCCGTGTCGAGACCCGATTTTTCCCAGGTGTAAAACGGCCAGAGCACGAACCGCTTGCTGTACACGCCGGCCTTCTCCGACTGGCCGTAGAGAGGGAACACCCCGAAACCGCTTTCGTTCTCCCCTTTTGTGGTGGAGAAAATGGGATAGAGGTAGTGACTGGTGGTAGTGCCGCGCTTCACGGTGCTGCCATAAAGCGGGAACATCAGGAAGTGGTACTCATCCCGCCAGAAGCGGTCGTAGATGTTGCCGTAAAAGGGAAAGACCGACCAGTAGCTGCCCCGCTTTTCCGAGTGGCCCGCGATATAGAAGGGGAAGAGCATTGCCGTCCCCTCGCGGGCCGACACATCATCCTTGCGGAAATCGGATTTCTGAAAAAGCCGCAGCACCTGATAGGTGTCGGCCTCAGGGGTAGTCTCCAGAAAAGCGGCCGGATACAGGAAATAGGTGGAGGACCGGCCGTTTCCATTACTGCTCTGATAGAAGAAGGGACGCACCGCGGTGTCCTGGTCGCCCCCTCTCTTCTGGAACTTTATCAGCGGGCCGAGTATGGAGAGGTTGCTGAACCCTTCCGCCGGGCTGTCGCGGTAATCGATGAGCGGCCAGAGGGTGAAGATTGTCCCCTTGCCGGCCTCGGCAACGTCATCAGCTGCGGGCAGCGCGGCTACCTCTGCTGCAGGCTGCGCGGCGCCAGCGGCTGCCGGCCCGGCGGGGACCTCGACTGCAGCCTGGGCGGCGACGTCGACTGCAGTCTTAGCGGGGGCCTCAACTGCGGTCTGCGCGGCAGAGGGGGAAACAAAAGAAAGCAGTGCAAGCAGTGCCGCTATGAAAATCCCGAAAACTCGCATGTACCTCAAGTAAATTAGCTTTCATTACCGACAGCGTGCCGATAGTAACTGCTGCAATTGGGCATAGTCAATCAAAATAACACCGGACCAGTCAAGCCTGCCTGATCAGATACAGTAAGAAAATGCAAAGAGGCAGAAAACCGGTGGTTTTCTGCCTCTTTGCTCAGCTACGCCGTAACCGGGCTCGGGCTGCGGCTTACGCCACCTTAGTACTTTCCGTCCGCGTAATCGACCCAGCCGCCTGCCAGTACCAGCGCCTGGTCAAATGGAGAGATCTCGAACTGCATGGACTCCTTGCGTCCGCCGCCGCTCACGGTGAGGCTTGCCTTCGCCACGTCAACCTCGATGGTTGCATCCGGTGCATCGGAATAGCCGAACAGCCGCTCTATCTGATCCGCGGAAAGCTCGATGGCGGCCATGCCGCAGTTGAACATGTTCTGCCTGAAGATGCGGGCAAAGGACTGGGCGATCACCACGAACATACCGTTCACCTCGAACACCCAGGGGGCATGCTCGCGCGAGGAGCCGCAGCCGAAGTTGGCGCGTGAAACCACCACCCCCGCACCCAGGGTCTTCGCTGACTTCGGGTCGAAACCGGGCAGCTTCAGGTCCTCCAGCAGATAAGGCTTCAGATCCTGCTTGGTGATCTCGGTAAGATACTTGGCCGGAATGATCTCGTCCGTGTTTATGTCGCTACGGTCCAGAAAGAGGACCGGGCCGCCAAAACTCTTCATATCTGTCTCCTTGGTCTATTTAAGGTATTTGCGGGGGTCAGCAAGCTTACCCTCGATGGCGGAGGCGGCGGCGGTAGCCGGGGAGAGCAGATGCACCATGCCGCCCTTCCCCATCCGTCCCATGAAGTTGCGGTTTGTGGTGGAAGCGCAGACCTCGCCCTCGGCGAGTACGCCGTTGCTCATGCCGAGGCAGGCGCCGCAGGTCGGGTTGGTGACGCAAAAGCCGGCCTCCATGAAGATCTCGATCAGCCCTTCGGCGGCAGCATCCCTGTAGACCTGCGGGGTGGCAGGCGACAAGATGCCGCGTACGCCCGGCGCGATCTTTGACCCTTTCAGTATCGCCGCGGCAACCCTCAGGTCTTCCAGCCTGCCGTTCGTGCAGGAACCGATATAAACCTGATCAACGGGAGAGCCGGCCATCTCGGCTACGGTCTTCACCTGGTCGGGCTTGTAGCCGAAGGTGCAAAGAGGTGCCAGATCGGAGAGATCAAGATCGATCACCTGCTCGTACTGGGCGTCGGGATCGGAGCACCAGGCGGAGTAGGAGGCGAGCGCTAAAGCCTTGGACGCAAAGGAGTCCGAGATGAAGGGCCAGAGGTAGTCGACCGTCACCTGGTCCGGCATGCAGATGCCCGAAGTGCCGCCCGCCTCGATCGCCATGTTGCAAAGGGTCATCCTCGACTCCATGGTCATGCCGGCGACCACGGCTCCCCCGAACTCGATGACGCGGTCGGTGGCGCCGTTCACGCCCAGATGCCCGATCACCCGCAGGATAGCGTCTTTCGCGTAGACCCCCTTGGGAAGCGTACCGTTCAGGTTGACCCGGATGGTCTTCGGCTGGCGGAAGGCACACACCCCTTTCAGGATGCCGACCTCCAGGTCGGTTGTGCCGACGCCGGCGGCGAAGGCACCAAAGGCGCCGTGGGTGCAGGTGTGGGAGTCGCCCATGATCACCGTGTTGCCCGGCCGGATGAAACCCTTTTCCGGGAAGAGGGCATGGCAGACGCCGTTTGCGCCGATGTCGAAGAAGTCCTTGATGTCGTGGCGCCTGGCCCAGTCCCTGAGCATCTTCGCCTGGGTGGCGGTCTTCGAGTCCTTGCTGGGCGTGACATGATCGATGACCGCCTTGATCTTACCGGTGTCAAAGACCCGGTCCTTGCCCCGCGCCATCAGGTCGGCGATGGCTATCGGCGTGGTGATTTCGTGGCACATGACCACGTCAATCTTCAGCACCTTGGTACCTGCAAACGGCTCATCCACGAGATGGGCCGCAAATATTTTTTCAGCGGTTGTCATACCCATAAGTAGCGCTTCCTTTTAAGAGTTGGAGTAGTTATCTCTAGCAGTCACCATAATCAAATACAGTCAACAAATCAAACTAATATTTGTTCAATCATATTAAACATTTGCCTATAGCTTTCAGCGTGTTATAATGAGCGACTTATTTTTACAGGGGAGCCCCGCCAATGCAATTGCGCTTTACCAGAACTAACGGTGAGATAGACAGCCTGATAGACGAACTCCTGGAGAAAGCGGGCGGGATACACCATCCCGCGCTCGCCCGGGAGATGATTCTCTCGGCCTTGAAGGCGGGCCAGGACACCGACTACCTGGCTGACCTCAAGCTCTTGAGCAACACCATGAAGGAGATGCGCTACACGACCCTGGTCTTCGCACCCTACCGCCACAAGAAGAAAGTGACCATCTTCGGTTCGGCGCGCACAGGACCGGAAGAGCCGATGTACCGCAAATGCGTAAGCTTCAGCCGGATGCTGGCCGACAAGGGGTACATGATCATCACCGGCGGCGGCGGCGGCATCATGCAGGCGGGAAACGAAGGTGCAGGCAGCGAAGCGTCCTTCGCCGCCAACATCCGGCTCCCCTTCGAGCAGAGCGCCAACACCGTGATGCTGAAGAATCCGCGGCTGATCACCTACAAGTACTTCTTCAACCGGAAGGTCGCCTTCGTAAAAGAGTCCGACGCCATCGCCGTTTTTCCCGGCGGCTTCGGAACCCTCGACGAGGCGATGGAGGTGTTTACCCTGATCCAGACCGGCAAGACCTCGCCCAAGCCCCTGGTCCTCGTGGACGACGAGGAAGGTTACTGGGAGCACTGGTTCAGGTTCGTGAAGGAGAGGCTCCTGGTCATGGGCTTCATCTCGGCGGAGGATTTCTCCATCTTCACCATCACCAGGAGCTGCGAAGAGGCGGTCCAGGTAATCGAGGATTTTTACACCAACTACCATTCCATCCGCTTTGTAAGCGGCGAGCTGATCATCAGGATGACCAAGGAACTGAGCGCCGCGCAGATAGAGATGCTGGAAAACGAATTCCCCGAACTGCGGCTGCCCGGGAGCCACATCGTGCCAATAAGCGCGCGAGCCGAGGAAGCGGACGAGCCGGACCTGCTCGGGCTGCCAAGGATCGCCTTCCGTTTTCACCACCAGCATTACGGGCTGCTGATGGCGTTTATCAGGCGGCTGAACACCTTCTGAGAGCCGTTGCGCAAAAAAAATGTCATCAAAATAATTTCTTGACAACGTTATTATACGATGTTAATTTTTAGGCCAGCAGCTAGTTTCGGAAGTTTCCAGCGCAGAAAAGCCAAAGAGAGTGTCGCTTTGCGCCGTTCCAGCCGAAGAACTCTCCGGAAATTGCAGCATCAAACGTAGATCCGGCAGAGTCCCGGAGGCAACAAAAGGAGGCAGGACAATGGCACAGGGCAAGGTTAAATGGTTCAACGACGCAAAAGGGTTCGGTTTCATCGAGCAGGATAACGGCGAGGACGTGTTCGTGCACTTCTCCGCAATCACCGGGGAAGGTTTCAAGTCCCTGGCTGAAGGGGAAGCTGTCTCCTTTGACGTGACCAACGGGCCGAAGGGTCTGCAGGCTGCAAACGTCAAGAAGATCTAAGCAGCCGAAAGGTCTGTGACCAAAGGCCCCGCCGGATGACTCCGGCGGGGCCTTTTTCGTTAAATCCGCCACCAACTCTGAAAACCGCTAAATATATCCCATATCAGGAGCGGCATTCCTGCCGCGATGAACCTGCGTGGGCGCTGCTAGTGAGCCCCTGCAGAAGAAACGACCGCGGGACGTATCGATCTACGACGCCGCACCAGCCCAAAGACCGCCCCTCCCCCCGACAGCATCAGTACCAGCAGCGCTCCCCCCGGATGTTCCACCGCCAGCACCACCGGCAAGAGCAGCAACCTGACGCCGCCCCTCATCCACTCATGCTCACCGATCACCCGGGCCACCGGCGGGCTCAGCCGGTAATAGAGCGCGACGAAGAGCCGTCCCGGAGCATTGGTCAGCAGGTAGCGGTCCCGGAAACTCCTCAGCTCGGCCACCTTCGGATGCAGATAGCTGCCGTAGGCCGCAGTGGCGATGAAGCAACCGCCGCCACCGCCGCTTGAATCGGGTTCCGTTGTGACTGGGACTGAAGTAGTGACGACTGGAAGCAATGTGGCGTCAACAGCGGAACTGTGACTATTTATGAGAACAGTGACAACATCAGCCGTCTGCATGGTACTCGCGTTCTGAGACCACTGACCTACGAACCCCAGACCGGCGGAGAAATTCACTTTATAATTACCAGGCGGAAGGCCCCTTACAGCATAGGTGCCATCAGCAGCAGTGACGACACTGGTGCTGTATGCAGTTGCGATGTCATACACTATCACCGCGATGCCACCAATCCCTGTGCCATCGGACTTCCTGACTTCTCCGGAAATGGTGCCGCCCATCTGCATAGTAGCGGTTGGTGCCGTTGTTACACTTCCGGCAACAACCGTGATCGAATCGGCAATCGATACATTCGCCTTGTTGTTGTTGTACTGATTCACATACCCCCGTGAACTCCCGTTATAGCCGACCTTATAGCTTCCGCCGGCAAGGTTACCGATACTGTAATTTCCGGTCGCATCTGTAAAAGTACTACGCAAGAACGAATTTGATGCAGCGTCGTAGACCGATACAAAGATTCCGGTGATGCCAGCACCGGAAATGTCCTTTGCGAGGCCGGAGATACCGCCGCCATCTGGAGTGAAGCTGGTGTCATCCGTACTGAAACCGGCCCTGACGCTATCCGAGAAGCTGCCATTACTGATGAGCAGTTGTACCTCTGCCGTTTGGGCTGTATTGAAAGAAGGAACCTTGATGATCCCTGTGGCCCGATCCACTCCATAGGTGTTTATTGAACCATCGGTCCCTTTCTTGAAGGCGATTACATCCGTACCATTAGACACATTGGAAAGGATGATATTCAGATCAAAAGGAGCAGTTGAGGATGGTAGAAATCTGTAATAGGAAAACGTAAAAGGCAAAAGGGTTACGATGGATGCAGTGGCAGTCGAAGAGGTTACTGGATAATCTGAGAAGGTCGCAACCGGAGCTACTGTTGGTATCTTACTGACATCGCTAGCATGAGTCGTCCAGTCCTTTGTGTACATTTTTCTTGAGAATCCAAAAAAATCGCTTGAAAGGGTACTACCGCTACTGCTTATAGCTGTGTCGATTACCGGCGACATCTGAATGTCACCATCGCTGGTGGTCGGACTGGTGGTCGGATGAAGCGTAGCAAGCCTTTCCCATACCGAGCGCACCACCTGTGCCGTATTGTGCCTCTCGGCCAGATAGCGGTTGAAGATCCAGCGGCCGTACTCGGAGTTGAGACCGAGCGGCGCATCGAGAGAGAGGGTGCTGGACCGCGGCAGGTAGGCCGGCAGATAGCTGTACAGCTGATTCACGGAATCGTAGATCTCGTCCTCCATCCAGGTGGAGGTGACCTCGGCGTACCAGATGTCAAAATAATAGTTGTAGCCGAACTGAATGGCGTGGTGGAACTCGTGCGCCGCCGTGATTTGCAGCATCTGATCCGGGGTGTAGCGGCCGTTCTCTGTGAAGATCCCATCGGTGAAGGCCCGGTCGATCTCTATGTAGCTCCCGACGGAAACGGCAGGAAAAGCTGGCTGGCCGTCATCAGTAGTGAAACCGTAGGCGCCATCGGCTGCGAGATCGCTTAGATACACGTCATACCTCGCAACCGGCGGCGGCCGATATCCCATGCCGGTCACCTCGACAGCGTAAACCTCCTCGAAAACAGCGGACACCCTCTCGACCCAGTCTGGAACCTGGTCGGCATCAGCATCAGTCAGGTCAGGTGCATCATCTCCAGAGTTGGCATAGTGAATGTTAAAGTTGCTGGAAGTAAAGGTTGCACTGTCGGCAAGTACGGGCCTCGACACGTACTTTGCCAGCACCTTTTGTGTTGTCGGCTCCAGGCTACTCCAGTCCCGCTTCAGGCTCCGGTAGAGATGGGTGCGGCAGCGCTCGGCATGCTCGGCCTTTTGCTCTACTACGGCACTAAGAGCTCTGGCTGCTTTAGCCTGCATACCGAATTTGGAAAGGTAATAATCGTCTAGAGTTGCCGCGGACACTACGGCAGGAAAAAGCAGAAAAAGAAAACTCGCGCGCATCAAAAAGGTCTTTACCACTAATCCACCATCCTTTTGCCGCCCCTCAGTGCAACAAGAGCAGTTTTGCCACCTTCGACCGTCACCTTTTTCGACAGGCCGAAGAGCCCGACGTCATAGCTGCCAGGCGGCAGGGCCAATATCAGGTAGCCGCTTGCATCGGTGCGCGCGGCAAGCTTCAGGGAGGTACCGTTCACGGTGATCACCACTTCGGCCATGGGCGCCAAACCTCCCAGCGGCCTGAGCTTTCCTCCCGAGCGCTGCTGGTAGCAGAATACGGCAACCGCACCGGTCCCCTCGGGAAGCTGATCCTCGCGAGGCGCTGCCGTGCCTGCCGGTACCGGTAGATAACCGTCCCTCACCATGATCGCGCCGCTGCCGGAACCCTTTGCGAAAACGTTACCGTCAAAGGCCAGGGTTTGCCAGGACGAAGCCGCGCAGGCGCCAGCCAAGCCGGAGGCAGTGAGGAATACGCCGAGTAGAAATAACAGTCTCATGAAGAGAGGTCCTCCATAAATTTGCCAGTACCATGGCACAGCCAATTAAGGAATGCAACGCGAAAAAAGGGGGAGCCTGCGGCTCCCCCTTCTGATGTTTATCTCCATATCTTAGAATTTAGAGCGATTCGATGTCACGCACCGTCGAGAAATGGAGCCTGTTCAAGGCGTCGATGTAGGCCTTCGCCGAGGCCTCGATGATGTCGGTCGAGGAGCCGCGCCCGATCACGGTCCGCTCCCCCCCTTCGATACGGACGGTCACTTCACCGAGCGCATCGGTGCCGCCGGTGATGGAGCCGACATTGTACTGCACCAGGCGGGCGTCCGTCTTGGTGAGTTTCTTGATCGCCTTCAGGGTGGCATCCACCGGCCCGTCGCCAAGTTCCGCGGTGCGCAGCTGCTCTCCGTCGATCTCCATCTGCACGGTCGCCGTGGCCACGGCAAAGGAGCCGCAGGTGACGGTTATGTGGGAGAGCTTGTACTTCTCGTTCACCCTCATCACCTCGTCGGCGACGATGGCGTCCAGATCCTCGTCGAAGACCTCCTTCTTCAGGTCGGCAAGCGATTTGAACCTGGTGAAGGCCTTGTTCAGGTCTTCGTCATTGAGCTCGTAGCCGAGCTCCTCCAGCCTTTTCTTGAAGGCGTGGCGTCCGGAGTGTTTGCCGAGCACGAGGGCGCTCGCCTTCAGGCCGACCGACTCCGGGGTCATGATCTCGTAGGTGGTTTTCTCCATCAGCATGCCGTGCTGGTGGATTCCCGCCTCGTGCGCGAAGGCGTTGGCGCCGACGATCGCCTTGTTCTGCTGGACCACGATGCCGGTGACGGTCGTCAACAGGCGGCTGGCCGGGGTCAACTGCTCGGTCGCCACGTTGGTCCTGAAAGGGAGGATGTCGCCGCGCGTCTTGATCGCCATGACGAATTCTTCCAGGGAGCAGTTCCCGGCGCGCTCGCCGATACCGTTGATGGTGCACTCCACCTGCCCTGCCCCGGCCTGCACTGCGGCCAGGGAGTTGGCTACGGAAAGCCCCAGGTCGTTATGGCAGTGCACCGAGATGACGGCATCCTCAACGTTGCTGACGTTGTCCTTCAGGTACTTGATGATGTTGAAGTACTCGAACGGTATCGTGTAGCCGACCGTATCGGGAATGTTCACCACCGTGGCGCCCGCGTCGATAACGGCGGCCACCACCTCTGCCAGGAACTTCAGGTCGGTTCTCACCGCATCCTCGCAGGAGAACTCCACGTTGCTCGTGTAGGAACGCGCCCTCTTCACCCCTTTGACAGCGGCGTCGAGCACCTGGGAAGGGGTCATCTGCAGCTTGTATTTCATGTGAATCTCGGAGGTGGCGATAAAGGTATGGATCCGGCCACGCTCCTCCGCGTACTGAAGCGCCTCCCAGGCGCGATCTATGTCCTTGAAGCCGGAGCGGCAAAGGCCGGCGATCTCCGGCCCCTTGATGGTCTGGGCGATCTTCTTGACCGCCTCGAAGTCACCCTCGGAAGCAATCGGAAAACCGGCCTCGATGACGTCCACATTCAATTTCTGCAGCTGTTTGGCGAGGCGGAGCTTCTCCTCGATGTTCATGCTGGCGCCCGGGGACTGCTCGCCGTCTCTGAGTGTGGTGTCGAAGATCTTGATGGTCTTTGGTTCCGTGGTTTTCACTTGCGCTCCCCCTGTCGATGGTTAGCCTGCCGAAAATTGGACTGAAAAATAGAAAAAGCCTCCGCCCCAGCAAGGGGCGAAGGCTTAGGAAGCTTCCGCGGTACCACCCTCATTCATCCGCCTGACGACGGACCTCGTGCGCCCTTTACGCGGGCTGACGGCAGCAGCTAGAAAGCCCGTTTCCACAATCGAAACCAGCTTCTTCACCGCAGCGGCTCAAAGGCGAGTTCACCTGCTTCCTCACCGGTTTGCACCAACCACCGGCTCTCTGTAGGGGAAGGGAAAGGCTACTACTCCTCATCACTGCCTTTATTCGTTCAGCGATAATAGAAAAAACCCGTGACAACTGTCAAGGGTTTTCTGGCAAATCGCATTTCTTATTTATGCGGGCGAGCTTTTGCATTGCCTGCAGCAGACTATCTGAGTTTCCCCGGCTCCAGCTGTCTGCTCCTCCCCCCAGCGGGGGGAGGTTGGGAGGGGGGAAGGCTTCGGCTTTTACAAAGAACTGGCCGGGTTCCCCCTCCCTGACCCTCCCCCTCCGGGGGAGGGAATCAAAGCTGCACGGGCTACCCCCGCTTGACCAGCTCATGCCCTTTGTGCAGCGCCTTCTCCAGTCTGCGCCGGCGCGGCCAGCTCATCAGGAAACCTACAGGCCCGGAGAGTATGTAGCAGATGAAGATGGTGAACAGCATGACCACCGGCTCGGCCGCCACCACGACCAGCAGCAGTATCGCCAGCACCAGGAAGGCAAAGGGCTGGCGCTTGATGAGGCCGGGGTCCTTGAACGAGTAGTAGCGGACGTTAGACACCATGAGCAGCGCCAGGAAGTAGATCAACACCAGGATGGCGACCTTGTTGTAGGAACTGGGCCAGCCGAAGTGATAGAAAAGCAGCACCATTGCGGAGACCATGCTGGCGGCGGCAGGTGTCGGCAGCCCTACGAAGCGCTTGCTCTCCACCGTGTCCACCTGGACGTTGAAGCGGGCCAGCCGCAGCGCAGCGCAGGCGAGAAACAGAAAGCCGGCCAGCCAGCCGAGCCTGCCGAACGGGCGCAGGGCCCAGCAGTACATCAAGAGGCCTGGTGCGGCCCCGAAGGAGACCACGTCGGCCAGAGAGTCGAACTCCACCCCGAACTTGCTGGAGGTCCCGGTCAGCCGGGCCACCTTGCCGTCCAGCCCGTCGAAGATCGAAGAGGCGAGAATCCAGAGGGCCGCCGTCTTGTAATCCCCGTTCAGGGTGGAGACCATGCAGTAGAAGCCGGCGAAAAGGCTCCCGGCAGTGAAGAGGTTCGGAAGGATGTAGATCCCCTTGCGCATCCCCTCCCTCTCTAACTTAGGCCTCACTTCACTCACGGCAGTATCCCCAGTACGGTTTCACCGGCAACTGTCTTCTGTCCCATGGGCACCTTCATGGTGGTCCCCAGGGGGAGATAGACGTCCAGCCGGGACCCGAAACGGATCAGCCCGTACCTCTGCCCGCGGGTCAGCTGATCTCCGGTCTTAGCGTAGCAGACGATGCGCCTGGCGATCAGACCCGCAACCTGCACCACCACCATCAGGGAACCAGGTGCAGCCTCGATTACCAGACCGCGCTGCTCGTTCTCGAAGGTCGCCCGCTCGTCCCTTACGTCGAAGAACTTCCCCTTGGTATAAAAGCTGTCCACCACCTTGCCGCTGATGGGAGCGCGGTTGACATGGACGTTGAAGACGGACATGAAGATGCTGATCTTCTCCATCTCGACCGAGGTGTACGGCTCCACCACCCTGCCGGAAAAGATGACCACGCCGTCGGCCGGAGCAATCACCGCGTTTTCGTTGGTCGGGGTGCTACGCTCCGGATTTCTGAAGAAGAAGGCGGTGAAGACGGTAAGCAGCAGGGAAATCAGGGCGGGGATCAGGAAGCCGGCAGAGAGGTAACGCCCAAGTAGCGCCATAATGACGGTCAGGACTAGGAATCCGAGGATGAACGGGTACCCCTCGACAGCGATCGGGGTATGTTTGTTGCGCATCTAGTACCTCTTGAAAGGGTTATTCGAAAAAGAGCTGGAACATGCCGTCCGCGCCCTTCAGCTAAGGCATGAAGGCGTCAATCTGCGAAAGCGGCGGCAGAAGCAGCCATTTAAAAAAGCAAAAAGGCCGCAATCGGTCTTCTCGCTACCAACGCGGGAGTATAGCTCGAAAACGGCCCTTCTGGCAATGAAAGAAAGCGCTGGCAAGTCGATCCAGCCTGACCCGCCCGCCTGGTACAGCTACCCTTTCCATCCCTTGGCGCCGCGACCGATCACCACCGGACCGGTGCTGACCAGCTCCTTAAGACCGAGCGGACGCAAGAGCTCGACCATGGCGCTGACCTTGGCAGGGGTACCGGTCGCCTCCAGGGTGTAGGATTTCGGGGTGACGTCGATCACCTTGGCGCGGAAGATGTCCGCGATCCTGAGAACCTCGGCCCGGCTGTTCTCCTCGGCGGAAACCTTCACCATCACCATCTCTCGCTCGATGGCGGTTCCCGGCTCGAAGTCGATCACTTTTATCACGTCGATCAGCTTGTTGAGCTGCTTGGTAATCTGTTCGATGATCTGCTCGTCCCCGCGGGTGACCACGGTGATCCGGGAGAGGGACTCGTCGTTGGTAGGCGCGACGGTGAGCGAGTCGATGTTGAAGCCCCGTCCGGAAAAGAGCCCGACCACGCGGGAAAGTACGCCGAACTCGTTCTCAACGAGGACTGCTATGGTGTGTCTCATAAATCCCTCCTTAAATTCCGTTCTACGTTCTACGTTCTACGTTCTACGTTCTACGTTCTACGTTCTACGTTCTACGTTCTACGTTCTACGTTCTACGTTCTGCGTTCTACGTTCTACGTTCTACGTTCTACGTTCTACGTTCTACGTTCTACGTTCTACGTTCTACGTTCTATCGCGTCTTTAGTTGAATCGCATTCGTCTCTACACCGTGCTTTGCCAACGTAGAACCTGGAACGTCGAACGTAGAACCTTTTTAGGACGCAAGCACCATCTCGGTCAGCGAGGCGCCGGCCGGCACCATCGGCAGCACCTTCTCCTCGCGCGCAATCTTGAACTCCATCAGGACAGGACCCGGTGTGGCAAACCCTTTCTTGATGACCTCGTCCACCTCTTCCACCTTGGTGGCCTGCAGGCCGGTGGCGCCGAAGGCCTCGGCCAGCTTCACGAAATCGATCGGCAGTTCCATGCAGGTCGAGGAATAGCGCTTGTCGAAGAAGAGCTCCTGCCACTGACGTACCATCCCGAGGAAGTTGTTGTTCAGGATGCATATTTTCACGTTCAGGCGGTTCTGCACGATGGTCGCCAGCTCCTGCAGGTTCATCTGGAAACCGCCGTCGCCGCAGACAGCGATCACCTGCCGATCGGGAAAGCCCGCCTGCGCCCCCATGGCTGCCGGAAGGCCGAACCCCATGGTGCCGAGTCCGCCGGAGGAGAGCAGCGTGCGCGGGCTGGTGAACCCGAAGAACTGGGCAGTCCACATCTGGTGCTGCCCCACGTCGGTGGCGACGATGGCGTCCGGGTCAGAGAGGGCGCGCAGCCTCTGGATCACGTACTGCGGCTTGATCACGCTGGCCGATTGCTGGTAGCTCATCGGATGCTTCGCCTTCCAGCCGTCGATCTCCTCGATCCAGGGGGTGATCGCCTGCCGGGAGGCGACTGTCTCGCTGGCCAGGGCCTCGGTCACCCTCAGCATCTGCAAAAGCACTTCGCGGACGTCGCCCACGATGGGGAGGTCGACCCGCACGTTCTTTTTGATGGAGGTGGGGTCGACGTCGATGTGCACGATCTTTGCGTGCGGCGCGAAGGCGGCGATTTTCCCGGTCACCCGGTCGTCAAAGCGGGCCGCGACGGCAATCAGCAGGTCGCAATGCGAAACCGCCATGTTGGCGTAGTAGGTGCCGTGCATGCCGAGCAGCCCGAGCGAGAGCTTGTCGTCTTCCGGATAGGAGCCAAGCCCCATCAGGGTGGTGGTGACAGGGATGCCGAGACGTTTGGCGAGAGCGGTAAGCTCCACTGCCGCGTTCCCCAGGATGACGCCGCCCCCCACGTAGATGACCGGCTTCTTCGCCTGCATGATCATGGCGACAGCCTTGTCCACCTGCTTCGGGTGCCCCTCGACGGTCGGCTTGTAGCCGCGTATCTCCACGGTGTCCGGGTACTTGAACTCGGTCTGCGCCATCTGCACGTCCTTGGGGAGATCGACCAGCACCGGCCCCGGACGCCCGGTGCGGGCGATGTAAAAGGCCTTCTTCATGATGAGAGCAAGGTCCTTCACGTCCTTCACCAGGAAGTTGTGCTTCGTGCAGGGGCGGGTGATGCCGATGATGTCCGCCTCCTGGAAGGCGTCATTGCCGATCAGGGCAGTCGGGACCTGGCCGGTGATGATCACCATCGGGATGGAATCCATATAGGCCGTGGCGATGCCGGTGATGGTATTGGTCGCACCCGGCCCCGAAGTGGCGATCGCCACACCGACCTTCCCGGTTGCCCGCGCGAAGCCGTCGGCCGCGTGCACGCCGGCCTGCTCGTGACGTGGCAGAATGTGCCTGATCTCCTTGAAGGAGAACAGCTCGTCATACAGATTGATGACGGTCCCTCCGGGATACCCGAAGATGGTCTCCACACCTTCTTTTTTCAGACACTCCAAAAGTATGCGCGCGCCGTTCATTTTCATAAATCCCCCGATACAATGCCAAACTATCTGTCAGCGGAACGGGTAAAGGCCGTTCCTGGCTATTCACAATTTCAAAAACAATTAGTTTCCGCTCCCCCCTTTGCAAAGGGGGGTCGGGGGGGATTTTTCCAGGGCGGCGACTGCGACAAACCCGAGGAATTCCCTTTGCCATGGGGCTTTAGTCTGCCGTAGTGATGGCGCCCGTGTGGGCCGAGGTGACGACCTTCGCGTAGCGGGCGAGCCACCCCTTCTTGATCTTCGGCTCCGGCGCACTCCAGCGGCTGAGCCGCTCGGCCAGCACTTCTTCGCTTACCAGCATCTTGAGCGAGCGGGACGGAATATCGAGCTCGATCTGGTCGCCATCCTCGACAAGCGCAATGGGGCCTCCCACCGCAGCCTCAGGTGAGATGTGGCCGATGCAGGGGCCGCGGGTGCCCCCCGAGAAGCGACCGTCGGTGATCAGCGCCACGCAATCGCCCAGGCCCAGTCCCATGAGAGCCGCGGTCGGCGCCAGCATCTCCCTCATGCCGGGCCCCCCCTTCGGCCCTTCGTAGCGGATCACCACCACGTCGCCGCCCTTCACCACTCCGCCCATCATGGCAGCCATGGCAAGCTCCTCTGAGTCGAAGCAGCGCGCCACGCCGGTGAACTTCATCATGGCGTCCGATACGCCGGACTGTTTCACCACTGCCCCCAGGGGAGCTATGTTGCCAAAGAGGACCGCAATCCCCCCCTCTTTCTTCACCGGCGAGGAGAGCGGATGGATAACCTCCTCGTCCACCCCCTGCAGGCTGGCTGCCAGCTGATGGGTGGTGAGTCCGAAGACGGTAGGACAGTCGTGGATCTTGTCGCCAAGCTGCTTCAGGACCCCGGCAACACCGCCCGCCGCATCCAGGTCCTCCATGAAATGCTCGCCGGCCGGGTTCATGGAAGCTATCTGCGGGGTCAGCTTGGAGAGGATGTCGAAGGTCTCGAGCGGCAGCTCGACCTCAGCCTCGCGAGCGATGGCGAGCAGATGCAGCACGGTGTTTGAGGAGCCGCCCAGGGCCAGGTCGACCCGGATGGCGTTTTCGAAGGCCTCGCGGGTCATGATCGAGCGCGGCGTGATGTTCTGCTGCACCATCCCGACGATCCGCTCGCCCGAGGCGAAGGCGATGCGCCGCTTCAGCGCGGAGACGGCCAGCGCCGTGCCGCAGCGCGGCAGGCTCATGCCGAGCGTTTCGGTCAGGATAGCCATGGTGTTGGCGGTGAAAAGACCCTGGCAGGAACCCATGCCGGGGCAGGCGTTCTCCTCGCAGCGGGCCAGCTCCGCGTCGTCGATGACGCCGGCCTTGTAGCGCGCCATCGCCTCGAAGGTGTCGGTAACAAAGGAGTAGCGACGGCCTGCGTCGCCGCGTCCGCTCATCATGGGACCTGCGGTCACCACGATGCAGGGAATGTCCAGACGGGCCGCTGCCATCAGCATGCCGGGGGTGATCTTGTCGCAGTTGGTGAGCAGCACCAGGCCGTCCAGCCTGTGTGCCTCGGCCACCGACTCCACCATGTCGGCGATCAGTTCCCGGGTGGGGAGCGAGTAGTGCATCCCCTTGTGCCCCATGGAGATGCCGTCGCAGACCCCGGGGATGCCGAAGAAGAAGGAATACCCGCCGCCGGTGTGCACCCCTTTTTCGATGAAACGCTCGAGGTCCCTCATCCCGACATGGCCAGGGATCAGGTCCGTGAAGCTGGTGGCAATGCCGATGAAGGGCTTGCCCATTTCGCTTTGCGGCAGTCCGGTCCCTTTCAAAAGGGCGCGGTGCGGCGTACGCTCCAGGCCTTTGGTAATAGTATCGCTACGCATATAGTCCCCTTGCACCGGTTCGGCCCCCTGTTCGGGATGCTCAAACCGGCAGTTGATCTGGGTAAAAAACATCGTGTTTAAAAGAGGTTATACAAAAACAAGTGAACGATGAACATAATACATTAAAACCGAACTGTCAACAGCAACTAGAACGGTGTTAAAGTGATTCGCGTCGTCGTTTTGCCACTTCCGCCTCGGAGGCGCGCAGGTAGGTCGGATTGAGTAGAGCCAGGGGGGTAAAGTCGCCTTTCAAGGCAGCGTCGCGGGCGATGACAGCACCGGCGCCGGCTCGCGGGGAAGCGGCATGCCAGGGGGAAAAGAGCGCCAGCTCGCCCAGGGTCGAGCTGATCAGCTCGCGGTAACGAAGCGCCCCTTCCCCGACGAAGATGGTCGGGGTGTCAATGGCCGCCAGAAACCGCTCCGGCGACAAGACAGCGTCAGGGGTGAGCGGTTCGGGGAGCGAGGTGCAGCGGTACAGCCCGGCATAAACCTCCCCCTTGCGGGCGTCGAACATGGGAGCTACCTGTGCGGAGCTGAAGGGAAGGTTCATGGCGAGCATGGCCAGCGAGGAAAAGCCGACCACCGGCTTGCCGGTGGCGAGTGCCAGTCCCTTCACGGTGGCGATTCCGACCCGCACTCCGGTAAAGGAGCCGGGGCCAAGCGAGACGGCCAGGGCGTCGAGCCCGTCCGGAGTAAGCCCCGCCGCGGCGAGCAGGCTGGAGATGGAGTCCATCAATCTTCCGGAATGACAGCGGTCCTCGCCGAGTATGCACTCGCCGAGCAGTGAAGCCCCGTCGCTGAGAGCGACGGAAGAACAGTTACTGGAGGTATCGATGGTCAATATTTTCATATAATCCAATTTTGTCGTACCAGAAAGTCGGGCTGGGCGCGGCTGCCGCCATTACTGGCGTTATCGGGGAAACCCGATTTAAGCGCAGCGGGGAACCGGCGTTTTCCGGAGGAAGTCCTGCCTGCCCGAAGAGTTATCGCCAGATCCAGCATGGCCGAATCTGGCGGCTTTACAGGACCAGGGCTCGCAGGAGGCCCCTTGTCAGGATTTCCCCACGAACATGCGTGCGATGTCGTTGTAAAAGGCCAGCATCATGAGGCTTATCAGCAGCACGAGGCCGATTTGCTGGGCAATCTCGCGTGCCCTTTTGCTGACAGGCCTGCCTATCACGAGCTCTATCAGGAAAAAGGCCAGGTGCCCTCCGTCCAGGATCGGCACGGGGAGCAGATTGAGCACCCCGAGGTTCACGGACAAAAGCGCCACGAAGGCAAGGAAGTTGACGCCGCCTTCCGCGGCCTGCTGACCCGCCATCTTCACGATCATGATCGGTCCGCCGATATTGTCCAGCGGGATGGCACGCTCTACCAGGCGGACCAGCGAAAGTACGGTCAGCTTGATGACGTTCCAGCTCTGTGCACTTCCACGAGCGATCGCCTCGCCCGGCGGGAAGTGATCGATTACCGTTTCACCCGCGGCCACCACGCCGACTACCGGATGGGTGACCGTATCGCCGAGCAGATTCTTTGCCGTCCGGCTCTCGGGCACCATCTTCAACTTAAGCTGGGACTCCCCGCGCTTGACGTCGAGTTCCAGCGGTGCCAGATTTCCCTGGGCGATGACCTTGGCAAACTCCTCCCAACGGGAGACCGGCTTGCCGTTCACCGCCGTGATCACGTCGTTCGCCAATACGCCAGCCTTGGCGGCCGGTTTACCGGGCACCACCTCGCCGATTTTCGTGGTGACTGCCGGAACCCCGACCATGAAGATGACTATGAAGATGAGATAGGCGAAGAGCAGGTTGAATACCGGTCCGGCCGCCACGATGATGATCCTCTGCAGCACCGGCTTGTCGGCAAAGGAGCGCTTCCTCTCCTCATCGGTCAGCTCTACCTCTTCACCCTCTCCGACCATTTTCACATAGCCGCCCAGCGGCAGGGCCGAGAGCAGGTATTCCGTCTCTCCTATCTTCTTGCCGAAAATCTTCGGGCCGAATCCGAGCGAGAACTTATCGACCCCCACTCCAAAGGCCTTGGCAAAGATGAAGTGTCCCAGCTCGTGAATGAAAATAAGTGCCCCGAGGGCGACGATTGCGTACAGTATGCTCATGAATCTTACCTCTACGAATAGAAGCCCGATTACAGCTTCAACGGCAGGTCAATTACCTGGATGTCCATGCACATCCAGGGTGACGCTTTCCGGCAGACTGGGAGCTAAGCTCCATCTGGCGGACTTTCGGAAACTAGAGAGTTTGAACCCTAATTGCAGCGGATCCAGATTACCATCAATCTGCTTGTTTCGCTGAGAAACTCGCACTCCCTTGAAAAAAGGGGTGCGGGGTTTTGGACAAGTTGCAAGGCAGGCGAGCTGGCAACTAGAGAATTTTCTGCACCCTGTTATCAGGTGACGCCGAGAATCTTCCGCGCGGCAGCTCTCCCCCAGCGGTCTGCTTCCAGCACCTCCTCAATGGAGTGCAGCGCGTGCGGCACATGCAGATTCATGACTTTCTCGATCGACTCCGCGATCGCCATAAACCTGATCCCACCCCCCAGAAACGCCTCGACCGCTACCTCGTTGGCTGCGTTCATGACCGCTGGCATGCTCTCGCCGGACTGCGCGGCACGATAGGCGAGCTTCAGCGCCGGAAAGCGGTCGGTGTCGGGGTTGAAAAAGGTGAGCCCGGAAAGGGCGGTCAGGTCGAGCGGCTTCACCCCGGAAGTAACCCGCGCCGGGTAGGTGAGCGCATAGGCAATCGGCCCCTTCATGTCGGGCACGCCCAGTTGCGCCATCACGCTGCCGTCGATGTATTCGACCATTGAGTGGATGATACTCTGCGGGTGGATGTTCACCGCGATCCGCTCAACCGGGATGTCGAAGAGCCAGCGGGCCTCGATGACCTCCAGCCCCTTGTTCATCATGGTGGCTGAATCGACCGTGATCTTTCTCCCCATGCTCCAGTTGGGATGGTTCAGCGCGTCGGCGACCGTTGCCTTCAGCAGCCGCTCCCTCTCCCAATTCAGGAAAGGCCCGCCCGATGCAGTCAGAATCACCCTGGCAATGTCTTCGTTTCGGTGGCCTGCCATGGACTGGAAGACCGCGCAGTGTTCGCTGTCCACCGGGTAGAGCTTCACCCCCGCCTCGCGCACCATGTCCATGATCAGATGACCAGCCGTGACCAGGGTCTCTTTGTTGGCTAGGGCTACGTCCTTGCCGGCCATGATGGCAGCCGCGGTCGGCACGAGCCCTGCTGCGCCGACGATGGCCGCCACAACCATGGTGGTCTGCGCGGCAGTCGCTGCGGCGATCATCCCCTCGACCCCGTGCATGATCTGCGGCTTTTTGCCGCTGAGCATCCGGCTCAGCTCCCGGGCCTTCTCCGCGGTGAGCACGGAGACCAGCTCAGGCTGAAATATCTCTATCTGGCTTTTCAGGAGTTCCAGGTTGGCGCCGGCGGTAAGCGCCACTACCCGGAACATCCCGGGCTGTGCCGCGACCACCTCCAGGGTGCTTACCCCGATGGAACCTGTCGAGCCGAGAATGGTGAGTTTTTTCATGTTACCTCGCAGTTATCTCTGGCAGCCTGGCCGGACCCGACGCGGACGTTGCCTGGACCTGGCCGGGCACGGCACCCGCCTCTCCGTTAGCGGAACAGAAAATAGGCGTAGTAGTAGGCCGCCGGGCCGGCGAAAAGGATGCTGTCCATCCGGTCCAGTATGCCGCCATGCCCCGGAATGATGACGCCGGAGTCCTTCACCCCGCAACTTCTCTTGACCAGCGATTCGAACAGATCGCCCAACTGCCCGAGGACTCCCAAAAGAAGGGCGCAGGCTACGCAATCGCCTACGCTCAGCTCCGGGAAAAACAGGGCCTTGGAGATGAGGGCGCCGATCACGCTCCCGGCCAGCCCGCCCAGGGCGCCCTCGACGCTCTTCTTCGGGCTCACCGCGGGATAAAGCTTGGTCCTGCCGAACGAGGAGCCTACGTAGTAGGCGGCACTGTCGCCGGCCATGACGATCACCATGATGAGAAAAAGCCAGGAAACGCCGTGCGGCAGCATTCTGATCATGACCAGGTGCGAAAGGAGCAGCGGCACGTAGAGAAAGCCCATCAGGATGAGCGCGGCGTCGCCGGCCGCCTGGCGGATCTCCTTCAGCCTGAAGAGCGCAATCAGGCAGAAACCGAGCACAAGAAAGGTGAGCACCATGAGCGGGATGGTACGGTTCGCAGCGAAAACCGAGAAGACGGCGCCGGCGCCGGCCAAGGCGGCGAGCCTCCCCTCCCAGCGGCGCGACGGCAGGGCCATCCGGTAGAATTCGTCAAGCCCCAGCAGAGCCAGCAAAATGACCAGCAGGGAAAACTGGAACTCGCTTGCTTTTATGGTGAAAAATATCAGTAGCGGCAGCAGTACTGCAGCGGTTGCCAGTCGTTTTATGGCGGACTCCTCGGGTAAAAACCCCGCGAAAGTGAAGGCTTACGCCTGCTCTTTGCTTAGCTGATCGCTGGTCATGCCGAACCTGCGCTCCCTGGATTGGTAGTCGCGAAAGGCGCGGGCCAGCTGGTCCCGGTCGAAGTCCGGCCAGTTGACCTCGGTGAAATAGAGCTCCGCGTAGGCAAGCTGCCAGAGCAGGAAGTTGCTGATGCGCATCTCGCCGCTGGTCCTGATCAGCAGGTCCGGGTCCGGTATGCCGGCGGTGAAGAGGGAGCCGGTGAAGAGCCGCTCGTCGATGGTCTCCGGGTCGAGCCTACCTGCGGCCGCTTCCGTCGCGAGGCTTTTAGCGGCCGAGACGATCTCCTGCCGGCCGCCGTAGGAGAGCGCAAGGGTCAACAGCATGCCGGAGTTGGCGGAGGTCTTCTGGATGGCGCTTTCGATCTCCCGGTTCACGTCCTCGGGGAGGTCGGCGCGCTTGCCGATCACGTTGAAGCGGATGTTGTTCTGCATCATCCGCGCGATTTCGCCCCGGATGTACTGCTTCAAAAGCGCCATCAGCGCCTTCACCTCGGTCTTCGGCCTGAGCCAGTTCTCGGCGGAAAAGGCGAACAGCGTGAGGTAGCCGATCCCCAGGCGCGAGCATTCCTCCACGATCACCCGTACGGTCTCGACCCCCTTTTGGTGTCCGACGATCCTGCGCAGCATGCGCTTTTTGGCCCAGCGACCGTTGCCGTCCATGATGACGGCCAGGTGCCCGGGGAGGTTTTCCGGCTTTAGCTTATCCATAACCACCCTAAAAACAAAAAATCCCCGTGAAGCGAGGGGGTTGCGCGAAAATTGAATCCGGAAGCCGCGCGTCCAGCTGGCAGCGGGGGAGAGCTCCCCCGCAGCCAAAGGCGCCTAGACCTCCATCACCTCTTTTTCCTTATGTACGAGGACCTCGTCAACCCTGGCCACGTGGCTGTTGGTGAAGTCCTGGACTTCTTTCTCGGCCCGCTTCAGCTCGTCCTCGGAGATCTGCTTGTCTTTCTCCAGCTTTTTGAGCGAATCGATGGCGTCGCGCCGGATGTTCCTGAGCGCAACCTTGGCGTCCTCGGCATCCCTTTTCAGCCCCTTGACGATATCCTTGCGCCTCTCCTCGGTGAGCGGAGGGAGGTTCAGACGGATCACCTTGCCGTCGTTGGCAGGCGTCAGCCCCAGGTTGGCGTTCATGATCGCCTTCTCGATAGGCTGGATCATCTTCGGGTCCCAAGGCTGGATGGTGATGGTGCGCGCCTCCGGGACCGAGAGCGTCGCCACCTGGCTGACCGGCGAGATGGAGCCGTAGAAATCCACCTTAACCTCGTCCAGCAGCGAAGTACTGGCGCGACCGGTGCGCACCCGCTGGTACTCCTTCCTGAGCGCCTCGATGGATTTGTCCATATGGACGTTCATGTTGGCGATAACATCCTTAATCATACTATTCTCCTTTCACCAGGGTGCCGATCCGGTCCCCGCAGATGACCCGTACGACATTGCCGTCGGTCGTCACATCGAAGACGATGATCGGAAGGCTGTTGTCCATGCAAAGCGAGATGGCGGTGGCGTCCATCACCTGGAGCCCCTTTCTCAGCACCTCAAGATAGGTCAGGCTCTCGTACTTGGTGGCGGAGGGATCCTTCTGCGGATCGGCCGAGTAGACGCCGTCCACCTTGGTCCCTTTCAGGATCACATCGGCGCCGATCTCCATTGCCCTGAGGCTCGCGGCGGTGTCTGTCGTGAAGTAAGGGTTGCCGGTGCCGGCCCCGAAGATCACCACCCGTCCCTTCTCCAGGTGCCTGACGGCGCGCCGGCGGATGTAGGGCTCGGCGACCTCGGCCATGGCAATCGCCGACTGAACCCGGGTGTCCACGCCGACCTTCTCCAGGGCGTCCTGCAGGGCGAGCGAGTTGATCATGGTGGCCAGCATGCCCATGTAGTCGGCGCTGGCCCGGTCCATACCCTTCGACGAGGCGGCCAGGCCGCGGAAGATGTTGCCGCCGCCGATCACGATGGAAAGCTGCACGCCGAGCGCGACCACCTGCTTCACCTCGCGGGCTATGGTGGTAATGGTGTTCGGATCTATGCCGTACCCCTGCTCGCCGCCCAGGGCCTCGCCGGAGAGCTTCAGCAGTACTCTTTTGTAATACGGTTCTGCCATGTTTGTCACCTTTGCGTTCTTTAGTGCGGGGGAAAAAAACTCAAACGGACAGGACTGGACCGACAGCTAGCGCCCTTGCAGAAACGGTGACTGTCGGTCTTTGGGTAAAAAAAGAGCCGCCCATTTGCATGGCCGGCTCCCGTGGGACGTGTTACGCGCCGACCGCCGCGGCGACCTCTGCCGCGAAATCGCTTTCCTTCTTGGCGAGCCCCTCGCCGAGCACGAACTTGGCGAAGCGGCGTACGCTCATGTTCTCGCCGATGGTGGCGATGGTCTCGTTCAGGTAGGTCTGGATCGTCTTGTCCGGATCCTTCACGTAAGGCTGCTCCAACAGGCAGATGTCAGCGTAGAACTTGTTGATCTGCCCGTCGATGATCTTCTCGATGATGGCATCCGGCTTGCCGCTTTCCTTCGCCTTTTCGCGGTAGATCGCCTTCTCGCGCTCGATCAGTTCTGCCGGCACCTCTTCGCGACGCACGTACAGGGGACCTGCCGCAGCGATGTGCATGCCGATGTCCCTGACGAAGGTCTGGAAGGTCTCGTTCTTGGCGACGAAGTCCGTCTCGCAGTTGACCTCGACCAGCACGCCGATCTTGCCGCCGGCGTGGATGTAGGAGCCGACGGCCCCTTCGGTCGCCACACGGCCGGATTTCTTGGAAGCTGCCGCCAGCCCCTTGGTGCGCAGGTAGTCGATCGCCTTCTCGTGATCACCACCGGTTTCGGTCAGCGCCCTCTTGCAGTCCATGAGGCCCGCGCCTGTTGCTTTTCTCAATTCGTTTACCTGTGCCGCTGTAACGCTCACATTATCCTCCACAGTCGCCCGCGCCGGAAAGGCGCGGGTTTCTTTGTCTGTTTATGTAGATACTGCCTGTTCAAAGCTGCAGTCAGCGGCCGATTAAGCCTCTGCTACCACCTCTTCCGCTACCTCTTCGCCCTCGGTGGAGAACTCTTCCTCGACGCCGGTCTGCAGACGAGCGTTTCTGGCCTGCACGCCGTCGAGCACCGCGTCAGCCATCTTGCTGGTCAGAAGCCTGATGGCGCGGATGGCGTCGTCGTTGCCCGGGATGACGTAGTTGATGTCGTCCGGATCGCAGTTGGTGTCGACGATGGCGACCACCGGAATGCCGAGCTTCTTGGCTTCGGACACAGCGATCTCCTCGTTCTTCGGGTCGACCACGAACAGCACGCCCGGAACCTTGCCCATCCCCTTGATGCCGCCCAGGGTCTTCTCTAGCTTCTCGCGTTCCTTGCCGAGTTTCAGCTGCTCTTTCTTGGTGTATGCCTCGATGGTGCCGTCGGCGACCATGGCATCCAGCCTCTTCAGCCGGTCGATGCTCTGCTTCACGGTGGAGAAGTTGGTCAGCATGCCGCCCAGCCAGCGGTCGTTCACGTAGTACATGTTGCAGCGCTGCGCCTCTTCGGCGACGGAATCCTGGGCCTGCTTCTTGGTTCCTACGAAAAGAACCGTCTCGCCGGCCTGAGCTGCCTCGGTTACAAAGCTGTAGGCGCCCTTGAAGAGCCGGACGGTCTTTTGCAGGTCGATGATGTAGATACCGTTACGTGCGCCGAAAATGTACGGCTTCATCTTAGGGTTCCATCTCTTGGTCTGGTGACCGAAATGGACGCCAGCTTCCAGCAGTTCCTTCATGGTGATGTTCGACATGGTCTTTCTCCTTTGGTTTTCCCTCCGCCACCAAGCATGCCGGAACCCGCCTGAGCGGGCACCACCGGCACTGATAAGGTGGCGTGCGAATTTTTGAACAGCGAACTTATATAACACACCGCTGCAGTATTGGCAAGGGCATTTCTCCCCTGGCTAGAGAGACAGCTTGGCCGCGGATGGCGCCGGGGCGCCGGCCGGCCCCTTCTCCGCCAACTGCCAGAAGGCGCGCACACTGGGACGCTGCAGGCTTCTTTTACTGGAGCAGAGTCCGACCACGTACGGCTCCAGACAGGGGGCATTTTCCAGGATAGCCACCTCGTCCCTAAACGGGCTCCGCTCGAGCACGAGCCTCGGGACGATGCCTATACCGCAGCCCAGCCTGACCATGGCGATGAGCGCCTCGTTTCCCGACACCTCCGAGCTGATGTTTGGGGTGATGCGGTGCTCCTTTAGCCACTGATCGAGCCGGCGCCGGGAGAGCCCGGTCTGCGGCAGCACCAGGGGCGCCCGGGAGAGGTCGAGCCCCCCTCCGTTCAAAGGAGCTGCGGCCGCCGCCAACTGCTTGCAGGCAATGAAGATGAGCGGGATGGTGATGATGGGCAGAAACTCGATGGTTGAGCGCTGGCGGTCCGGAAGCGCCGCGATGGCCAGATCGATCTCGCCGCTTTGCACCTGGGCTACCGCCTGCTCTGCGGCCCCGGTCCGCAGCTCCAGCTGGACATCCGGATAGCTGCTGCGGTAAGATTCCAGCAGTTGAGGCAACAGGCTGTAGACCGCGGTGATGGAGGCGTAGATGGAGAGCGTGCCGGCAACGGTCTGTTCGGTTTTGAGCGAGTCGCGGAAACTGCGCCACTCCTGGATGGAGAGGCGGGCATACGCCTTGAGCCTTTCGCCAGCGGGCGACAGGATCACCGTGCGGTTATCCCGCACAAAGAGAGGCTGCTCCAGTTTTTCCTCCAGGCGCTGAATAGTGCGGGTGAGGGCCGAGGGGCTCAGGTTGCAGGCCTGGCTGGCCCGCCCGAAATGCAGCAGTTCGGCTACGGTAAGAAAAATTTCCAGCTCTCGTATATCCATGCATCCTCGATGCCCGCCGCAGCTGACAGACGGGCCGGTTGGCCGAAACGGCCCCGTCCAGTGCTCATGTATCGTGGGAGCGGCATTCCTGCCGCGATTATCCCAGGGCCATCGCGGCAGGAATGCCGTTCCTGATAACGCCACCTTGCGCCTCACGCAACACTATATGCATGATAATTCAATTTACGCAACGCCCGATTTGTTGTACAGTCGCCATACTAAAATTTATCTAACGCGCATCAGTAGAGGAGAACACCGATGGGACAGAACTATTTCAACACCCTGCCGCTTCGCCGTCAGCTGCAGGAACTCGGCACCTGCCGCTTCATGGACGCCTCGGAATTCGCAGCCGGCTGCGCATATGTCAAAGGAAAGAAGATCGTCCTCGTCGGTTGCGGCGCCCAGGGGCTGAACCAGGGGCTCAACATGCGTGACAGCGGCCTGGACGTCTCCTACACCTTGCGCGGCGAGGCCATTGCCGAGAAGCGCCAGTCCTTCCTGAACGCCTCCCAGAACGGATTCAAGGTCGGCAGCTATGAAGAGATGCTCCCTTCCGCCGACATCGTCATGAACCTGGCTCCCGACAAGCAGCACACCAGCGTGGTGGCTACCGTGATTCCCTTCATGAAAGAGGGCGCCGTATTCAGCTACGCGCACGGCTTCAACATCGTCGAGGAAGGGACCCAGATCCGCCCGGACCTGACCGTCATCATGGTCGCCCCCAAATGCCCGGGATCCGAGGTGCGCGAGGAATACAAGCGCGGCTTCGGCGTGCCGACCCTGATCGCCGTACATGGTGAAAACGACCCCAAGGGCGACGGCCTGGAAATCGCCAAGGCTCTCTGCTCGGCTCAGGGCGGGGATCGCGCCGGGGTACTGGAGTCCTCCTTCGTGGCCGAGGTCAAGAGCGACCTGATGGGTGAGCAGACCATCCTCTGCGGGATGCTGCAGGCAGGCGCCCTGCTCTGCTTCGACAAGATGACCCAAAATGGCATTGGCGCGCCTTACGCGGTGAAGCTGATCCAGTACGGCTGGGAGACCATCACCGAGGCGCTGAAGTACGGCGGCGTCACCAACATGATGGACCGCCTCTCCAACCCGGCCAAACTGATCGCCTTCAAACTGGCGGACGAGCTGAAGGTCATCATGCGTCCCCTGTTCCAAAAGCACATGGACGACATCATGAGCGGCGAGTTCTCCAGGGCGATGATGGAGGACTGGGCCAACGACGACCTGAAACTCTTGACCTGGCGCGAGGAAACCGGCAAAACGGCTTTCGAGCAGACCGAAGCGGCTGGTGAAATTGCCGAGCAGGAGTATTTCGACAAGGCTATCCTGATGGTCGCCATGGTGAAGGCGGGCGTGGAACTCGCCTTCGAGACCATGGTCGAGTCCGGCATCGAGCCTGAATCCGCCTACTACGAGTCCCTGCACGAGACTCCGCTCATTGCCAACACCATTGCCAGAAAGAAGCTCTACGAGATGAACCGGATCATCTCCGACACGGCAGAATACGGCTGCTACCTCTTCTCACACGCCTGCGTCCCGCTGTTGAGGGATTTCATGGCGAAAGTGGAAACCGATGTGATAGGGAAGGGCCTGGCCCTGACCGACACCAGCGTCGACAACAGCCTGCTGGTGGCGGTCAACGCGGAAATCCGCAGCCATCTGGTCGAAGAAGTCGGCGCGGAACTGCGCGCGGCGATGAAAGGGATGAAGAAGATCGTGTAAGGCCTGCGAAGGGATGCATCGAAATACGGAAAAAGGCGCGTTAAGCGCCTTTTTTTGTATTTGCGGCGTGCGGCCGGGACATGAACCGAAGGGCCTGAAGCAATCAGCGGCTCTCGCAGGCCTCCAGAAGGGAGGCGACCAGGTAGGCAAGCGGCTTGATGACACTGTCGTCGGTCCAGTAGGCCGCGTGATTGGCCGGGTTCCAGGAGGTCAGGATATTGCCGACGTTCACTTCGAGATCTTCAGTGACCGCCTCGGCGTAGCTTGCGCTGAGCGGCTTCAGGGGCCAGCCGAGCACATCGTCGGAGTCGTAGAGATTCAGCCACTTCGCCTTCTTCCTCAGGTTTTCCGGCAGGGCCGGCGAAGGAAATTCGATGCTCTGCACCGGGTTGCAGGAAAGAGAGAAGAGCGGAATGTTGCTTCCCATGGTGACCAGTCCGGCCAGGGTCTCCATCCGTTCAAACGGGCTCGCCCCGAAGCGGGCCTCGTCCCTCCCCTTTTGCCGGTCCCAGATGTAGTTGGACATGATCACTGAACCTACGGAATGAGCGACCACGATCAAAGGCTTATCCTCGCCCCCGAGTTTTGCCTTCAGCTTCTGGAGGGATTGCAGGATGACGCCGTGGATATTGTCATAAGTTTCCGAGCGGCCCTGGCCCGCCTGATAGGCGCTGACACTGCCAAAGGCGTTGATGAAGAACTTTCGCAACTTTGCCCAATTCAGGTCATGCTCCGCCGAGAGATCGACCCATAGCTGAGTCTCGCGGTTCACGAGAACCGGCGCCCAGTACACAGATTCCCAGGCGATGTGGTCGCGGTTCAGTCCCCGGCCTGAAGTCCTTTCGCGCAATTCCTGGACTGCGTCATGAGCGAAATCATCGGTCACCGCTCCCATCCCGTGCACAAGCAATACGCCTATCTTCTTGTCCATGAGGCTTCCTCCGTGTCAAGCGAACCTGCCGGCACCCCGCCTGGTAGACATCAATCGCGGCGTGCAGGCTAATTAATATGACACAAATATAACCTCAGAATCCTCCTGTGCAAGCGTCCCTGGCACATTTACGGCGCACTGCCTGCCGCTCGACAGGTCACCTTTCTCGAAAAACAGGCGCAAGGCCGTCTCGATCTGCTGGCAGGCGATCTCCTTCTTGGGGTAGCTGCCGATATTCATGGGGTGTTCCTCCCGTGGAGCCTGCCCGGGTGTGCCAGGCTGGGGAAAAGACCTGCAGACAAAAAAAGGGCCGCACTCCCTGGAGAGCCGGCCCTTCTTTTTGCCATACGGTTTAAGTATTAAGCCTTGGTTACCGTAATCTTCAGCACGGCGGTTACTTCCGGGTGGATCTTGACGACGGCGGTGAAATCGCCGAGGTGCTTGATCGGCTCGGCCAGCACGATGCGCTTGCGGTCGATCTCGAGGCCGTTCGACTTCAGGTGCTCAGCCAGTTCCATGTTGGTGACAGCGCCGAAGAGTCGGTCGTCGGCACCGGACTGGTGCGCGATCGCCAGGGTGAGTGCCTCGATCTTGCCGGCCACCAGCTTGGCTGCCTCAAGAACGCGGTTCTTCTTGTACTCCAGGTGTCTCTTGGTGTGGTCGAGCGCCTTGGCGTTCTTCTCAGTTGCCTCGATGGCAAGGCCTTTGGGGAGCAGGAAGTTCCTGGCATAGCCCGGTGCTACCTTGACGATGTCGCCGATGCTACCCAGATGCTCTACGTTTTCCTGAAGAATGACTTTCATTTGATGCCTCCTAGCCTGATTTTTACAGGTTTTCCTGTTTTTTGGGGGTTCTGAAATCGCCCCAGAGATCGAAAATGCCGAGCGCCGCCACCACCAGCACCATGAAAGGCTGGAAGATCAGCAGCAGCCAGGCTATTACCCGGACAAATGCCGGCACTGCAAGTTTGCGGAAATAATGAGTGATGACTGCAAAGCCCTGCACCGCATACATGGTGCAGATGACGATCATCAGGTTCAGCGAGGCCAGATAGACCAGGTTCTCGGGGACCAGCAGGCCAAAGCCCGCCGCGATCAAGAGCCAGATCAAAGGCTCAGGGTTGCGGTATTTCTTGAAATCGCCCAGATAGACCGGCAGACGGAACCGGGCAGCGACCCGGGACAGCACGATCAGGTTCAAACAAGCCACCACTCCGAGGGTCACCGTGAGCAGTGCCGGATAAATGGTGACGATCAGGGCGCCTGCCTGGTGCATCGAGTCCTGCAACGCCTTCAGGTCATCACCCTTCACCCCCGCCTTCTCGTACAAAAGGGCGGTCTGGGCGATACTCGCCTGCACGCCCTTGGTAACCTTGGCGTGCAGATCGGCACCGGTGTAATAGCCGTAAAGGACTGCAGCCACCAGCAGCAACAGCAGGTTGATGGCCACCGAGTATACGACGGACCGAGCGCCACCCTTCAGCCTGAGCAGGAACTCCGCCAGCGCCATCGACATGACGCCTGCCTGCAACAGGTAGATGAGGGCGGTAGCCGGATCCGCAACCGCGGCAAGCAGCGCCGAAGTAGCCAGTACCACCAGCAGGCCGGTCTTCCTGCCGCTCTTCAGGGTGAAGAACAGCGCCGGAGCCGTGGCGAAAAGGCCAGGGATCATGCCGAATACGGGGAGGAAAATGAAAGCAAGAAAGAGCGTCGCCGTGGCGACGCTCCCCTTGACAACATCCAGAACCTGCCCCTGCAGTGAGGGGTTCATCTTAAGCGACACGGACTAGGGCGTTGCGTGGCTGCCCGCAATGGGGAGCAGCGCAATGTTTCTAGCCCTTTTGATCGCTTCGGTGATCTCCCTCTGATGCTTGGAGCAGTTACCGGAGATCCGGCGCGGGATGATTTTGCCACGCTCGGAAACAAAGTAACGCAGGGTGCGGGGATCCTTGTAATCGATGGAAACCTGCTTGTCTGCGCAGAAACGACAGACCTTACGACGCTGGAAAGGCCTTTTCTTCCTAGGGCCGCTGCTGGTGCTTCTCTGGGGTGTTCTCTCGTCAGCGCACATCTATTTATCCCTCCACCGTAGTAGTCGTTTCGGCCTGAACTTCGGTTTCAGCGGCATCAGCTGCCACTTCCTCGGTTCCTTCCTCGGCACTTTTCACGGGAGCGGCTGCCGGAACAACCACATCCTGATCGAGCTTCACGCTCTGGTACCTGATTACCTTGTCGTCAAGGCGAAGACGGCGCTCCAGTTCGGCGATCAGCGGGGAATCGCCGTCGAAACGGAGATAAAAGTAGCGGCCACGCGGGCTCTTGTTGATCGGGTAGGCCAGTTTCCTGATTCCCCAGTCCTCAAGCCTCTTGAAATCGCCGTTCATGCTGGCGACCACGTCCTGTACCTTGGTGGAGAGGGTCTTGATCTCTTCCTCACCCAGGTCCGGCTGGACGATGTAAATCGTCTCGTACATCCTCATTGTAAAGCCTCCTCACGGTTAATTGAGCCCCGGGTCCTGCCCGGAACAAGGAGATACGGCAGTTATGCCGCTCTGTTGAACGGTAATCTTTACTACAGATATCCCGCCTTGACAAGAAAAAACTGACAAAATCGCACGTTCAGTGCCGATCTGCCTTATCTGCTGCCCACTGGACAAGCAACGCCCTCAGGAACGGCAGCCAAGCCGGGCTGAGCGCCTGCTACACGTTGAACCTGAAGTGCATGACGTCGCCGTCCTGCACCACGTATTCCTTCCCTTCCAGGCGCATGAGCCCCTTTTCCTTGGCTCCTGCCTCGCCGCCGGAGGCGACGAAGTCGGCGTAGGCGATCACCTCGGCCCGGATGAACCCCTTCTCGAAATCGGAGTGGATGACCCCGGCGGCCCCGGGCGCCTTGGTCCCCTTGGTGATGGTCCAGGCCCTGACTTCCTTGACACCGGCGGTGAAATAGGTGATCAGCCCCAAAAGCTCGTAGCCGGAACGGATCAGGCGGTCAAGTCCGGACTCGGCCAGCCCCATCTCGCTCAGGAAGGCCTGCTTCTCATCGCCGTCCAGTTCGGAGATCTCCGCCTCGATAGAGCCGCAGATGAAGACGACGCCGTTACCCTCCTTGGCCGCCAGCTTGCGCACCTCCTCGACATACGGGTGCTTCCCTTCCAGATCGTCCTCTGCTACGTTTGCCACGTAAAGCACCGGCTTGGCCGTCATCAGGTGCATATCGCGCAGGATCAGCTTTTCGTCCTCGCTCTCGGCCATGTCGCGCGGGGAAAGCCCCTTCTCCAGGACCGATTTCACCTTCAGGCAGAAGTCCACATCTTCCTTGGCCTTCTTGTCGCCGCTTCTCGCCTGTTTCTCAACCCGCAGCAGACGCTTTTCCACGGTATCCAGATCGGCCAGGGCGAGCTCGGTCTGGATGACTTCGATATCGCGCACAGGTGAGACGTTGCCGCTCACATGCACCACATTCTCGTTGTCGAAGCAGCGCACCACATGCAGGATGGCGTCGGTGGAGCGGATGTGCCCCAGGAACTTGTTGCCGAGACCCTCGCCCTGGCTGGCGCCCTTTACCAGGCCCGCGATGTCCAGGAACTCGATGGTGGTAGGCTGCATGCGCTCCGGGTGGACGATTTCGGCCAAGCGGTCCATCCTCGGGTCGGGCACCGAAACGATCCCCACGTTCGGATCGATGGTGCAGAAAGGGTAGTTGGCAGACTCGGCCCCCGCAGAGGTGAGCGCGTTGAAGATGGTGGACTTTCCCACGTTGGGGAGACCGACGATGCCGCAGTTGAAACCCATAAACTAGACCCTCTGTAGTTCAATCACCTGCGCAATTGAAAGATTTATTACTTTTCCCATCATATGGCCTATTCCATCCGCGGACAGGCCCTACTTGCCGTTAAAAATGCTCATCGCCTTCGGGAGCCCTTCCCTGATGGCCATTTCCAGCGCGTCCAGCGCGCAGTCCAGCACCTCCAGCAGAGCATCCGTCTCGGCCTTGCCGAAGTTTGCCAGCACAAAGTTCACCACGTCGCCGTGCAGAGGACGCCCGATGCCGACCCGCAGCCTCGCGTAATCGGGGGAACCGAGTTCCTGGGCTAGCGAGCGCAGCCCGTTGTGGCCGCCGTGCCCGCCACCCTCCTTGAGCTTCACCTTGCCAAAGGGGATGTCGAGATCATCGTGAATCACAATGAGATCTGAAAGAGAGAGCTTGTAGAACCGGAGCGCCTCGGCTACGGAGCGCCCGGACAGGTTCATGAAGGTCTGCGGCTTTAGGAGGTAGACCCGCTCCCCGGCCCAGCTCCCGTCACCAGCAAGGCCCGAAAAGGCCTTCCTGGTGACCGGGATACCAGCCAGGCGGGATAAGCGGTCCAAAACCATGAAACCCGCGTTGTGGCGGGTCCATGAGTACTGTGGCCCGGGGTTGCCGAGCCCTACGATTAGTTTTGCTGCCATAATTTACCTGGCTTAGACGGCAGGCTCTTCTTCTACCTCTCCGCCCCTCTTGCCGAGGATGCTGACCACCGGGGACTTTACGTCGCCGAGGATGACCAGACCAACCGGTGCCACGATGTCGCCCAGGTGAACCGAGTGGCCGATGGCAAGCTCGCTGATATCGACGTTGATGTGCTCGGGGATGTGGACGGGGAGGCACTCGACCTCAACTTCGTGCAGGACGAAGTCGACCAGGCCGCCGGCCTTGGCGCCGATCGCGGTACCTACCAGGTTCACCTTGACATGGACCTTCACCTTGTCGGCGAGGTTGATGCTGTGCAGGTCGACGTGGCGCGGGGTGCCCTTCAGGCTGTCACGCAGCAAGGCGGCGACGATGACGGTCTTGCCGTTCAGCGCGCCCGCGCAGTCGAGAGTCAGGATGTGGTTGCGACCACCCTCGCCTGCGATAGCCTCGGAGAGGTCCCTCTGGCCGACAGAAACAGCCACGGACTCCATACCCTTGCCGTATACTACTGCAGGGATGCGCCCCGCGACTCTCAGACGACGGGAGATACCTTTGCCAGTCTGCTCCCTAAGTTCCACCTTCAATACCTGCTCGCTCATACATCCTCCGATGTCAATCATGTTATTTGATGTCTCTATTGTTTTATCAAAAACGGTCCAGCTACACAAAAAGCGAGCTGACCGATTCATCCTCGTGTATGCGCCGAATCGCCTCGGCCAGCAAATCGGCAACCGAAAGCACCCGGATCTTGTCGGATAGCTCCGCCTTCTCGCCAAGCGGCACGGTGTCCGTTATCACGACCTTCTCTATGACGGATGCGTTTATCCTGTCGATGGCCGGGCCGGAGAGGACGCCGTGGGTGGCGCAGGCATAGATGTTGGCAGCGCCGTGGTTCTTCAGGGCCAGGGCCGCCTGGGTCAGCGTGCCGGCGGTATCGATCATATCGTCCAGGATGATGGCGATTTTCCCCTTCACGTCTCCGATCAGGTGCATGATTTCTGCCACGTTCGGCCCGGTGCGACGCTTGTCGATCACGGCCAGCGTGCAGCCGAGTCTCTTGGCGAAGGCCCTGGCGCGCTCGGTTCCGCCCGCGTCCGGCGACACCATGACCAGGTTGTCCAGGTCAGAGGCGAAACGGCTTTTCAGATGGTTGAGCAGCACCGGGGCGGCGTAGAGGTTATCGACCGGGATGTTGAAAAAACCCTGGATCTGGCCTGCGTGCAGGTCGACCGTGACAACCCTGTCCGCACCCGCCGTGGTAACCAGATCGGCCACCAGCTTGGAGGTGATCGGGGTTCTCGGCGCCGCCTTCCGGTCCTGACGGGCATAGCCGTAATAGGGCATGACAGCCGTGATGGTGGCTGCGGAGGCCCGCTTCAGCGCGTCCATCATGATGAGCAGTTCCATCAGGTTGTTGTTGGTGGGGCAGCAGGTTGACTGCACCACGTAAATATCCCGGCCGCGCACATTCTCGCCGATTTCCACCATGATCTCGCCGTCGGAGAAGGTTTTCACCTTCGCCTTTCCCAGCGGCACTTTTAGGCACTCACAGATCTTCTCTGCCAGCACCAGATTCGAGTTACCGCTGAACACCCTGATCTTGTTTTCCATCAACGTTCCGCCCCTCTTGACTTCTTGGTATTTTATGGCATCCGACTTCCGCGGCACGGGCCTATCGGAAGCAGCATCAAAATCAGGAAACGCTACTTAATACAATAGTTGCCGTACGAAGTCAATCGGAAAAGCAGTTAACGGCAGCTGCGGCCAACAACGGCGCGGCTTTGCCCGGGACGGGAAAAGTGACAGAAGCCGACCGGCCGACTCGGGTACTACCACTGCCCGCTGGATTTACGATTCATCTGCGGCGGGCAGGATGAAAAAACTACAGTTTTGCCGGTTGCCGGACGATAAGAAACCAGGTCAACTACGCTCAGACAGTCAGAGGAGTAACTAAATCCATGGACCATCGACTCTTTCATCGGGTCAGGTTTTCGGCGCGGGGTGACTTGATTCACCATGATATGACCTATCACGGGCGTCTGGAAAATATCTCCCTGAGGGGTGCGCTCCTAAGCGGAGACGAATGCATCATGATTCCAAGGGGGGAGCTTGGCGCCCTGTCTGTTTGCCTGGAGGGCGAGGACACGCCACTGCTGCTGACAGCCCGCGTCGTGCACTCTTTCTTCTCGATCGTCGGAGTGAAATTTGTGCAGCTGAGCGAATCGACCGAGCTCCGCCTCTATGAGTTGTTGAAAAAGATAACCAGCGAGCCGGAGAGACTGAGTCATGAATGGGAGGAGATCAAGCTGCAAAGATTACTCCGCGAAAAAGGAGACACTTCGGCACCGCCACTCGCAGCGGCCACCGGCTTCAGCCCCGCAAGCCCGGAGGATGCCGAGGTCTAGCGCCATAGTCTATGGCTTACACCCAAAAAGGCGCTGCGAAAAAAGAGGGTGCCCTTATTCCCCTTCGCGGCGTCTGCTGTCCGGCTTTCTTCTCTATCATCAGGTACCTGTCAATTTCCGACAAGTACCCCGCTGACGCCTTAAGTCAAAATAATGTCATGCCTTTCCCGGGCCTCTCCTGCACTTTACTGAGACTAGTCAACAGTGAAAACGCCGGTCTCGCGCTGCAGCTGCTCGGTCTGCGTGGTCAGCCGCCTGCCAGAGCGATCCATAAGCTTGATCGATTCGGTGTTCAGTTCGGCCGATTGCTGGATCTCCTGGACGGACAGCAGGATCTGGCTGCTTTCTCTGCTCTGCTCGTCGCAGACATATTTTATCCGCCGTATCAGATCAAGTATGCCGGCAGTCGATTCGCCTATCAGGTTACCGGTCTCGCTCTGCTCCCGGGCGGCGTAGCTCAGCTGCGAGGTCAGATCCTTCATCTGCTGGGCGGCAGTCATAATGGACTGGCTCCCTGTCCCCTGCTCACCGGCGGCCTTGGCGATCTGGCCGATCATCTCCGACACCTGGTCCATGGCATTTCGTATGTTTTCGCTCCCCTTCCCCTGCTCTTCCGTGGCAGCAGCGATCTTATCCATCTGCTCGCTCGCCTTCTTTACTCCGCTTACTATCTTCCCCAGCGCCTTGCCGGAACTTTTCGACAGCCGCTCGCCGTCGATTATGCTCACCTGCGCCTCGTTGATTGCCAGAACTGCGTGCAGCGTCTCGCTGTTTACCGCCTTGATAACGGCTGCTATCTCGCTCGTCGAACGGCTGGTCCTCTCTGCCAGCCCCTTGATTTCAGCGGCGACTACGGCGAATCCTCTGCCGTGCTCACCTGCCTGGGCGGCGATGATGGCCGCATTCAGCGCCAAGAGCGTGGTCTGTTCCGACACCTCATCGATGACGGAGACTATCTTGCCTATTTCTCCGGCCCTGTCCGACAGGCTGCTGACCACCTCCGAGGTGATGGCGGACGCCCTTTTTATTTCAATCATGCCGGCGATGGTGGCGTCTACGGCAGCCTTACCCTCTTCCGCATCGCGCAGCACTTGATTGGAGATCCTCGCGTTGTCGATGGCACTAAGCTCCACCTGCTTTATAGAGGAGCTCATCTCTGCCACCGAGGACGCTGTGGTTGCCGACGCGCCAACCAGGCAGGCGATGCTGCTATCGATCCGCTTTGTTGAGGCAGCCATTTCTATCACCGAGGCGGTGACGGCATCGACCGAGACCGCCAGTTCATCGACGTTCAGTACCACCTGTTCAAGACTGGATACCAACTCGATGGTCGATGAAGAGCTCTCCTTGGCCGACAGCGACAGCCCGTCCATTCCCTTGGCAACCTCGGTTATCGAGAGGTTCAGCAGGTTTAGGGACGCTGACGCCCTGCTTATGCCGTCCGCCTGGCTCTCGGCTGCGGTGACGCTTTGCGAGGAAACGCCTTGGATGTCTTCGCAAAGCCGCCCTAAATAAGCGAGGGAATTTTTTACCTTGCCGACCATGCCAGAGAGTTTATCCGCCATGATATTGAAGCTCTGACCCAGCTGACCGAGCTCGCCAGCAGCACCGATTTCCAGCCTGCCGGTGAGATCGCCCCCGGCCCCGCGGGAGAGCGCCTTCGCCATCGTGTCGATGCTCCCGGCGGCGCGCCTTTTACCGAGCACCCCGCAGAGCGCCAGCAAAAAACCGCCCAGCAGCAAGGCGAGGGAGAAGATCAAGGCCGCGGCCCGGCTCTTCGCGCCCCGCGCGTACGCCTGCTCCGTCAGCTCCCCGACCTGATTGAGCAGATTATCCAGCCGCAAGTTGGCACTTTCGACACCCTTTTCGCTATCCACAAGGGCCGGCTGCTGAAAGCCTTTGCTGTCTGCGGCGGAGCCGTTCAAGACCTGATTGCCGAGCCGTTTCACCGTGGTCAAAGCCTGCTGCAGCGACTGGATGTTCGCGGCCAGCGAAGCTTCCTTGATGGGCGGGAGTCCCAGGGTCGGGTTGCCGTTGAGTATCAGGTCAGATCCATTTGCCACAGAGTCCATTTTTTCCTGGTATCCGGCCCTGGCAGCCGCAAAAGTCTCGGCATTTCCGGCGATTACCGCTTTCTGCAACAGGACGCTCGACTCCTGGAGGTCTATCTTCATCTGCATGACGAGCTTCTGCTGGGACGCCCGGACTTTTAGCTGCTGCATTTCGCCTGCAACCCGGTTGATGCTCCAGATGCCGAAACAGCCGGTCAAAGCCACCATGGAGACCAGGGCCGCGAAGAGTGCGACAGGTGTTTGGCCCAACCTTATATTTTTCAGCATGACCAGCTGTCTCCTCCGGATGCCGCCTGTAGCGGGTGATCTTTACATCATCGGCAAAAGAGCAGCTTTGCTGAAATGGTTTCTTTGTCTGGCAGGCGATTTGCGAGGTTAGGGGGAAGTTTCCCGGCAGGGCGGCCTAGTCAGCCTTTCCTTTGAGCATTTTTCTGAAATCCATACTGACCCTTTCCCTCACCTGCTGCAGTTCAAACCCCTGTTTCAGGACCTCGGCCTCGATTTCCGGCATGTGCACCGCCCCCCAGGGGATGAGAACGGTATCGTAGCGGTCAACGGCCTTTCTCAGGTGACTGATCACCTCCTTGTTCCTTCGATGGAGGATGTCATCCATAACCACCTGCTGCATTTCCGCAGTGAAGTACTTCTTGGACAGGCCGTTTAGCCCCAGCAAGTCCCCCAGGGAAGGACTCTTCTTCATGTGCGCACCGAGCACGTTTAGAAACTCGATGGTCTGCGGGCGAAAGGAGCTGACATCCACATCAGCCCTGAGGATGTCGGTCCGGGCAGCTCTTCCGGGGCTGGGCTTCTCCAGCTCTGCCGCCTCGATCAGCCTTCCCCTGAACTGCATCTCGTGCTGGGAAACAAGCCCCAGGTAAGAGGCGACTTTCCCGTAGTCCAGCTGGTCCCGCAGCAGGTTTCGATCGTCGGTGACCCCCTCGGCCAGCACCAGGGTGCGCCCCTTGGCGACCGAGTCAACCAGTTCCTGGTAGTATTTTTTCTCTGCCACATGGATCATGGCGGCCAGCCTGATCGTGCTGTCATGGCGCCGGTATACCTTCTCGGCCATGTGTAGCCCGTCAGGGGCAAGTCGCATGAAACCGGAGGCATTGGTCTCCAGAAAGGAATGAGCCGCACTGAAGACGAGCAGCGCCAGGACCAGGGGCAAAACGAAAAGATTGGCCGTAGCGAATATCAGAGTATTTCTGAGGCTGAAAAAGGGAGCCTTGAACATCGACTCCGGCATGACGAGGCTCGGCTGTGAGCCGCTTCTAAAATGATGGATGGGCAGCAGGCAAAGCAGAAGCTGTCCGGCGGCCGCCACTAGGCCGTAGGTCGAGCTCTGAGAAAGAGACGGGAAAATCGAGCCGGAGACGGGGGCCCAGCAGACGAAGAGAACCAGGGGAAGAAAAACCCGCTTAGGCAAACGCTGGTCAATGCCGAGGCAGAAGTAGGCGGCAACCGCCATCACTATTACCACACTGGCCAGGAATTCCCTTAGACCAGTAACGGCTGGCAGAGGGTAGATCAGGGAAACAATTTCATGAAAAAGCGAGATCGCACCGTCGGCGGCAAACAGGGTCAGGAACAGGTTGGCGAAAGCTCTCATCGGGTAGATTCTCTTTTCTGGCAGGGTCTGGTGGAATCGCTGTTGCTAACGGGGAGCTGGCGACCACCGATGTCACAGCTTTAGATGCGCTTCAAATCTCGATCTTACCCTTTTTGGAAGGGGCAGTCACCTGCAATAAATGTTTGATCCCCCTGCCCCCTAAAAGACTCTCCCCCCAGCCTTCTGCTGCTCTTCGAGCGGACAGAAAAGGGAGCTAAAAGGAAGATTGACATCGATGACACCTTGCGTTATCGTGCCGCTAAAATTGCTGCCAGATAAACGACAATACTAAACCATCCGCGAGGATGGGACGGAAAGCCTACAGGGTCTCACCGAGACAGCCGGGTCGCCGAAATATCCTACGATATTTGAGGCCCCGGCTTTTTTGTTGCCCGAAGCTTTTTTTGTGCAGCCAGCATCTATCTTCACGGAGGGTTTGCATGCCTATTGTCACCATGGCCGTTGCCTTTGGAGTTAAGGAAATCGATGAATATCACCTGCATCTGGTGCAATTGCTGAACAGAACCTACGATGATTTCAGGGAAGGTACCTATCTGTCCAGGCATGCAATAGACGAGCTGATCGGCTATGCCGCTTCCAGACTGGCCTGGGAAGAGCGGCATATGACCAGCATCTCATACCCAGGCCTTGCCGAACATAAAATCGAGCATGACTTTTTCACTGCCAGCATCCTTCAGATACAGACAAAATATAAAAACGATGCAAACAGTTCGGTGGAAACAATCTGGTTGCTATGCAACTGGGTTACTCATCACATACGTGAGGCTGATGCTAGACTCGCTTGTTTTATCGATGCTCAGCACGCCAGCGACAAGTCCGATAGGTGCAAGGCAGCCAACTGGTAGCCGAATAAAGGCAAGGTATGCGGGGGTCGTCATAAGGGCGCCTGGCGGTTGCGATTCAGGAACATGCGCAGGGCCAGGTAGACGACCGGCAGTATCCCGGCCAGAAAGAGCAGATCACCCGGCAGACGCAGCCATTCGAACAGGCGCACCAGGGGCTGCATGAAAAACTCCGGCTGACGCCCCTGCCAGTAGGAGGTGGCCAGGATCTGGTTCAGCTGGAGCAACCCGACCGGGAAGAGGTTGATGAACATCATCCAGGCCAGCCCAAGGTTCGTGCACCAGAAGGCGATCCCCATGGCCCGGTTGCTGGCGCGGTCCAGGGGAAGGAAATATCGCGCCACGAACATGAAAAAACCGAGCGAGAGCATCCCGTAAACCCCCATCATCGCACCATGGCCGTGGTTGGCAGTCCACTGGGTGCCGATCTCGTAATAGCTTACGATGGGAAGGTTGATCAGGAAACCGAAGACGCCGGCCCCCAGAAAGTTCCAGAAACCGACCGCTATCAGAAACATAACCGCCCACTTGTGGGGAAACATCTTTCCGGTAGTGCTAAGCATGGAGGTGCCGGCCGGCGCCCCCAGCCTCATGAACTTCCACGCCTCGTAGGTGAGCAAAAGCAGCGGGATCACCTCCATGGCAGAGAAAAAGGCCCCCAGGGCCATGTGGATTTCCGGCGTTCCGCTGAAATACAGGTGATGCATGGTGCCGATCACCCCTCCGATGGAGTAGAGGATGATATCCAGATAGATGATGGTGGTCGCCACCCGTACCCGCACCACCCCCAGCAGCACAAAGACATAGGCCACCATGATGGTGGTGAAAAGCTCCAGAAAGTCCTCCACCCAGAGATGGACCACCCAAAATCTCCAGAACTCTATCTGGGTGAAGTTGGTGTTTTTGCCGTACAGCAGGCCGGCGGCATAAAAGAGCGGGATGGAGATGGCGCTGTAGATGAACAGCCAGGGCATATTGCCGGGGTGTTCCCCCTTCAGCCTATCCTGCATGCCGCGTATCAGGATCACCAGCCAGATTATCATCCCGAAGGTCAGCAGGATCTGCCAGAGCCGCCCGAGATCGAGGTATTCCCACCCCTGGGTGCCAAGCCAGAACCAGGGCCCGCTGGTGGCAAGCAGCCCCTGCAGGCTGAGCGCCTCCCCTGACAGGCTCCCGACCACCACGACCACCAGCGCGCCCAAGAGGATCAGTGCAAGCTTGTCCTGATGGCGCGGTTCCTTGCCGGCGATCATCGGCGTCAGAAAAATCCCCATGGCCAGAAAGCTGGAGGCCACAAAAAAGAGCGCCAGCTGCACGTGCCACATCCTGGACAGGTTGTAGGGGAGCCACTCGGCGAGCGTGAATCCGTAAAAGCCGGCCCGCTCCACATGGTAATGGGCATTCACCCCCCCCAGCATACCCTGGAAGAGAAACAGGCCGGCGACCACCAGGAAATACCAGGCCACGGTGCGTTGGGAAGGGGTTAGCTGCACCTCCTCGGGAGGCCGGGATTTTCCCGGGAACTCATCCGCCGCATGCCATCCGAGCCATTCGTAGCGGCCGAACAAAAAGAGTATCAGGCCGGTTCCGCACAGAAGCGCCACCAGACTGATAACGCTCCACATGAGCACGCCGGGAGTCGGCTTGTTTCCTGCCAGATCGTCCGGAGGCCAGTTGTTGGTGTAGGAGTGGCTTGTGCCGGGACGTCGGGCCGCACTCAGCCAGGCCGCCCAGGAAAAGTAGGCGGTGATTTTGCGGACCTCTTCAGGGTCTTTCAGGTGAGGACGCCGCAAACCCTGCTGCGTCTCGGGTGGGCCGAAAAAGACCCGATAGTAGGAGATCAAGTCAAGGTACGCACTTGCCTGGGCAGGGGTAAAGGTTATCGCGCCGCTGGCGGCGTCGTAGCTGTTTTCCTTCAAATCTGCGCGCACCTTTTCTGCGGCCTCAGCCGAAGAAAAACCTTGCCCCGAGTAGAACAACAGGGCTTTTTCCCCGCTGATGCGCAGATACTGGGCGGTAAAGTCAGGTCCCAGGTAGGCGCCATGGCCGAACAAGGTGCCGTACTGCATAAGGCCGTACTTCTGAAACAGGTGCTGCCCCCCAAGGACGTCGTCGCCGGTGTAAAGCAACCGGCCGTCGGCTGAGCGTACCTCCCGGGGCATGGGAGGTTGATCAGTCTTGTTCCTGAAGCCCAGGTATCCCAGCACGGAAAATCCGAAAACAAAGGTGACCAGGGCAGTGACCAGCCAACCGGGGGACAGGATCATGTTTTTTTCACGCACATTCATGGCAGCCTCCTACACGGGTTGAGGTAATCAGATAAAGCTATACTAATCATGGGCAATGTCAAAATCAGACCTTTGAAATTCGGAACAGTGGAATCGCTCCAACCGTGCCAGTTAAGAAAATCACCATTGACGGCAGCTAAATTCCGGTGGTACGATCTTCGTGTTTGCATCCAATTCAAGTAAGGAGAGAGAGATGAAGCGACTGATCATTGCAGCTATTGCCACGACTCTGGCCGTTCCGGCCTTTGCCGGAGCCAACGACGCCATCGCTAAAGCCGCCAAGGAAAAGGGGGCGGTGAAGACCGCATCCGGAATGGTTTACCAATCGATCAAGGAGGGGAGCGGCAAATCTCCCAGTGCCTCCAGCGTGGTAGAAGTCAACTATCGCGGCACCCTGACCAACGGCAAGGAGTTCGACAGCTCCTACAAACGCAAACAGTCCATCAAGTTTCCGCTCTCCGGAGTGATCCCCTGCTGGACCGAAGGAGTCCAGAAGATGAAGGTCGGGGGTAAAGCCAAACTCGTCTGTCCGCCTGAGCTTGCCTACGGCGCCCGTGGTGCAGGCCAGGATGTCCCGCCCAACGCCACCCTCATCTTCGAGGTTGAGCTGCTGGACATAAAATAGCAGAGAGCCTGCAGGTTCTGCCGAACCTTTAAACGCCAAAAAGCCTTAAAATCTTTTGGAAACCCAAATAGATTTTAAGGCTTTTTTCCTACGCCGGCTGCTATCCGTACCACGCGAGGAGACTCGTGCTCCTGCCTTTGCCGGTTTTACCGGCGCCCTCCCCCTGGCGGCCGACCAGACAGCCCTACTTCGACTTCACCACTTTGATCTCCCCCGTCTCCATGTCGTAAACCCAGCCGTGGATCTTCAACGTCTTCTCGTTCATCATCTTCCGTACAAAGGGGTACTCCTGAAGGTGCTCCAACTGGAGGCGGACGTTCTCCTCCACGATCAGCTTCATCCGCTGTTCCTGGGGGATATCGATGTGGAGGCCACGGAGCTTCTCGTCCACCCTCTCCTTGGCCTTGTAGGCGTTGATGAGCCAGATGGGGATGTACTTGTCGTCGATGTCTTCGTCGTCGAGGGCCGCAATGCCTCCGCAGCCGTAATGGCCGCAGATGACTATATCCGGGATGTTGAGATGGTTGATGGAGAATTCCAGCACCGCCGACAGATTCCAGTCGTTGGTGGCAACGATGTTTCCCACATTCCTATGGGTGAAGACCTCGCCGGCCCTGGTCTGCGTAATGGTATTAACCGGCACCCGGGAATCCGAACAGCCGATCCAGAGGACGGTCGGTTTCTGGGCCTTGACCAGATCGGCGAAAAACTCCTTCTCCTTCTCGAAGGTCTCTGCCACGAACTTCTTGTTGCCTTCCAAGAGAGTGGTAATCATGAGCGTCTCCTCCTTGCTAATTTCAGCTCCTGCTATAGCAGTTGGTATGTCGAAAAACCAGGCTCCAGGCGGGCCTTCTCTTAGCTCCGGGTGCAGAAAGGATGAAAGATTATAAAGTGGGTATAGCATGAATGCGAACTACATAAAAGCAGATTCAGCCTTAGTCTGGCAGCCTCCAAGCCTGTTCATTTTAATTTTAAATACCTCTCTGAGATGAGGTCTTAGCTAGTTTCCGTCCGGAAAGGGTGCTTTTCCGCCCTGGCGGCGTCAACCTTCGGTCTTGCTTGTGCGGCGTACTTATGTACGCCTCCGCGCAACCCCTCGGTTTCCTTGCCAGGACGAAAAATCCCTCCTTTCCGAATCGGAAACCAACAGTTTCACATCCGGAGTTTCCGGACGGAAACTAGCTAGGCCGTTTCTCGCATCTGCCTGACACGCCTAGGACCGAGGCCTATCATACTTCCCATGAGACAGACGCTTGTACCCAGATCTTTCCGGGTCGACCCAAGTACCCACCCGTTTTACTCCTGGCCCACACTTCGGCATAACCCTCACAGCTTCCGAGATTTCTGCCCTGGATGCATACGTCCGTGCCAACTGACCATCTGTGCCGGGGAACGCGTAATGCGTTTCCCGGCACAGCTTGCTTCGGCCGCCGCTCAGGAACTGACACTACAACTTGACAAGGGTCTTAAAGCCGCCGTACGCCATGCGCTTGCAGTCGAAAGGCTGCGAACCGGGCACCATCATCTCTTTTATCCTGGCATCGTCCATAACTGCTGCATTTATTTTGTCCCTATCTTCCCTGGAGGGATAGATGATCCAGGACAAGATCACCGTCTCGTCTTCAGAAGCACCCGCAGCCTCCCTGAAGGAGACCATGTCCTCGTGGTCCAAGTCGTCGGCGAGGCATTCATAGTATTCCAGAGCACCATGCTCCTTCCAGACTTCGCCGGATTTAGCGGCGATTTCCTTGTATTTTCCTATGTTGTCCTTGGCTATCGGAAGTAAGAAGCCGTCTACATATCTGTCCATGGTCGCCCTCCCTTATCCGGACTTAGCTCTGTCCTGCCCTAACTTTTCAGGGCATATCCTCATTGTACAAATCCCCCCCCTGCGTTGTCACCGGTTTCGCACCGTGCACAGATTAACCGTGCACAGATTAACCGTGCACAGATTAACCGTGTACAGATTAACCGTGCACAGATTGAATTAAACATGGGTGATGGTATATAAATTACTATTATGTCCCGGTGGTCATGATCTTCCCTTGTCACCCAAATCTGTTCCCAGAGGATCATGGCTGACGGTTTCGGCTTCGAAGAGAACCTAAGAGTTGGTCAGGTGCGTTTATGAAAAATGATATCGGTAAGAAGGCAGATTCCCCATATGAACAAATCTTAAAACCGACATTCATTATGGGTGGCTCGTCAGTAATCAACTCTCTTTCGGCAATTGTGCAATCAAATTCATTGCTTTATTGCTAGGCCCGTCAGGGGTGGGCTTGATTGGAATTTATAAGATGATATCTTCCATGGTGAGCACCAGGAACTGGAGGCCAGAACCGTCCTGGCTGTACGAAGAGTTGCTATGTTCTCCGGAATAGCCGGTTCCTGCCTGTTGTATCTTTTCCGAAGTAACTGCAGCCAAATGACATTTGGCAACTCTGCCCATGCAGGGTATCAGATCACTCCTGATGCTCTGTAGCAAAACAGACTCTTGGATGCCTGCCTTCCTGCTAAAATTCAAAGCCCGTTTTGGTATTGAGTAAAGTAGTTGTGCTGTATCTGGCCGGCAGAATTTCCCTTTTTTTGACACTATCAAGAGGTGAAGACATGACATTTCAATTGGATAATAAGGAGCTTCTTGTAAAAGACACATTCCCAAGAATCATGAAACTGGGGGCCGAATACTTTGAATGGGTGGATGATCCAAACAAGTTTATTGTCGAATTAAAAAAGAAGAACAGGAGCGCTGACCTGTTCACCTTTGTGCAAAAATTCGTACCCGATAGAACTCCCAAATATGACTTTTATTATGAATGGGAGAGGATAGCTGTTCTACCAATTTCCACCTACGAAAACTGGTGGAATCAACAGATCCGACATGAAACGCGAGTCAAAATACGGAAAGCGCTTAAGCGTGGAATCGACCTGCGCCTGGTTGAGCTCGATGACGACCTAGTGAGAGGGATTAAAAATATTTACGATGAATCGCCGATTCGCCAGGGAAAGCGTTTCTGGCATTATCAGAAAAGCCTCGAGGTTTTGAAGAGAGAACATAGTACTTTTCTGGATAGGAGTCAGTTTATCGGAGCGTTTTATAATGGTGAGCTGATCGGCTTTGTGAAAATCGTGCATGATGAGGGGCTTTCTGCATTCATGCATGTCATCTCCATGATTGGACATAGAGACAAGGCACCCACGAACGCTCTGGTGGCTAAGGCTGTTGCAATTTGCGCAGAGCAGGGGATCCCTTATCTTCAATACGGTGCCTGGAGCCAAAGAGGGCTAGGAGATTTCAAAATTAACCATGCCTTTGAGCCGGTCGAGGTACCGCGTTATTTCATTCCGCTGAATTTAAGAGGAAAACTGGCATTAACTCTTAAACTGCACCGCAAGATGTCCGAGAACTTGCCACAGAAATGGATCGATTTTGCAGTCAAGTATCGGAACAAATGGAACACAAGAAAATTTGCCTCCTCCACTGAATCAGTAAGGAAAATTTAGCTGCCGCCCCCCTCTTCTGGGCTGACCACAATCCCAGGGATTCAATGTGGCATTCACCTGACAATTTAACGAAATTCAAGGACGTACTGCCGTTTGCACCTGTTGGCCCAACTTCAGCGATTCAACCGAATCAACAATGTTCCCTTAGATAGCTCGGCCTACCTCGGTGCCGGATTCATTAGCTCTGGTCTCTAGGTTTAGTCTGTTTTTACACGTGTTTTAACCAGGTTATCCACTGGGCCTCTTGAGGTGGAGTGCCTCCGCTGCCATGCCTCCACAAATAAAAATGGTATACAGTGCAAATATACTTATTGACACATAATTACAGACACTTACAATCACCGCTGATTTACTGTGCAATCAGCTAAACTACTAATAAACACATGACTATCCTGAAAGATATCCACAGTTAAAGCAGAGTTATCCACACGGGGAGTGGATAGAGGCGAAACAGTCATTAAATCAGGCAGCTGATCAGCTTCATGACCATGGTCTTAGCTGATACCGCTCCCACCCTTGCACCGAAAACATCAGGCTTGTCGTGAACCGGGTCTTGAATCGGGTCCCCTGATTCATCTGGCATATGATTCCAAACCCACTATCCAAGCCAACATCGCTGTCGGTTACTTGCCCCCCCCGCGGCGTCAGAGTAATTTCCAGTTCTATTCTTTTTCGAATCATCCACCCTTATTTTTGCATCTTATCCTCATCTTTTGGTGAATGCGCCAATATCTTTTTAATATTTTTCGTGTTGTTTATTGTTCTAAAACGAGAAATCATTAGACTTAAAGCAGCAAGAGTAACAAATATGCCTAGAATTATATATGCTGTCATATTACCTCCAAAATGATAAATTTAATTTCAGAAAAGTGTATAGGTTTAACTAAAAGCCGGATAAGATTCAATTTACTTTTGTCTGTATTATAAATACTCATATGTTAAGACACAGTGAAATAGACCCCGAAATACCAGGGTCATGTGTGGAGAATCGTGGAGTGTAGCGATACCCGGCGGGACTAACGGACAGCTGTCGTTTAAGGTTGCGCGGTAGTGAAAGTTCGGACCGGCGCCGATAGGCGGTGCGTGTCGCCTTTGCTCTTTCTCTTCCATTCAAACCTCAGTTTAGGCATCCTGGATGCTGTCGCCAAAGTGCTCTTCCAGCTCTGCGGTCAAGCCCTTCTCTTCCAGCCAGTTCATTGCTTCGTCCTTGGTCAGAACCTCGATCCCTTCACCACCCCCGGTCGTGTTGCCGACACGGTTAGACCAGCGCGACATGGCACCGCCTGCGCCATGTATGAAAAAAGCGCCGTTTTTGGTACCGTACAGTTTTTCCTCACACCGCTTCGGGTCGGCTAAATTGAACCCATTGTGCCACTTGGCGAGTTGTGTCGCCTTTTCCGTGTCGTACCTCTTACCTTTGATGATTTGTTTCATGGGTGCTCTCCTCTCTTAAAATGGGTAGTGGGTATTTGTCAGGTTTCAACAGGTTCAATGTCACAGATTCTCATGAAACCCACAGTGGTGCGCTTCGTGCGCCGACCGCGAGAACCCACTCCGAATAAAAAAAGCCGGGGCCTCAATATCATATGATATTTCGGCGACCCGGCTGTCTCAGTGAGACCCAGTAGGTTTTCCGTCCCACCCTCACGGATGGTTTAGTATTGTCGTTTATCTTAAAGCAAATATCTAATCTCACTGGACGATAGCGCCAGGGAGGATTCATGTCAAGGCTAATTTTGCTAATGAAATGCCCTATTCTCCATATCGGCCGCAACCCGGAACCGGCAGCGAATATGCCTGGCCGGCATTCGCCAAACCTCTTCAAAGAGTCCTTGCAATGCGCGTGAAAACCTCCTAGCATTAAGACAAACTAAACTATAATCAGGTATCTGTTCCAAGGGAGAAAAAGGAGGCTGCCATGCCAGAAAAAGGAGAAAGATCAATCGGCCAACTGGTTTCCGAGTTGACACTGGAATTGCGAACGCTTTTCCGGCAGGAGATGGAGCTGTTCACAGCTGAGATGAAAGAGATGATGGCCAAAGTTGCCAAGGACACGATCGCTATCGTTGCGGGTGGGGTCCTGATCTATTCGGGCTTTCTTGTGTCGCTGGCGGCGATGGTTATAGGTCTGGCGACATTCATGCCGGCGTGGGGCGCGGCGCTGCTGGTTGCTATAGCTTTTATGGGTATTGGATTGATTCTGGTCCGGAAAGGGCGCAAAGACCTGACGCAGATGGAAAAGAAACCTGAACAAACGACGGAAACTCTGAAGGAGACGGTACAATGGGCGAAATCACTAAGGCCAAGGAGCAGCAGTCCAAGACGTACGAGCTTCGCGAGCAAATCCGACATACGGAAAGCGATATAACCGAAACGGTGCAGATACTTGAACAAAAACTGTCTCCCCGGTATTTGCGCCAGCGGGGCACCCGCAAGGTAAAACATCTCGCCTGGCACGGTACTGCGAAGTTGCTGGACTTCGCACAGCGCACTTCGGTACAGGCGTCGCTGGTAGGTGCAGGTGCACTGTGGATGTTGATCAGAAACCGGAAGGTGCATAACAAAACGGCTAAAGTTTCGGCTATAAAACCAGCTGAACCAGAGTTGCATCAGGCCGGTCCTGCGGCAAAGGCTATCGGGGCAAGCGCACTATGGATGTTAATGCATAAGCTAAACGCACGGAAAGAATCATCTGCAGACAAACCTGCTATCTCCGGGATGGCCCTGGCCGCTACTGCGGCGAAGTCCTTTCTGAGCGGCGCTCGGGCCTCGAAAAAAAGCGGTACCACTCGACCGGGTAAAAAGGTAGCGTGGCGCGGTCTGGCGACAGCGATCGGCGCGGCTCTTGGTAGTTATTGGTACAACCACAAAGGACACAGGGTCTGATGGAGAACAGTCAAACCTGGCACCAGTCAATATGCGGAAACGATACAGCGATGATAAGCATCGCGAGGAGAAATGCCATGAGAAGACATGTAAGCACAACGGCTGAGGTGGTGAGCTTTTCAGCTGGGGCATTGATCGGGGCAGGGCTTGCTCTTCTTTATGCCCCCAAGACAGGGCATGAGATGAGAGAAAAAATATCGGATGTGTCGGGCGACGCCATCTCTAAAATGAAGGGAATGACTGCGGAGGCTCAAGAAAAGCTAAATAGGAATCTGCGAAAGGGACGCGATTATGCTGAAGAAAAGGCCTCCGAATTATCCACGGCGACTGAAGAGGCGAAAGAACAGTATCATTAGCAGCCTGGTTTGCAGTCGTCTGTCGGCGGAGTCCGGGGCCGAAATAGATAAGGGGTTATCCAAGAGAGGATGGCCCCTTTTTCCATGCCCGATCCCGATCCGTTAAATAGAGCCCAGATCCTTTCTGCTCCGCAAGATTTGTTCCGTATCAAGCGCTGACACGCTCGTGCAGTAAAAAGAAGCCTGTTGCAACCGGAGATTGCGCCAGCATCTCAAAGCTGACGGTTGACATCCAGGTAAAAACATTAGATGCTGTCGGCTTGGTAATGGGCTGAGGCGAAGATCAGCAAATCAGCTTGGCTGGCCTCAACCCTGCAGGACAAAAGAAGCGTTCGCTCATACTCAAGGAAAATCAAGTGATAGAAGTGGTAGAGGATCAAGAGCCAGACGACCAGGAGCATGGTGAACTTGATGTGCTGGAGGCCGTAGATCGGTCGGCACCGGTCGGGTCGACCTACCCCGGGTGCGCAGTCAGCTTTTTCCAGGACAACAAGCGGCACCATGCCCTCTGCCTTGCTGTCCTTGGGGATGAGCTGCTGCTGGAACACAAGGGTCCCACCCGATGCTCCCTGTACACCGGAAAGGTTGTTGAGATAATCCCGCGGCTTAGGGCCGGAGTCGCTTCGGCAACTTTCATCGTGGGAAAACTGAAACCGTGGCCTTACCGGAAGCTACCAAAGAAGTGGCTGTGGGAGATGGTCAAGACCGGCCACGCATGGCAGGGGATAGAGCGGGGAGGAACTTTGGCCCCCTCCCCTACCGAGTTGCTGAAGGGTAATTATCAGATGGAGCTGTTTTAGACAATGCGCTGGGGGTGCAGCTCTGAAAACAAAAGGTCAGACCCACGCAAGAGATAACATCAATATGCATGGAGTCTGACCCTATCTCTTTGGCTGGTCATCGGGAGGCCGTGCTATCGGCTAATCTGCGGCCCTTTCCAGCGCCCTCCCGCCGCTCTGGATATCCTCGCCGGCACCCTGCATAGTATGGCACCCTGACAGCGCCCACACACACATGACGAACACAACAACCGTCCCAGTGATTTTTCTTATCATGTCGCTCTCCTCTTAATCAGTATTATGCTTTACTAACAGACATTTAACCATAAAGTAGCAACCTTGCAATCGAACCGGGAGCATTTTGTCTGCGTCATATTGGTCGAGGAGCGGAAACATCAAGTGCGCCTCGTAAAGCAGTATCATTGAGGCGATTGAGAGCATTAACATGATTTACCCAGGCCCACTTGAATCTTCTGTGAAGGTCTGCCCGCTGCGCCGGGCAAACAAAAAAGCGAGCAACCGGTTTTTCCCGGCTGCCCGCGCATTATTTATCAGACATTCAGCTGGTTAGGTGGCTGGGGCGCGCCATGGTTAGAACCCGTAAAATCCGGCCACGATGCGTACCCACCCTACCTATCCCGTCTTCTTGTGAACTGGCAAAAAGCCCCTAGCAAGAAGATCTGCAATTTACAAATGCATGCTTTGAAATAACCCGCCCACGCTGCCGCCACTGAAGCCGGGAGCGAAGACCGTGTGTAAAAACCGCTACCTTGCGGGTGATGTTGCGGGTGTTTTTTCTTTCCTCTCCCTAAGGTCTACCGGCTCACAGACACTCATCGGGTCATAGGCTTCAGCTGCACACTCAGCACAGAAAACCGTTGGCTCCTCCGCAAGTGCACTTGCACGTCCAACGTCATCAATAGCGCAAAGTTTGTCGTAAATTCTCCCTTTCATAATAGCCTCCTTTGGACCCTCCTTTTTCCTATACTATTATAAAACATGGAGGCGACAAATGTCCAAACCGGGTTTCAAGTCCCCACGATCCACAGAAGTATCTCGGCCTGCATGACCAGGCATTGGAGTATCTTCGCCAACTGGCAGCAACCCCGCTGATGAAAATGGCAAGATACAGCTGTATCAGTTTTACATCCTGTTCCGGTGAATGACTGATCAGATTTTCGGTGGCCAGATCGGATGTTTAGACTCCCGCCCATAGCGGCTAAAGGCGAGATGGTGGTCGCCGCCCCCGGTACTATTCTACCAATCGAGGCCCGCTTTCAAGATCACGCACGATTTTAAGGTTGGCCCGGCAAATCAGCCTGAAATCCTGTGAAATCCGCAGGTCCTCCCCCGCCCTCTCCCAGAAAATGATAGCGGCGCTCAGCGCGGAGTCCCATTCACCGGCAGCAGACGTGGAGAACGCCGGCGGCCTGAAGGCTTTCACCGGCGCCGCGCCGTCCATGGGACGGTATAACATGGGGAGCATGTCGTAGGCAGGTAACAGGCTGTAATGCCCAGCCTCGCTCGCCAGAGAAATGTTGACAAAATGCTGGTCAGTGTTGGCGATCAGGTCCCCGAAGACCGAGAGCCACCTGAGGTTTCTGGCGTCCTCCCGTGACATCCGGTTGTCCGCTTCCACCCTCTTAGCTGCGGCGACCCAATTATCCTGCCAGCCATAGAATTCGTTGTCGATCGCCCGCAGGGAAATCATCGGCAACCGGCCAAACCGCCCCACCCTGTCAAAGCGCACCACCTCCAGGAACACCCGTCCCTCTGATTCCAAAAGCGCGGTCTTTACTGCGGGGACCCCCTTTTCCTGCACGAGTTGCAGGGCAATCTGCTCGCAGACAAGCAGATCCGCCCAGCGCCGTCCCTCGATGGAATCGATGGGAGGGGAGAACTTCACCAGGACATTCAGGACCTCCCCTGCCCGCTCGATAGAAACAGTAAACTTGGGCTGTTCGCCCCCCGCCGAAGATCCGACCGGCTGGCCGTCCATGGCTAACCTCGCCATCTCGGGGTAGGCGCTGGGAAGCTCGTCTTGGGGGATGGGCGCAGCTGACTCGCGGGTCAGTCGGAAATACCGGTCCAGGGACTCCTGGCCGACAATCAGGTCACCCATGGAATCCTCGCCACGGCGGGAAAGGGCGACCAGGACATGGTCATCATGCCAGTCAAGCCCCCGGGGAGGCAGGGCAAGATCCTCATGCATGCGCCTAACGAAAGCGCGCCCAGTGAAACCGTCCGGGCGCAGATCTGCCAGAAACCAAGGGAGGCTTTTGGATGCAACCGCTTCCCCGATTTTCGGTTGCCAGAGATACTCGTCGTGGCCAATTGCGCTTAAGACCCCATCGGAAGAAGCATTTCCATCCCGATCTATTCTAAAGACGGGGAAGTCTCCCCCCAGACCTCGCACGTCACGACGCAGAGTGTAGCGCCTCGCCCGTGCCTTGCCGATTACCACAATTTTCTCACTCAGGCTGGCAATCAGACGTGAAACCGTGGGCTGGCTAAGACCTAATCGTTTTTGAATGTCTTCAGACGTGCGGACACCGGCAGCGAGGTAGGCCAGCAGTCGGGTCTGGTTGTCATTTTGAGCGCGTGTCATTTGGGAACCTGCCTGATAATGAATAGATAGCTGGATAGATAACTAACACAAATATGTTGTTAATTCAACCTATTTGGTTGGTTTATCCAATCAAGATGAATGGATGTCCGTATGTAGTGCGGCGAGTCCAGAAGCAACTTGATTATATTGATTTTAAGGGAGTGCTACTGGCTTGGGAGTCGTTGGGAAATAAAAACGGGGCAATTTGGTTGATTCGCCACCTAAAACCAAGTGGACCAAAGCGGTCGGCTGGACGGCACCGCCAGCTTTTGCGATACCGATCCGTCCCCGGAAACCCGATGATTAGCGAGCTCGCCAGTGGGGGCGCACATCATGCTCGTGCGGATGGGGGGGGTGAGCCTATCATGCTGGTGGAGGTGCCGGTCCATTCACCAGCATGGTCATCGTCGAAATCTCAGGTGTGAGTCCCCACTTCTTGCCGCCCTTTAGAAGCCCCATTTTGATGCCAAAAAGGTGGCTTTAAGGCCAAAAATTGGTGCTAAAATTACAAATAAGCGTTAAATTCCAGCCATCTAGCTTGGTCCGACCCGGCTGCCCGCTGCGAGCTACTGGCTTGGGAATGGTTGGGAAATAAACCGGGGCAATTTGGTTGATTCGCCACCTAAAACCAAGTGGACCAAAGCTGTCGGCTGGACGGCCCCGTCAGGTTTTGCGATACCGATCCGTCCTCGGAAACCCGATGATTAGCGAGCTGGTGTGCGTCCCCACTTCTTGCCGCCCTTCAGAAGCCCCTTTTTGACGCCAAAAAAGGTGGCTTTAAGGCCAAAAACAGGGGCTAAATTTACAATAAGCGATAAATTTCAGTAGCATAGCTTGGTCCGACCCGGCCGCTCGCGGCGAAGAAACTCAACAAAGTGACCAGCGTCCCCCTCGGCTTCATGCGTCCCCACTTCTTGCCGCCCTTTAGAAGCCCCTTTTTGACGCCAAAAAGGTGGCTTTAAGGCCAAAAATAGGGGCTAAATTACAAATTAGCGACAAATTCCAGCCATCTAGCTTGGTCCGACCCGGCCGCTCGCGGACGGCCGCTCGCGGCGAAGAAACTCAACAATGTGACCAGCATCCCCCTCGCCCGCATCCCCCTCGCCCGCATCCCCCTCGCCCGCAAGCGTCCCCCTCGCCCGCATGGACGTCCCCTACTTACCTCCCAGAGAACAGAAATGCTAGTAACATTATGTTAATTTACCATTATAAACTCTAAAAACAACTATTAAACTCAAAGCTCAGACAGTGAAAACAGATACATAAACATACTGCTAACATAGCTAGCATATTTTTGGAAACCATCATGCTTACTATTGTCTCCAAAGTCACTCACAGATTTTATTGCAAATGGCACAGGTTTTGGATCAGTACAATGAGTAGCAGCATAAAAGAGTCCGTATATTTCCATTTCAATTCCAATCAGCTTACGATTATGAATCATAATGTCTTTAATAAGAATTGGGTCTTCTAATACTGCAGCACCCGAAGCAATAGGGCCAATAAATACATTCAGCTCGGTTTCGATAAGACTTTCCTTCCATGAAGATTTTATTTCATCAAGGAACTCACGCTCCCTTACAATACTTAAAAATTTTTCTTTTAAATCTGGTGATAAATTCAGGGATTTCGGGTCAGGTTCAAAAACAACATTACGCCCCTTTCGTCTAATTTTACCACTACCATAATCCCAAGATATATCAGCAATAAGCAGATCGCCAAAACCACATTTACCATTCACTCCAGCAGCGATTCCAACCATAGAGATGTAACGAGGGCGATAATGTTCAATTATTTTTGTAGCCAATGTAGTAGATGCAGGCATACCCATCTGCGGTGAGGCAGCAGCTACCACCTTCAATTTTTTTACACCATTTGTAAACACGCCCTCATAATACATAGTACTATCATTTGGATGTTTCCTCTTTTGCCACTTCGCGTCTAACTTAAGCAAATAAAACAGCTCTGGGTCATGAAGAGCAGTAATAATAGCAATGTCGAAATTATAAGAGGTAGCTACATATGGTGACTGCTTAGCAACATTAGCATAATCCAGATGTGACAGAATTTGACGTTTCCAGCCATCATCAGAATCGGTATAGTGTAAAAGGTAAACCATATCATTGTAAAATTTAGAGTTGTACTTATCAATCAAGTCGGCATATTCTGTTAGTGCAATGATATATGTAGGTTTATGCAAGGCTTGACTATGTTTAATTTCATCTATCAGCCGTATTCCATTATTAGGTTTAGGGTCTTCACCATAACGAGTAGGTAGGTTGATGTCAATTATCGCAACATCAAAGACCATTTCTGACATGGATTTTTTGGCGTTTACAATATCGTAAACAGTGAAAACCTTATCCTGAGAAATATAATGAACATCATCGAATAGCGAAACAACGTTCGCTATTTTTGTTTTGTTGTCGTCGACAATCAATATTTTAAGCATGTAAAATCTCCTTCATAGCTTTCACCTGATGCATTAGCTCTTCTGCCCAGTTGGTTTCGGAAGCATTATAAAAAACACTACCAAGATATATAGCTGGAAATGCATCAGTTAGTCTTTGGTTAAGCTCTTTCAAAGTTATAAAGGTAGATCCTTCTCCAAAAAAATCGAACCCAGTAACAAGCAGTGCCTTTGTCACAATCTTTCTCCGAATTATTTCCGAGAGAATTTCTTTACCGGCAAACTTCCTGAATCGCCCACCAGGTTCTGAGGGTGTTTTATCGTAAGTGGGCATAGACATATCAAGAACTATTAAATCGTAATGGTTGGATATTATCTCCTTAAGACCACTTTGATAGGACCTCCTAGCAACCAACGTAATATCAGAATCAGCGGAGAGAATCTCGGAAATTTGGTAAAGTTTATTTTCGTCATCCTCTACAATTAATATATCCACATAACCCCCTAGTTATAATGTGAAAGACAAAGAAACTATAAAATCACTATTAGAATCAATGTTAATACCTAATATTGTATCTTTACACCTCAACTCAGAGACTAGGATATTGTGAATTTTGTAGAATCCGGTTTTACCTTCCTTTCTTAGTGAGTCAGAAACATTATCATTATTAATGTTAAACATAATATTGTTTATAATACTGTGTAGATCTTGTACATCAGTATCAGCAGCCAATGGATTAACAATCGTGACTGTTGTCAGTTTATCTTCGAGGGCTATATCTAATTTAGCAGTCATTATATCTGAAATATTCCCGTATTTACATGCATTATCCAAAAGATTAAGCAACACTATTACTAACGATTCAAAAAATTTGCCTCGGTATATAGAAAAGTCTGAGATAGTAGATTTAACGTTTATTGTAACAGTAGGATATATTTTTCTGACGATTTGCAAACATGTATCAACCAATTCAGTCATCGTAAAATCAATAATAGATTTATTTTTTGATATGCTAAACCACTTAATTACGTTATTAATATCACTTTGGATATTGGTTCTGCACGTTGATATATTTCTAAAAATAGACTGAACCTCATAATCTGCGTTCGGAACAATATACTGACGTAGTTTCTTTTCTAAATCATTTAAATGGTAAATAAAAACTTCCTTTAGCTCACCATTTAGTTTACGTCTAAGCTCACTTAAGTTGTTCTCAGTCCTTGACCACAAATTCTCCAAAACAGATTCCATTAGAACTTCTAAAGACGAACAATTAACAATTTTCAAATAAACAAGTGATAAATCGTAGTCAGAAAAAGAAAAGTCAAACACACCATCTTTTCCCTTGTTTTCAGTTCGTACTTGTATCCACTTACTAAGGACATCCGAAATAACATTATCTATGTTCGCAGAAAAAGCTGACAACAAAACCATGACATGGTCGATAGTGGTTGTATCTAGTGAAACTAACTTATTTTTCCAAAATGAATTTTCGTAATAAATACCAGACTCTTTATTTTTTGTTGTCAACAAACGAAACTCGCTAAAAGGCCGCCTCAACTCCCCCTTCAGCGTTCCATGCCTAATTCGCACACTTAAATTAGAATCTAAACCGAATTCATTACTAAAAAGAAACCGGTCACGTATGTCGCTAAACAATTCTTTGAATAATTTAAACTTTGGATCTCTAACAAATACAATCCGAGGTTTCTCAAGCTTAACAGTTTCTATATTGGTTAAGAGCGCAGCAATATAGGAATTATCAACCAATTTTATAACATCACTGCCAATATCTTCAAGGCCTTTAAATCGGTTATACAATTGAATTACGGTATCATCTGATGCTGTGACTATGTGTGAAGTATCAACAGCAATTTTACCTTCATCTACCTGCTGAATTCTTTTTCTTATTGTTACCTGCTGGGTTAATATACTGATTTCTTCGTTATATTTCTTTTTATTATCTGAATCTATATTTCGCAACATTTGGCATATAAATATTCGCTAGTTTTCTAAATCTTCAGTACCCTCAAAAACAGTAAGGTAATCTAACACATCTAACTGACAAACATTATAAAGAAAATACACAAGTAGTTCTTTATTAAAGTCGACTGATATTTTTTCTATTTCACTTGGCCTGTCTATGTTCATTGCATTTAAAAAATTTGCGAATGCAGCATGCAACAGTCCATCATCTTTCATCAAAAGTTTTTCTTTTTCTAGAATAAATAATACGATTACCAGATATACATCTTCTATATGAGTGATATTTTCTATCACACTGGAACTAGCGATATTATCCCTTAAACGAGATAAATCCATTCGCCTAATCATATTATTATTCTGAATATAACTATCAACTACAAGTTTAGTGTTTTTGTTCACCTCCGACTGTAATATATATATGTTGTAAAGATAATATACTGAATTTTCTTTTTGATGTGTTGCAATATCAATTCCCAGTAGTGCTTTAAAATACTCCTCCGCAGCGCACAGATCCTTATTGGCATATTCGTATCTAGCTTTAAATAAGGCTTTTGATACTTCATACGGATCATTCAAGTTTAAATCCGTAATATTTCTACATTCTAACGAAGATCTCGCAAAACTGACAAGGCTCGAATTAGGATTCTTTACTATATCTAGCAAAGACTTTTCTAAGTCTTCATCAAGATTTAACGCATCAACTATTGAGAAACAAAATTTGGAAGATGCTACATTTAATAAAATGTAAAGTTTTATGTCAGAGACCTTTAGATATTTTATAAAGAATCTTAGCAATTGGAAGGCAAAATCACACTTACCCAACGTAAAATATAGTTTAATTAACACACCTAATGATTCTTGTGCCTTATTGTTGAGCTTATAAATATTATCCATGGCAGTCAACACATCGAAAGCAACAGAATTTTCCTGAAAATGATTTATGAACTCTTCTCTCTGATGAATGTTTGACTTTATATAGCAAATATAGCTTTCAAATATAGTAGCGTCTTTTTCTAGAATTAGTCTTGCTTTCGATATACATTCAGGATAATTACCTGCAGCATGCGTATTCCGACCCATGTCGGCCACCCATTCCGACCCATGTCGGCCACCCATTCCGATTCATGTCGGCCACCCATTCCGACCGAAGTCGGCCACCCATTCC
>Ga0209317_1000166_pt1 | contig 89013 bp, 83 predicted proteins | sample RifGroB2_FD_183994 | JGI IMG/M metagenome (GOLD analysis project Ga0209317, IMG submission 183994) | Soil microbial communities from Rifle, Colorado, USA - Groundwater B2 (SPAdes) (version 2) | ecosystem: Environmental > Terrestrial > Soil > Unclassified | place: Rifle, Colorado | collected... | reverse complement strand
CTCCATGGTGGCGTCGTTGGGGAAGTTCACCGTCTTGCTGACCGCGTTGTCCGTGTGGCGCTGGAAGGCCGCCTGCATCGAGATGTGCACCTCGGGGGTGATGTCGTGGGCGGTGACGAAGAGATCCCTGATGTCCTCGGGAATCGCGCTGATGTCGTGGACGGTGCCGTGCTCAGCGATTCGCTGCATGAGCTCCTCGGAGTAGAACCCCTGGGTCTTGGCGATCTTCTCGAACAGCGGGTTCACCTCGACCAGGATGTTCTTGTCCATCACCTGGCGCACGTAGGAGACGGCGAAGAGCGGCTCCACGCCGCTGGAGGCGTTGGCGATGATGGAGATGGTCCCGGTCGGCGCGATGGTGGTCACCGTCGCGTTACGGATCGGCTCGGCGCCCGGCCTGTCGTAGATGGAGCCCTTGAAGTTCGGGAAGGCGCCGCGGGTCTTGGCCAGGGCGCGGGAGGCCGCGTGCCCCTCGTCGTTGATGAACTTCATCACCTGCTCGCCCAGCGCCATGGCCTCGTCGGAGTCGTAGGGGATGCCGAGCATGATCAGCATATCGGCCCACCCCATGACCCCGAGGCCAATCTTGCGGTTGGAGCGGGTCATCTCGTCGATCTGCTCCAGCGGGTAGTTGTTCACCTCGATGACGTTGTCCAGGAAGTGGACGGCCAGGTGCACGACCTCCTTGAGCTTGTCCCAGTTGACGCGACCCTGCAGCACGAACTTGCCCAGGTTGATGGAGCCTAAGTTGCAGGATTCGTAGGGGAGCAGCGGCTGCTCGCCGCAGGGGTTGGTCGACTCGATCTCGCCTATGTGCGGGGTCGGGTTGTCCTTGTTCAGGCGGTCCAGGAAGATGATCCCCGGCTCGCCGTTCTCCCAGGCCTGCTTCACGATCCGGTTGAACACCTTGCGGGCGTTCTGGGTCCCGGCGGGCTTCTTGTCGCGCGGGTTCATCAGCGTGTAGTCCTGGTCCGCGTCGACCGCCTTCATGAAGGCCTCGGTGATGCCGACCGAGATGTTGAAGTTGTTCAGTTGGCGCTGGTCCGCCTTGCACATGATGAAATCCATGATGTCCGGATGGTCCACGCGCAGGATCGCCATGTTGGCGCCGCGCCTGGTGCCGCCCTGCTTGATGGTCTCGGTGGCGACGTCGAACACCCTCATGAAGGAGAGCGGACCGCTGGAGATGCCGGTGGTCGACATGACCACGTCGTTGGCCGGACGCAGCCTGGAGAAGGAGAAGCCGGTGCCGCCGCCGGACTTGTGGATCAGCGCCGTGTACTTCACCGCCTCGAAGATCTCCTCCATGGAGTCCCCGACCGGCAGGACGAAGCAGGCGGAGAGCTGGCCCAGCTCGCGGCCGGCGTTCATCAGGGTCGGCGAGTTGGGGAGAAACTCGAAGCCGGTCATGAGCGCGTAGAACCTGTCGCTCAGCGCCGCGACGTCGGCCTTGCCGTCGAAAGTGGCATCCGCCGAGGCGATGGCCGTCGCCACCCGCCGGAACATGTCGGCCGGCGTCTCCAGAGTCTTGCCCGTGGTGTCCCGCTTCAGGTAACGTTTTTCGAGTACGGTGAGCGCGTTTTTGGAGATGCCGGGGATGGTCCCTTTTTCGACTGGTTTCTTCATAACGTTTCGTTCTCCTTGAATAAAATCACATGGTGTCATGGATGTGTCGTTTTCTACCACATTTAGTGGGCGCCGAGGAATAAACCACAACATCTATGGTGAAGTCAAGCGATTATAGATTAAAATTTCGGGGCCGGCCTAAACGGGGCCCCGGGTGGGGAGCGAGCGCTTCCCCATTTACAAGCCGATGCTCCTTGTGCTATTGATAACAGGTTAAATTCCGGTGAGGAGCTTCCATGACCGAGTGCGATTGCAACAGCAAAAGTGAGTCACTTGAGTCGCAGGTGAAGGCGCTCAAGGATCTGATAGAGGTGGCCAAGGCGGTGGTCTCCACCCTTGACCTCGACACGGTGCTGCAGGCGATACTCACCAGCGCCATGGGGTTTGCCGCGACGCCGGCCGGAAGCGTCGCCCTTTACTACGACGTGAAGCGGGAGCTGAGCCTGCACGTGCACTCGGGGCTCACGGCGGACTTCGTCAAGAAGGAGCGCTGGGAGGTGACGCCGGGCGGGCTCACCGAGCAGGTGTTGCAGGCGGGGGAGATCTTCTTCATAGAGGACACCGAAAAGACCCCGTTCTTCAACAACCCGGTCGCCCTGAACGAGGGGATCCGATCGCTGGTCTGCGTGCCGCTCGTGTTCCAGAGCCGGATCATGGGGATCCTGTACCTGGACGACTTCATGCCGCGCTCGTTCGACCGTGAGAAGCTGAACCTGCTCTCCATCCTGGCCTCCTTTGCCGCCATGGCGATCCACAACGCCACCCTGCACAAGCGGACCAAGCTGATGGCGATCACCGACTCGCTCACCGGCCTGCACAACCACCGCTACTTCAAGCAGTACTTCAAGCAGGAGATGGGGCGCGCCAAGCGCTACCACAAGCCGTTCTCCATCATCATGATGGATGTGGACGACTTCAAGACGTACAACGACAGTTTCGGCCACGCGACCGGGGACCAGCTGCTGAGGACCATGGGCGCCCTGATCCTGGACACCATTCGCGGGGTCGACGTCGCCTTTCGCTACGGTGGCGAGGAGTTCATCGTGATCCTGCCGGAGACCAGGCTGGAGAAGGCGATCCTTGCGGCGGAGCGGCTGCGCGACGCCGTGCAGAAAGGGACGGAGCACAAGCTTGCCGGTTCCGCCACCCGCGGCGTCACCATCAGCATCGGCGTGGCGAGCTATCCGGAGAATGCCGACAAGATGGACGAACTCTTCAACATCGTTGACTCTCTGCTCTACCGCGCCAAGCGCTGCGGCAAGAACAAGGTCTATTACCAGGAAAGCCTGCCGATCCCCATGCCATGACCCGATATGCCAACCTTGCCATGGCGGGGCTGCTTTTTGCGGCCCTCCTCATAACCGCGCCCGCGACCGGGGCCGCCGCAACACCCGCTGCCGCTGCGCACTCACAGGCAAGGCCCGCCGAGTCCGCTCCCAGGGAGGAGGCCCAGCTGAACCCGACCCTGCTCTATGCGGACCGGGTGCTGGATGAGGACACCGTATGGCGCGGCGAGGTGCTGGTCGAGGGGGCGGTGACCGTCGCCCCGCAGGCGACCTTGAGCGTCGAGCCGGGGACCGTGGTCCGCTTTCGGCGCAAGGGGGCGCAGGCGCCGCTTCTGGTGGTGCAGGGACGCATCGTTGCCGCCGGCACCCGGGAGACCCCCGTCGTCTTCAGCTCCGCTTTTGCCGTCCCGGCCGCCTCCGACTGGCAAGGGATCATGCTGCTCGGCACCGAGAAGAAGAACCTCCTGGAGAACTGCCGGATCGAGGGGGCGCAGACCGGGCTGGAGGCGCTTTTTTCCAGCGTGACCCTGAAAAACGTGCGGGCCGAGCGCGCGGCGACCGGGATGAGGTTTCAGGACACCCTGGTAACCATGGAGTCGGGGGGCGCCTCCGATTGCGACACGGGCCTGAGCTTTTCCGAGAGCGAGGCCAGCCTGCGCGACGTGGCCGTGGCCGGCAACCGCCTGGGGATCTCGGCAAGAAGAAGCTCCGTATATCTCTTCGAGGCGAGCCTCTCCGGCAACCAGGCCGCCGCCTTCTCGGGCGATGGCTGCCGGATCAAGATCCAGGGGGGCACGGTGGCAAGTAACGGCTCCGGCGTGACACTTCTGGAGAGCGAGGGCTCGGTCACCGGGGCGAGGCTAGCCAAGAACCGCGAGTTCGGCATGTCGCTCACCTCGTCGCGCGTCCGGGTGAGCGCCAACCAGATAACCGGCAACGGCAACAACGGGATGATCGTTTTTGACGCGCAGTCCGTCGCCTGGGACAACGCCATCCACGAAAACGCCGGCTACGACCTCTACAACGCCGGGGTCGAGGAATACCGGGCCCCCGGCAACTGGTGGGGGGCGCTGGGTCCCAAGATCTTCGACAACGGCGGCCGTGGCAAGGTGCTGGCGGCACCCGTGCTGAACGCCGGGCCGCAGGGGCGGTAGCCGCGGGAACAGGACTCTTCAGCCGCCAAAGGCACGAAGCGCCCTGCCAGACTTCTTAGCCACGAAAAGGCGCAAACACCCTGCCAGACTTCTTAGCCACGAAAAGGCGCAAAAGACGCAAAAATACTGCTCCGCTCAAAGGTCCCCCGACAGTATCAAGCAAAGGTGGAGTGCAAAACCTTCCCGCCACTAAAGGCATCGAATATATAAAAAAACGCCGCCCTGACCTGCAGATTCAGAAAGGAACAAAAGCATTTTTTTTGTGAATTTTGTGCCTTTTTGTGGCAATATGCTTGTCGGTTCCAGTTTTGTCTTGCCCGGCCGAAGGAGCCTTCAAGCCGCTTGGCACCGAGTCGGATTTCCGTAGGGGCGAATGATCATTCGCCCCCTTTTTTCGCACCAGCCCCAAAACAGGCAGCCGCCGCGTCCGCCGGGATGCGGTGGCGGTCCGTAGAGCCAAACAAGAGGATGGAGAAGTTATGACACGCAGAGACGGCCGCGCAGCCGACGCCTTGAGAGAAGTGAAGATCACCAGGAATTACCTGAAGCATGCCGAAGGCTCGGTGCTGGTCGAGTTCGGGGACACCAAAGTCATCTGCAACGCCACCGTGGAGGCGCGCGTCCCCTCGTTTTTGAAGGGCAAGGGGACCGGCTGGGTCACCGCGGAGTACTGCATGCTGCCGCGCGCCACCCACACCAGGAACCAGCGGGAATCCTCCAAGGGGAAACTCTCCGGCCGCACCCACGAGATCCAGAGACTGATCGGCAGGTCGCTTCGTGCGGTCGTCGACCTGGCGCAGTTGGGCGAGCGCTCCGTGCTGATCGACTGCGACGTGATCCAGGCCGATGGCGGCACCCGGACCGCCTCCATCACCGGCGCCTATGTGGCCCTGGCCGACGCCTTCCAGACCCTGGTCGACCGCGGAGAGATCCCCGCCAGCCCGTTGCGTGAGGCGGTCGCCGCCGTGAGCGTCGGCATCGTGGACGGCGTGCCGTTTCTCGACCTCGACTACCCGGAGGATTCTGGTGCCGAGGTCGACATGAACTTCGTCATGACCTCCTCGCTGCGTTTCGTGGAGGTGCAGGGAACCGCCGAGGCGGAGCCGTTCACCATCGACCAGATGGACGCCATGCGCGGCCATGCCGTCCTGGGACTCACCAGGCTCTTCGAGATCCAAAAGGTGGCGCTTCAGGGATGAGGGAGCTGGTAGTCGCCACAGGCAACAAGGGGAAGCTGCGCGAGTTCGGGGAACTTTTGCAGACAGTGGTGCAGACCATCCTGTCGCCCGCCGACTTTCCCGGTTTTCCCGAGGTCGAGGAGGATGGCGAGACCTTCGAGGCGAACGCCATCAAGAAGGCGAGGTCCGCCGCCATCTTCACCGGCAGGGCGGTGCTGGCCGACGACTCCGGCCTTGCCGTCGATTACCTGGGCGGCCGTCCCGGCGTCTACTCGGCGCGCTTTGCAGGAGAGGGCGCCGGGGACGCCGACAACAACGCGCGGCTGTTGCGCGAGCTTGCCGGCGTGCCGGCCGGGCAGCGCGGCGCGGCCTTCCACTGCGTGATAGCCCTGTGCAGGCCGGACGGCAGCTGTCAGACCTTCGACGGATCGCTTTCCGGGGTGATCCTGGAGGCGCCGCGCGGCGGAGGGGGGTTCGGCTACGACCCGCTTTTCCTGGTCCCCGAGTACGGGCAGACCTTGTCCGAGCTGCCGCTCGAGATCAAGAACGCCATCAGCCACCGGGGCAGGGCCATGCAGCAGCTGAAAGCGGCGTTGAGCGCCGACCGGAAACAGCCCTGAAGGCGTCTCGCAAAGGTGTGGGGAATGCCCCTCATCCCCGTGAACACCCCTCTGGTTGATTTACTGGATGCGCGGTGGAAAAATGCTTGCACAGGTATGGATGCTGTGCTATAAACGGGTTTCTTGAATCGGGGTGTAGCGCAGCCTGGCTAGCGCACCTGCCTTGGGAGCAGGGGGCCGGAGGTTCGAATCCTCTCACCCCGACCACTCAAGCACACTGCGCCTGTAGCTCAGCTGGATAGAGCAACGGCCTTCTAAGCCGTAGGTCAGAGGTTCGAACCCTCTCAGGCGTACCAAATTTTTTATGGTGGATATGGTGAAGCGGTTAACACAAACGACTGTGACTCGTTCATACGTGGGTTCGATCCCCACTATCCACCCCATTTAAAACAAGACCCCGTGAAAGCGGGGTTTGCTGTTTCAAAGACGCGAGAGTGGCGGAATTGGCAGACGCACCAGACTTAGGATCTGGCACCTTCGGGTATGGGAGTTCAAGTCTCCTCTCTCGCACCATCTATAAAATCAGAGGGTTATCCGTTTTTCGGGTAACCCTCTGACTTTATCTAAAGGGTCCGTGCAACCTCTCGTGCAACCTCTGGCGATAGCGCTCATGTTGAACTTGATCTGGGTTAGTTGATGCTTCCCCCCTGTGCATTTTGGATTTATACCGTGTATTCTAATTTTTCAAGGTGAAGGTCGCGGGTCAAACATTTCCCACTCTTAGATTTAAAGCCCAAGTGCCTGAAAATAGTAACCACCGCAGCACCTCAAATCTTCCCCCATCAATCCTATCCAAAGGGACCTCCCAACCCAAAACGACTTTTTTTGACAAAGAGTCCCAATCATGTTAATTAATTTCGGTCTAATGTTGGCGATGAGTTACGCATGGTTTCATGGGCGTTAACTCTCCCTAGGTCTGGGACAACCTAAGGTTTGTAGATTTGAAAAAAGAAGGTTGACTAGCAATCTTACTGGTGGTATGATTTTCTTACCATGTTAGGTAAGGAGGGGCTATGGCTATCTCGGAGGCTGATATCAGGGCGGCAGTAATCGACGCTTTGAAAAAAATCTTGAAGGTCCTGAATATCGAGGAAGAGGTCGAAGGATCTACTGTTCCTATTGGGATTGGAATGAAAAGTCGTGATCAAATCCTTTGCATAGCTGTAGTTTCAGAAAGGACGAAAATAGAGATCCCAGACGACGCCAAGCCGTTTGTGACTGAAGATAATACACCGAGAAATGTAGACGAAATAGTTGAATATTTCGTAAAAATTTTATCAAAAAAGGGTGGAAAATAGAATGCCTGATAAAGAGGCCGTAGCAGCAAGGCTTAAATCTGCTCGTGAGCATGCAGGACTGTCTCAAGGACAAGTGGCAAAATTACTAGCGATGAGTCGTCCTAGTGTCTCGGAAATCGAGGCTGGTAGACGTAAAGTTAGTTCAGATGAAATTAAAAAGTTTAGCGATATTTATAACGTAAGTATTGATTGGTTGCTAGCAGTTAATACTGGGGGTGTTGACCCTGTGGTGGAATTAGCAGCTAGGGAATTAGCTAAGTTAAAGAAAGAGGACCTTGACATTGTCCTCAATCTCCTCGGGTCATTGAAGAGGAATAAATGATGCTAAACTACAGAAAGTTAGCATCATCTGCTATGAAAGAAGCAATGATCGTTAGGGAGAAGTTGAATTTACAACTCGAATCACCGATATCTATATATGATGCGGCTGAAAAGCTGGGCGTAGAGGTAATCCTTTGTAAGGTTGGAAGCTTTGAGGGTATGTATGAGAAAAACACCAAAACTATTCTTCTAAGTAGTGAAAGGCCAGAAGGTAGAAAAGTATTCACATGCGGACATGAGCTTGGCCACTGGCGGTATGATCATGGTAATAGGCTAGATCTAAAAGAATATCTTGAAAAAAAACAGGTGTCTGAAGAGGAGTATTTGGCGGATATTTTTTCTTCATACCTGCTGATGCCGCCATGGGGTATTGAAAAAGCCTTCAGAGACAGAGCTTGGAAGATAGAGGCTCCATCTCCGGTTCAGGTTTTCACTGTCGCCTCGCAATTTGCTGTTAGTTATGAGAGTCTTACTACGCATATGCATTTCAATATGAAGTGCATTGCAAACAGTCAGTATAAAATTTTGAATTCAGTCTCTCCGAAAGCTATCAGGAAATCGATACATCCTTCTGGTACATCGCAATCGTTAATAGTTACAGATGCGTTTTGGGCATCTAAAACAATTGATGCAACCGTCGGGGCAGTCATAATCGTTCCGGAAGGCATTCAAATTGAAGGTGAATGTTTAAGCCTTGTAGGGAATGATGATAAGAAATGGGTGCATGGGGTAACTCCTGGGATTGGAAGAATCATTGGAAGTAGTTGGAGTGCGTTTGTCAGAGTCTCAAGACCATCTTATCATGGTAGAGCACGATTTAGACATTTGGAGGAGACTGAAGAATGAACAAAAAAGAGCAAAATTCTATTTCTTCTGCCTGGATTTGTGCTCTTGACAATGCACTCTCCAGGTCCAATTGTGATGCAACGCCACTGGTAGTATCTATAAATTCATTTTGCGAAGATGGCCTACCTGTTCAGAACTTTGATCTTAAAAGTGATATAGATGATTTACTTATAAAGCAAGGAAAAATAACAACAGATGACTGTGCATTTGTAATATTTCCATATTCGCTTTGGGAATTATTTGATTTTCCTGGTATACCCGAATTCACAGAACTATGTAAAAGGCAGTTACTGAATAGGCTAAGGAAGCTGCATCATAAAAATAGGCACGGCACCTACTTTGAGCGAATGATACAGTATAGCGGAGTAAAACGTGGGGAAAAAGAGCCGGAAAAATGCGACCAACTGGCTTTTATTCATAAAATCTGGTATCGAGAAAAAGCGAGAAATAAAAGGCCCCGGCAGTCAGCATTGCAAATAGCCTGCTTCGACCCGGTGAAGGATCATACGGGTTCATGCCTCAGCGGGTTCCCGTGTTTGCAACAAGTTAGCTTGGCGTATGGGGACGATGATAGCCTTGTATTGAATGCCTACTATCCAACGCAGTATTTGTTTGATAGGGCTTATGGTAACTATTTGGGCTTGTGTCATCTAGGCTTGTTTATAAGCCGTGGGCTGGGTACCACTCTTCGCCAAGTTAACTGCTTCATAGGCAAGCCTGAAATAGGGAAACTACAAGAAGGCCAAAGGAAAGAGATTCGGGATCTATTGAAAAAGTATAAATCCTAACTGCGGAGGCCTTAGAATGCCCTACTGGTCAAGCGAGACGTTTAAAAAGCGCGCGCCGAAAGAAAATATAATTGAAGGTTTCAGGGAAGTTAACGTTAAGTCATGTGCATATGAACTTCAGATTGGAGAAGAGGCATATGTTACGTCTCTGAACGATGGCAAGAAGTTGTTGCTTGATTTGCGCACCCAGGTAGTTATACCGCCAGGACAATTTGCTCTTCTGTTGACAGAAGAAAAAATCCACATACCTAAGGATGCGATTGGTTTTATTTCAATTAAAGCTGGGATCAAATTTCGTGGACTTGTTAACGTCTCAGGCTTTCATGTGGACCCCGGATTTTCTGGACACCTGAAGTTTGCTGTTTATAATGCCGGTAGTGAAAAAATCATTTTGTCTAGGGGCAAAAAAGCATTTTTGCTCTGGTTGGCATCTTTAGATCAGCCAACAAGCGATGTTTATAAAGGCAAACATTCGGATCAAGATTCAATTACCGATGAGGATATTATGCAGTTGCAGGGGGAAATTGCTTCGCCAGGCGCATTAAATAAAAGATTGCAGAGCGCCGAACTTAAAATTTCTATTGCAACTACTATTATTGTAACTATTGGTATTGCGAGTTTAGTTGCAATTGGCGCTGGTATTGCCGTAAATAAACTATCAACAACGTCTGTTATAAAGAATAATAATTATTCAAACCACTCAAGTGCGGCCACCGCAATAAAAAATAAAGCACGTAAATAGTGAGCCTTAATATGTTTATAACTTTCGAGGGGCCGGATAATGTAGGTAAAACTACTCTTAGTTCCATGGTAGCTGAGTATCTTAACTCTACAGGGGAGGAAACCCTACTATGCTCATTCCCTGGCAGGAATGTGAGAAAACTCGGTGATTTAGTCTATGATTTGCACCATAGCGAATTTGCTTTCGAAGTTGAGCCTTTGAGCCTTCAACTACTTCATTTGGCGGCTCACGTCGATATTATTAACAATGTAATTAAACCGAATATTCATAAAGGACGGTCTATTGTTCTCGATCGATATTGGTGGTCTCTCGAAGCTTACGCCGTTTTAAACGAAATCAGTATCGATATGGTAAAGCCGTTGATTGATCTTGAGGTAAAGATTTGGGAGAGCGTGAAACCAAATCTGACTTTCCTTTTAAAGAGAGACGGTGCTGGTGCTAAAGACAGCCATGCACTTTCTCATTACTATGATGAAATTGCAAGACGTGAGGCTAAGGTTTACAAAGTTTTAGTTGTCACAAATGATGGGACCATTGATGAGTGTTTTGGTACTGTTGTCGACGAAATATCAAGTTTTAGGAGAATTTGTGAGTATTAATCAAGGCGACCTTTTTCCAAACCTAACAAAGAAAATAGATATATTTGTACGACTCGATCCAGCCGTTCCGACTTTTCTTTACAATAATTATTGGATGTTTGCAGCAGAAAGACAGAATATATTCTTTGCAAGGTATAATAAACAAGTACCTCCATGGACAAATGATCCAATTTTGAGGACATACAAATTCACAAATGCGTATCGCGCATCAGATAGAGTTAGTCAGTACCTAATCAAAAACGTGATATACTGCGGGGATCAATCTTTAAAGGAGGTTTTTTTTCGGATTATGCTGTTCAAGTTGTTTAACAAAATTGAAACATGGGAATTGCTTTTGTCTGAGCTTAAAGAAATTTCAGCAACATCTTTTTCGTTTTCCGCTTATGACTTAGTCCTTACAAAAGCTCTAGAAAAAGGGAAGACAATTTACTCGGCTGCCTACATAATGCCTTCACGAGGAGTCCCTTGCGAACATACTAAAAAACATCGAATTCATCTAGAGCTTATTAAGGTGATGTTAAAAGACCACCTTCCAGAGAGAATACAATCAGCTAGATCAATGCAGACTGTTTTTGAATTATTGAAGGCTTATCCTGGGATAGGTGATTTTCTGGCATTCCAGTATGCAATCGACATTAACTATAGTGATATCACTGATTTTGACGAAATGGATTTCGTAGTACCAGGCCCAGGTGCCAAGAACGGAATAAAAAAATGTTTTCATGATTTAGGTGGATTGAACGAAACCGAAATCATTAAGTTTGTTACGGAAAGGCAACAGATAGAGTTCGAGAGGCTTGGCATTGAGTTTAAAAGCCTATGGGGGAGGGCCCTTCAATTGATTGATTGCCAAAATATTTTTTGTGAAATAGATAAATATGCAAGAGGAACGTTTCCTGAACTCACAGATATATCAGGTCGATCAAGGATTAAACAGAAATTCTCGATGAAATCTGGCGTGCTTTCGTATTGGTATCCCCCGAAATGGAAGATTAATGAACTCATTACCAAGGATATGGATACTGAAAGATGAAGACATACTTTTCTGGTGAATCTGCCAACGATGTTTGGCGACAAGCTGCTTCTGAGGTCTTTCGCGAAAAACAGGTGCTGCAGGACTCAAGGCTTGGAAAGTCGCTGGAGCTTATCCATGCGTCATTCAGCATCCGTGATCCTCGGCAAAGGTGGGTCTATTCAAGGATGCCTGCAATTAACCCTGCCTTTGCAATAGCTGAGGTTGTCTGGATTCTCTCCGGGCAAAACGATGCCAATTTTATTAATTTTTGGAATCCTGCACTTCCAAAATTCTCTGGAAATAGTCACTTTTACCATGGCGCCTATGGGTTCAGATTAAGGTCACACTTTGGTATTGATCAAATGACCCGTGCTTATGAGGTCCTCTCTGCCAATCCTAATTCCCGACAAGTTGTGCTTCAAATTTGGGACCCAGCTGTAGATTTACCTCAACCTGATGGATCCCCAGTTGGAGAAGATGTTCCATGCAATATTTGTTCTATTCTCAAAGTTAGAGATGGAAAGCTCGAATGGCTGCAAGTAATGAGAAGTAATGATTTATACAGAGGGACCCCTTATAATATCATACAATTCACAACACTTCAGGAGATAATCGCTGGATGGCTCAACTTGTCTATGGGTGAGTATTATCAAATAAGTGATAGTCTTCATTTTTACGAGAGTGATCTCTCCGGTATATATATTGATTCTTCCACTAAAGGCGTACAATTTTGTCCAAACCCAGATGATCTTCGACTGACTAAAGATGAATTTGATTTGATCTTTCCTTTAGTCCTTAAGTCAATGCAGCAACTGTGTTCCCCCAATTTAACAATACCTGAGTTTTGTGAAATTTGCGATACAACGGACATTCCTCCAGCTTATAAAAACCTTGTTGTTATAGCTGCTGCAGATAGTGCTAGAAGGAGGGCATGGCCTGACAAAGTTGATATGGCAATAAATGCATGTAGTAACTCACATCTGATTTTTCTTTGGGATCGTTGGGCTGATCGGCATAGTCGCCAACTACGTTATTCGTAACATCTGTCGTTGTTATCGGCAGGTCTAATGAATTTGCATCGACACTTCAACGGCAGCAAATACAGGCGGATATGCCTGAAATTGAAATCGTTACATACGATGACATCCTTTATTATGCAAAACAGCGGAGTGCTGTTATAGAAGAACCTGATTACCACTAATCTTCCGCAAACGCGGACGTGCGACATATCTTGTCGCGGGTGACGGCTATCTTCATGGAAAACCAGTTTGCGGAGGTTTCACCATGGGGATTAACCGGATTCAGTTTCAGAAGGGCATTAGCCTAAACCAGTTCCTTAACGATTACGGCACCGAGGCCCAATGCGAGACGATCCTGGAAAATAATCGTTGGCCCAATGGATACTCTTGCCTTGCCTGCTCCGGCACGAACCATTTCCGTTATCGACGTGGAAGCACGCTAGTATTCCAGTGCCGTGATTGCCGAAAGCAGGTAACCCTGACCGAAGGTACCATCTTTCACTCGTCAAAACTGCCACTAACGATCTGGTTTCAGGCAATGTACCTTTTGACACAGAACAAGAATAACTTGTCCACCCTGGAACTCCGCCGGCTGATCGGCGTCAGTTATCACGCTGCATGGCGGATGAAACACAAGCTGATGCAGGTCATGGTGGAACGGGAACACGAAACTAAGCTATCAGGCCGCGTGGAGGTCGACGATGCCTACCTTGGAGGTGAGAACCCCGGAGGCAAGGCCGGTCGCGGGTCCGAGAACAAGATTCCGTTCATCGCCGCGGTCCAGACTAACGAGAAAAACCATCCTCAATACGTCGTATTCTCAAAGGTCCGGGCATTCAGCAGCGAAGAGGTAACCGCCTGGGCTTGCCGTTCACTGGTATCTGGGACGACGGTCGTCTCCGACGGCCTTTGGTGTTTCCGTTCAGTGACCACCGCCGGTCGTTGCCACCATCAACGCGAGGTCGTTGGCCGTGGCAAAAAAAGCACCGACATGGACTGTTTCACCTGGGTCAACACTATCCTAGGCAACCTCAAGACCGCGATAGCCGGGACGTATCATGCATTCGACTTCGGCAAATACGCCCACCGTTACTTGGGGGAGTACCAGTATCGCTTCAATCGGCGCTTCGATCTGGCAGGGATGCTCACCAGGTTGATACGCGCTACCGCCAGAACCGGCAAACGTCCAGAGGCGTGGCTTCGGCTTGCGGAAGATTAGTGGTAATCAGGTAGAAGAATGAGGCTTTGATAGCTGTTTCCCCCCTTATATAACCCTTCTTCATAATGGAGATAGAGTGAAACAGACTGAAACCCCACCATGTCCTCCCTGGCGCGAATTGGTTCATACCGCAGCAAGTGGCGGCTATTTGACAATAGTTTACAATGATGACATGAGCCCAATCCCTGTAAGGTGGATCACAAAGCCAGGGGATAACAAAAGTGACCCTAACCTTGAGACCTTGACCTATGGGCTTTTCTCAACCTGCGGCTTAGATCTTAGACGGGGAATCGTAAAAAATAGATACAAATATTTGTTCTTTGCCACAAATTGGAGAGGTAACCGTGCGTTGACCGGTTACTATGAAGTTCGATGGTATGCTGCTGAGCCAATGCGTCCCGGTGATTTTTGTTTAGCCGCGTCATCTGCTCATTTCTTGAAAGAACCTTTGCTGCTATCTGCTATAGACAAATCATGCGGTACGGAAACTTCAAAGCAGTTTAGGTTATATATACACCTGTCTCCTGACGACTGTCAAAAACTATTGCAATTGATACATCAATTTCCCGATTACACTGATGAGTATTTAAAGGAGATAGATAGGCTTGAGCGGTTTAATTTGAAACACGGTGGATTCCGATACATAGGTTGGAAACAATACGAAAAGTTCTCATGGCAGTTTGCACATGACCACAAATACTTAGATTTTAATCAAACAGTTGTGGAGCATGGTCACTCTTCAAATTCCTCACCGAATGATCTTTGGGAGTGTAGGGAATGTCAGTATGCGTTTAAAAACAAAGCATTGCTCAAGCGGTGTCCTGAGTGTGGGAGGATTGGCTCTCTCTTTCCCTATGTGGAGGCAATATGAGCAGACGTATATTCATTTCTTATCATCACAAAGACCAGATGAAGGCTAAAGGGTTTAATCTCCTTAAGTGGAACAAAAATGTTGATATTGACTTTGTGGGAAGGCATCTCTTAGACCCTGTTAACAGCACCAATAGGAGATATATTCAGGGCAAGGTCTTAGAAAGGCTAGCAGGTACATCGGTGACCATTGTTATTGTTGGAAAGGATACGTATAAAAGTCATTGGGTCAAATGGGAGATAGAGCAGAGTCTTGAGAAAGGAAACGGAATTTTAGCCATCAAATTAGATGACTCCTATTCCTTGCCTATCAATTCTCAGGTTGGTGGTGCACTAGATGAGGCTGGAGCAGAAATCATAGGTTGGGACCCGCACTCCTTCAATGATGCAATTGAGCGAGCTGCTATTGGTACTGGCAGGATTAAATCTATCAAGGCAACCGTTCACACAGGCATTACCTGCTCTAAATAGAAGGCTTTGTGATTTAAGGTCTATTAGGTATGTCTCACCCAAGTGTTCGCTCCCAGTAGGTGACATTGATTTTAACCAAGCTGCAGAAAATGGAAACACATTAAAACTGGGCATCTGTGTTGTCATGAAAGGGGGCCACGTCCCGTGGTTGCTACTGACAAATCAATCTTAGTGAGGAAATATAGTGGTCAATAGAACTGCGATTACACCTGCGATAGCAGCTCTAGCTGGTCGCCGCATTGACGCACAAGATAGTGATGTCCAGCGGTTCCCGCTCGCTGAAGCTGATCACATTTTCGAGAAGCTTCTTCGTCGGTTTCGCCAGGAGCATGTTGTCCGGCTCGTATGTTCTGCCGCGTGTGGTGCAGATATCCTTGCACTAGAAGCGGCAAACATATTGATGATCCCTACTACAATCGTTCTGCCATTTGCCCCTTACGTCTTTAGAAGAGTTTCGGTTACTGACAGACCTGGTAACTGGGGGGAGCGCTTTGATCGGTTAGTGCAGGCCGCCTTGAAAAATGATGGACTTATTGAGCTTGGGTTGGACGTAGCGGATGAAAACGCGTATGTTATCGCCAATCATCGAATCATTGAGGCTGCCTTAGGGGCAGGTAAAAGCCGTAAACTTGCTTTTATAGTATGGGAAGGACACTCTCGTGGCAGTGATGACACCACTGCTGAATTTCTTAAAACTGCACTTTTTCATGGATTTGAAAAAAAATCGATAATCACTAGACGGAGGACGCGGTGAGTATTAAAGACACCCTCTGTAATCTCTTTGTTGGTAAAAGGCCGAAGACTCAACCGCAAGAAGCCCTGAAAAAGTTGGCACCGACTTTGGTTGCGAGCAGGAACGTGGATACTAACCGTGCGGCGGTCATCTTTGTACACGGTTTTCATGGGGATGCCACTGTGACCTGGGCCTCATTCATCGCGCAATTGCTTGGTGATTGCCGCCTAAACGACTGGGATATCTACAGTTTAGGTTATCCGACAAATCTATCAATCGATTTTCCGATATGGACCTCTGATCCTGATATTAAACTCTGTTCCATTGGGTTAATTACCAAGTTGCGGCATTCTCCCCTTGATCGATATAAGGCTATAACCATCGTTGCCCACAGCATGGGAGGACTGGTGGTCCAAAGGGCCATACTTAATAGTGACGAACTGAGGAAACGGATAACACACGTGGTTCTGTTTGGAACGCCCAGCGCAGGAGTGTCAAAGGCTGCCTTGGGTGCCCGCCTTAAACAGCAGGCCCGCGATATGTGCGAAGGTAGTAACTTTATTCTGGAACTTCGAAAGGAATGGCAGGATGTCATCGGAGAAAATCCTCCCTTCTCGTTTACAGCGGTAGCAGGGGAAACCGATGCGTTTGTTCCTGCATCGTCGTCTATTGATCCCTTTCCCATATCCCAACAAGCTGCGGTGCCGGGCAATCATTTAGAAATAGTGAGACCGGATTGTCCTGGTCATCTCTCTTACGACTTGCTATATAGAATCCTTACAGCCTCCAGACGAGGAGTCAGTGCAACTGAGAGTGGACGGTTAGCAGTAGAGCGTAAAGAATTTGACCGTGCAATAGAGCTGTTGATGCCCGGAGCGAATGGGCTCGATGCCAACGCTATCGTTTCGCTAGCCCTTGCTCTTGAGAGCGTTGAACGTGATAAGGAAGCATTCGAAGTCATAGATAACTGGAACCGCAACAACGATGTGCCCGCTCTCGACCCGATTGGTGTTCTTGCTGGACGGCTAAAGCGTAGATGGCTGGTGACCCGTCAGCAAAAGGATTATGACCGCGCCCTTCAGCTTTATTCTGATGGTCTTAAACATGCTGAGGCCTCGGGAAACCATGATCAGGCTTATTATCATGCCATCAATGTGGCTTTTTTGCTACTAATGTCAGTGGCAGGATGCGGGCCGGCCTCTTCCGAGGTTGTCGATATGGCAAGCAGAGCACTCAAACATGTCGAATTGTCGCGTGAGAACCAATGGTCCCATGCGACTAGAGGTGAGGCACACCTGATGGTAGGAGACCTCGCAGAAGGAGTGACAGCCTACCAGGAAGCCCGAAGACAGGCTAAAACGGTACGCGAATGCGACTCAATCCATATGCAGGCGGTCTTTGTTGCCACTCGCATTTTTGGTGAAGAGGGTGCAAGGGCGATAGATGATCTTTTTGAATTGTAGCCACACTCTTTAATATTTACTTGATTTCTGTCCTTATTGAAGAATGCCAATCGTTGTGGATGGGCTAATGGTAGACAGCCGTAAACTTTGTTTCGTTGTGTTGGGGTTTGGAAAGAAAACAGACTTCGAGAGTAGGAGAACACTTGATCTCGATACAACCTATGGGGCAATCATAAAGCCTGCGACAGATAAAGCAGGTCTTAGGTGCATACGTGCAGATGAAGTTATGCACTCCGGATTTTTGCCGGGCCCGACTAGTTCCTTTTTGGTTGTTGCTATAGAGTGGTTGTGTCTATTTACTCAGACTTTGCCATTTGATACCTCACCGCTTTCCCTTTCCCCACCCTGCGCAGATTGATCTCAACGCTTCAATTCTCCAATTTCCAACACTTGGTCAATAGGAGGGCTTGTCTTCGTTGTAGGAGAAATACAGCTATTAAAGACCATATGTTTATTAGGAGTGGCCTATGCATGCTCCACTTGAACAAACAATACGGTCATAAAAATTTAACCATTGAAAGAATAATAAATATTCCAGGTTTACTAAGTTGTTAGCAAATTTAAGATTCGGTAGGATACTGGTCGCATCTGTAAATTAACAAATCAGATATAATGTATTTTAAAGTTAATTTGCAGACGCGACCCTTTAGAATCTTATGCAGAAAAATATAACTTATTAGTAGCATAGTTACTTTAATTTAAATGCCTCTGTTGTTTGTATCTCAATATTACTTCAAACTTTGTCCTCGACTATTACAAATTTGTTGGTATCTATTGCGCGCACCTCTCTTTGAATTGAGTCCAAATTTTCATTTATACCATGTGTCAAGATGTTCCATGGGGCAGATAAGCTGTATAATATGCTTAAAGAGTGCTCATATAAAGTTTTTGCATATTTATAGTCGCCCTTAGTCCTATATATTGAGGCTAAATTATTCAATGTAATTGCAACTTCTGGGTGTTTCGCTCCGAGTGAATTCTCTGAGATTTTAAGTGCTTGCTCTAAATAATAGAGTGCCCCATCCAAGTCACCGAGATCCCTAAGTACCGTCCCTAGATTGTGAAGTCTTGAGGCAATTACGGGATGGTTATCTCCGTAAACATTTCTAGTGATTTGTAAAGCTTCTTCGAAATATTTGCGAGATGTATCAAATTCACCTAAATCATGGAAAATGTCGCCTAAATTACTTAAACGTACTGCGACATCAGGATGTGATCTTCCAACCGCTGCAGTAGTTATATCAAGTGCTTTTTCAAGATAACTTTTAGCAGTCTGAATATCACCCAAATTTCGTGCTACAGATGCTAAATTGTTAAGAGTTGTAGCAACCCTAAGTGAACTGTCACCACTTAAAGCCTTGTCAATTAATAGTGCTCGTTCAAGAGTGGCTTTAGCTCTATCAAATTCTCCACGGTATTCATATACTCGAGCTAAGTTGTTGAGATTAATTGCTATACTGAGGTGCTGGTATCCGTAAGTTTCTTCATCTATTGTCAGCGCTGTACTGAATTCTGCTTCTGCCGCAACTAAATCTCCTAAATCTAATCGTGCCAACCCAATTTTTCGTCTTATTCTAGCGATGTTAGGATTTAAATTCCCAAATTTTGCTTGGGCGATAGTTAGCTCTTTTTGATAATATGGCAAAGATGCATGAATATCACCACTCTCGCGAAGTCGGTCACCTATTTCTTCGTTATCTGCAAGGGATCCAGTATTCGGGTCGAAGATCAATGAAGCAGCAATTCGCTGGATCATGATATTACTGTCTCGAACATCGCGCAGATCAATCGCTTGGTAAGCCTGTAAAGCAGCTGGCAGATCTTCTGAATTTACGCCAGGCATAAGAATAGGGATTAGGTTAATGTCCGAGTTTTGTACTGTCCGTTCAATTACCGTTTTCATTTCAAAATTTTGCCATGTGCCAAGACCATGTTGCCCAACTATTAATAATATGGTATTGCACTCTTCAATTGCTTTCTTAAGCGTTGAATCCCATCGCACTCCTGGTATTAATTCTGTTTCGTCAAACCACACGTCGAAATTAGCTTGAGTGAGTTGTGAATATAGATCTCTAGCTTCCTTTTTATGCTCGGAAGTATAGCTTAGAAATATTTTGGGGGTTGGATTGTTCAGTTTCATTTTGCACCCCCTTCACCAAACCACTTATCGAGAATTTTTCGTTCGAATTCAATCACAATTTCCTCGTGAATACCGAGCGCGCGGAACTTTTTGAGTTCCAAAAATTTCTGCTGATATTTAACGAAAGAGTCGACCGGAGCGGTATCCGTACTCGGCAACCAGCGCCCTATAGGTTCTCCTTTAATGCCTTGCTTCAGGACATGAAATGCATACTCCTGATCCTGGCCTATACGGAAATCAGCCCATGTTCTTAACGACAAAAAAGCTGGAATAGAGTCTATCTTGGCATCTGGAAGCAATACCGGTATAACCCTAAAGTTCGAATCGAGTGTTTGTAAATCCAATGCCCGTTCGATTTCCTCTTGGAACCAGCCATGTGGTGTATTGGCCCCTATGCAAACAGCGCATGCCTCGGCATCACTTAACCCCCGGGCCATTGCCTGCTGCCAACTTTTCCCAGGAATTAGCACCCACCTGTCTAACCAAATCCTGAAGCTACAGGCATCTTCTAAGCGGCGGGCAAGGTTCTCACTCCACACCGCATCATCATGAGAGTGGCTTAGAAAGGCATTAAAGGTTTTTATCTTAAGTGTCATGGGTCATCTCTAGTTGTATTTGCCTAAAGGTTGGTGTTTTTGTAAAGTAATTTTACTTAAGAACTCTCAGCTTTGCGGTGTGCCTCCTAAGTGGCTTAAAAACTCAGGACAAATAACATCGGTTTATAGACCCCTCTGTCACGTACATTGATTGGGCTTAATCTGAAATGCAGGCTCTTTTTGTGTGTAAGTTAAAAATAATTAAGGCGTGCGCTTGTGGAGGAGAGGCGGATGCAAGCGCCAATCATGACCTCCTCTCGATTGTTACAGCCTGCGGGGTGAGTTTACCATATTTTCGGAAAATAGTATTAACTCGCCATAATTTTGTTTTGTTCGTACCCTACATTGATGGGGTTCTAAAAAAAGATAGATAGGATGTCTGGGGAATTGCCCTAAGCAGCCATTCATTTCTCGGTGTTTTTCTGGCGTGTTTCTAAGGGGTCATCCCCCCCTCGAATCCCTCCGGGCCGGCATCGAGCAGGCGGTTAACCACCGTTTTCTGGGGCTCCGAAAGCTTTCAATTGGTCGTACTGCTGCCAGAAATGGGCCTTCGCCCAGGCTCCGTTCATGATTTCTTCCGATCTCGCCAACGCCCGGGAGAAACAGTTCAGGATCCACACCCACCAGCCGGTCACATTGCACGATCCCTTCTGGGTCCTTTCCAAAATCTCGTAGTAACTCTCGCGGTCCGCCATTATCTGGCTCGACAGGCTGTAGTACCTGGCCTGCTGGCTGCCGTCCTGCGCCATAGCCATGTCCGTGATGGCATGGGCGAGCCTGACGTTGCAGTCGTCAAACAGATGGATGGTGACGAAACCAAATATTAGTCAATCCCGCAGATATCCCTCATTGCCCCCCCCTTTTTTTTATGAATTAAAAAAACCTTAAGTTGGGCGGCTGACAACCGATAAGAAGCTAAGTTTAGATATTTTTAACTCCTGTGAGTGAGAGACGGCGGGGGATGCTCCCCGGGCGGTGAACCTGTCCAGGCCCCACCTCGTGCCCTTCGTGAACCTTACAAGTTTGAAAGGGTCTCACGAGTGGATGATAGGCATGAGATCTGTAAGGTCCCTTTGTTCTTTTCGGGGAGGGTCGGCTGATGATGTCCTTGTCTCCGGGGATGAAGGCGGCGCAGGCAGCGGGGTACTTATCCCGGGAAGATTATTATTTGAAGGAGACCGATCAGGCGCTTCACTCCCGGTGGTGCGGCAAGGGGTCGGAGTCGCTCGACCTATCCGGTCCCGTGCGGAAGGAGGGGCTCCGGGCAGTGTGCGAGGGGCGGCATCCTGCGACCGGCGAACTGCTGGTCTCCCCGAGGCTCACCAGGAACAAGAAGACGGGCGAGCAGGTGGAGACGCGTCGGGCCGGGAACGATTGCACCCTGTCCGACCCGAAGACGGTCTCGGTAGCCTACATGCTGCGTGTTGAGGGGATCAAGGAGGCCCACGACGCTGCGGTCCGGGCTGTGGTGGGGCAGGTGGAGAAGCACTACTCCCTTTGCCGCAGCCATGGGGAGGTTGTTCACGGCGAACTGGTCTGCGCTGCGTTCGATCATGCGACTTCCCGAAACCTCGACCCGCAACTGCACACGCATCTCTTTTTCATCAACATGGCACGCGCACCGGAGGCGGGCTGGAGGGCCAACTGGCCCAAGACCATCTTCGACGACCAGAAGTCCCTGGGTCTTCTGTACCGTCAGGAGCTGGCGCACCAGCTTCAGGAACGGGGCTTCGAGATCACCATCGTGAACCGCTCCCAGATGTTTTTCGAGCTCAAGGGGGTCGACCCGAGGCTGGTCGAGCACTTCAGCTCCCGGCGGAAAGAAATAGAAAAACAGGTGGCGCTCTGGAAGAGGGAGGGGAAGTTCACCCGGGTGCCGCGTGGGAGGCTCTTTGAGATGGCAGCGCTGGAAACCAGGGACCCGAAGCGGGAGGTCACCAGGGATGACGTAGTACGGGCATTCGAGCGTGGGCTGGAATCCTGCGGCACCAGCGCCCCGCAGCTGAAAAGGGAGCTGGAGCTCTCTAGGGATGCCGCCCCGGAAAGACCCCGGGACCTACCGGAATATTCCGCGCCCGAGGTGGTGCGGCTCGCGGCGGAAAGGCTCGTCGACCGGGAGGCGGTACTGGACCGGGCGCGGCTCCTGGACCAGTCCGTGCTGGTGTCGGGCGGCGGGCACAGCGTGAGGGAATTGAATCTCGCCATCGACGCCGGGACCGATGTGGTGCAGCGGCTGGGAGAGGAGCAGGGGCGGGCGTACTACACGACAGCCGGGATGCTCCGGCTTGAGGCCAGGAACCTGGAGATGGTAAAGGGGCTTAAGGAGTTCCACACCCTGACCACCAGGGAGGAAGTCGCCGCCTACCAGAAAGTGTGGGAGGAGAAGCAGGGCGTCCGTCTGACAGACGGACAAACGGAGCAGGTTTTCAATGAGCTGCTGGGAACCCGTGGTGTCCTGGTGACGGAGGGGAAACCCGGGACCGGGAAAACTCTCGCTTCCCGATTCATCGAGGACTTCAATACCGATGTGCTTAAGCCGCAGGGGAAGGATCACGAGACGTACAACATCGCCTATACCGGGAAGGCTGCCCTGGAGATGGAGCGGGCGAGCGGCCGGCCCGGTTTCAGTGTTGACGGCTTCCTGAATGCCTCTGCAAGGGGCGAGGTTCCCCTGCAGGGGGAAGAGTCGACCCTGCCAAGGCTGCAGGCTGCAGGTGAGAAAAACCTCATCTATGAAGCCAAGCAGGTCGTTTTGAGGCTGGACGAGGCGGGCATGGTCGGGGCCAAACAGGCGGGACATCTGCTGCAGATCGTGAAGGATATCCAGGACCAGGGGGGGGAGGCAAAAATCCATCTGGTCGGCGACACCAGGCAGATGCAGGCGATCCAGGCAGGTGACTTTTTTCACCAGGTGCTGGAGTTGGGGGAACAGGGGTCGGTCGATGTGGCGCATCTGAACGTGATCAACCGGCAGCGCGACCCCGGGTTTCTCGAGATCGCCAAGACCTTGAACCTCGAGGAGCGCACCCCGGGGGAAAACGCCAGGGAGGCCCTGGCCGCCTTGGATCTGCGCGGGGATTTGATCGAGAAAGAGCAGGGAGTCGAGTTGCTTTCGGCTGTCCGCGAGAAGTACCTCTTTGAGAGCGGCCGGCTGTCCCCTGATCATGAAAGGGGAGCCAGGGGAGAGAAGCAGTCGGTGCTCCTGATCACCTCCACCAATGCCGACTGCAAGGAGTTGAACCGCCAGATCCGTGAGGCCCGGATTGCGGCGGGCGAAATCGAGGAGGGACCGAAATTCCGGGTGCTCTCCCCAGGGCCCCAGGGGATCACGGCGGACGGATACCGGCCGGGGGAGGAGGTGGTTTTCTCCGGGTACCGCGGCGACGACGGCAAGATGCAGCGCTGGGGCGCGCGTCTCAACACGGTGGGGACGGTCACCGGAGTCGACCTGCAGAAGAACCGGGTGGCGGTCAGCTACTCCTTCACGGCCAGGAACAAGAAAGGGGAGGATGTATTCCGGACCGTGACCAAGAAATTTACGGCGGCCGAGATGGCGGGGAAGACGGTCGTGTTCCGCGAGGAGGAAAGAAATTTCGCGGAAGGGGACAGGGTCATCGCCCTTAGGAACAATAAGGAGCTTGGCGTGCGCAACGGATCCTTGGGGGTGATAAAGCACCTGGACGAAACCGGAAAGCTGCAGATTGATTTCGGCGCCGGGGACATCACCCTGGACCTCGACCAATACCGGCATGTCGATCATGCCTACGCCGTCACCTTCCACAAGAGTCAGGGGACGACCATCGAGCACTCTATCCTGTTTGCCCGGGTGCAGCCCGTTGGAGAGAAAATTAAAGCGGTCGACGGCGTGAGCGCTCCGGCTGAAGAAAGTTACGGCCGGGTCAGTTACAACGCCCTCAATGTCGCAATCACCCGCGCCCAGTATGGAGGGTGCGTGTTCACCAATTCGGTTTCCGGTTTGCTGCGGGAGGTGGAGCACGAAGACCGCAAGACCTCCACCCTGGGCCGGATTCCCGGAGAGCCGGAGAGATCTCTTCCCGCAGTTCCCGAACCGCCAATGGAAAAGTCTACTCCGGAAATTTTGGCGCACCCGGAGCCTCCCTTGCAAGGGGGTCTCCGGACAATCGGGGGCGCTCCCGAGGGGAACGGCTTGCGGAGGGATTTAGGGGGGGAGCAAAAGGACCCGCTGGTCCGGGAAAAAATTCAGGAGCGGGGAGGTCCCGGGAAGGAGTCGATCGTGGATCACCCCGCACCGGAAAATATGCAGGCGGTCCCGGGGAGAGAAAAATTTGACCGGGGAGCGAAATTGGGAAAACGGCTGGACCAGCTTGAGCTGGCGGGAAAGTACGCGCCGGGCAATCTGGATGACCTGCTGCCCAAGGTTATTCCGGGCATGACACCGGTCGGAAAGGTAATCGCGAAGCCGACGCTGCCGGTCGCGGTCAAGGCAATGGAGCTGGAGATCAAAATGTGATGTGGCCTTCCAGGTGAAACATGATCCTTCGCGCGTTGTGGAAAATTCGGAGATCCGCGAAAAAACCTCCGGCTTGGCATCTGCTCGTGCCTTACTCTGAATCTCATGTTGCACTTTATTTCTGCCGAGGATTTCGCTGGCCATTCTTCGTTTATCATTCTTTCGCTGCGCCGGAGTATCGCTTTTTTCCAGAGGGCAGTGCCGGTAGGGCGGGAGAGAAGTTGACGGGGAGTGCCAAGGCGGGCCTCGCTTCGCTTACGGCTTTTTTCCCCTTCACACCTCTGCAGCCCTGTCGGGGCTACGGCTGAGGCAGCTTTTTGGCAACTGGTTGAAACTATTGGTCGGACACTGTGCTACAACGTGCTACGGGCGTGCTACAGAGGGTTTGGTCCGGGCACGATAGTCGGCTAACCCGCCGAAATCGTGTGTAGTACAGCGTGCTACGCACGTGCTACCGGGAGGATGCACATGAAGAGCCTGCATGTGAAGCTGTCGGACGAGGAAGAGGCGGTCCTGCAGGAGAAAGCGGCGCTCGCCGGCTGCACCGTTTCCGACCTGGTGCGCGACAATCTCTTCAGGGACGCAGAGCAGATCGTGGTACTCCGCCCTGCCACGGGAGCGCAGGTTTGCGAGCTGGAAAAGCAGATTAATACGCTGGCGGAAGCGCTCCAACGTCTGACGGATTGGAGCGAAAACTGTTCCGTTTTAACGGAAAAAACTTTTGTTTTTTCGGAGCTGCTCGGCTCCCGGATGGAAAATGCAGAAGCGGAAATTCACTCCCTTTCGGAGAATATCGTCCGGCTGGTGGAGCTGCAGGAGGAGGAAAGGCGTGCTCCCTTCGGCATGCACCGGGCCTTTTTCCAGGTGGCGACCATGGCGGGTTTCACTCTTGCCAGCGGGACTTTCAGTAACGACCCGGAGGCGTGGCGGCCGTATAAGGAGGAGGCCAGGCGCCGGGCCTTCAAGAAGGAAGGAGACCAATCATGAGCTTGGGGACCTCCGAAAATACCGGATTCCAGGGGTACGGAATCTGGGCATCCGACTTGAGAATGAGGGTGAAACTCTGGAGCCGGGTGGCCATTTTCTCCCTGGTTTTTTACTTGTTCACCGTGGGGTTTTTTACCTGGAAAGCGACCCCTCTGTGGGCACTGGAGGCCACCTGGAAGTTGCAAGTGGCGAAACTTTTCCGGGGCTTCCTGATCGAACCGACCTTCGTCATTCAAGGGTGGCGGTTCACCACACGGCAGATGCTCCATAACAGAAATGTCCACCTGGCTGAAACCTATGTGGTGTGGCATTTGGCCCGTTACGGACGGCGCGCCTGCATCGTCATCCCCCTGACCTTTGTCGCGGCTTGGCTGTTTATACGCCGTAAGGCCGGCAGGATAACCAAGGCGGAGCACATCCGCGGCATGCGGCTCATCACCGAGAGGGAGCTGGCCAGGCAGGTTAAGAAAATGGCGGGGCTGCTCTCATTCGGAACGGTGGTCCTACCGGGAATTTACGAGCCGGAGCATGTCATGATCGCCGGCAAGACGCAGGTCGGCAAAACGGTCACCCTGATGCAGCTCCTCCTGGCCATCCGGGAGGCGGGATTTCCTGCCATCGTGTACGACTTCAAGGGGGAATATGTCGAGAAGTTCTACCGTCCCGGTGTGGATCATATCGCGAATCCGCTCGACGAGCGCGGTCTCAAATGGAACATCTTTGATGACATCGAGACCATTCCCGACATCTCGGCGGTCGCCGGTTCGCTGATCCCGCCCGGGGCCGGCGAGGAACATTTTTGGTGCGCCGCGGCCCAGGCTGTCCTGGTCGGGGTGATCGCCGGGCTGCTCAAAAAGGGGCAGAGGACCGGCGAGGATCTCTGGCGTGCGCTCTCTTCACCCACCCTGGAGATCGCCAGGTTATGCGCCTCGACTGAGCAGGGGGCGGCCGGTCTCAAGTACATCGAGGACTCCGGCGGCAAACAGGCTAACATCGTGGTCTCGGTGCTCATGACCTACGTTTCCTGGCTGGAATTCGCCTGCAACGGCAGCGGCTTTTCCCTTAGGAAATGGATCGCCGACCCCGAGGGGAGCTTCATCTTCATCACCGGCAGGCCCGAGGTGGAGAATACCCTGCGCCCCTACCTTTCCCTCTTGATCGACCTCTTCGGCAAGCGCTTTCTCTCCACCTCGGACGACCGCGCCCGGCGCATCTATTTCGTCCTGGACGAGTTCGGCAACCTGCAGAAGCTCCCCACCATAAAGCGTCTCTTGACCGCGGGCGGCAGCAAGGGTGCCACGGTGCTGCTTGGCTTCCAGGACTTCGCTGCCATCGTCAAGACCTACCAGAAGGATGACGCGGAAACGATACTCAACAGCTGCGGGACCTCGCTCGTTTTGAAACTCGCCGACGAGACCACGGCGAGGATTTTCTCGGGCCGCTTCGGGGAGACCCAGGACTGGCAGGTCTCGGAGACCCGCACCATAGGGCAGGGGAATGCTCCCGCTTCATCCTTCTCGCGTTCCATGAGGACCGACAGGCTGATCCTTCCTTCGGAGATCCAGAGCCTGAAAAAACTGGAGGGGTACCTGCTGATACCCGAGCACGAGCCGGCGAAGATCATGCTGAAAATCAAGGAGGCCAACCAGCTGCCTGCGGTCAACAAGGCGTTCATTCTGCGAACAGGACTCTCCCTGGACGACATTAAAGCGAAGGCGGTTGCCATCGAGGCCAGGATGAACGCGGCGCTGGCGAGTTTCAAGCCGCCCGCGCCTAAAAGGACGGCTGGACCGGAGTCTCCGGTGCGCAGACCTGTTGCTGCGAGCGGGCAGGGCAGCGACGACGACCTGGAGTACTGATTTTTTGGAAAGGGGGGAACGAAGTTCGGCGCAAGGAAGTCGGCGCTGATGGGACCGCGAATGGCTGTAATTTAAGGCGAGAAGGGACCCCGCAACGCCGCATTAAAAACGGGCTTCGACTCTAAAATAGTGCGCTGCCCGGTCGGGCGCGAGCCCGAAAATCCGCTTCCTTCTGCGAGGTATTACCGACGAGAAGCCGCACCATTAACCTTTGAACTGGCAGGCGTCTTGGCCTGCGGCATAGCCCGGTTCCAGCCCTGCCAGGTACCGGGAAAACCAACAATGGGAGGTTCATATGGAACATCAGAAGCTCGTTGAGGAGGTAACGGTTGCCTTGGAGCGTTACCGTCAGACACTCACCCCCGGGATCTACTTTTTCGCGCCGGAGGTCGTCGAGGGAAGCTCGTCTGGACGCATCGTCGAGAAGAGGTCGGATTATACCGACCCCGCGGAGATCGAACTGTTCGGCGTGACCTTCGGCTTCTGGCCGAACGGGTTTGCACCGGTGGGCGTGGCGCCGGGCATCTGGTTCCACACTCATCCGTTCCTGCGCAGTGTGGCGGATTTGGTGCAGGCGCCGGCAGCTTTTCTGGAGCAGTTGAAGCTGCATGTCGATTCCCGGGCGGCGGGATCGGCGTAAGGTCGCCCTGGAAAAAGCGAGGCCGAATGCGGAGGTCATTCATGGATATGGACAAGGTAGTCAGGCGCCCGGAGTTACTGGAGCTGATCGGGGTGAGTTCCGCGACGCAGTGGCGTATGGAAAAGGCGGGTCTGTTCCCGGCGCGCTTCCGGCTCGGAGCGGGGCTGGTAGGGTGGCATCTGACGGAGGTCGAGGAGTGGCTTCAGAATCGGGAGAGGGTGTTGCGGCAGACCCTGGAACGAAAAACGATACGACGAGCAGCCGATCGTGCCGGCGGCAATGGCGGCGCACCTCCTGACCGCGACCTCGCTGCCTCCGAGGGTGTCGCGTTTCGGCGTGCTGCTTTGGGAAACGCCGGGCAGGAAGAGGGATGAGGTAACCGGCCCCCACCGGGCGGGGAAGGGGGGAACCCGGAGTGCCTCCGGGTGAACCCCGTTCCGAGGTAGACCGCAACTCATCTCTAGAGGTGAATTGTTGATACTAGCGGACATTCGGGAAAAGCTTATCCCGCGTGGCCTAAATCCTGGGTCATGGCAAAGCAGCCGGGTACTGAGGCTTTTTCATCGCCGGGCCTTTGAGTTCCCCGGGATAGTTCTGTGGCTGGTTAGGACTGATGCTGTTTGGAATAGGCCTCCAAATAATTTGCTGGTTGATGTTCGGAGGGATGGCCAGTTTCTGTCTGGTGCGTAACGCGAAAGGTGGTCATAGGGATCTCGGAGAGAGGGACTGGCACCATCATGTCTGGCGATATCGGCACTGAGCGCCAGAGGTAAGGCGGATAGTGCACATCTCGCCGGCCGGTACAAGCTGTTTCCCGAATCTGGGGGGGGGAGGTCTCCCCCTCGCTGCGACCTCAGGGTTTCACCCTGAGTTTTCCGCTACCCTCTCAGCGGGGGATGCCCCCGCAACGCCCCCGGGAAAGGCAGTGGGTTGGACCAAAGCAGCCGGCTCAAAATACGCCGGCAGCTTTAAGCGGTCCGCGCCAGTTGGCAAGCTGCCGGCTTTCGCTTTAGGCTGCTCCGTCAGCTTGCCAACCGGCTAAATTTTGCAGCGGGGGGAACTCCCCCGCACCCCCTTGGAAGGCGGGATCTCCCACCCAATCAGGTGGACCAAAGCAGTCGGCTGGACGGCGCCTACAGCTTTAGCGGTCTCATGCCGGCCCCCGGAAAACCCGGGGGCCGGCACTCATTTCTGCTCCCACCCTGATCCCGCAGGTAGCTGGCAGGAGTTTGTGCCGGAACCTGTCGGGCGCAAGAGGTGCGCCTCTTTCTGCTTACTACTCCAGTAGTTTCCTCGCCATGCTGTGCAACTCCGCGTTGGCCAAGGCCACCACCTTTTTCTTTACCGTTCGGGAATAGTATTCCTGCTCGGTCTTGGCCATGGGGAGCCCGTCCAGCTTTCGCCTGAACAACTCGGCCTGCTTTGGAGAGAACAGCTGGGACAATGCGTAGGCCAGGGAAAATTCCTCGTGCCTTTCCTTGCGGCGCCGGGACTTTTCGGTGCTTTGTTCGATGTAGAGTTCGAAGGACCTTTTGAGGCGTTCAGCGTCGAATTCCCGCTCGTCCCAGGCTATCGGCTGATTATGGATCAGATGCTGGCGCCAGGTCTTTACCAGCGATTTTTCCGAGCTCGAAAGTCGTTTCTTGAGCTGTTCGCACCAAGGGTAGTTGAGATGGTACAGGGAGTAAAGCGAGGAGCAAAGCAGTAACAGATTGTGGAGGTCCGTCTTGTTTTTTTCCTCGGGAAGCAGGTCGTAAAGCTCCTCGGGGGCGAACCGGCAGTCCTCGGCGGCGTTTGCCAAAAGCGTGGGAAAGAGTTCCCAAAGCCTGGTGTCCCGGCTCTTCACCACCTCGGCTACCGTTTCGTAGACGTCCACGGTCTCACTCGGCTGGAACAAGGGCATCCCGAGCCTTGAGAGGTTGTTCAGCAGGTCACTGTGGTTCATGGAAGCCTCTTTTCTTGAATCGACTCATTTTCAGGCGCATCGAAACAGTGCGGGAGGGGCGATCTTCGGTTGCCGGCGTTAGCTTTAATGTTTATACTTTATCATACATTTAATTGTATGTTTTCATACAAAATGATGCACATATATGTACAAAATTTATTAAATTATCAAGCCGGTTTTTGGAGGGCAGGGCAGGGGCCGCTACTGAAGCAGGGCCGGTTGCTATCATAAGCTCAACTCTGCAATGGCCTTTATTCTTCCCATAAGAATGGGAATCCTCTGCTGGCTCGCTGAATCTGGCATGAGATGACCCGGCAAGGCGTCAAGGAATTCCCGGTTCAGCATGAAATCGCTGAAACTCTTGGAGAGAAATTCCCTTACCTCTTCCGGAGCGGTTCTCACGTCGTCGATAATTTCGGGTCTGCCATCCAACAGACTTATGATGTCCTCCATGTCGTGGCTTGCGATGAAATCGCCGTTGCCGCGGTTGCGGAAGGCATCAATTTTGGTCGCGAGGAAAAATGGTGCCGTAACCAGGCGGATGGCCACCTCATCAGAAATAAGCCGAACTGTGGCGAGTTGCAGCGCCTGCTCGTACCACTTGTTGCTGAAGCCGAGGATCTCGGCATTGGTCGGCATTACGTCGACCGCGATACCATCCACCAGCCAGCGGCAAACGGGTGCGTCCTCCCTGGCGTCCTCGGAAAAACCGGCAGCGCGCAGGGATTCGGCAAGACGGTAATAGTCGCCTCGTGAAGCTATCTCTACAATCACGTCGACGTCGATGGTCACCCGTACATCAGGAGCGGCGCTGTCGGTGATGAGAAGAGCGGTTGCCGCACCCCCGAGGAAAACGACCCGCTCCCGCAAATGGCCGAGTCGGGAGGCTACGTGCCTGATCATGGCTAGATTTATTTCGACTGCTCTGCTCATAGCTTGTTTATCCTTGCCGTCAGTTCGGTTACCGCCAGTTCGCGCTCCCGTGCCCGACCGTCCCGTATGGCATCCACCAGGGCCAGCAGTTCATAAAGTGCCTCGTCGCTAGCCGCTGCCCTGGGGACCGAACGGTAAAGTGGTGAGAACTGGTATCCACGCACCCCACCTTCCGGGGTTGGCCAAACCGGCGGCGGCTCGTCGGACTGAACCAGGAGGCTATTCAGAGGAGGTGCTGCGTAACTCGTGGGGAGTCCGCGGGTTAGTTGTCCTTTTTCAGGGGGGAATATGTACTTCACCCCGTGCACCAAGAGCTCGAGCAGGGCCTTCAGGATCGGCACCTTCCGGTGAGGGTCATACAGCCGTGCGGTGGTTGCGCGACCGATTCCACCATGGACCTCTGACGGGCTCATGCCGAGTTCGTAAGCAAGGGAGCTGAACGACCACGGACGATCACCGATGGTAGTGAGTTTCAGGAGGATGACTATGTCCTGCGGTTTAAGAGTCATGCCTATATTCTATTCGCGAATCGCGAATTACGCAAGGCTTTTTGCTTGCAGCGGAGTAACTCCCTAGGGGAAGCGCCACTGGACTTTTTTGCCCAGGACTCTCGATCCGACTAAGTTTGGTCAGCTCCCAACGATCCGCAGCAGTTCCGCTTCCCACAGGAGCAAGGCTGCCTTCTTCTCATCGGCGTACTGATGGAGGTTGTAAACCTTCACGATACCCTGCTTCTTGTGGTTGAGGACGGCTTCGGCGTGCTCCTCCGGGACACCTATTCGTGCCATCTCGGTGCGGGCGGTGCGTCTCAGATCATGCGGGGTCCATTTAGGCAGGTCAAAGTAGTTGCGGGTAGCCACGTGCTGGGACAGAGTCTGCCTTGAGATATAACCACTTGCCATTCTGTAAGATGGGAAGATGAAACCCTTCTCTTCTCCGATCAGTTCAAGGGCCGTCGGCGTCAGGTAAACCCTGTGCACCTCCTTGTTTTTGGTGTTCTCCATAGTCCACCAGTTACCCTCGACCTGGCTACGGTGCATGCTGGCTACCTCCCCCGGGCGCTGGGCTGTCACTAGCACCAGCTTGAGGGCCGCTTTGGTCCTCTCTGTCCTCTCGTCCCCGGCCCCTGCCTCCAGGGCATGCCAGACATGCTTGATCTCGCTGTCGGACAGGACGCGCTTCTTGATGACGGGCTTGAGAGAGGGGATGATCTTGGAGAGCTTTAGCATCGGGTTGGCTTCAAGGTACTCCCGGTCGATAGCGTACTCGAAAATGGCCCTTGCCACTTTGTGGACATTCTTGGCTTGGCCTGGGGCGCGGGCGGCTATTTGTTCCAGGAGGGCAATGGCGTCACGGCGCCGTATCTCCGCAATCGGCCTGTCTTGCCATAAAGGAAGCACATCGTTTTTCAGCGACAACCTGACCGTCTTGAACCAAGCCGGGGCATGGTTTGCTTCGGACCACTTCAGGTACAGGGCCGCGAAGTGACCGAAGTTGACAGGGGTCGTGTTCGGGGGGGCTTCCCTAGCTTCCCTAGCCACAGGAACCTCGGCCGGGTTGGGGTCTTCCCCCCTTTGCAATTTGTTGTAGGCCTCATTGTATTTGACGCGGGCCTCTGCCAGCGTTACGTACGGGTATTGTCCCAGGTACAGATTCTTTCTCTTTCCCTGGAATGTGTAGATGTACAGAAAAGTCTTGAGCCCGGTGGGCATCACCTGGAGGGCGAACCCCCTCCCTTCGCGGATCAGTTTTTTCTTTGCCTCGGGCTTAATGCTATGGAGGTACTTTTCGTTGAATGGTTTGGCCATTTTAATCTTTTGCAACCTCTCTTGCAACCTCTGGTTGGTTGGTAGGGGGTGTAATGACGTGAACCGTGATGATGTAAGGTTATCAGGTAATATGTGTGAAGTCAATGCGTTGCACCGATAAACGGGGGGATGATGTGTTGCTGTGAGCCGCACTGAAAAGACCAAAACGAAGACTTAGGATCTGGCACCTTAGGGTATAGGGGTTCAAGTCCCCTCTCTCGCACCAACTGATTAAATCACAACCTATCATGTAGCGTCAAAAGCCTCGGGAAACCGGGGCTTTTCCTTTTTTCGTTGAATCACTTTGTATCACTCTGTATAGTAATGGCTCACGTCTTTGGTGGCCTGCTGGTGCGGCGGATGCCATCAAAACTAAAAAGGATGCCATCAAAACAGGGGAGTCTAAGCCTATGCCCAAGCGGATACAGCCTCTTACGGAACTGAAGGTCAAGAACGCAAAGCCGCGGCCGGGAGAATACAAGCTCTCCGATGGTCTTGGTCTCCACCTCCTGGTGACGCCATCCGGGGGAAAGCTCTGGCGCTTTCAGTACCGTCATGGCGGAAAGCAGAAGAAGCTGGCCATGGGTTCCTATCCTGCCATGTCGCTCCTGGAGGCACGCAAGCGGAGGGACGAGGCGAGGGAGACACTAGGCCGGGGTATTGACCCAGGGATTGAGAGGCAGGCGCAAAAGAAGGCGGCACTGGTAAGCTCGGAAAATACCTTCGAGGCCGTGGCCAAGCGATGGTATGAGGAGAAGAAAGAGGAGTGGAGCGACCACCACGCGCATCACGTCTGGAGGCGTCTGGAAATCTACGTCTTTCCCACCATCGGGGCGCGGCCTATTGCAGACATCGAGACCCCGGAGCTGGTGGAGATCCTGCGCCGAGTAGCTGTCCAGACCCTGGAGACCGGTCACCGTCTCAAGACCATTTTCTATCAGGTGTTTCGCTGGGCATCATTTGGGGGGATTATCAAGAGCAATCCCGCGGCGGACTTCCGCGGTGTCATTCGGGCGAAAAACCCGAAAGGCATGTCCGCCCCGATCGATCCTAAGGAAGTGGCGCCCCTCTTGCGCGCCATAGATGCCTATGAGGGTTCTTTTGTGGTCAAGTGCGCTCTTCGTCTTGCTCCGCTCTGGTTCTGCCGGCCTGGGGAGCTCAGAAGCGCCGAGTGGTCGGAGATCGACCTGGAGGGCAGAACCTACTCCATACCGGCGGAGAGGATGAAGATGGGACAGGCTCACATCATCCCGCTCAGCGACCAGGCCGTGGCTATACTCCAGGAACTCAAAGGCTTCACCGGTGGGGGTCGGTTTGTTTTTCCGTCTGGGAGGACGCGTCTGCGGTGCATGTCGGACAACGCAGTCACGGCTGCACTGCGGCGTATGGGGTTCACAAAGGAAGAGATCCACGGCCATGGTTTCCGGGCAATGGCGCGGACGATCCTGGACGAGGTGCTGGAGGAAAGGGTGGACCTGATTGAGCACCAGCTGGCTCATGCGGTGCGCGACCCCAACGGGCGAGCCTATAACCGGACCTCCCATCTACCCGCTAGGAGGAAGATGATGCAGCGATGGGCGGATTACCTGGATGGGCTGAAGGGCGTCGGAAAATAAGTCACGGCATCTTCTTTATAATCTCGTCATATTCGTATTTCAAATACTTCGCTTTAAGGTTGCGTGCTTCTTTATTATAAATGTACTGTGCTATGTTTGCACATATTGATAAACCGAGCAGCACTACTACAACTGTTTTAATCATTGCAGGGATAATAATCTTTACCCCTCCACTCAGCGCCATAGCGAGTAGAGTTGTTACAATAATCAAAGAGATAGCAAAACCATCTTCCCCTTGTTCAAGTTGATAAAATATCAAGACCAATGCAGACAATATTAGTAACACCCGCTGAGCAGTATTGATTTCTGGTAATTTCACTGCATACCCTCCTTGCTGCAATCCAATTCATCTTAGGGTCTTAGAACCATCCGTTTACTTTTCGATTGCTTTAAGCTCCTTTACAATGTCCATAGCCACTTCATCAGGCCAGCAACCGCCAAAGCCTTTAGAGTCAAAGTACATATTTAGCACCTCCTCGTTGGTCTTGTTGTCTATTACGGACGTGCTAAGACCTATTACAAACATATCAGCTCTGACTGATTCTAGTATGTTCATGCGGTATGCAGCATCATAGTTATTGCTGCTGTCTATGGCCGGGTTAGCAGAGACAGTGCGTGCTCTTGTCACATTGGGATTATGTACTTTGAGCTTCCAACCGTCTTTAGCTAGTGCCTCTTTTATATCAAGTGCTGCAAATCCGGTGGCCGGTACTTCCATAGTCTTATTTTCTGGCGATATCGAGCCCAGTTTTACGGTCTTAACTGAATAACATCCACAAAGCGACAGCGAAGACGCAAGCAGCACTAACCAAAAAGAGTTTTTCACAATCCCCCCCGACTAATGTTGTGACATATTCTGTCGTGACGTGCCCCTCTGCCTCTTGCTCATTAGAGGCTGACGGAGTACTTTTCCTCTCAGCGAACTTCTAAAACTGTGAGGCTGTCACTATGGAAAACCCCTCCGTCATTTTTCCCGATCCCCTGTTTTGCTCTCTACTTTCATCCTACGGAGCCACTGCACTGCTTGAAGTTTTTGGTCAGGTGAAAGCGTCTGCCACTCCTGAAAAGCCAGTTGGTCCTCAAGAGTCGGACCCAAACTGAAAGCCGGCTTGCCTGGGTCAAATGGTTCAAGCAAATCATGGAATTCTACGCCGAAGTAGTGGGCCAGCTTTGTCAGGTTCACAGAGTCGGGCTCCTTCCCCAGCTTGTGGTAGCGCGATAGATTGGTGTGGCTAACTCCTGATTCCCTCGACATTTCCCGTAAGGTCATGCCAGCGCGCAACTTATCCGAGATGTATTTTTGAAGTCTGTTCACGTCTACTCCCCCCTGCAACCATATCAGAACATTAGGCTCCGCACAGTATCATACTTTTTCATTTGGTGCAAAAAAATATCTTGACTGGTGCAAATGGTTCATGATAGCTCTGAATGCGTGATACACATTAGAAAGGAGGTGAAAGCAAGATGGCAGTGGTTTTTGTCCCGAACAGGATAGCGCTGGCGCGAGAGTCAAGGGGGCTGTCTCAGGCCCAACTAGCCGAAAAGGTTGGGGTATCGTCGCAGCAAATTTCAGAGTGGGAGCGGGGGCAGGTTAAGCCGGGAGCCGATAACCTGGCGAAGATCATGACCGCGTTGGAGTCACCGGCTACGTTTTTTTTTGTTGACGGTGGTGCAAATGGAGCACGAAGCGTGCACCAAAACCAAGAAAGGAGGACGGGATGACCCGCGCGGCGGTTTTACCTGAGACTGGCTTCCTTCGTCTCCCTGAGGTGCTGGCGCTGATCCCGGTGAGCCCGGCGACCTGGTGGCGGGGGGTGAAGGCGGGGCGTTACCCTGCGGCGGTCAAGCTGGGGGTGAGAACCACGGCCTGGAAGGCGGAGGACATCAAGGCTCTTATCGAGCAGATGGGGGGCAAGGATGAGAGATGAGGCGGGACGGAAGAAGGCGGCGCTGGTCATCTGGATTCTGGTGTTTGTCTTCGTCGCCTGGGCAACTGCCCCCCCGATGGCACCGGAGAAGGTCAACGTGAGGAACCTGCGCGGCGCTGCGAAGAACCAGGCGCTGGAGCAACTGGCCAGGCAGTGACCTGGAAAAAGTAAAGCCCCGCGGCAACGGGGCTAAACCTGCAACCATTTAACGGAGGGCATCATGTCACAAGATTCGGCAATTATCAACATCCAGGACCCCGCGCCGGGAATCTATCCCGGTGTCCCTAGCGACACCTATCACACCATCAACGCTCTGGGGAGCACCACCATCAAGAACTACCGGAAAAACCCGGCTACCTGCAGGGACCCCTTTGACATCGGCAAGCGGGACCGCTTCCTCATCGTGGGGGACGCCTCTCACGCTCTCTCCCTGGAGGGTGGCTCCGCCTTCGCCACCAGGTACGCGGTGGCTCCGGAGTTCCCCTGTCCTGCCGGCCAGAATCCCAAGGGGTGGAAGAACACCAACGTCTACAAGGAACTGGTGGCCAACTTCGAGGCCTCGATCATCGGCAAGGTGCGCCTCTCCGCGGAGGAAGGGCTGGCCGTCACTTCCCTGGACACGGAGCTCCGGTCTCACCCTATGGGCTCCACCTTCATGGAGACCGGCGCCGATGAGCTCACCGTCATCTGGGTCCAGGTCCTCCCGGACGGGCGGGAAGTGAAATGCAAGGCGCGCATTGACTGGTTCCGCCAGGGCGTCCCCTCAGACTACAAGACCACCGCCAGGATTGACCGCATCCTCTGGTCCATGGCGGAGCTCAATTATGACGTGCAGGCCGGCCACTACAGCAACGGGCTCATTGCCAACGGCGAAGCGGTCAAGGCCTTCGGCTTCATCTTCGGGGAGACCGCGGCACCCTTCCGCCTCCGGACCGGGCTCCTCTCGGAGAGATCGCTCCAGTGGGCGCAACATGAGGCGGTGCGGCTCATCGGCCTTTACCTGGAGAGCGTGGAGCGCGACTTCTGGCCCAACTTCACCGTACCGGAGCACATCTTCTCTTACGATCAGCTCCAGCCTTACGACCTCCTGGAGGAGTGGAACGTCCCGGGGAGGATGCTGGGATGCTAGACGCGGCGGTGGTCAACCTGGGAGCTGTCTCCCTCGGCTGGCTTTTCATCTGGTGGCTGTGCGGATCGCCGGCGCCGGTTGCTGCGAGGGGGGACGAGCACCCCGATTATTGGAGCTGCGAGGCCAACGGTCATGACTGGACCTATGCCGGCCGCGCGGAGGACGGGACAACCTTTTACCGCTGCAGAAGGTGCGGCGTGTCAAACGAGAGTTAGGGGGAACTGATGCACATCAAGGGAATCACGGTCAACAACTTCATGCGCCTGGGGATGGTGACGCTCCAGCTGAACGGTAAAAACCTGGTCATCGGAGGGATGAACGAGCAGGGCAAGAGCTCACTCCTCAACTCCTTCTGGGTGGCGCTGGGCGGATCGGACGCCATGGACGCGCTGGACATCACCAAGCCGATAAAGAACGGCGCCAAGGACTCCAGGATTGAGCTCGACCTGGGTGACCTCATCATCAAGCGCAAGTGGATCAAGAACGAGGAGAGCGGGGCGGTCAACATGTACCTGGAGGTGGTGACTCCCCAGGGCGCGAAGTACCCCAGCCCCCAGAAGATGCTGGACGCGCTCATGGGTAAGATGTTCGACCCCTTCGAGTTCTCCGAGAAAAAGGCAAAGGAACAGCGGGAGCTCCTCCTCAATCTGGTTGACCTGGGGGACTTCTCACTGGAGGGAAACGCGGCGGAGCGCAAGACGGTATTCGATAAGCGCACTGAGGTAAACCGGGATGTGCTGCGCCTGTCGAAACAGCTGGAAGGAAAGCCGGCGCTGGCGGAGGACGTACCGGCGGAGGAGGTCTCCATTTCCTCCATCCTGGAGGAGCAGCAGGAAGCACAGAAATTGAAGGAGCAGAATGACGCAGTGAGGCGCGAGCTCCAGGGCCTCATCCAGGATCACGACACCCTGGACGGAGCAATCAAGGGCAAGGTTTCGCTCATCGACACCCTCAAGCGCCAGCTGGCCAGTCATGAGGAGGAGCTCCTCACCTGGCGCGGTGACATGGACAAGCTCATGGCCAAGGGGAAAGAGCAGCATGAGAAGGTCAAGGCGCTCAAAGACCCGGACATGGAGATCTTCACCACCAAGCTCCAGGAGTTGGAGCAGACCAACAGCAAGGTGCGCGAGAAGAAGGCGCGCGCGGCCATCCAGGAGGAGCTCTCCAAGGTGCAGCTGGAGAGTGACACCCTCACCAACAAGATCAAGCTCCTTGATGCGGCCAAGGATAAGGCGCTCCGTGGCGCCAAGTTCCCGGTGGAGGGTCTGTCCATCGATGACGAGGCGATCACCTTCAAGGACGTACCGCTGGGCCAGTGCTCGACGGAGGAGAAGATGCGGGTGTGCATCGCCATTGCCATGGCCATGAGCCCCCAGCTCAAAGTCATCCGTATCTCCAGGGCGGAGTCCCTGGACCCCAAGAACTTCCAGGTCATCACGGAGATGGCAGCGGCCGGCGGGTATCAGCTCCTCATGGAGAAGGTGGGGGACCCCGGTGACATGGGGATCATCATTGAGGACGGCATGGTCAAGGAGGTGGCACCGTGAAAAAGCCGCTTCAAAGGTTCATGGGCTCCGGTCCGTTACAGGGTGTAGCTGTTAAGTTTGACGTGCTGTCTCTTGACGGGATGGAGATCGTGATGATAGCGGCAGACCGGGAGGCTCTCCAGCAGTACATCGAGGTGCTGGGTCTGCCCCCCCTGGTTGAGAACCAGATGGAGGACGTGCTCCTGGTAGAAAAGAGCGCCATGACGTCCATGCAGTTGATCAATCCGGAGACGGGCAAGGAAGCGGGTCTCCCCGTTCCTGGCTCTGGGCTCACTCACTAAAAAGGGGGAAACAGTGGCAAAGACAGAATCGATAGAGGCGGAGATTGTGACGGAGACCTCCGCGCTTGCCGTCATCAGCATGGCGGAGATTGACCAGGCGGTGGCGACCGCCAAGAAGTTCCCGCGGTCCATCAAGGGGTTCCTGAACGAGGCGCGCGAGCTGGTGACGCTCAACGAGGAGGTGGCGGAAGATTGCATCTTCGCCATCCCCAGGGGAAAGGAGCGGGACCCTGCCTCCGGGAAGATGGTCCAGAAGTTCATCGAGGGTCCCAGCGTCCGCTTCGCTGAGATTCTCGCCTCCGCCTGGGGCAACGCCAGGTGCGGCTCCCGGCCGATGGGCGAGGAGCGCGGCCACATCACGGCGCAAGGGGTCTTCCACGACCTGGAGAAGAACGTCACCACCATCACGGAGGTCCGGAGGAGGATCACCGGGACCAACGGCCGTTTCAATGAGGACATGATTGGCGTCACCGTCAACGCGGCGTGCTCCATCGCCAGGCGCAACGCGGCGCTGCAGGGCATCCCTAAAGCTCTCTGGTCCACCCTTTACAAGGACGCCAAGGAGTGCGCCATAGGCAACGCCAAAACCCTGGTGAAGAAGCGCACGGAGATGATGCAGTATTTCCAGAAGATGCAGGTTGCACAGGAGACCATCCTGGAGTTCCTGGGCGTGCAGGGGGTGGAGGACATCGGCCTGGATGAACTCACCCTCCTCCGGGGGATCGCCACCGCGATCAAGGAGGGGACCGTCACCATTGAAAAGGCCTTCATTGTGGAGACCGGTGAGAAGAACAGCCGCGCCAAGGAAATCTTTGATCACCTCAAGAACGGGAGCAAGGGGGCGCCGGGTGCGGAGACGGATGGCGGAGCTGCAGGAGCTCCCCAGGGTAACGTCTTTGCGGACTCTCCCCCAGCGGGGGAGGGGGAAGTCTGCCAGGAGTGCGGAGTGGCCGGTGGCCATGATCCTCATTGCTCAAAGTCCACCGCCGTCCCCTGCCAGTTCTGCAAACAGTTGAGCGGCCATTCCGAAAGCTGCCCTGACAACGTGCCGGCCTAATAAACGACTCAAGGAGGATTTACACGATGGAAAAAAAGACAGGCGCAACAAGCAAGAAAGCAGGCGGCAAAGGGAAGGGCACGGCGTGCCTCCACCCGGAGGACCTGGCTTTCAACCAGGAGCGGACGGACGGCTCCGGAAAGTGGGACCGCATTTGTGGCGTGGATGGCTGCGGCTTCGTCATGTGCGAGATCGGCAACCCGACAGCGGCGGCGAGCGGTGTGGACTCCAGGAGCGGCGAGATGTGCACCCACCCCGTTTTCACGCGCAACTGGAAGGAGACGGAGGCCGGCGTGGAAGTACTCCTCTGTGACTGCGGTGTGGAGCTCGACCGGCGCGCAACGGTCCAGGCCGGGGACCAGGGGATGGAGGCGGCGGTCCAGATGGCGGAGGCTTCCTTCACATCCCAGGATGTCCCGGCCGGTGACGGTGCTGTAACCTCCCCCTTCACCTCGGACGGCAACCAGGCCGGCGGGGATGACTTCTTCCCCTTCGATGCCACCCCGCTGAAATGCGGCAACGCGGGGTGCGGCTCCTTCGACGCTTCCAAGCTGGACAACTGCAGTCTCTCCGGAGAGGACAAGCCGGGTTGCGTCACCGGCTGCACCAGCTTCCGGATGCTGGCGGAGCAGGGACACAAAGGGGACCCCTGCGTAAAGTGCGGCACGGCTCACGATGAGGTGGCCTCTGGCCCGTGCCCTGGTGCTGCAGGGGAGGCTGGCGGGAGTCCCTTCGAGTCCGCGCCTGGTCCGGATGAAAGCGCCGGCACGGTGGAGGCAACTGGCGAGGGGGAGACGCGGCGGGAAGTGTTTATCTCGGAGGAGGACAAGGCGGCGATAGCTGCGGCCGGTCCCGGCCGCGTCTCCTACGTTACCCGCGAGCCCCACAAGATCAGCCCCCGTTTCCAGGAGGCGCTCCCGGTATGCGTGGACCAGACCGTCCTGGCTCAGCACGGCATGGCGCTGGCTGAAAGACATAAGCTCTGGCTGGACACCAAGATCAAGCTCAAGGCCTTCACCAAAGCGTCCAAGGAGATCGTGGATAAGTGCGAGCGGGAAATGATCGAGCTGGGCGAGATTATCCAGTCCGGTGCGGAGATCATCCCGGTTGACTGCCAGTGGGAGTATGACTTCACCGCCGGGGAAAAGGCCCTGCGCCGCTGCGACTCCTGGGAGATCGTCAAGCGCGAGACCCTCACCGTGGAGGAGCGCCAGCTCTCCCTGGACCTCAACAACTCCTCGGCGTCCGCTATCGAGAGGCTCCGGGAGGTACAGCGCGCCGCTGCCGGCGGGAGTGACGTGATGCAGGTTGAGTGCATCGCCTCCGTGGTCCCGTTCACTTCCATCTGCGCCTCCTGCCTGGGGGACTGCGAGATGGACGGCACACCGCGGGACCCTTCCACCGGCATTACGGCGTGCACCGGGTTCTGGAATCAGCCCACGGACGAGCAAAAACAGTACAGGGACGGCGTTTGCAAGGACTGGCCGCGCTGTCCCCTGGCGGTCAAGTGCTTCGGTCCTGCCAACGAGCTGAGCGATAACACGGACTGCCTCCTCCACTTCTCGGAGTTCCATGGGGTGAAGCTCCAGGAGGAGGTGAGTGAGGAGTTGGCTCTCTCCCAGGCGCTGGAGGAGCTGCAGGCTCTCCTGGCCTTGATCGGGTGTGACGTGGCCATGGAGATACTTTCCCAGCAGTCGCAGGAGGACCTCACCGCTGCCTGGGAATACGCGCAGGCGCTCAACGAGGGTGAGGAGGAGGTCCCCGCCATGCCGTTCTTCCTCAAGGGGACCCAAAGCGCGGCACCGGCCGGCGAGCTGGTGGGCAACGGCTACCCGATCAGCCCGGACCAGGTGGGTGAGGAGCTGGAGGTGGTGCGCGGAGAGGTCAAGGAGTCCGCCGGCTTCATTCAGGACCCGGAGGATGAGCTGGACCCCCTGGGCGCGGCACTGGCGGAGGAATACTAGCCATGGCCAGAAACATCGCTTTTTTCGTTGCTGGGATTCCGGTCCCTAAGGGAAGCGCCAAGGGGTTCGTGGTCAAGAACAAGGTGACCGGGAAGTCCCGCGCCATCATCACCCAGGACAACCGCAAGGATCAACTCCCCTGGGCGTCCGCCATCGCAGTAGGGGCGCAGCAGCACCACCAGGGGGACCTTTACAGGGGACCCGTCAAGCTCTCCCTCTGGTTCGTTTTCCCCAGGCCTAAGTCCCACTACGGGACCGGTAAGAATAAGGACGTGGTGCGCTCCACGGCTTCCATGCACCACATCATCAAGCCTGACATGGACAAGCTCCTCCGGTGCGTCAAGGACGCGCTCACGGCGGTGGTGTGGGTCGATGACTGCCAGGTCTGTGAGTACGGCAGGATGGGGAAGTCTTACGGGGAAAAGCCCGGCGTGTACGTGACGATTGACGAACTGTAACAACGGAGGGCGCCGGGGCTTCTCGGCGCCTTCCTATTCGGCCTGGAGGGGGAAGCGTGTCTAATCAGTGGTATCCATTTTTCCCTGGGGACTATGCCAGGGATACCGTCCACCTGTCCCTCATGGAGGACTGCTATTACAGGAGGCTTCTGGACTACTACTATTCGACGGGGGGACCACTGCCGGTGGACCTGGAGCGTTTGCAACGGGTTTGCCGGGCCTTCTCCCCGGAAGAAAGAGCAGCGGTGCAATTCCTCCTCTCGGAGTTCTTCGAGGAGGGGGAGGATGGCTTCCACAACTTCAAAGCAGACGAGGTGATGGCAAAGGCCAAAGTGGTCTCTGAAAAGAGGTCTGCAGCGGCCAGCACACGGTGGAAGAAGGGCGAAAAGGGAAGGAGCAAAACGGATGCAAACGAGATGCAATTGCATGGTGATGAGATGCAATTGCATGAAAAAGAGATGCAAAACGGATGCATCCATAACCACAACCATAAGAGCCTAAAACCACCTCCTTTAGTTAAGGGGGTGCTCCCCAGAACGGAGCAGATGCTCCGGGATATGGTGGAGGAAAAGCGTGACTTCATCCGGACCAACTACGGTCTGGATGACAGGGAGATCAACATCCAACTTGAGGAAATGGTGGTCAAGACCAGGGACCGCTCTCCTGGACCGGACCTCTGGCTCTACATAAGCCGTTTTCTCAACAATCGAAAGGATGACATCAATGGAAAACAACAGCGAATTGCAGGCGGCGCAGCAGCGTCTCCTGGAAAAGAGGGAGGGCGTGGCCAGCAAGCCGTGTCCGGAGGGCGTGGGCTCGATGCTGGACAGGTACGGGGCGGGAAAGCTCCCGGACCTTCTGCAGCTTTCGAGGACCGCTCAGACGAGTGGGCCAGTGTCCAGGTGTGACATCCACCATTGCGAGCTGGACGAGTCCGGGGAATGCGAGGTCTGCAAGGAACAGCGCGCGGAGACGGAGCTCAAGAAGTCGAAACAGCAGGCGGATCGGGTGGAGAAACTTCTGGGCGGGATTCGCCTGGGGAATCGTTACCAGGGCATGGACTTCATCCACTACAAGCCCACGTGTCCGGAGGCGGAACAGGTATGGAGAAAGTGCCGCGGTTACGCCACTACCTTCCGGGATCGGCTGGCTGCAGGGGACAACCTCCTCATGCTGGGGAACTACGGGACCGGCAAGAACATGCTGGCGGCGTGCATCTGCAACGAGGTGGCAATGCAGGGCTTCACCGCGGTGCACACCACCGTGCTCAAGATGCTCCGGAGGATCAAAACCACCTGGCGCAAGGACTCCAAGGAACTGGAGCAGGATGTCATTGACTCCTTTGCTCTCCCGGACCTCCTGGTGGTGGATGAGATCGGCGTCCAGTTCGGGAGCGAGGCGGAGAAAATCCTCACCTTTGAGGCACTCAATGGGCGGTATGAGGAGCGCAAGCCCACCATCATCATCTCCAACCTCACCGCCATCGGGCAGTTGGAGGCGTACCTGGGGGAGCGGGTCCTGGACAGGATGAGGGAAGGGGCCACCGGGGTGCTCAACTTCACGTGGGACAGCTACAGGGGGAGGCGGGTATGAGGCGTCACTCCCCTTATCGCGGTCTTTACCGCGTGGATCCACAACCGACCTTGAACTTCCGGGGCAAGCTCATAGTTGATCTTTTCGCCGGAGGGGGTGGAGCCTCTACCGGGATGGAGTGGGCGCTGGGGCGCTCACCTGACATTGCGGTTAACCATGATCCGGAGGCGGTGGCTCTCCACCAGGTAAACCATCCGCACACCAAGCACTTCTGTGAATCTGTTTTCAACGTGGTTCCTCAAGATGTCTGCGGCGGGATGCCAGTGGGGGACCTCTGGATGAGCCCGGACTGCACGCACCACAGCAAGGCGCGCGGCAGCAAGCCGGTTTCCAAGCGGGTGAGGGGGTTGGCGTGGGTGGGAAAGCGCTGGGCCGCTACTGTGAGACCGGAGCGGATCTATCTCGAGAACGTGGAGGAGTTCCAGCAGTGGGGGCCGCTGGTGAGGGTGAACGGTGAGTGGAGGCCATGCAAGCGGCGCGCTGGCCGTACCTTCCGCAACTTTGTCCGGGAGCTTGAGCGCCTGGGGTACGTGGTTGACTGGCGCGAGTTGAGGGCATCCGATTTCGGGGCGCCCACCATTCGCAAGCGTCTGTTTTTGGTTGCCAGGTGTGACGGCCAGCCGATCATCTGGCCCGAGTTCACCCATGGGGACCCACAAACGGAGGCGGTCAAAACCGGGCGTCTGCTCCCCTGGAGGACGGCCGCGGAGTGCATTGACTGGAGCATCCCCTGTCCCAGCATCTTCGAGCGCAAGCGCCCTCTGGTGGAGAACACGCTGCGCAGGGTGGCGCGGGGCATCCGCCGTTATGTCATAGAAGCACCGGAACCGTTCATTGTACCGGTCACCCATCAGGGCAAGCGGCCCAACCATTCCCTGCAGAAACCTTTCAAGACGGTAACGGCCGCACATCGCGGGGAGCTAGCCCTGGTGGTCCCGTCTCTCACTGAGCACGCAAACGGTTCCACCCAGAGGACGTTCCCGGCGGACGAGCCGCTCCGCACCCAGTGTGCACAGGTGAAGGGTGGCCACTTCGCACTTGTGACCGCTTCCCTCTCGACCTACTACGGACCGAAAGGGAAAAATCATCACCGTGGTCAGGAACTCACTGAACCGCTACGCACCCAGACCACGGAGAACCGCTTTGCTCTGCAGTCGGCAATGCTGCTGAAACATTACGGCGGAGTGGTAGGCACCTCGCTGAACGTCCCGACAGGAGCAATCACGACCGTTGACCATCACGGCATAGCTTCCGCTCACCTGGTGCGTCACTTCGGTGAGAGTGTTGGGTCCTCCTGTGAGGAGCCGGTGGGGGCGGTGATGCCGGGGGGTGGCGGTAAGACAGGCGTAGTTGCCGCCAGTTTGGCCCGGCACTTTGGGAAAAGTGTGGGGGCGGAAGCTGCAGGACCACACCCCACAATTACCAGCAAAAGCAAGGACAGTCTGGTCACCTCCCACCTCATCAAGCTGCGGGGGACTTGCAGGGACGGCCAGCCAGTTGACGCACCGGCTCCGACGCTCACCGCCGGAGGAACTCACGTGGCGGAGGTTCGCGCTTTCCTCTTGAAGTACTACGGCTGCGACCAGAACCCGCGCCTCAACGAGCCGCTGCACACCGTCACGACCCGGGACCGATTCGGCCTAGTGATGGTCCGCGGCGAACTGTACCAAATAGTGGACATCGGGATGCGGATGCTCGCTCCCAGGGAACTCTACAGGGCGCAGGGTTTTCCTGACTCCTACATCATCGATTACGTGGTGGTGGACGGACGGAAGGTAAAACTGACAGCGACCGCACAGGTGAGAATGTGCGGCAACTCCGTCAGCCCCTACTGTGCGGCGGCACTGGTAGCAGCTAACAACGGGGTGCAACTGGCCATAGCGGCCTAAGGAGAAAGAAATGAAATTCGATTCTGATAGGACCGGCACCGGGACCAAGGAGTGGGCGGAGGTGACAGAAAACATCTGCCTGGGGTGCGCCAATAATTGCCTGTACTGCTACGCGGCGAACAACGCCAACAGGTTCAACCGCCGGCCGCGTGCGGAGTGGGACCGCGAGGAGCTCACCAGGCGCGCCGGCATGAGGAGCTACCCGGCCAAAGAGGGCGTGGTCATGTTCCCCAGCGCGCATGACATCACCCCCTTCAACGTGGACGCCTTCATCAAGGTGGCCAAGCTCATCCTGGCCAAGGGAAACCAGCTTCTCATAGTCACCAAGCCGAGGCGCGATGTCATCAACAGGGTGCTGGACGAGCTGGAGCCCTGGCGGGAGCAGATTCTTTTGCGCTTCACCATCGGGAGCATGGACGAAAAACTCACGGCTCTCTGGGAGCCCGGAGCACCGTCTCCTGAGGAGCGGTGTCTCACCCTGCATGATGCCAAGATGCGTGACTTCGCGGTCTCCATCTCCATAGAGCCGATGCTGGGCGGGGTGGAGGAGACGCTTGAGGTGGTGCGTCTGTGCTCCGTCTTTGATCCGGAAACCGTCTGGATTGGCAAAATGAACAAGATCAGGTTGAGGGTGGCGGAAAAGAGCCCGGAGGTCCTGGAGGCCATTCGCCGGGTGGAGTATCTGCAGCGGGATGAGGAAATCATCCGCCTCTATGATGGGCTCAAGTCCACCCCCTTCATCCGCTGGAAGGACAGCATCAAGGTGGTGCTGGAACCGGTGCGGCCATGAGTGAGAGCAAGATGATTCAGGTAACACCGGTGATTGATTCAAGGGTTAGAGGCTTGTGTGTTAGAGCCTATGAGGGGCACAAAAAAGGGTGCCCTAACTATAACGACCCGAAACATGCATACCGTTGTCCGCCTCAAGCTCCGCTCTTTCAGTCTTATTTCAGCATGGACTATCCGATCTATGCCGTCATCAATGAGTTTGACCTGGGTGCTCATGTAGAGCGGATGCTGGCTAAGCCAAAAGCCAATGGAAAGTTGCGCACCTTGGAGGAGGCCCGTTGTGTGTTGTACTGGCAGGGGACCGCCAGGAAGCAACTTAAATCGGCAATAGGTAACGCGCTCCGCCAATTGAATCCGCCCGGCCTCGATCCGCGCCACTGCTATGAGGCAACTTGGTGCCCGGAGGGGATGGGGGTGGATGTCACTAGAACTCTGGCCGCGGTCGGGATACCTCTGGAATGGCCACCTAAGCGATGGGCTTGTCAGGTGGCTTTCCTAGCAAAGCCGGCGGCGGAAAGGGCATACAACGAGGGGTGGAGCGCCGCTTATTGGAACGAAGCCAGTAAAAACAATCCCTACGGAAGGGAGGATCCGAATAATGCCGAGTGGTACAGGGGTTGGTTTGATGCTACTGAGGCACGCAAGGCGCCTCCTTTGAAGTACGGGTGATGGCTTCAGTTCTGAACACTGGGAGGAAGTGATGATGAGAAGCGGGACGGGCCTGTGGGTTGTCCTTTTCATCGTGGCAGAAATAATGTGCTGCGCTCTCTGGGTGGGGCGCAGACAACCAGAGAGGGGTGAGGATATGAGCGGGGGATGCGAGGCAGAGGAGGACCTTTGTAACGATTGTGGAGCCTGCGGCAAGGCGGAGGTTGCCAAGCTGGAGGCAGAGGGTCACACCTATCATTGTGCGGCGCGCCAGGTATGGGCGGACGGCATTTGTGAGTGCGGCAAGGCGGGGCATGTACCGGGGTTTATCTCCTCGGCCATTATGAAAGAGGGGGGACAGTAGAAATGAAACCGGCGAGATTTGAAGGGCACAACGTAGTTATGGGAAAAGGACAGCCGCAATACCAGGAGCTCCCCGCCTATCGGGTGGGCGATGACACCGGGACCATTATCTCCTGCTGGGAGCTGGAGCCGGCGGACAAGCTCCTCCTGGACAGAACCGGGGTCATCTGGTTGAGCCAGTTGACTTTCAACGGTCCGCTGCAGCCGCAACTCCCCAGCATCGTCAAACCGGCGGCGCTGGCGGATCTCCCAGAAGTCACCAGGCCGAACACCAGGGCCGCGGGTGGGGAGGGCTTGGGGTTCGAGACAAAGGACGGCGGGAGGGTGGCCATGGCGGACGAGGGGCCGGCCAGGATGGGGTGCAACCCCTTCGGGTTCGGTTGCCCGGACTGCGGCGCCTCCTTCTCCTTCAAGTATGACGTGGTGGAGATGGGGGGGCACGGACAAGCAAAAGAGCACCTTCTGGACCTGGAGGTAAAGCGGGACGAGGTGGAGACCCAACGGCTCCGGAAACACCTGGGCGCGGAGGGGACGGCCGCGGAAGCAACGCGCCAGCTCGTTGCGGTGGATGACCTGGTGCTCCAGGCTCTCAACGTGGTTCTCCCGGAGGAGGAGCAGCTGGGTGAAGATCCGGAGAAGCGCGTGGCGCAGCTCATCACCATCCTGGGGATGCACCGCGAGGTCCTGGCTAACTATCGCGCCACCGTGCAGCACATCATGAAGGGGGTGGAGATCGCCAGGGATGCGGTCCAGGAGGAGCTGAACCACCAGAAGCTCATCTCCGTGCTGGGACAGAGCCAGATGCTCATCATGGCGCTCGATGCTCTCAATACCATCCTGCCGGCGAACAAGAAACCGGAGCCTTCCAAGCTGATCCTGGTGGGCGGAGGTGGCCGGGGATGAGTAGGCCAGTGTAAAGCTTGACAATGAGTGGCTTCTAGTAGTAAACCGCAATGGGGCCGGTGCAAATGGTGTAAATGGTGCATGATGGGGCGGTTCCCGGTTATGGGTGACCGCCTTTTTTTTTGTACGTAGGGGGGACTATGAGCAGGAAGCTCACGCCGAAACAACAGCGATTCGTGGAGGAGTACCTTGTTGATCTGAACGGCACTCAGGCGGCAATCCGCGCCGGCTACTCCCCGAAAACAGCTAATGAGCAGGCCGCACGTCTGTTAGCGGATGTTAGCATCCAAGGCGTAGTGGACGAGCAGATTGAGAAGCGCTCCAGGGTGACGGGGATCGACAGCGCCAAGGTTCTGGTGGAGCTCTCTCACCAGGCTTTCTATGACCCGTTGGTGTTCGCGGACATCAAGAAGCCGGCGGACCTCGAGAAGCTCCCGGTACACCTCCGCAAGGCCGTCACCGGGTGGGGCTGGGACAAGCTGGGCAACTTCGCGCTCAAGCTGGCTGACAAGAAGGGGAGCCAGGAGCTCATCGGGCGTCACCTCAAGATGTTCACGGACAAGGTGGAGCTGGGCGGCGAGGTGGGGACGCGCGGCGAGATGTCGGACATGGAGCTGGCCAACCGGATGCTCACGCTAATCGGCACGCTGGAGAGACGAGCAAAGGGAGACGGCAATGGAGGTGCTTAACCGTCTCAAGGGTCTCCTGGGGTACGCAACGGAGGAGGAGAAGCTGGAGCTGGCCTTCCTCATGCGCCAGGCCACCGGGGTGTGGGTCCCAATGTTCGAGGGTCCGCAAAAGGAGGCCTACGACACGGAGGCGGATGTCACCTTCTACGGCGGCGCGGCCGGCGGCGGCAAGACGGACCTAGTTATCGGTCTCTCCCTCACCAAGCACATCCGCTCTATCATCTTCCGCAAGGTGGGGACGGAGCTCCAGGCCATCCAGGACAGGATGCTGGAGATACTTGGCACGGACCAGGGGCTCAACTCTCAGAAAGGAATCTGGCGCGTCCCCGGGGCGGACAAGCGACAGGTGGAGTTTGGCGCAGTCCCCAACCTGGGGGACGAGAAGAAATACCAGGGGCGCCCCCATGACCTCAAGGTGTTCGATGAGGTGACGAGCTTCCCGGAGGCTCAAGTCCGCTTTCTCATGACCTGGCTCCGCACCACCAGGAAGGGCCAGCGTTGCCGGGTGGTATTCACCGGTAACCCTCCGGTGGACGCTCAAGGGGAATGGGTCATCAAATACTTTGCCCCCTGGCTCGATCCGGATCACCCGCGGCCGGCCAAGCCGGGCGAGCTGCGATACTTCGCCGTCATCGAGGGGAAGGACGTGGAGGTGGACGGACCGGAGCTCATACCGGACCCCGCCAAGCCGGGCAAGCTCATCAAACCTCAGTCCAGGACCTTCATCCCTTCCAAGGTGCAAGACAACCCTTTCCTCATGGATACCGGGTATGAGGCCACCCTCCAGGCTCTCCCGGAGCCGCTGCGCTCCATGATGCTCAACGGTGACTTTCAGGCCGGCAAGGATGAAAACCCGTTCCAGGTCATCCCGTCGGAGTGGGTCAAGGCAGCTCAAGCCAGATGGCGGGAGGACGGCAAGAAGCAACCCATGGACGCCATTGGCGAGGACGTGGCGCGCGGTGGCCGCTGTGAGACCATTGTGTCCCGGCGTCATGGCGCTTGGTATGACAAGCTCCTGTGCTACCCGGGAGCGGCTACTCCTGACGGTCCCAGCGCCGCGGCCGTTGCTCTGGCTGCACAGAAAGATGGCGCTCCGATCCACGTGGACGTGGTGGGTGTCGGCACTTCCCCCTATGACCATCTCAAGACGGCCGGCGTGCATGTGGTGGGGATCAACGGCGCGGACGTGGGCCATGGCACGGACAAGAGTGGCCGGCTCCGCTTCTACAACCTCCGGGCGCAACTCTGGTGGCAGATGCGTGAGGCGCTGGACCCCAACGCGGTCCCCCCTGTCGCTCTCCCTCCTGGCCAAGATGTCAGGGCGGACCTGTGCGCTCCCACCTGGACGCTGCGCGCCGGAAAGATTCTCATCGAGTCGAAAGAGGACCTCATCAAGAGGATAGGGCGCTCCCCGGATAAGGGTGACGCCATCATTTACGCCAGCGTGGAGACTCCGAAGCGCAAGGCATTACCTCCGGGTAAAACCCGGCATGTAGTGGATTATGATCCGCATGGGGGGCTGTGATGGCTGTGGTTCCATTGCCTTTTGAGATGAAGAAGTACGCCAAGGTGAGCACCCTCATGGCTAGGTGGGACTGCAGCGTGGACCTGGTGCGGGAGTTGGCCAGCAAGGGCGTGATAAGGCTCTGGCACCCGGAGGGGAGGGAAGGGGCGCGTGGCCTGCGCGTGGACGTGGCCAGCGTCCTAGAGGCTGAAAGCAGGGGCTACCTGGCCTATTCGTCCCTGGAGGAGGAGATTTAGCAGCACCATGGCGCGGTTATAGATAGGTAACGGAGGTTGAGGGGGCTATTTGGCCCCCTTTTTTTGTGCTCCAATCTCGGCCGGCTGGAAATTCTCTAATGCGAGGTGCTTATGTGTGGTGGCAAACCCCCTTCCCCCCCTCCTGTCGTTCCCCCTCCCGAAGAACAGGACGCCGGCGTAACAGCAGCGCGCGACAGCGAGAGACAGAGGCGCAGGATGGCCTCAAGCAACACGGTGCTGACTGGTCCCCAGGGCGCGACCGCCCCCGCCACCACCACCACCAAAACGCTCCTGGGACAGTAGCAAATGGCGGCGCAGGCACCGGACAACTACAACGGCCGCGTGGTCTGCCTGCTGACCGGGAAACGGCGCTACCGGAAGCGAAAACAAGCAATGACCGGCGCCAGCATGGTGGCGGCACAGTCTGGGGCAAGGCTCAGTATCTACAAGTGCCGGATATGCAAAGACTGGCATTTAACAGAGGTGATAGATGGCGGAAAACATGACCAAAAGGGAACAAGTGGAGCGCCGGCTGGCGGAGCTCAAGACGGAGCGGGAGTCCTTCTTTCCGCACTGGCAGGAGCTCACGAAGTTTCTTTCTCCCAGGACCGGGCGCTATCTCACGACCAACAAGAGCAAGGGCTCTAAGGCCAATGACGCCATTATCAACAGCTGCGCCACCACGTCGCTCCGGACGCTCAAGTCCGGGATGCACGCCGGGATGACCTCACAGTCCCGTCCCTGGTTCCGCCTCATGCTGGAGGATGCGGACCTCATGAAGTTCAAGCCGGTTAAGTCCTGGCTGTTCGAGATGGAGACCAGGATGAGGACCTCCTTTGCGCGGAGCAACTTCTACAACGTCATGCCGCAAATGTACGGCGCAACCGGCGGACATGGTACTGCGGCCATGGCCATCCTGGAGGATCGGCAAACCACCATCCGCTGTTACCCCTTCCCGGTGGGGTCCTTCTTCATCGCACTGAATGACCGCCTGGAGTGCGACACCCTTTACCGTCAATTCGCCATGACGGTGCGCCAGGTGGTCATGCAGTTCGGGCTCAAGAACGTCTCCCAGACGGTCCGCAACCTCTGGGACAAGAGCAACTATGAGCAGCAAGTGGAGGTGACGCAGGCCATTGAGCCCAACGTGGACCGGGATTTCACCAAGCTCAACGCCTCTGAGAAGCCGGTCCGGTCCGTCTATTGGGAGCCGGGCAGCTCAAAGCAGGATGCGCTTTTCCTGTCGGAATCGGGCTTCGATGAGTTTCCTGTGATGGCGCCGCGCTGGGACGTGGAGGGTGATGACGTTTATGGCTACTCCCCGGGCATGGACGCGCTGGGGACCGTCAAGGGTCTCCAGTTCTTCGAGAAGCGCAAGGCGGAGGCACTGGACAAGGTGGTCCGTCCTCCGATGCTGGCGGACTCGGCGCTCAAGGAAAGTGGATCCAGCATCGTCCCGGGTGGCGTCACCTACATCGATAACCTAGCGGCACAGAACAACGCTGGTTTCCGGCCTGCGTACCAGTTCCAGCCACACATCGGGGAGCTCCGCCAGGACATCGAGGCGCAGAAGGCGGAGATTCGCAAGATTTTTTACGAGGATCTCATGCTGATGTTTGCCACCAGCGACATCAACCAGGTGACGGCGAGGGAGGTGGAGGAGCGCCACCAGGAGAAGCTCCTGGTGCTGGGTCCCACCATCGAGCGTTTCGGTGAGGAACTCTATGACAAGGCGATAGATAGAACCTTCGCCATCATGCTCCGCCGCGGTGAGGTTATTCCTCCTCCTCGGGAGCTCTCCGGGCAGTCGCTCAAGGTGGAGTACATCAGCGTGATGGCGCAGGCCCAGAAGCTGGTAGGGACCGCCTCCATGGAGAGGGTGGCCGGGTACGTGGGCAACCTGTCCAGCTTCAACCCGGAGGCGGTGGACAAGTTCAACACGGACGCAGCCATTGACGAGTATGCCGGGATGCATGGCGTTGCTCCCAATGTAATCAGGACGGCGGAAGAGGTGGCGCAGATTCGCCAGGCTCGAGCTGAGGCACAGCAGGCCAAGGACATGGCAGCAGCGGCGCCGGCAATGGGGAATGTGGCAACTGCCGCAAAGACGCTCTCAGAGACCAACATCAGCGACGTGAGCGCGTTGACGCGACTGATAGGGGCAAGGTGATGGCACGCAAGTCTAAGGCGGAGCAGCAGGCCGCGCGACAGCAGAGACAGCATCTCATGGACATTGACCAGGTGCTCTCCACTCCAGCAGGGCAGAGAGTCATCTGGGTGCTCCTGGAAAGGACCGGCGTTATGCGGTCCTCCTTCCATTCTGACCCTCTGGTCATGGCCATGCAGGAGGGCCAGCGCAACATCGGGTTGCGCTTAACGGCGGAGATCCTGGAGGCCTGTCCGGAGAAGTACATCAACCTTTTGAAGAGTGCCAAGGCACGGAGGGAGAAAGCAAATGAAGAAACGAATCATGTGGTGGAAGTTTCTGGTGATGATGCTCTTGCTGCCGGTGATGGGGATCACGGCGGTTCCCGGTGAGGGCGGCGAGGGTGGTGCTGGTGGTGGGGACGCCGGCGCCGGCGGTGATGGCGGCTCTATCCTTGGCGGGGCTGGCGGTGATCCTGGAGCCGGTGGAGAGGGCGGTGGCGGTGGCGGTGATGCCGGTGGAGGCGGCGGCGGAGAGGATGACCTTTCCAAGCTGTTCACCCCTGAGCTCATCGAGGCACGCAAGCAAGAGCTGGCCGCTACCAAGGCAGAGGAGGCGCGCCGTGCTGGTCTCACGGATGAGCAGCGCGAGGAGGAGGACCGTCTCAAGGCGGAAGAGGCCGCAAAGCAGGGAGTACCGGAAAAGTACGAGCTCAAGTTCCCGGAGGGGGTAGAGATAACCGCGGAGCTCCTGGAGGAGTTCACCCCACTGGCCAAGGAACTGGGGCTCAACAACGAGCAGGCGCAGAAGCTGGCGGACTTTGAGGCCAAGCTGGTACAGCGCCGTTACGAGTCCTACAACCAGATGACCCAGGAGTGGGTGGCGACCGCCAAGAAGGACAAGGAGTATGGCGGGGACAAGTGGGAGGCGAGCGTGGAGACGGCACAGCGCGCGCTCAACACCTTCGGAACTCCGGAACTCAAGACGGCGCTCAACCAGTACAAGCTGGGCAACCATCCGGAGCTCATCCGCCTCATGGTCCGGATCGGCAACAACATGAAGGAGGACGGGATGGTCCTCCCGGGTGGCCAGGGAGCGGAAAAGGGCGATATCGCCACACGGCTTTATGGAGACAGCAAGTAGATCAACCCCCCCCCGCTTTGTCGGAGAACACCGGCCAGCGGGTACAAGCCTTTGCGGGAGAACACCCGCCAGGAGGTTCATCATGGCAGTTATCGGCAACAAGGGGGCAACGCTTATCGACGTTGCCAACAGTCTGGACCCCCAGGGGAAAGTGGCGGATGTCGCGGAGCTCCTGAACCAGACCAACTCTCTCCTGGAGGACATGCCTTTCCAGGAGTCCAACCAGGAGACCGGGCACCGCTCCGTCATCCGGACCGGCCTCCCCTCCGCCACCTGGAGGAAGCTGTACCAGGGCATCCAGCCTTCCAAGTCCACCCGCACCCCGATCACGGACACCTGCGGGATGCTGGAGGCACGTAACCACGTGGATAAGGACGTGGCGGAGATCAACGGCAACACCGCAACCTTCCGCCTCTCAGAGGCCGTTGCGGAAGTGGAGGCCATGAACCAGACCATGGCCGGCACGGTCTTTTACGGGGACGTCACCGCCAACCCGGAGAAGTTCACCGGGCTCACCCCCAGGTACAACACCCTTTCCGCGGCGGTCCCGGTCTCACAGAACGTCATCAGCGCCAGCGGCTCGCAGTCGGACAACACCTCCATCTGGCTCATCGTCTGGGGCAACAACTCCCTGTTCGGCTTCTACCCCAAGGGGAGCAAGGCCGGCCTGCAGCACGAGGACCTGGGACTCCAGGATGTGCAGGACGCCGATGGCGGCTACTACCGCGCGTACAAAGACTGGTGGCAGTGGAAGTGCGGCCTGTGCGTCAAGGACTGGCGCTATGCGGTTCGTATCTGCAACATCGACGTGAGCAACCTGACCAGCGAGTCCTCCGCTGCGGACCTCATCAAGCTCATGATAAAGGCCACCCACCGGATTCCGTTCCTCACCATGGGGCGCCCGGTGTTCTACGCCAACAGGACCGTGCGCGAGATGCTGGACATCCAGGCGCTCAACAAGAGCAACAACGCGCTTTCCATCCGGGAATCTGCCGGCCAGTTCTCCACGAACTTCCTGGGCATCCCCATCAAAACCTGCGACCAGCTCCTCAACACTGAGGCCGCGGTCTCCTAATCCACCACCTACCTGGGGAGGGGCGTGAGCCCTTCCCCTTCATCGCTTCCTAAAAGGAGGAGCACCACATGTTACTTGATAAGAGCTTGGAACTGAGCCTGGCTCAGGCCTTCACCGCACAGGGCACCACGGTGAGCACCAACGTCATTGACCTTGGCAGCGCGCGCAACATCGGCGCCGGGGAGGACCTCTTCCTCTACGTCCGCGTGGACACCGCCGTCACCTCCGCCGGTTCCGCAACCGTGGACATCCAGCTCCAGACCTCCGCCAACGCGGACTTGAGCTCCCCGGATGTCCTCACCTCCATCGGCGCCGTGGCCAAGGCCACCCTGGTGGCAAACAAGACCTACAAACTGCGGCTCCCCGCCGGGACCTATAAACGCTATCTGGGGGTGGGCTTCGTGGTGGCCACTGCAGACCTCACCGCCGGGAAGTTTGACGCCTGGATCGCCAAAAACGTGGATGACACCACCAACTACGCCAGCGGCTTCGCTGTCGCCTAAGGGGAAGGAGTAAGTTATGGCACGTTACTTGGCAAAAGAGCGCGGCTTTGCTGGCGCTCTCCGTGAGCCGGGGGATGTCTTTGAGTTTGACGGCCCCAAAGGGTCCTGGATGAAGGACCTGGACAATCCGGAAGAGGACGAGGATGACGCCGGCGACGGCAAGGAGAAGGGCAAGGGCGCCGGCGGCGGCGATCAGCTCGACAGAGAGCAGATCAAAACGAACCTCACCATGCTGGGCGTGGAGTTCAACTCCAGGGCGGGGACTGAGGCGCTGCAGAAGCTCCTGGAGACCCACCTGGCCAAAGCGCAGCAGTAGACCCGGAGCAGCAGCAGAATAACCACCTGGCGGGGGAGGGCTTCCTCCTCCGCTTTTTTTATTCCAAGGAGTGAGCTATGGCAGGCTGGAACACCCCACTAATCAATGCAGATAAACATCTCATCATAGACACAATCATCCCCGTTACTGCTGACACCTCTTATCCTGCAGACGTTGCCATAGATATCAAAAAGGGGGGTGGCTTCAACGTTGCTGCCGGTAAGACTCTCACCATCAAGGGTCCCGTTATCACCGTCCCTTATCAGGTGTTCTTTGGACCGGGAGCCGTGGCCCTCGAAATGGCAAGGGAGGTCCGGGCCGAAAACTTCCCCAGCCTTTCGGTGGCCGATGCCGCTGCCGTGGCCTACGGCAAGGAACTGGTGCTCTCGTCGGCGTGGTACATCCCTGTCGGCCAGACATTCAACGCCCCTGTGCGCTGCCTCCCTGGTGCCGTGCTCACGCTCGACGGTGCCCTAAACGTCAACAATAGCTTTATTGGCTGTGATGGGTGTTTCAATGTCACAGCTTTTGGCTCCATCGCCGGACTTCGGGAGTGTTGCCCCGAATGGTGGACCATCGATGGTGTTGATGATCACGTCCAATTCAACCACGCGGTACAGTCGTTGGTTTGGCGTGGGACTCTGCACACCGTCAACAATAAGACCTACCTCGTGGATGGGGAGATCCTGGTCAACAAGACAATCCGGATTGACGGGGCCAGCAGGATCAAGATCAAAGACGGTGCAACCCTCAAAGCGGCGCCCGATCAGGCCGAGGCGACTTTCTCCATCATGACGGTTTCGGCTAACTTATGTGTAATCCGGGACATCACTGTCGACGGCAACATGGACGGCAACCCGACATGGATGTATGACCAGAGCGCCAACTACGGCATTGCCGTAACCGGGAAGTACAACCTGGTGGAGAACGTGACCGCTGAGAACGTGACGGCGAACGGTCTTGGCGTGCCGGCGTATGGTACAGGGAACGTTTTCCGCAACTGCATAGGGCGCCTTTGCGGGAAAAAGGGTATGTACCTGGGGCTGGTCTCGGATAACGTGATTGACGGCGGACAGTATACGGATAGCCGTTTTGACTCGGGCATCGGCCTGCACCAGGGCGCCCGCAAAACCTACATCGGCGGCGGCGTAGTTATTGCCCGTAATCATACCTACGGCCTGCACAGCGGCGAGTCTTTTGAGATTTTCGGACAGATCGGTGCAATGGTCTGTGCCGGCAACTTTATCTACGACAATGGGACGTTTTTCTATTTGATGCGGAAGTCGGGAAGCGGTGGGGGCAACTCGACCGAGTTTTTCGCAGGCGACCGGGTCCGGTGGAATATGACAACTACGATCTGGGAGTGTACCACGCCGGGCATTACCGCTGCGGCTCCGCCTAGCATCACCGGCAAGGTTGTGGGGGATACGGTTGTTGACGGCGGTGTCACCTGGACCATGCGGCCGGCGGAGCTCATGAGGGAAAACAACACCGCCTATACCGTGGGGACTCGGGTCCGGTGGGGGGCGCATGCCTCCATTTGGGAATGTACTACTGCCGGCGTGAGTTCCGACAAAGAGCCGTTTTTTGTCGGCAAGGTGGTGGGGGACACGGTTACGGATGAAAACCTTAATGCTCCGGGTACGGGGTGCGTCTGGACGATGAGGGTTATGGGGAAAGTCTCCACCCCGAACGTCTTTATAGCTCGTTTCTGGGATGCTGCCGGACTCGATGAGCAGACCATTGACACCCGCGACATCCTCACCAATAACCACATCTACTATACCCCGATGCCTGCGGCTTCCGGTGGAACACAGGGTAGCAACCCCTTTAACATCCAGGTGTGGAACAGCAAGGGGCTGATATGTAACAACAACACGATAGAAATGGGGGGGATGCTGTTCTATGACTCCATTGTGGCGGATGTCTCTCACAACGATTTCCGCGCGGCCTATGCGAACCAGATGGACTATCTCATCCTGATTAAGGGCTCTGCTGTTACAGGAAGTCACGCAAGCCACCTGACAAACATCGGGCTCAAGTTCAAAGACAATACGTTTGAGGTCAGCAACATCGCTTCTGTCTTTGACATTACGGCGTCAACGGAGATGCAAATCATTGAAAACGATTTCCGGGTACTGGCTGGCGGTACTTACGAGATCAGAATGAGGGACCAGGCCAGTGTTGAGACTGCCATCATCAAACAGAGCAAAGGCAGGGTTCGGCTTGTCAATGCTACGTTCAACAACGGTTATTCTGCGGTCATTCTCCCCGCGGCGGCGACGGCGGGGCTCCCCCCTTACCCATACGCGGAGCAGTTGGCCTATGACTCAACCCTGGCGGGAATGGTCCGGTGGTCGGGCGCCGCATGGGTTCCGGCTCACTCCCGCAAGGGTACTACCACCAGCGACAGCGCGGCGGCGGGTGACATTGGCCAATCCGTTTCGGCTCTTGTGGCGGCGGGCTCGGCGGCGGCTCTCACCACAAACACCGGGTTAAATGTGACCAGCATCAGCCTGACGGCGGGGGATTGGGACGTGGAGGGTAACGTCAACCTGTCGGCTGCAGCGGCCACCATCACGGCGATGTCCGCGGGGATCACCGCGACCTCCGCAACGGTCCCTGCCGATGGCTCGGAGATCTACAACGGACAGCAGACCGTCACCGCGTCCATGACCACATCTCTCACCATGCCGCGGAAGCGGATCTCTATCGCCGCGACCACAACCATATACCTGGTGGCACGGTCCACCTTCTCGGCCGGTGCGGTGTCCACTTTCGGCTCCATCACTGCGCGCCGGGTGCGCTAACACAGAAGCGGGAGGAGGTCCCCGATGAAAATGGTTTCGATGAAGATGGCACCGAAAAAAGGCGACAAGGGTGACGAGGTGAAATGCTGCGGCATGGACCAGGAGGAGAAATATCCCTGGGGACTCCGGATCAACCTGGGGGATGAGGAGCTCAAGAAGCTTGGCATCAAGGAACTCCCCAAGGTGGGCCAGGAGCTCCCCTTCACTGCAACGGTCAAGGTGGTGGGCGTCCGCTCCAACGAGTCCCAGGACGGCGAGAACCGCAACGTGGAGCTGCAAATCACGGAGTGCGCGCTGGAGATGGGAAAGGAGGGCATGGACCTGGAGAAGAAGGCCACCAGCCTCTACGGTGGCGGGGACAAGGGGGGCGCGTAATCCATGACGCCAAAGACAAAAACAGAAATCTGCATGATGGCACTGGGAAAGATTGGCGTTTCCAAGCGGCTCGGCAACGTGGACACGGATCAGACCAACGAGGCCATACAGTGCCGGCTCTACTATGACGGTGCCCTGGACCGGGCACTGGGAGAGCTCCCCTGGAAGTTCGCCACCAGGACGGCAACCCTCACCAACCTGGGGACTCCGCCGGTGCGGTGGGGCTACCGTTACCGCTTGCCGGCGGACTGTGTGACGCCTCGGCGCGTCCCCTTCCCCGGCTCCGGACCGATCGATGAGGGGGCGCCCTTCGAGATCGTGGAGGATGAGCCCACCCCAGGGCTGGCGCTCTGCACCAATGAACCCGATGCCACCCTGGTCTATACCGGGCGCATTGTCGCTATTGCGCTCTGGCCGCAAACGTTCATCGACCTCATGGCCTGGTCCCTGGCCATGGATCTGGCTCCGGTGCTTTCGTCCGCTGCGGGGCTGGTCAACTCTGCAAGCCAGGGTTATGCGGCCACCGTCCTCCGGGTGGGAGCGCGCGACCTGAACCAGCAGAAGGACCCGGACTCCGCCAAGGAATCCGACTTCATAACCGCGAGGTACTAACATGGGTCAAGGTATCCCCCAACTGTCTTTCACTGCCGGCGAGCTCGCCCCTGCGATGTACGGGAGAGGCGACATAAACCGCTTCTATTCCGGTGCCCGGAAGGTGCTCAACTTCATTGTGCGCCCTTACGGGGGGCTGTCGAACCGGACCGGGACCACCTTTGTGGCAGACCTGGGGGGACCTTGCCGGCTCATCCCTTTCCAGTTCTCCACCGTGCAGACCTACACCCTGGCCTTTGGGGAGTACACCATGCGGGTGTTCACCAACGGGGGGCAGGTGCTTTACCCGGTGGGGCACGCCTCCGCCGGCCAGCCGGTGGTCATCACGACCATCTACCCTTACAGCGCCCTGGCGCGGCTCAAGTTCACTCAAAACGCGGATGTCATGACGCTCTGCCATCCTGATTATCCCCCCCAGCAGCTCAGCCGGCTGGACCATCACAGTTGGAACTTTGCTCCTTTTGCCAACACCGGAGGTCCGTTCCTGGACATCAACATAGATGAGTCGAAAACCATCTACGCCAGCGCCTTCACCGGGAGCACCACCATCACAGCCTCCAGTTCACTTTTCACTTCTGACATGGTGGGGCAGATGATGAGGATCGAACAGGCGCCGAACAGCCTGACCAACAAGTGGGAGGTGCAGAAGACAATCCAGATAAACGATAAGCGGCGCGCCGGCGCCAACTACTATGAGGCGGTGAACGCTGGCACCACCGGCACGGTGCGACCTTCTACCCTGGAGGGGGTGGAGCCGGACGGGGACCCGGGTGTCACCTGGCGCTACCTGCATAGCGGCTTCGGGATAGTGCTCATCACCGGCTACACATCGCCCACCGTTGTCACCGGGACGGTGCTTTCCCGTCTCCCCGATTCGGTTATAACTGGCAGTCTTGTACGGACCATCACCGGGGTGACTGCCGGCACTGAGCCTGTAGAGGACCCTCCCACACCTGGCGTCAATGCTCGGGTGACATGCCCGGCTCATGGGTTCTCCACAGGCGACTCCTTAACCATCAGCGGAGTGACCGGGATGACCGGCATCAACGGCATTGCGCAGATAATTGTCGTGGATGCGAACACCTACGACCTATCCGGAATCTATGGCAGCGGCGCCTATGCCGGCGGTGGAGTCGCCTCAAAAACCCTCGCTGCAACCCTCACCTACAAATGGGCTTTGGAGGCATGGGGTGGAAACCAGGACTATCCCAGCGCCACCACCTACTACCAGCAGCGCCAGGCCTTCGCCGCGAGCCTCGGGAAACCTCAAGCCACCTGGTTCTCCCGCACAAAGGGATACCTGGATTTCGGCACCGAAACGCCGGCTCTGTCGGATGACTCCATCTCCTTCACCGTCGCCTCCAGGGAGGTCCAGGAGATTCGCCACATCGTGGAGCTCTCGGAGCTCATCCTGCTCACCTCCGGGGGAGCATGGACCATGATGGGGCAGGACGGCGTGCTCACCCCCTCCAGCGTGAATGTGAAGCGCCAGGGGGCCATCGGGTGCTCCCATGTCCCTCCTGCCATCATTGGCAGCTATGCGCTCTTTGTCTCGGAGAAGGGCTCCCAGATTCGGAGCCTGGGCTACAACTTCCAGCAGGACGCTTTCATCGGTCAGGACCTCACGGTCCTCTCACATCACCTGTTCACCAACAAGACCGTGGTGGACATGGTTTTCCAGCAACTCCCCTACTCCTGCATCTGGGCGGTACGCAATGACGGCGTGCTTCTCGGGCTCACCTACCTCCCGGAGCAGGACGTGGCCGGGTGGCACCAGCACACCACGCAAGGGAGCTACCGGTCCGTGTGCTGTGTCTCTGAGGGCAGCGAGGATGCTCTTTACCAGGCAGTGGACCGGGTGGTGGGGGGCGTCACCAAGTATTACCTGGAGCGTGCGGTATCGAGGACCGCGGCAATCCCTTGCTTCCTGGACTCTGCGCTCACCTATTCCGGAGATCCGGTGAGCGTGGTTTCCGGACTCTCCCACCTGGAAGGGAAAACGGTGGGGGTTATGGCCGATGGCGTCTATGTCGGGACCAAGGTGGTGGCCGGCGGATCGATCACGCTCACCACGCCGGCGTCCATCATCGTGGTGGGGCTCCTCTACACCTCCGAACTCGAAACGCTGGACCTCTCCAGTGCTCAGAACAACATCCGGACCACCAACAAGCTCATGAACCACGTGAGCATACTGGTGGACGAGTCCAAGAACGTGATGGCGGGACCGGACGCTAACAACCTCATGGAGTACCAGGAGGACCTGACGCTGGTACAGCAGGCGAGCGACCTGGTGGACATCCGCATCCCCGGCTCCTGGTCGAAAACGGCGCGCATCCTGGTCAGGCAGGAAAAACCGCTGCCGCTCACGGTGCTGGCTGTAATACCAGATGTGAGCAGCGGCGGGAACTAGGCACCACATAACACTGAAAAGACTGGAGGAGGGACTGGAATGGCGGTTGATTGGGCGCAGATAGGGATTCTGTTGGGGAACTTCGGGGCGATGGCGGGGCTGGTCAAGGTCTACGCCACCAAGGTGGACAAACATGCGGACGTTCTGCCGGCAATGGCGGAGTCACTCAAGACAACGAGCGAGACGCAGAAAGTGATGCTCTCCTCCATTCAGGAGCTCTATAACAGCCGCAACGCTCATGCTCTGGCCATCGAGCGGCTCAAAACCACCCACCGGATAAAGGGGTGCGAGTTACCCAAGGAGCTTATGGGGGGGCAAGATGAAACCTGAGATAGTCCGGGCCCTCCCGGAACACATCACGGCGGTGGCGGATCGGGTGAGACCCGCGGACCGGGTGGAACTGTATCTGGCATCCTGCGAGGAGCCGGCCGTCACCCTGCGCCGGTCCCTGGAAAGCTCCACACTGGCCTGGACCGGCCTCATTGACGGAGTGCCGGTCTGCATGTTCGGCGTTGTGCCCGGGACAATCCTGGGGGACGTGGGACACCCCTGGATGGTGGGAACGGATCAGCTCGACCGTTACCCCTTCGTGTTCCTGCGCCGCTGCAAGGGGTGCGTCCTGGAGATGCAAGCGGCATATTCCACCCTGCAAAACTACGTCTACCAGGAGAACACCAGGGCGCTCCAGTGGCTAATCTGGCTGGGGTTCAGTGTCACCATACCTGGGGAGCCCATGGGACCATTCGGGGCTCCCTTCTGCCGTTTCGAGATGAGGAGGAAAGGGTGATAGAGAAGGACATCCAAGCGGTCCCGGTGGAGGACCTCCGGGAGAAGGTGGCGGCTCTGGAGGAGCAGATGCTCCAGCTACCTCAAACGGCAATGCTCATGCGTCATCACTTCGCGGATGGGCTCTATGCCAAGGAGCTCCACATACCGGCGGAAACGGTCATTGTGGGGAAGGTGCACAAGGCGGAGCATCTCAACTTCCTCATGGAAGGGGAAATCATCGTTTTCAACGGTGCGGGGATGCTGCGCCTCAAGGCTCCGTCCATCCTCAAGTCTGAGGCCGGGGTGAAGCGTATGGGGATCACCGTCACTAACACGGTCTGGGTGACGGTGCACACGGTAGAGGACAAAGAGGGGTGTGATCTGGTGGAGTTGGAGAACAAGCTCACCGTCTGCACCATGGACGATTATGACGGCTACCTGGCGCAGGCAACCAGGGAGCTCCTGGGACAAGGAGGGGAATCATGAGCATGGCATATACTGCCGTGGCGCTGTCGATCATATCAATTGCTGCGACCGCCACCACCACCTACATGCAGGCGGACAACGCCAAGGACCTGGGTGAGTACAACAAGAAGATGGGGGAGAACAACGCGCTGGACGCGGCACAGCGCGGCGCCATCGAGTCGGCGGAGCACCGCCAGAAGGTGCGCCAGATGATAGCCACCCAAAACGCAGCTTACTCCAGCGCCGGCGTGGACTCCTCCACCGGGAGCGCGGCGCAGATCCAGGAGGACACCGCCGGCTTTGGCGAGCTGGACGCGCTCCGGATTCTGAACAACGCGCAGCGCACCGGCGCTGGCTACCGGGCGGCGGGGAACCTGGAGAAGTGGAAGGGTGACGCCGCCTTTGCTTCCGGCATGGTCAAGATGGGCGGTGATGTTGCTGGCTCTGCGTCCAGTGCCTATTTCGGGGGAGCTAAGGCCGGCCTCTGGGGAGGTAAATGATGAGGATACCCGTCTACGACCAAAGCACGGTCAAGCCTACGGCACAGGTTGCACCCTTCGCCTCCGGTCCCGGCGTCGATCTTTCCGGGCTCTCCAGGGGGCTGGAGAAGGTAACGGATAACATCTTCTCGATGGCGGTACATGAGAAGAAAAAGGCGGACGAGAAGGCTCTTTATGACTTCCGGGTAAAGCTGGATGACCATGAGAGCCTCACCGCCTTTGGAGACGGCAAAACTCCGGGCTTTCTGCAGACCCGCGGCGAGGCTGCGCCCAAGCAACTGGACACCACCCTCAACTCCTTCACCCAGGGGCTGGATAAGCTGCGCGAGGCTGCACAGAACGATGAGCAGCGCCATGCCTTCGACCTCATGGCGGAGGAGCGCAAGCGAACCGTGGAGCGGTCCTTCCGGACTCACGCCTCCGCTCAGTTCCAGACCGCGGTGGACGCTTCCCAGGAAGCTTTGGAAAAGTCCACCCTCCGCAACATCGCCAACTACTTCAACGATGATGCACGCTTCGGCCAGGAGCTCGCCGTGGGACGCCAGGCCATCCTGGAGGACGCGGCCAACAAGGGACAGGCTCCGGAGGTTAAAAAGTTTCGCCTGGAGACCTTCACCTCCCTCGCCTACGGTCAAAGAATCGACCGCATGGCCAGCATCAGCGCGGTGGAGGCTCAGAAGTTCCTGGACGAAAACAAGGACCTCATGGTGGCCAGCGACGTGGCACGCTACCAGAAGGAGCTCAAGCCGCTCATCACCAAGCAAAGCGGCATGGCTGCGGCTCTCACCCTCGCCTCCACCTTCAACACCGCCACCACCGCCGGGGACCTCTGGACTGCGAGGGACAAGGCGCTTACGGAGGCGCGGACCCAGCTCAAGGGGGACACGGAGGCGCTCAACATCGCAGAGACGCAAATCCTCCAGATGGCCAGCCAGCGGGAGCAGGGTATCAAGATCATGCAGACGGAGGCGGCGGCGCCGGTGTACGCAGCGATGACCGGGGCGCGCGAGGCCGGCCGCATCCCGTCCCTCAATGACATTCCCAGGGAGGCCTGGGTCAACCTGCAGCGGACGGACCCGGACAAAGCAAACGACATCCTCAAGGGTATCCAGACGGAGGTGAGGGCGGATCAGGAGCGGCGTGAGGTAAAGCAGGAGCGTAACGCGCGGCGCGAGTTGGTGGACGAGCAAAAGGCGCAGCTGCGAGATCAGCGGCGCAACTTCGCGGATCTCTGGGGCAACCCCGGGACCCTGGCCACCGCCAACCTGGACGCGTTGGTGGCAGTGGGCCAGCTCTCCCCGGAGCAGGGCAAGAACCTGGAGGAGCGGCGCAAGTCCGCCAACCAGGACACCCTTTTCACGGAAACCAGGGAGATCGAGCGCATCATGGGCGCGGCCAAGGTTAAGCCGAAAACTGAGCAGGCGGACCAGATTATCGGCTACATCGAGCAGCGCAAAGCCGCTTTCAAGACGGACAACGGCCGGGCTCCGAAAACCTCTGAGGTGGCGGACATGGCGCGCGAGGCGCTTTACAAGGTCGATGTGGATTGGTCCCCCATCGATAAGCCGGCGTACAAGATGACCCTGGACGATATCCCCAAGGACCACCGGGCGGCTATCACGGCGGAGCGGACACGGCGCAACCTTCCCACCTCGGACAGTGACATCATCTCGACCTATGCGCGCGGACAGGCACGCAAGGCAAAAGGGGGCAAATAGTGGCGGGACTCAATGACGAATACGGGGCGCTCCTGGATGAGGAGACCGGGACCGCTGGGGACAAGCTGGCGCGCACCGGGTATTTAACGGCGGATCGCAACCCGGAGCAGGAGAGCGCGCTGGTCCGCATATCCCAGCGGTCCGGGATTCCTGTGGAGGCGCTACGCCTGGACGGTGGCAAGGAGGCGCAGCGTCAGACCAAGGCTCGAGAACTCCAGATGCTCCCCTCCCATTCCCCGGGTGTGGCTCGTTTCCTCTCCTCCCATGACAACGCGGCCGTGGCTCATGACGATTGGGAGAACCTGTCCACCCTCGAAAAGGCTTTCCAGTCCCTCAAGGAGTTCCCCCAGGCGGTGAAGCGTACCGGCCAGGCCATCGCCTCCGCCTTCGAGTCCGGACAGCTGCAGCAGGAGCAGGGGCGCCTCCTCTACCAGCAGATGCTTGGGGACGAGTCCCTGGCCAATGCCGGGAAACTGGTCTTTCTGGGAGGCGAGGTGGAGCGCCGGCAAAAGACCATTGACGAGACCAAGGACCTGGGACTCCTGGGCGCGGCTCAAATCGTGGGGCAGATGTGGGAGTCCGGAAAGAAGTCCCTCAAGCTCGGGCTGGGCGCCGGCATGACCGCCGGCGGGGTGGCTGCAGTTGCCGGCCAGTTGGGTCCCCAGGTTGTGGTCCCGGAGGAGGTCATCACCGTCCCGGCCGCTTTCTCTGCGGCTTTCGGCGCCGGCGCAACATACGGGATGCTGGAGGACGTGCGTCAGGTGGAAGCTGGCCAGGCTTACCAGGGGCTCATGGAGATCCGCGGCGCCAACGGTGAGCAGATTGACAAGGGGACCGCGGCCACCGCTGCCTCCCTGGTGGGCGTGGTCAACAGCGCGCTGGAGGGGCTGGGTCTCAAGGTCCTGGCCGCTCCGGTGCGCCGGCTACTGCGCCGTGAGGTGATGGGGGCGGCGACCAAGGCAGTGGAGGCCGGCCTGGTGCAGCAGACCATGAGCCGGGCCACCACCCGATTTGGTAAAGACTTCACCCTGGGAGTGGGGGCGGAGGTGGGGACTGAGGTGGCGCAGGAAATCAGCAATGTGGTGGCGGAGGAGGTGAGCAAAGCGGCGACCGCCGGCGAGTTCGATGAGGCGACCGCCGGCGAGATCGGGGCGCGCCTCTGGGATGTGGCATGGAAAACGGCGAGCGGAATGGCCTGGCTGGGGCTGATCCCGGCCGGCGCCGGCTTCTACTCGGATGCCAAGGCCGCGCGCGCAGCTCAGACCTCCCAGGAGTTTTTCTCCGCTCTGGGGGACGCCACCCAGCGCACCAAGCTCAAGGAGCGACTCCCGGACAAGCTGGTGGAGCTGGTGGACCAGATCACGGAGGGGGGAGACATCCAGCACGTCTATGCTCCAGCTGCGGCCTGGTCCGTTTTCTGGCAGGCGCGGGGCATGGACCCGGCGAAGGTGGCGGAAACGGTGGGCGTATCACAGCAGGAGCTCCAGGATGCGGTGGCCACCGGCGGGGACATCACCATCCCCCTGTCACAGTACACCGCGAAGATTGCCGGCACGGAGCACCATGGCGAGCTCTCCCGGGACCTCCGCGTCCGGGTGGGTGACATGACGGCGCGCGAGGCGGAGGAGTTCGAGGCACAGCGCGCGGAACAAGTCCAGCGCCTCCTGCAGGAGGCAAACGTCCTGCACGGTGAAGAGGGGAGTGGGACCCTCCCCTCTCACTGGAGCGAGGGCGCGCGCCAGGTCTATGAGGACGTGCGCGGCCAGCTCCTCGGCGCGAAGCTCCCCCAGGGGACCGCGGACGTGTACGCCAAGCTCTGGGCGGAGCACTACCAGGCGCGCAGCGAGCAGACCGGGAAGGACGCCGGCGCGAAGTACCAGGAGAAGCCGCTCAACCTCCGGAATGACCTCCCCACCGCTCCCTGGCGCAGCGTGGACCTGGCCATTGACCCGATGCTGGACACCCTCCGGGCCGGGAAGATTCCCTCCGATTCGGACCTATTTGGCCCCTCCCTCACCAAGTTCCTCCTGGGGATCGGCGGATTGAAGGACAGCGGCGGGGAGCTTAAGAGCATGGACGCTAAGGGGCTCATGCGAAAGAAGGGGCTGGGGTTCGACCGGGCGCGTGAGGCGGCGGTGGAGGCTGGGTATCTCCCGGAGGGGAGTGACATCACGGACTTCCTGGAGGCGATAGCCGGCGAGCTCAAGGGCTCGGCCGTCTACGCTCCAGGCAACGAAAATGGGAAGCTGGTCCAGGAACGGCTCAACCTGGAGCAGACCCAGGAGCTCCTGGACCGGGCCGGGCTCGACCTCTCCCAGATGAGCAATGAGGAGGTGCGCCGGCGTCTGGATCAAATCCAGTGGCAAACAGTCATTGTGGATGAAGCGGGGCGGACCTTATCCGATGTGGTGGCGCAGTTAGAAGCTCAATTCCCGGACATGAAACTGGACGTTCGAGAAAGCAAGAGCGTTATATCCATCAACAAAATTGTGTTCCCGGAAGGACATCGCGGCAAGGGCCAGGGGAGTGCGGTATTCGAGGCTCTTACGAAATATGCGGATGAGACAGGGCAATATCTTGTAGCGACACCCTCGTCAGACTTTGGTGGCAAGAAAAGCCGGATTGTTTCCTTTAACAAGCGATTCGGCTTTGTCGAGAACAAGGGGCGTAACAGGATCTTTTCCATTACCGAATCCATGTACAGACCGCCAAAGGCAGGCGGTCCCGTTCTCTACCAGGACGGCCGGCTCCATGCCGACAAGCTTGGTTACTTCATCCCTGGTGGGGATCGGATTGACATAGGTCTCCTTCCCAAGGCGGACCTTTCCACCTTCCTCCATGAGACCGGACACGCCTGGCTGGAGGAGCTGCGGGAGGATGCTCTGGCTCCGGACGCTCCGGACCAGGTGAAAGCGGACTGGCAGACCGCAAAGGGAGAGCTGGGGATTGCGGAGCTCCCGGATGACGCACCGATACCGCGCGAGGCTCATGAGCTTTGGGCGGATTCCTTCCTGGCCTACCTGCAGGAGGGGAAGGCTCCCAGCGAGTCGCTGCGGGTTCTGTTTCGCACCTTCAAGAAGTGGCTCAAGCGCCTGGTGTCCGCGCTGCGCGTCTCCCAGGTGGCACTCACCCCGGAGGTCCGTGGCGTTTTCGATAGGCTCCTGGCATCGGAGGCGAGCGTTACCCAGGCCAGGGCGGAGCTGGAGCGCGCTCCGATCTTCGCCACCCCGGAGGAGGCCGGGATGAGCCCGGAGATGTTTGAGGCTTACCGCAAGGATCTGGAGCAGGCGCATGAGGAGGAGGTGGAGCACCTGGAGCAGGCCGCAATGAGGGAACTCCTCCGGGAGCAAAGGACCTGGTGGAAAGAGCGCAAGGAGGAGATGACCGCGGAGGTGCAGGCGGAGGCGGCGCAGTCCCCCGTTTACCGGGTCTTTCACTTCCTGGCCACCGGCGAGATGCTGGACGGATCGGAAGGCCCGGCGCCGATGAAGCTGAACCGCGCGGCGCTGGTGGCGTCCTACGGTGAGGAGTTCGTCAAGAACCTCCCCAGGGGGTTCGGGAGAATCTACGCCGCGGAGGGTGGAGCGTCCCCCTCCCTGGTGGCGGAGCTCTTTGGCTTTGAGTCCTCGGATGAGATGATACGCCAGCTGGTGGCGGCTCCCCCCATGAAGAAGTGGACGGAGACGGAAGTCACCGCGCGCATGAATGAGCAGTATGGGAACATGATGCTGGACGGGTCCCTGAGTGAGGAGGCGGTGTCCGCTGTCCACAGCGAGGGGAGCGCCCGGGTGATGCGTGCGGAGATTCGAGCACTCCGGAGAAAGGCGCGCGAGGTGGCGCCCTACGTCAAGGGGGCAAAGGAGGAGGCCAAGGCCGCGCTGGAGCAGGCCAAGAAGGAGCGGGAATATGAGCGCCGCTGGATGGAGGCGGAGAAGGCTCTGGCGGTGGCCATCGAGAAGGGGGCGCGCCAGGAGGAAATCCGCCAGCTCCGCAACGCTGCAGCGACAGCGAAGCGCGAGGAGCAGGACGCCAGGCGCATGGCCAGGGAGAGCATCCCCAGCGTGGGGGCTTTCCGGGAGGCGGCGCGCCTCTCCATGGCCACCAGGACCGTGGGCTCCATCTTCCCGGAGCTCTACGCGCAGGCGGAGCGCAAGGCCGCGCGTGAGGCCTACGCTCTGGCGCAGAAAAAGGACTATGCCGGCGCCGCTGAAGCGAAGCGGAGACAGATGCTCAATTTCTACATGTACCGCGAGGCGGACCAGGTAAACCGCGACATGAAGAAGGCGCTGGACGGGTTCAAGCGGGTTTTCGGTCCAGACGAAAAGCTGGCCAAATCCCGCAACATCGACCTGGTGAACGCGGCCAGGGCAATCCTGGGGGCTCATGGCATCGGTCCCCAGACGGAGAATCCCCTGGTGTTCCTGGAGAAGGTGCGCCAGTACAACCCCCAGCTCTTTGATGACCTACAGATGGCGGTGGACGTGGCCACCCAGGGGGCGGTGCACTATTCCCGACTCTCCACCACTGACTTCTTTGCCATGAAGGACGCCATTGACAACCTCTGGCACCTCTCCAGGAGGGAGCGCCTGGTGGAGATCGATGGCGCGCTGGTGGCGCGGGAGGAGGTGATAGGGGACCTGGCGAAGCGGCTGGAGGAGTTGGGGCTGGAGGAGGATGGCCTGGGGACGGAGCGCGGAATCACCATGAGGGACAGGGTGGGCCTGGCCTTCGCTGGCTTCAAATCGATGCTGCGGCGTGTGGAGCACTGGACGGACGCCATGGATGGCGGAGAGTTCGGCGGTCCCTTTCGCCGCTACCTCTGGCAACCCGTAAGCGAGGGGGCGGACCGCTACCGGGCGGACAAGGCGGAGTATATCAAGAGGTTCCGGGGGCTGTTCACCCCCCTGGAGGAGTCCCTGGCGCCGCGGGACATCGCCGCTCCGGAACTCGGGCTTAAGGGGTATACCTTCCGCTCCAAGGCGGAGCTCCTGGGTGCGCTCCTGCATACCGGCAATGAGTCCAACCTGGCCAAGCTCCTGGTGGGAAGAAAGTGGGGTTACATCGCAGAGGACGGAGGCCTGGAGACAGGGAATTGGGAGGTGTTCCTCCGGAGAATGATTGACGAGGGGGTGCTGACCAAGGCGGATTATGACTTCGTGCAAGCGGTGTGGGACCTTCTGGAGGAGCTTAAACCCCAGGCGCAGGCGGTCCACCGCGACATGTACGGCTATTATTTCAGCGAGATCACCGCGCACCCGGTTGACACCCCCTGGGGGACCTACAAGGGTGGATACTTCCCTGCAGCAACGGACCCCTTCATTGTCTCAGAGGCGGCTATCCGGGAGGGGAGGGACGTGGTGCTGGAAAACTCCTCCCGTCTCTTTCCGGATCGCCCCACCACCGGCCGCGGGTTCACCAAGTCCCGCGTGGAGAATTACCGGAAGGCGCTCTCCCTGGATATGCGCCTGGCTCCGGTCCACATTGACAAGGTGCTCCGCTTCATCCACCTGGAGCCGCGCGTCAAGGATGTCACCCGGATCGTCACGGACCAGGGGATGGCGGACATGCTGGACCAGTGGGACAAGACGCTCCTGGATGACATGCTCATGCCGTGGCTGGAGAGATCGGCCAAGCAATCCCTCTCTTCCGGGTCCAAGGGGTTCGGCGGCAAGGCGCTTGACAAGGTTTGGCAGACGGTACGCCGGCGCACCGGGCTCCAGACCATGGTGCTCAACGTCACCAACTCCATCCAGCAGCTCACCGGGCTCTCCATCTCGATGCTCCAGGTGGACGGAAACGAAATGCGCCGGGCGCTCTGGTCCTATGTGCGCGCACCCGGGGCGGCGGCGGACTTCGCCGCGGAGCACTCCACCATGATGGCGCAGCGGGTCCATGGCCAGGTGTTCCACATGATGAGCGAGCTGGAGCAAATCCTGGACCCCAACAAGTTTGAGAAGGTCAAAGACTGGTCCATTGAGCACGGCTATTTTCTGCAGCGACTCACCCAGGACGTGACGGACGTGGTGACGTGGCTGGCCGGCTACAACGGTGCCATTGCGGAGGGAGTGGACGAAAAGGAGGCGGTGCGTCGGGCGGACTCCGCGGTCCGTGAGACTCAGGGGTCCTACAACCCGGAGGACATCTCCAGGAGCGAGACCGGGAGCCCCTTTGTGCGGCTGTTCACTCAGTTCTACAGCTATTTCAACATGCAGGCCAACGTCCTGGGGGCGGAGTTCGTCAAGACGGTGCAGGAGTACGGCTTCACCGGGGCGCCCGGGCGTCTCTTCTACGTGTACCTCATGGGCTTCATGATTCCCGCCTTCCTCTCGGAGCTCCTGGTCCGGGTGATGAGCGGCCGGCTCGATGACGATGAGGATGACGATTACCTGGACGATGTGCTGGGCGCCTTCTTCATGGGCCAGGTGAGGAGCGGCGCCGCGATGGTCCCGGTGGTGGGCCAGGCGACCATGGCCACCATCAACATGGCGAACCGCAAGCCGTATGATGACCGGCTTTCGACCTCGCCGGCGGTGTCGGCTATCGAAAGCAGTGTGAGGACCCCGATGTCCATCAAGAGGTGGATGGACGGAGGCAGTGCAAAGGTGGCTGTGAGGGACGGCCTCACGCTCCTGGGGATGCTCACCGGGCTCCCGGCCGGTGCGGTGGCGAGGCCGCTGGGATATCGGGCTAACGTGGAGCAGGGAAGGGAAGAACCTACAGGACCCGTAGATTTCACACGGGGTTTAATAACCGGCAGGTAAAAAAAGGAGGATCACGTGAGAAGTATTGAGTACATCATTATCCACGAATCGGACACCCCCAACGGCAGACCTCAGACGGTGCGCGACATCGATCAGTGGCATCGAGACCGCGGATTCCGGAGGAGCCCCGCGGCAGTGGCCAAGTTCAACCCCTTCCTCAAGTGCATTGGCTACCATTACGCGATCTACGTAGACGGGACCCTGCAGACGGGAAGGGCGGACAGCGAGGTCCCGGCGGCGTGCCAGGGGTACAATGCCACCTCCATCAACATCTGTCTCATTGGCAAGGGGAAATACACGCCGGCGCAATGGCAGGCGCTCCAGATGTGCGTGGCCATGCTGCTCCAGCGTTACCCTGGGGCCAAGGTCATGGGACACTGCGAATTTGACACCGCCAAGGCGCAGGGGAAAACGTGCCCTGATTTCGACGTTCAGGCCTGGGTGTGTAGCAACATGGAACCGCTGGCCGGTCATATCCTGGAGGTGGCGTGATGGCTATATGGGAACAGTTGATAGGCGGGGGTATCAAGGGCATGGCGGAGGGAATCGGCTCCCTGGTCAAAGACGTGGGGGCGGTCATTACCGGGAAGGTGGTTCTGTCCCCAGAGCAGACTGCAGAACTGCAGGCTCAGTTGCTGGCGCTGGATGCTGCAGCACAAAAGGCAGCGGCCGATTTCGACACAGCGCAGATGCAGGGCCAGGTGGATCTCAACAAGATCGAGGCCGGGAGCGACTCCCTCTTTAAGTCGGGCTGGCGCCCGGCTGTTGGCTGGATATGTGTGTCGGGCCTGGCGCTTACCTTCCTGGTGAGGCCGCTCCTCCCCTGGGCCTGCCAGGTGGGGGCAAATGTGTATGGGCTACAGAGCGCAGTTCCACCGATCCCGGACATCCCCATGGGTGACCTGATGTTTCTCTTGACAGGACTCCTCGGCCTCGGCACAATGCGGACGGTCGAGAAGCTGAAGGGGAGGACCTGACGTGGTGGCTCTTTTGGTGGCACCAAGTAGGGACTCACACAAAACCAACACAGAGAAATTAGATGGTTATCCGATTTCTTCAAGTCCCCTCTCTCGCACCAGACTGAAATCATTAAGTAAAATAAGCGGGGTTGGCCTGTTGGCTGACCTCGCTTATTCGTTTTTGGGACACCTGTGGGACAATGGTGCCAAAACAGATCAATATTCGGCAACAGTTATTTGGGGCAGAAAAGCAATTTTCGATGGCCCTCCGCATGTTGCTGTACGCGGGTTGCCAGGGGGGACGAAATTGCCTGCAGTGGCAGTTAGAAGGCCTGCCTTTACCCGATGGCTGCGACGGCTACAGGAGAGGTCCGACATCCGTGGGCGTCTCCCTGTGGACCTGCGAAGGTGAGCTTTCAGTTAAGCCGCAGTCTGCCCACAAGGCTGAAGTTGGAGTCGGTTCGTACGGGCGTGCCGATCGTTGCGATGATTTCGCGCTGGATCGAAGAGGACACCCACGCGACGTAGGGTGTGATGGATGGTATGTGATGCGGAGGGATGCTTCCCCCATTTATTCGCTATAAACTTTTTGCTTGCTCAATTTGTTTTCTGCTGTCTCCTTGCATTTCGCTGAGTATAGATGCTAATAGCTTTACGAGCTACAGTCCGCTACAGTCCGCTACAGTCCGCAATAAGACCTCTACTGCACGCTAAAGTCCAGCTATGGTTCTGCTACTGCACCCACAATAATCACGGGAGGCGGAGATGTCAGACAATATGAATTTTGAGGTGAGCATGGAGGTGGCCGGAACCTGCCCCCAGACGACCGGAGGGCCAGATCTCGCGTTGAGGGCTTTTAACATCCCTGAGTGGTTCTGTCTGGCAGGCCTGCAGGTAATGAGGTGTCCCGCGGGAAAAACTGCGCATCGCCTTGAAAAATAAAGAGCGCGGGTTATCATTTATTGTTGGTATTTCCAAAGAACTCAGCCGCGAAAAAAATCGTACCGAAGGTGAAGCATACTAATCAGGTCGATGAGTGAGCAAGGCCAAGAGTTAAGCAAACGATGGCCGCCCTTGCACGGGGCGGCCGTGGAAAAAAATACCAAAAACGGTAACGGAGCGCCCACGCACTTGACACCGACATCCATCTCCTCGTCGTCGATGGCGTAGCCCTGCTTCATCCTGAAAAGCCAACCCCTTCGCGAGGAGGGGACGGAAAGCGGCGGATCTTCGTTCGAAGATGGCCGAGCTGCCAAGGGAAATCCCCCTAGCACGCTCGGCCTTTTTTTGTGCCGGCACGGCGCGTAACGGCAACGCAGGGGCTGCCGGCATGGCAGCGTGTCAGGATGCCATACAGGAAAGGCGCACTACGAGGCGGATCACCCGAGCCCCCGGGAGAGCCAGGCGAAATGACCGAAAACAGGAAAGGAGAAACGGTTATGAAGGCAAAATTACTGCTCCTCGCAATCTCGTATGCAGTGTTGTCGCTGCTACCGTGTGCGTCCGCCCAACAAACCGGACACGACCCCCGTGCACTGGCGAACTTTCGAAACGCGCTCGATCAGGACGGATTCGACGTCCGGCCAGGCCAGAGCATGTCCCTCGACATGTGGCAGCAGTACTGCAACGGAGTGACCTCCAGTGCCAAATACAACAACAAGGGCGCGCCGTATCTGACAGCAGTGGTTCCGCATCTTTCTGGCGATACCACCGTAATTCCCTATGCTTTCCAACTCCGTCCCGATGAGGCGATGGTCCTGATTGGCGTGACGCCGCCGCCCGAGACCTACTTCTCCTACCAGCCTTTCCTTACCAATAAGTTTTACGCCCAGCCCGTGCCTGCTGAGCTCCTTACCGCGCCGATCCAGGGATGCGGGGGAGACCCGCACTGTCTGGACGTGGGGTCCAGCCTGGGGGATACCGTGAACGTCGCGACCATCAAGACGCTAGGCCCCGGACCGTACAACGCGCCGATGGTTCTGATTTTCACTCCCGATCAGGGCACCGATGCGCGCGTTCGCTCGGCGCTTCTGAAGGCGGGCTATCCCGTGTCAATCGTCAATACCATCGTCTTCCCCGTCTCGCTGCTGAACCTGGGGATCGGACCAGGGCACGACGTACTCATGCTCCTTGGGCGAAACGCAAAGTGGCTGAACGGCGCGGCCGGCGAAGCCGCGGGTCTCGCCTACCTGGCCAGTTTGAACACGGCCAGTTCGCCGATATCGGTCTTCCGGGTGACGCCGAAGACATTCTCGGCGGCAAGTCTCAATCCATTCCCGGCTCCGGCGCTGCGCGTCCGCGGAACCGGAAAAACAGAAATGAGCCTGATGGGGAAACTTGACGAGATCCGCGACAGCGTGATCGGCAAGTACACCGAAATGGGTTACGTCGTGGCCGCCGAGTACACGTCGGCGCCGGGCAGCTACGACGGTTACGACTTCATCCAGCAGATGAAGCGCGCGTTTCTCGATTGCCGCGACACGATCTACGTCGGTGCCGGCGCCGAATCATTTCCTGACAGCTACGATATCAGGGTGACCGACGACGAATTCCTGGTCGTGTACGGCGTCAACCACACCGCCACCGGTAAAGCCTCGTACATGAACCTGAATGCCTATGCGAAGCCGTCGCAGCTGGCGATAGGCAGCGTCTTCGATACCGACTTTGCGCACAGCGCTGATGCGTATCTTGCCACCGGCGATCCCGCCGCTTCTTCAATGTTCGCCTACAAGGTCTCGTGGCAGTGCGGCGACGAGGCTTTCTGCCTGCAAATGTCGAGCGGCGATTGCGCGAGATTGCAGCTCGACGGCCCCGAGCACGCGGCCGACCGGGCAAACACGCAGTTGGCCTTCGGCACCCGTTCCTATCTCGAGCCGGCGACGAGCGTCGGGCCGGCATTCACCGAGGTTGTCTATCACCGGATGATCAAGTTTTCGCGGCCGTGAATGTCGCCGTTTCAGCACCCGCACCGCAGCGCAGCGTCAGCGGGTCCACGATACAGACCGTGACACGGTAGCACTTGGGGCTGGAGATCAGCCGCGCTTCTCAAGGACAGAGGCGTCACGACATGGCTCCGGGCGCCTCTGCGGCAAAGGAGGATACCAATGAGTGCAACGAAATTGTTTTGGCTATGTACCTTCACTCTGCTCATTGCCGTCTCTGGCAGCCAAGGCGCTGCGACGGACCCGCTCAGCAAGGCGAATCGTTTGCCAGCGTCCCTCGAGATGACGGTTCAGGATTTCCAGGGCGCGGTCTTGCAGGAGGGGTACGAGGTGGCGCGCGGGTACTGGACCCTGTGGGGAACCGATGACTGCAAGTTGCCGCTGCAGTCGGTCGGCTTCTGCTACGGCAACAATCCGACCGCTCCGTACGTGCTGGCCATCGTCCCGCCATGGAAGAACGAATTCGTCGACCGGAGCCTGCAGCATGCGCTCGTTCAGGGGCAAAGGGGGATGGCCGCAAACTACCGGCTGGGTGAAAGGGAAGCGTTGGTGATCTTTGCCCAGATGCCCCCGCCGGCCCGGTACTTCGGCATGGGCACCAATGTTTTTACCCGGCAGGCTGCCCTCAACAAAAGTGACCCCGTCTATGTCAAGCTGGATACCCCCCTGTCACAGGGTCTGCTGGGGATTATCTTCGGGGCGTCGCCCAATCCCGACCGCATGATGATGATCGCGACCGTCGGCGATACCATCAACAACGTTATGATCGAAAACCAGAGCGCCGGGGTCTGGGGACAACCCCGTTATTTCGTGATCACGGCCGATGAGCAGATGGCCAAGGCGATGACCGAGGCGCTCCAGAAAGCGGGAGTCGACCAGAGCCTGGTATTCACGGAACCGGCAGGGTTCGTGGACCCGGACGACGCGACCAAACCGCAATTGCTCCGTTTGGGATATGGCCCCGAGGCGGACGATTTCATCACGTACATTCGCTACTCGATGCCGAACGACCCCGTCCTGGGTGACAAGTGGCGCGAGCAGCTGCCGCTGACCATACTCCGGGTCCGGGACCCGAACGGCGGCAAGGCTCAAGAAGCCTTCAAGATCCCGCAATACGAGGCGAAGAGCGCGAACTTCGACGAGACTGCCTTGCAGGACGATCTGAACAATCTCGTGACGGCGGTCAAGGCCTACTGGCGCCAGGACGGCGTTTCGGGACGACCGGACGCGGGGGCAATCGAATTCAGGAGCCTGACCCGCTGGGTCGACCTCGTCGGTCAGCACTGTTTAGGGTACGACGGTCCTCCCCCCACAGACCCGGCAGAAAACATCACGCTGCCTCGCGGCCCGATGAACTGCCTCGGCGACAACCAGGATGACGAGCCCCAGATCAGTGGCGGCACCTACCAACTGGACAACGGTCAGGTCATCGCGGTGGTCGGGACGCTGGGGACCGAAACCGGCAATGCCACCTACACCAGCCTGTCGGTCAATTGGTTCCCGGAGCTCGTCGGTGTGCTGAACGCCGACGACCCGATCCTCGAAAGGAGCGCTGAGAAGTTCAAGGGCGCACTTTCGGATCCGGAGCTGTACAAAAAGTTCTACGTCTACTATTTTGCGCGGGACTGCAGCGGGCTGTATCCATTCTGTCAGGAAGTCACCAGGAAGCTCGTTCCTTTGGGCGATACCATCAAAGTCGTGCAGCGGAACTACATCAACCCCGGTTCAATGCGGGGGCCGGACCCGTTCAAGGTTCTCGACCCGTTCTCCATTGAGCTCGATGGAACAATGGGGATGCGTCCGGCGGATTGAGGTGCTTCAAAGAGGGATAGCAGGCGGAAAATTTCGGCCCGGGGCGGCGCTGATTGCGGTGGACAGATCTCAAGCGATGAAAAACAGGAGAACTGATATGAAGGCGAAAAAAATGCTGTTCGCAATAATGCTTGCAGGATTAGTTGCTGCAAATCCCGTCTTTGCTCAGGGAGATGGGAAATTCCCCGTAATGGACAAAAGAGTCGATGTATTCCAGAAGCAATTGGAGCAACAAGGATTTAAAGTGACCCATTGGGAAGATGCCTTCGGACCCGTCAACCTCGCTTGTTGGGTATGCAACGGACTCACCGACACGGCGTTTGGCAACAATGCCGCAGCGCCATACCAGGTGATAAGCGAGCCATATGAGGGGGTGCGGGTGGGTCGGGAGATGCAGCTTGAGCCTTATGATGCGGTGATATTTATTGGAAAGACGCCTCCGCCTGTTGCTTACTTCAGCTATACGGGTTTTGTTTACAGTCGTTACAACGGAGAGGGCAAAGACAGAAAGCAAATTTTCTCAAGTATCGGAGATACCATAAACCACTCCCGAATCAACACAGTTGATAAGAAACATCCTTTCGACAAAGACGTAATCATCGTCATGACAGCGGACCAGGGCACCAACGAGAGCGTTCTAAACGCGGCGAAGCAAGCGGGGTTTCCACAATCGATCATGAACACCATGGTGGTTCCCTCATCCGTCGTGAAGTTGGGTAAGGATGAAAGGGCCGACACCCTGATTTTCGTCGAAAGGATGTATCTGCCTGCCAACCAAGACGACCTCAACAACTACATGGATACCTCAAGCCAGTGGGCCAGCGTGTTGTACGTGACCTATCCGGAGAAGCACGCAAAGCTGGACCCTTACCCAACACCGCAAATGCTGGTGCGGGGGACAGGGAGAACGGAAGCCGATCTTTTGCCTGCCCTTGACGGTCTGGAATCGGCAATTATTACGGCTAACTCCGGTTATCAGGCCGATAAACTTCAAAGCGGTATTTGGCTGCTTGAATGGCTGGACGGTTTCCAAAGAGGAACGAACCTCATTGGCGAGTGCAGGGATACCGTGTACCTGAAAACGGCCGATTTCAAGCTTGGCAGCAGCCCTGAAGACTTCCTGGTGGTATTCGGGGTGAATCATGAAGCCACCGGGAAATCGACGTACTCCAATTTCACCCTGTACCATTCAGCGATGGAATTGGGGCTTGCGGGGAAAAACAGCCGAGAAATCAACGGAACTGCAGATCGTTACGATCTCGGTAAATATCAGGCGATGTCCAAACATCTCTATGCCTTCAAAGTGGCACGAAATTGTGGTGGACTTCCCGCGACGGAATGCTTGGAGGTCAAGCAGATTCCGGTAGGAAACTGCCCGTTCGGGGATTGTTGCCCAAGGGGGAGCCTGGATGATGATCTGTTCCTGGGTTTCCGTGCCTATGTCGAACCTGAGACGGGTGTCGGGCCGTACTGGTTCGAAATTTTGTGGGACCGTGCGCTCCACTTCAAGAAATAGCGGCAGTTCGGCAAAGGGGGGCATCATGAAAGTCGGACGGTACATCCTTCTGCTATGGGCCGCTGTCCTTGGTGTCTCCACAACGGCAGCCGCCCGGGAATTCACCCCCGGCAAGTCATACCTGGCGCCGGGGAGAGAGCCCGCACTCACGACCTACGCGCTGGACGCGAGCGCCTCGGGCGCGATCCGGACCACCAACAACATCGTCAACCTCACGGTGGTGTCGAGGGACGCCAACGACCTGAAGGCGGAGTACCGGGCCGGATTCATCCAGGGGAAGTTGCAGGGGCCGATGATCATCTCGGCCCGGGACAACTGCTGGGACAACGCCTACCTGACCAACCCTGACCACACGTTTCCGAAGCAGCACGGTCCGGCGCAGGCGGAGCTGGACAAGGCGGCCGATCTGCTAAACGCCAACTACGCCGCCTTCCTGCAGTACCTCGAAGACCCGGCGACCGAGGCGGAGACGGCCCACCGACTGAAGAGGCTTCTCTTCCGGATGCTCGGCATCTACCACGGCGCCACTGTCGACCAGCCGGCCGGCCTCGACTTTTCCGGCAACTGGCTCCCCGACGGCAACTACTTTCAGGCGTCGGAGCTTCTCCTCGGCTATGAGACCGCCGGCCCCACCTTCATGGACGTCTACTTCGTGAACGCCTTCTGCGACCTGATGGACGTGATCTCTTTCCTGGATCTCCCCCCGGGGGGGACGAGAACGGGCGCTTTCCCGGACCGGTGCTCCGCCTTCCTGAAACGCGCGGGGGGCGAGATCATCCTGACCCACAACACCTGGTCGGGGTTCCTTTCCCAGTCGATGGCGCAGACTCTCGTCGTCAACAACGACATGATCACCTTCAACGCGGCGACCCCCGGCCTGATCGGCTCGACCACCGATTTCGGCTATAACAACAAGGGACTCATGTTCAACGAGACAACCCATCGGATGTCCCACAGCCAGGTCAACCCCCTGGGGCTCTGGATCTTCTGGCGGGCGGCCCTTGCGGAGCAGTTTTCGGATTCCATCACCGCGTTCTTCGACGCCATCTCCCTCGACAACACCGGCACCTACCTGAACGGTTACATGCTGGCGAACGCCAACACCGGCGAGACCGGGCTGGTGGAGATGTCCTACCGCTGCTTCGTTTACTACCGCTCGACCGGCGGCCCCTACACGGTCACGAGCCGCTCGACGGACGGCGGCGTTTGCTCGACCGATTACGACGCGGAGATGGTCACCCCCGACTACCTGATGGGGATCAACTACCCGGCCTCGCTGCAGGTGCGGGAGGATCTCCAATCCACCGACAATCGCCCCGAGCGGCGGGTGCAGTTCAACAGATGGTTGCCCGGGGTGACTAATCTGCAGACTGCCCGAGTCGTGATCACCTATACCGATCCGAACAACCCCCTCTCAGTCTTCGGGCGCTGGGACCTGGGGTACGGGGTGACCGACTATCCCAAGCATATTCCCGACGGGGCGCTAGACGCCAAGGTGGGATCGACGGAAATGGTGCGTTCCTTCATGGCGTTGGCCGGTATCCTCGATGCTTCAGCCAAGAGCACCGGTTTCTGGATGCTCTACGGTACTCCCCACGTGCAGGGGAAGCCGTTCATCTGGAGCGAGTCGCCGTGGGCCTGGCAACCCTTGCGTGATGTGCCCGACAGCCTGGACGGCAAGTTCACGCTGATGCCGCTTTATCTGAGGTGAGGTGCCCGGGATGATGTGCAGATGATCGGGCAGCGGCGTCGGTCAGGTGGAACTCACGCCTGACGAAGACCGAAAAGATGCTCCTGCCGGCTCCTGCAAACGGCTGGAAGCGGCGGATCGAGAAAAGAGACAGGATGGTTAGCCCGGCATTGGCCGGAAAAGGAGGCAGCTATGAAAACCACCTTGATGCGCCGTTGCTCTTTCATGGTTCTTCTGATGATGATCGTCAGCGGATTTTCCACAGCTTACGCGCAAGATGTGCAGAAGAACGGAAGCGAAAAACAAAATACACCCGTTGCAACCGCTTCGGAAAAACGTCCCATCAAAACCATCGGCATCGTAGGAGGGGTCAGTTGGGCGTCATCGATAGAATACTATCGCATCATGAACGAACGGGTCCGTGACCGGTTGGGTGGGGTGAGTTCCGCGCAGTTACTGATGTACTCCATCGAGTTCGGCGAATTTTCCAAGCAGGAAAAAATGGCCGATAAAGGTGACTGGACCTTGATGACGAAAACCATCGTCGATGCCGCTCAACGGCTGAAACGAGGCGGCGCGGATTTCATCGTCATCGCATCCAACACGCTCAACTCGCTTGCGGGAACCGTCGAACAGCAAGTCGGGCTGCCCGTTCTCCATATCGCCGACGCAACGGGAAAAGCGGTCGCCAAAAAAGGGCTGCGTACCGTCGCCCTACTTGGCACAACGTACACGATGGAACAACCCTTTTATCGAGATCGTCTCACGAAGTACGGGATCAAGGTCGTCATACCCAGCAAGAAAGAGCGGGACTACATCAACGCCGTCATTTTTGACGAGCTGTGCGCCAATAGGGTGCAACGGGAATCCAGGGAGGGATTCAAGAAAATCATCGATCGCCTCCAGAAAGAAGACGGTGCGGAAGGGGTCGTTTTAGGCTGCACGGAGATTCCGTTGCTTATCAAACAGGAGGATGTTTCCATTCCGGTTTTCGACACGACGCAAATACATTCGGAGGCCGCGGTCGAATATTCGCTGAATGGTGAATAGCAGATCGTTAGATGCCGCAGGAAGAACGCTGTGAAATCCGGCAGAGCGCCGAAAAAGAGGAGAGAAAAGCACATTCAGTGACCAAAGGAAGGAGGAGCGGGTATGAAGGGGAAAATATTCTTATCCTTGATGGTGGCAGCTTTGTTGCTGCCGGCGCCCTGTGCGTTCTCGAAAGAGGCACCGGAGCGCGCCCTGGTTACGTTCGAAGAAACGCTCAAGCAAAATGGTTTTGCGGTGACCCCCGGCGTTGGGGCGGTCTATAATCCGCTGGGGGATTTTTGCGCCGGCAAGCTCCCGGACGCCGTGTTGGCGAACTCGGGTCTCTACCTCATCCCAAGCGTCCCGAAAGAGGCCGTGAAACCGGGAGAGGTGCCGGTGCTGGCACAAAAATTCAAAATCCGGCATGACGAAGCGATCGTGCTGATAGGGCAGACGCCGCCACCGGCAAAATACTTCGCCTTCTACGCACATATCTACAGCAGGTTCTACCCGGACAAGGAAGGAGGGCTGAAAAAAACGGACATCTTCGGCACCGTGGGAGACGCCGTCAATAACGCCACCATCAAAACCGCCGGACCTACCCCTTTTAACACTCCCTTTGTGCTGATTTTGACCCCGGACCAGGGTACGGATGCCGCCATTCGTGCGGCGCTCAGGCGCGCCGGCTACCCGGAGGCGATCTTCAATACCCTCGTGCTCCCCGCATCGATGCTGAACCTCGGACATGGCGACACCGCCGATGACTTCCAGATCACCTTGCGCACGGCGAGGTTCGAAGATCCGGTGGCCGGCACGCGTTACATCGAGGGCTCGCCGGAGAACCTCCATCTCTTCCGGGTGACGCCAGGCACGCCGGCAATCGCTAAACCCTTCCCGATGCCCCCTTTGCGTGTCCGCGGAACGGGAGAGAGCGAGATGCACCTGATGAACAAGCTGGCGGAGCTCCGTGCGGGCGTCATCGCCGCCAATCCCGGCATGTATGCAACCGACTTTCTCACCGCGCAAGCCTGCTACGAGGACTATGACAACCTGCAACGCAAAACATGGGCAGATGGCGGCACCAGGGATGCATTTGTCCTGGATGCGGGTTGGATGGTGCCGCAATCCAATCTCAATGACATTATCACGCTGGCCGACGACGAGTATCTCGTGATCTATGGCGTCAATCACGTCGCCACCCGGAAATCGACGTACATGAACGTCAATTTTTACGCCACCGGATACATAGAAGATGACGGACCGCATCAGAAATGGAATGCGTTTTTAGGCGGATTTTTCGATGACGATCTACCGGCGGGCTCGGCCAGCGGCTACCTCCCCGCCGGGGATCCCGATGCGAATCTGATGTACGTGTACAAGACGTCGCGCAACTGCGGCAAAGACGAAGCCGGCTGCGTGCCGTTGTCCGCCCCCTGCGCGCGCGTGACACTCGATGCCAACACGATCCTGGGGCTGTACTTCCGCATGTACCTTGAACCTGCGACCAAGGTTGGAGCCGCCACGCAGGAGATGCTTTACGACCGCATCATCAAGTTTTCGCCGCGTCCCTAAAGCGACTGAGCATGCACAACGGACTGGGGCCAGGCCGGTCTCGCCTTCCGGCTGGCAAGGGAGTAAACGATGAAAGTATCTATCTGGATCGGTATGTTAGGCTGCCTCATCGCCCTCGCGTTCCTGATGAATCCCGATGACGCACGCGCCGTGGAGTTCAATGCTCGAGGCTGTGGGTGGCCGCTCGTATTCTCGCCCGAAGCCTCCGGTAACGTGCAGGGCCCTGACGGTGCAGCCCGTTACTGGATCATGCCCTTCGACACGCGGTACGAAAAGATGACCATCAAGGGCACCTATCCCAATATCCGGTACTTTGCCTTCACCGCTTACGAGACTCTCGGTTACGACGCTGAACACAATACCAATCAGGGATTCAATCTCGTAGAGCATCATCTGTACGATGCCCAGATCCCCCCCGATCCGGGCAGCAGCAACCCGTTCGTCCCGCCAGGCGGTCGCAGCGGCACCTATACTGTCGTGATCTCGCGCTCCGACCCTAGCTCGGGGAATACCATCAAGGTTTCCTCGGACCTTGTTTGGGTAGTCCTGCGCATGTACGTACCGAACGCCGATCCGTCCTTAACCGGCAAAGCCCTGATGGGCGGGGTGCCGCTCCCCACCATAACGCTGACGGACGGAACCGGGGCCGGCAAGCAGCTGAACACCTGCCCGACGGTCAACAAATGGGGCGAGATCAGTGCCTTGACTCAACTGCTCTTCCCGCTGGACTTCGACCCGAACGTCATTGAAGGCACGCCGTCCACCGATCGGCTCTGGTTCGCTTCACCGGCAAACCCGCCGTCGATCCTGTGGCCCAATCCGGACGGCAAATACATGATGATGTGGCCGGGTGACGAATACCAACCGGGGCGGATCATCGTCATACACGGCAAGGCGCCGGGGGTTCCCGACACGTTCAATGGCGCGCCGATCTGGGAGCCGTCGCGGGGCTTCCGGAGCGTCGACATGCGCTACTGGGCCCTGTGCGAGCAGGACTTCGCCGTGCCGCTTTCGCTCATTGGTTGCGCAACCGATCTGACGACACGTCTCGAAGGGGGCTATTATACGATCGTCATATCGGACGATCGGCAGCGCCCGGATTGGTTAAGCCCCAACATCAACTGGCTGCCGTATGGTGACGAGCAGTATCCCAAGTTCGTGGTTTTGCGCAACACGCTGGTAGCGGCCGATTTTCACTATGCGGTCAAGGAGGCATGGGCCCGCTGCCCGTTCGATTTGAATTTCAAGAGCCTTCCGGAGCGAAGCGTTCTGGATGAAAAGGGGCCATGCTCCCAGGACGCGATGGGCGATTACTACCCGGTCGCCGTCTGGTGCGATAAAGCGACCTTTATGCACGGCGGCTGGCAAGCCTGCATGAAGGAGCGATAACGGCGAATCTCGCAGGAGGTGGAACAATGAAAAGGATTGGAAGTTTAGTGCTCAAATCGCTCGCATTCCTGGCGATGGCCAGTTTCATTTGCGCCAACGCCTACGCTCAGAACGTACCGCAACCAGGGGCGGAAGTCGGTGAAAATACGAACGGCAGTACCCGCAACCAGCCTCAGGCATTTGTCGTGTGTACCGGATGGCACGCCCTCTGTACTGCATCCCCCGACTGCAAAATGAACGGCGACAAGGCTTACTGCGACTGCATGAGGGTGAACGAACCTCATATCGTTGAAACATCGAATATCCAGGATACCGCGGTCAAACAGCTGACACTCGCCCAATGCACCACGAGACATCGTTGCGATACAGACGAGGCCCCTGTCTGCAAGGCCATCAGGGACGGACAGTACGAGGTGGACAACGTCAGGTATGACTGGGTCTCGACTTTTTCCTATCGCGGGTGGTGCGATATTTTGAAGGTGAAGCCGGTCGGTTGCGATCAAAGCGTGCCCGGCTACAGCGGGGATTTGAATTGGGCTGTCTGCGACGGCGCGCCATGCACGGAAATCCAAAGTCCGTCCGATCCGGAGAGGCCGTTGAGCTGTCGGTGCCAGGTGGAGGATACGGCGTTTCTGGGAACCACTGGCAGCTGTACCGGTAACAATGGAGGGATCATGTCAAGCTCTCCGATCGGGACATGGGATTTCGAAAACAACCAGTACCGGATACCTCTGCCAGGTTATCAGTACGTGCAGGGCGCATGTGCGCCATTGAAATCCGATGCGCTTTAAGGGAACAAAACCAAGAACAGGAGAGAGAACAATGAAACGCGATGTTCGAACACGATCCATGTCTGCGGCCGTTGTCAGCGTGGTCCTGGCACTGGTCGGGTCGCTCCAGTTGTTTCCGAAGGAGAACTGAGATGAAACGAAAAGCTCTTGCGACACTGGGGTTGCTCTGCTGCGTATGTGTCGTGATGCCGGCGTCGGCATTTTGCTGGAGCCAGGCCACCCATGCCTACATTGCCGACAATCTGGGCGCCCGCGCAGGCCATGACAACCTGGACGAAATGTGGGGGATCGTCGCGCCGGATTTTTTTAACTACATCTTCGATCCTGCTCTTTGCCCTACCTGGATATCGGACCAGACGCACGGAACCTATGCCGACACCTTCCTGAAAGTCTGGAGCGCTGCGGATACCGACGTCCAGGCCGCCCTTGCCTACGGCTTCGTCGGCCACAATCAGCAGTGGGGCGCCGATTACGTCGCCCACATCTCCGGCCTCAGGCCCGGATACGAAAGCGACGGCTATATCATCATCAAGGCGAGGCGACTCCTGGCCGCTCCGGTCGACCCGGCCAAGCCTCAGCAGACATTCGGCGATGCATTCGAAAGTTTTGGAATGGGTTCGGACATGGCGCTCCTGCTCGCCCACGGCATCATCGAAGATGCGATAGACATCAGGCTTGGGAAAGAGGTGGATCCCATGCTCGGGCAGAAGTTGGCAACTGCGGCCCGAAATGAGACGAAGAAGTTTCAGCCCCTGCTGGTAAAGGCCTTCGCAGCGGAGTACGCCGCCTACTGTTTTGGCGGCGACTACGAGAAGGCCGCCTCCGTATTGACGGCTGCCGAGAAAGGACACAGAAAGGATATGATTTTCCTGGGACAGGCCATCTCCCAATCCGAACCGGTTGCCGCCCAAATGCTGGCTGAACAGCTCGTTGCGGTGCTCTCCGACCTGGAGTTGTCAGTTCCGGTCGACATCGTGAAAACGGCCGTTGTTCGCTCCGAGGCTATCTGCGATGATTACAAAGACGAGATAGACGCTACGATCGCCTTCGTGGAACAGAGCCTGAAAGATCACGGGATAACGTATCAGCTGCATCCCAAAAACAAGTAGCCCCAGACCGTTCCCGCGTTTTAGCCTAAGTGTCTCACCGAGACAGCACCTCTTTTAAATCGCCGATGGCGAAGTAGCTGTCTATTGAACGGTGGCGCTGAAAGCTGATGCGTCGGAACCATTGGCGGGGCCAACCCCTGAGATGACAAGTGAGGCAGAAATCGGCCGCTTTGTCCTATGTCAGGGGCTGGCCCCACTTTTTTACGACCTCCATTCTCGGACGGCCAGCCCGCCGCAAGTTAAGCGGTTTACCTTCTTATTTCTTCACCGTCCATTTCACTTTTTATCGGGTCAGGCGGGGCCAGGATTTTGGGCAAGGCAGGCGGGCGTTCATGGTTTGCGAGTTTCTCTTGTGGCAGGGCAGGGATAGAGGGATAATCGCATGAAATCATGGACGTTATATATCACACGTGATGCGCATCCCTCTCTCTGCACATCCTTGCCCGGACCTCGGAGGAATATGGTATGGTCAGCCGAAAAAATATAGCAAAAGAGTCATACAAGCCATTCTGGAAGCGCCACTCTCTAAGCCTTACCGCGGCAGCCATCCTGGGACTCTGTTTTGTCCTCTATGTGAACTCTGATCCAAAATCGCACGCCGGGTCCTTCTTCGGTAACGCCATCGCCGACTGGACCGGCGTTGTCATAACAATTCTTGCTACAAAATGGCTATTCGAAAAGGGATCAAGGGAGAGCCGTCAGCCCGAAATAATGCACAAGAACCGATTTTTCGAGATGTTGCATGAGCACTCGCTGACGATATTTCTTTTGATAACAGGAATAGGCTGGGTAGCTCTTTTCTTTAAGGTGGATCCGAATAGCAATTGGGGAACGGTGGTCAGCAATATGGTTTCAGAGTGGTCGCAGCAGATCGGATTGGTGCTGCTGACAAAGAAGCTTATCGAGACAGGCTCTAAAGAAAGCAGTGATAACGGTTAGCCATATGCCCCTAGCTGCGGGGCGAGGCATTGCGAGGGCATCAAGGGAACGGGTATAAGACATGTAAGTCTTTTTGAAAAAAAGGTACAACAAGCGCTAAGACCGGCTTGATGCCGCTCAGGCTTTTGGCGTTGATTAAAAGGAGAGAGACATGGATAAGAATTTCACCACTATCTTTACCGTAGATCATACCCCCGAAGAAGTTTTCGCTGCCATCAATAATGTTCGTGGATGGTGGTCAGGAGAAATTGAAGGAAGCACCGACAAAATCGGTGATGAGTTTACCTATCGTTACAAGGACTTCCATTATTCCAAACAGAAGATAACAGAATTTATTCCTGGCAAAAAAGTCGTGTGGCGTGTTTTAGAGGCCTCCCTTAATTTTATTGAAGACAGAACC
>Ga0209317_1000165_pt1 | contig 89474 bp, 78 predicted proteins | sample RifGroB2_FD_183994 | JGI IMG/M metagenome (GOLD analysis project Ga0209317, IMG submission 183994) | Soil microbial communities from Rifle, Colorado, USA - Groundwater B2 (SPAdes) (version 2) | ecosystem: Environmental > Terrestrial > Soil > Unclassified | place: Rifle, Colorado | collected... | reverse complement strand
GCACTCACCTGAACTGCACAGGATAAACCCAAGTACGATAAAACCACCTTTTGGCCTTCTGAGTTTCTAGGGTATGTGGTGCTGGAAATGCGGGCCTTGTACCGCAGGGCTACTTTTACCTTTTCGGTATTATTTCGCCACTATAAAGCCTAACCATACAGAATCACAACAATATCGTACTTCTTACGGTCTACAGTGGTATGTCGATATACTGGAATATTTCAACTCGGATATTATGCATTGAAATGTAATATAAACAGTTACATGGGTGATATTTCGATGCCATACTCTAAATGCATCATGGCCTCTAACAGTATCCTTGGCTGATACCTTTTACCATATCGGCTCATGGTCATGGCATGGTTACCATGGCTATGCCCAATCAACTCCGCTATCAAGGAGTCCTGAACACCAGCCTGTTTCAAGGTATCTGTCACTAGATGTCGAAATGAATGAAAAACCTTCTTAGGGTCATTAGTGACATACTCCCGGTTGAACCTCTGGTACCAGTTACCAAAGCTGTTGCTATATCCATTCACTTCCGTCCATGTCAGGTTCATCCACAACCTAGGGGCCGCTGTTTTTCTCACCTTTTCACAGTATTCGATGAATCCTAACTCCACTAGTTTCGAGTGTACTGGCAGCATCCTCTCACTAGCTGCATTCTTGAGTCTCTTGTCCCTAGCTCCGTTTACGCTAAAGCACCATATACCCTCTATCTGCTGAATATCATCAACGTATAACTGGCAGATTTCATTTAGACGCATGCCCGAGTAACAGGCGATCAAGGGTATCCAGTATCGCTCAGGCAAGGTCGGCTTAAGTGGCAAGTTGGCTACTATGGACTTCAAATCATCAACACCGTAACTGCTTCGCTCCTCGTCTACCCTTCCCTTCTCTGACAACTTCAGACCCGTTGCATAATTTGATGTGACAATCCCTATATCCAGGCAATACCTGAGTACCCCAGCTATCCCGCCTACGTGCTTGTTTATGGACTTAGTGCTCATGGGAACGATATCAGTTCTGTCCAAGATCTGCTGTATGGATTTATCCGGATATTTCTTGTGGAGGTTCGGCGGTAGTCTCATCAGCTTAGTTCGCAGATCAAGAACTGACTGCCTTGTAATATCGGTCACATCGACGTCACCTAGCAGCTCTAATAAAAACTTGAATACCCCTGCCATTTCCATCTTGGTCTTCGGCGTCCACACAGGCTCCTTGAACTCCATGTACTGCTTTATCATTTTGGATAGAGGGTGCCTTATTGTTGCAGGTATTCCTTCATGCACCTTGCCAGACTTAAACACCTTTGAAGGCATGATATCTGATACAAGCTTTGTAACCATGTCGCCATCCAGCATACCGGTGCGGAGCATAGTAAAGACCCTATGGGTTCTATACTCCATGGCAACCAAGATCGTCTTGGCATCATTGAGGTCAGTGGTCCTAAGTGATTTGGTTATGAAGGGTGTCGGGAAGTGCTGCTGAAGGTCTACAGGCACCTTTATCTTGTAGTAATAGTGCCCACTTCGACGCAATATATGGGTTGGATATGACAAAACCTCTTACCTCCTTGTATACTCAATTGTATACTCAGACATAAGAGGCTTTGTTTTTTTCTAGCAAAACTAGCTAGTTACAGTGTTTGGCTGGGGCGCCAGGGATCGAACCTGGGAATGCCGGAATCAAAATCCGGTGCCTTACCGCTTGGCGACGCCCCAATATTCTGTTTTTTAGCTCTTACAGGGTCCTGACTGCGACGGCGAACCAGCCTCGCTCTTTGGCTGTCCCGGCGGCTCCCCGTGCGGCTGCCTCGTCTGCAAAAAGCCCGAAGACTGTCGAGCCGCTGCCGGACATGAGGGACCCGCTCGCCCCGGCTGCCATCAGCATTTCCTTCAGCTCGCTCACCAGGGGAAACCGTGCGAAGGTTACCGGCTCAAGGTCGTTGGAAAGCACCGCGCAGACTTCATCGAGGCTGCCGTAGGAACGCGGAACATTAGCAGAAGCCGCTTTTGTTGTCAATTGCAAATTTTGGTAGACCCAGGCGGTGGAGACGTGGATGCCGGGGTTCACCAGCACCACCCAAAGGGACGGAACTTGCTCCAATGCGGTAAGCTGGTCGCCGATCCCTTCGGCCAGGGCGGTCTTCTTGAAGATGAAAAAGGGGACGTCGGCGCCAAGCTTGACGCCGATCTCCATCAGGCGCCGGTCGGAAAACCCCAGCTCCAGCAGCTCGTTGACTCCCATGAGCACGGTGGCCGCATCACTGCTGCCGCCACCGAGTCCGGCGGCAACGGGTATCCTCTTGGTGATCGAGATCTCGATGCCGGTCCGACGGCCGGAGAGCTTCAACAGCGCATCCGCGGCGCGCCAGGCTATGTTCCCCGGTCCGTCGGGCACCCCCGGCCGGCCGCAGGTGACCCGAATCCCGGGGGTCTCGGTGAGCGTGATCTCGATCTCGTCGCACAGGTCAACTCTCTGCATCAACATTCTAAGGTCGTGGTAGCCGTCGGCCCTCTTGCCGAGCACATCCAGCCGGTAGTTGACCTTGGCCGGCGCCTTCAGTTGCAGCTTCTTCACTGTTTGAACTCCTTTCAGCGCATGCGGGGATTATCCAGGCATGCACTCGATGATAATTTGTCGTGGCGCCGCCCTCGCCTCCAGTGTTCGCCCGTTTTCATGTTCGCCATGTTCATCGGTGGGGTCACAGAGGCCGGGCGAATACGTGATTCGCCCCTGCGTGTCCATGTCACTGTTCGCTTGCAGGGAACTGCTGGTTCGACGTTCGATGGAAGCGTCACCGGTACCTGTCCTGCAAGGCTCCCCTGATGGCACGCTGCAGTTGCCGGACCGCCTCGAGTGCCATCTTGAGGTTCCGCCTCTCGGCGGGCGGCAGCTCGCCAGGCTTCAGGTACGGCTGCTCAAGGGCGATCTCCTTCCCTATTTTCAGCCCCGCAAGCAGATGGTAGGCGGCCTCCAGCCTCTGCACCAACGTCTTTTCCAAGGCTCCCAGGGAATCGAGCGCATCGAGGCGCTCCAGGGTCGCCCCGGACTCGATGCCGTGTTGCAATGCCAATAACCGGATCCCGCTGACCAGCGGGTTAAGCCCTGACTGCGCCAGGTTGAAGCTGCCGGCATGCTCTCCCTTGTTCTCCACGCGGATGCCGCCGAAGAAGCCCAAGGCTGCCGGTGCGGCGACTTGACGACCGACGAGGGTGCCGAAATGCCGATCCTCCCGCAGGCGCTCCAGATGCCGGCGCCCGATCCGCATCACATCGCGGCCGATGGCGTCGTCTCCGCAAACCTGGTGCAGGTCCGAAAGCAGTTCCAGATGCGCCGACAGGTCCCGGGCCTCCCCGGGCACGCCGGCCATCTCCTCCCACTCGGTCAGGGAGCCGCGCCAAAGAACGCTCCCTATGGTGGCCGGTGCTATTTTTCCCACCAGGCTGCACTGTTCCAGTATCGCCAGAAAACGGTAGGCGAACTGCTCGAAGTAGCCCGCATCACCATCGGCCCAGACCAGGAAATAGCGGTTCGCCTCCTCCAGGGTCTGCTCCCTTCTCCCCAGGCTCCCGGCCACGAGGAGCGCGTAAGGGAGCGGCGCGTGCCCCGGGTCGTTCAGTTCCAGCCCCTCTTCGGCGAGCAGCAGCACCCTGCGCAGCACACCCTTGCGCCAGGCGTTGCAGAAACCGTGCAAGGCGGTCACCGACCCGCGGCGCACGAAATAGGCGCAGACCAGCCGGTCGAACCTGTTTAAGAGGGGAGGTAGCTGGTCCAGGTACTCCGAATGCCAGAGTTCGGAAAGCAGACGGCCGAAGGACGCGGCCGCCCCTTCCTCGAAGCTCAGTTCCTCGCCGACCCAAAGCTTCAGGTCCTGGATCGCGGCAAGTGTCGCGTCGGGCGACAAAAGCCGGCTCCGCTCGTAGAGGCTCTTCCTGGCTCCGCTGAGAAGCTCCGTATCGCTAAAGGTTTTCCCCACCGAGACCGTCACGATAGTCACCTGCTGCAAGGGTTCAGGGAAAGGCAAAGGCAGTTCACAGGGTTGAAGCGCTCCCCGCTGACGCCTCGCCTGGTTGTCACTCGTTCTTCATGATCTCGGCCATGACGCAGGTGGCATAGGAGCCGCGCGGCAGCGAGAACTCGACCACCAGGTTGCCGTCGTTTTCGCCCTGCACCGACGCGCCGGTGAGCGGCACCCTCAAGGGGCGTCGCTCCCCCTCCATGCGCAGCGCCCCGGCGAGGTTGAAGCTCTCGGGCGTAAGTCCCCGGGCGGCCAGCACCGCGCGCTCGAGCTCACCCTGGGCGGCTTGGGGCTCCATCATGGTGCAGCCGAACATGGGGCCGGTGGCGGAGATCTCGAAGGCCCGGGCGCGAGCCGCCTCTGCCGCCGCGTCCTGCACCAGGAAGCAGGCGCCGTTTTCGTGCTTGAAGGCGATGTCCCCCTCGCCCACCTCCTCCAGCCGGTCCAGCCTCTGCTCGAGCACCTGGTCGAAGAGGGAGGACTGGAAGGCGGAAAGGTACAACCTCTTCAGGCGCGGCTGCACCGAATTGAAGGCCTTCTCGAAGGCGTCCGGCCGCTGCACCAGCCGGCCGATCAGCTCGCGCTCGACACGGAAGTGACCGGGGAAAAGCGCCAGGCTCTCGGCCAGTTCGCCGCGCCGGTATGCCTCTATCGCCAGGCGCCAGCGCTCGTCCGTCACGGCGGCGGGGTCGCCGATCAGCGTATCCACCGCCTCCTTGAAGTCGCGCCGCAGCATGGCCGCGCCGATCAGATGTGAATTGCCCTGCACGCCGTAGCGCTGGGAACCGAAGCGGTTCGGGACCCCGCGCTTCCCGAGGATCGCCAGCGTCGCCTCGGCATGGACGATGGAGCCGGCAGCGGCGTCGCGCACCCTGATCCGGAACCGGTTCCCCTTCAGGTGCCCAAGCCTCAGCTTGTTGCCGTGCAAAACGGCCGAGAGCACCGTGAGCCCGGGGATCTGCAGGGAGAGCACCGTCTCCGGAGCGACCCTGGGAATCGAGACGCTCTGCCTTGTCACGCCGATCGCGTCCTTCATCCCCGCGTAGCCGAGGTCGCGCTCCTGGACACCTAGCGCCTTGGAGAGACGGCGCAACGCCTCGAGCGTCGCGATGCCGCGCTTCTCGATGAGCGCGTAGCAGTGCTCCCCCTGCCCGCTCGGTTGATAGGCCGCAATCTCCTCCACGAGAAAATCCTCGGGGCTCCCCTTTATGGTGCCGCCGGTCCCTGGGACCTCGGCGGTCAGATATCTTTGCAATGCGCCTCCGTTACGGCTTTTCACGATCGGGGCATCATACCCGCTACGATGCACTCTTTCAACAGTATTCCTTAACCGTTCAGGATCTACCCGATGACCAACCTGATAAAACCCCTACCGCTCACCCTCCCCCCTGCCCCCTCCCATCGAGGGAGGGGGGGAGATAGGACCAGCGGGAGATTGGTACTTTTGAGAAAGTCGGGCGAATGAATTGTTCGCCCCTACGGACTTACTCGCTGACAAAGGGCAACTGTGGGCGGCATGACTTGCTTACGAGAAAGTCGGGCAATGTTTATTCGCCACTACGACAAAGGGGAGCGGCGGGCGGCATGACCTGCTATTGAGGATGACAAAGCGTTTCGTGGCATCGGCTTCGGGTTTACTGTCAGTAAACTTTTTTCCTATTGTCTATGAAATGATTGAGCAAATACCACAAAGCATTGCTATACTGACGGCGGGGACTGCTGACTTCACTTGAAAAGGGGAACCGAGCATGAGCAGCACCAAAGTGGTAAAAAGAAGCGCGTCCGTCGAGTCTGCCGAAAACGGGAAATGGCTCAGGGAGCAGGTGACCCCCTATTTCTTCACGGCCATGCGCGACGAGCCCGAGGCGCTGGCACTTCTGGAGCGGGAGCTCGCCACGCTGCGCACGAACCGGCGTCTCGTCCTCGCCGACCGGGAAAAGACGCTGATCCTGGCCCGCGTCAACGCGCGTGGCTCGCTGTACGATTCGCTGCGCCACTTCCAGGACCGGGAGATCTCCTACGCGATGATCACCCACTCGGACGGGCCCATGCCCGGCACGGACCAGGCGCTGGAGATCCAGCGCTTCGAATTCGACAGGAAGAGAAACGAGGACGTCCTGGCATGGAGGGATGTGGCGCTCCCCGCAGCGCTGACCCGCAAGGTCGCCGCCCAGTTGCGCAGCGCCTATCCCGAGTTCGACATGAAGGAGTTCGACCGGTTGCTGCGCATCCTCTGGCTCAACAATAAAAGCTACGTGAAGGTCTCCTCGCCGCTGCGCGTGGCGCAGGTGCTTCAGCTGCAGCAAAAAGCGAGCAGGAGTGGCGGCCTGTATCTCTACGTGGAACAGACCTCGAACCCCAAGGTGTCCCGGGTCCATTTCGCAGTCGGCAATCCGCCGCAGAAGGAATTCCTGCTGCAGCTGATGGAGGTGTTCAACCGGCTGGACCTGGGGGTGAACCGCGCCTACTGCCTTACCATCTCGAACGGGGTCCATCCCTACTTTCTGGGCACCTTCTACGTCATCAGGCGCTCGGGGGAGGTCCTCGACCAGGGGTCGGAGCTTTTCACCAGGCTGCAGCAGGAGCTCTACAACACCCAGATCGTCTCCACGAAGGGTTACACATACCGCGAGTTCGTCACCACCGGGGTGATGAGCGGCGAGGAGGCCTCGCTCACCAACGCCTTCACCGCCTTTTGCCACACGAACCTGGCCCACAACCAGCCGGACCGCTTCGGCCTGGACGACGTGCAGAGCGCCTTCCACTGCCACCCGGAGATAGCGCTGCAGCTGGTGAAACTGTTCCGGGCGCGCTTCGATCCGGCGATAACGGAGCGCCACCCGCTGTACGAGGCGGTGCTCGCCGAGACCAGGCAGGCCGTCGAGGGTTACAACACCGGGCACCGCTACCTGGACGAGGTGCGCCGCGCCATCTACCGCTGCTGCCTGATCTTCATCACCCACACGCTGAAGACCAACTTCTTCGTGCAGGAGAAGCAGGCGCTCGCCTTCCGGCTCGATCCCTCATACCTCACCGAACTGGGCGCCGCGTTCACCTCGGATCTCCCCCAGGCGCTCCCCTTCCGGGTCACCTTCTTCTTCAGCCGCTTCGGCTTCGGCTACCACATAGGCTTCTCCGACATCGCCCGCGGCGGCTGGCGCACCGTGATCTCGCGCAACACCGACGACTTCATCACCAACGCCAACACGATCTTCAGGGAGAACTTCGTGCTCGCCCACACCCAGCACCTGAAGAACAAGGACATCTACGAGGGGGGCTCCAAGCTCGTGATGCTCCTCGACGCGGCCGACCTGCAGCGAAGCGGGGAGCGCGAGATGGAGAACTGGCGCCTCTACAAGCTGCAGCACGGCGTCACCAACGCCTTCCTGGACATCTTCGTCACGGTGAACGGCATCGCCAGGCTTCCCGCCGTGGTCGACTACTACCGGGAGGACGAGCCGATCGAGCTCGGCCCGGACGAGAACATGCACGACTCTATGATCGAGAACATCGCGCGCATCTCCAAGCGGCGCGGCTACATCCTGGGCATCGGCATCATGTCCAGCAAAGAGGTCGGCATCAACCACAAGGAGTACGGCGTCACCTCCGCCGGGGTGGTGAAATTCGCCGAGATCACCATGTCGGAGCTGGGGATCGACATCTACCGCGACCCCTTCAGCGTGAAGTTCACCGGCGGCACCAACGGCGACGTGGCGGGAAACGCCATGCGGATCCTCCTGGAGCGCGCCCCGAACGTCGCCATCCGGCTCATCCTGGACGGCACCGCGGCACTTTTCGATCCCCAAGGGGCCGACACGGAGGAGCTCTCCCGCATCGTCCTGAAACAGGACCTGGACGGCTTCAACCCGGAGCTTTTGCACGCCGGCGGCTTCATGCTGTTTCGAAGCGGCAGCCGGCGCGAGGGGTTGCGCGAGCTGTTCCGCAAGGTTTCCCGCACCGGCCGCGACCTCCATGAAGAGTGGATCTCCACGGACGAATTTTCCAGGGAATACGCGAGCCTCCCCTTCACCGTGCAGGCGGACCTGTTCATACCGGCAGGGGGGAGGCCCGAGACCATCGACAAGGACAACTGGCGGGAGTACCTGCTGCCGGACGGAACGCCTTCCGCGGCCGCCATCGTGGAGGGAGCCAACTCGTTCATCACCCCCGAGGCGAGGGTCGAGCTGCAGAAGAAGGGGGTCATCATCATGCGCGACGCCTCCGCCAACAAGTGCGGCGTGATCTCCTCCTCCTACGAGATCATCGCCAACCTGCTGTTGACCGAGGCGGAGTTCCTGGCGCACAAGGAGCGCTACGTGCGGGACGTGCTGGAGATCCTGGAAAAGCGGGCGGCGGACGAGGCGCGGCTGATCCTGAAGCGGCGCCGCGAGCACCCGACCATGATCTGCACCGAGATCTCCGATGCGCTGAGCGGCGAGATCAACGCGCAGTACGCCACCATTTTCCGTTTCTTCCAGAACCGGCCGCACCTCTGCCTGCAGCCCGTCTACCGCAGGGCGATCCTGTCGCACCTGCCGCGGATGCTCCGGGAGGAGCCGAGGTACAGCAAGAGGATCAGGAACCTGCCGCCCAAGTACCTGTTCGCCATACTGGCGGCCGAGATCGGCTCATCGCTCGTGTACTGCGGCGATGCCGAGGCGGATTTCGAGGCGACCATCAAGGGGCACCTGCTGAGGAACTTCCCGGGGTAACATTTCGGGCGAAGCGCGCCGCGCAGAACCGCGGCCGGGCGCGGCCGGAAACGGACAGGCATAAAGAGGGGGACCCGCTGCCGGGTCCCCCTCTTGTTTGTCATCCTCGCTCCCCGCCGCTACCTGAGCTTGTAGTGCACGAAGTAAATCCTCTTCCCTTCGGCCATGAACTTGCGCATGTACTTGGAGAGGTGGTAGCCGGGAAACTCGTGCCGGTACAGGTCGGGCGCGAACTGGTTCTCCAGCGCCGAAAGCTCCGGAAGCATCTGCGCCACGTCCAGGCCGTAGTCGTCGAAGTCGGTGGCGAAGAAAAAGTCCGCACTGGGCGCCATGTACTCCAGCAGGAAGGTGACGAACTCCCGGTTCACCAGGCGCCGCTTGCGGTGGCGCTTCTTGGGCCAGGGATCCGGACAGTTGATGTAGACCGCCGACAGGCTCCCCTTGGGTATCCGGTCCGTGACGAAGAGACGCGCCTCGTCGCGCAAGACGCGCACGTTGCCGACGCCGTGCCGGTCCAGGCGGCGGCAGGTCTTCCAGCACCCCTTGTTGTAGAAGTCGATGGCGATGAAGTTGGTCTGCGGCTGGTCCTGCGCCGTCTTCAGCATGAAGTCGCCCACGCCGCAGCCGATCTCCAGCGCGATCGGTTGCCCGTCGCCAAACACCGCCCCCCAGTCGGGCGGGGTCGGCAGGTTTTCCAGTCTCAGGTAATTCGGTGATTCGATGTGAATGAATGATTGCGTCATCTGCCCCTCTTCGCTTTTTTTCTCGGCGCGAAGATATCACAGCCGCGCTTTGCGGTGAAGTGAAGATTGCTGCTGCGGGAAAAATAAGACAAAAAGCCCGAACACGGAGGGCTCAAGGTGACACGGGGGAGAACTTAGAACGGACTAATCCATGGCGCCGAATTTTTCTGCGGCGGGACACAGGATGAATATTATCGTTTATCAATAAAAAAACCGAAAGCAGCTCTTTTCTGCCGTAATAGCCCGAGCTTCACGCTTTCCGTTGCCATTTTTTCAACAATATGCTAATTATATCCTCTTGAAATAAGGCACATAAGGAAAAACAACAACATGAAATTCACAGAGCTGCAGATCCCGGCCGAGGTCCTCAGGGGGATCGAAGAGACGGGATTCACCGACTGCACACCGATACAGGAGAAGGCGCTGCCGCTGGCGCTTTCCGGCAAGGACGTCGCGGGCCAGGCCCAGACCGGGACCGGCAAGACCGCCGCCTTCCTGGTTTCGCTGTTCACCCGCCTTTTGAACCAGAAGAAGAGCGGCGGCGAGCACCATCCGCGGGCGCTCATCCTCGCCCCGACCCGCGAGCTGGTGGTCCAGATCGAGAAGGACGCCCAGCTGCTCGGCAAGTACGCCGGCTTCAACATCCAGGCGATCTACGGCGGCGTCGACTACATGAAGCAGCGCGACGCCCTGAAGGCCGGGGCGGATATCGTGATCGGCACCCCGGGACGCCTGATCGACTACCTGAAGCAGAAGGTCTATTCGCTGAAGGACGTGGAGGCGCTGGTCATCGACGAGGCGGACCGCATGTTCGACATGGGGTTCATCGCCGACCTGCGCTTCATCCTGAGAAAGCTCCCCAACTACGACAAGAGGCAGAACATGCTCTTCTCCGCGACGCTCAACGCGCGCGTGATGGAGCTTGCCTACGAGTTCATGAACATGCCGGAGAAGGTCTCCGTGACGCCCGAGCAGATGACCGCCGAGCGGGTGGAACAGGTGCTGTACCACGTCTCCCGCAAGGAGAAGTTCCCGCTGCTCCTCGGTCTGCTCAGGAAGATGGGGATGGAGCGGACCATGATCTTCGCCAACACCAAGCGCGAGGCCGAGTTTCTTCAGGACCGCCTGAACGCCAACGAGTTCCCCTGCAAGGTGATCTCCGGAGACGTGGAACAGAGAAAGCGCATGAAGATCCTGGCGGACTTCAAGGACGGCACCCTCCCCATCATGATCGCCACCGACGTCGCCTCCCGCGGCATCCACATAGACGGGGTGTCCCACGTCGTCAACTACGACCTGCCGCAGGACTGCGAGGACTACGTGCACCGCATCGGCAGGACCGCCCGCGCCGGAGCCGAGGGGATGGCGATCTCCTTCGCCGACGAGGACGGGGCCTTCTACATCGAGGCGATCGAGGATTTCATCAAGCAGAAGATCCCGACCGTGTGGGCCGAGGACGACATGTTCGTCCACGACTACAAAAGGACAAAACGCCCCCCCCGCCCCGAGGTGAAGACCTTCGGCAGGGGCGCAAGGCCCGGCGACAAGGCGAGGCCCGCCGACAGGGGGCGCGCCGGCGACAAGAAGCCGTCCAGGGCCCCGCGACCGAAGAAACCCTGATGGACCGGGGGCGCCCTGCCAAGAAGTACTCCCAGGCGGGCCGGGTGCACGACGTGATCCGCCTGATCGAGGCGCGTCACGGCATCTCGGTGGCCGAGCTCGCCGAGGAGACCGGCGTGGACCGGCGCACCATCCACCGGGACCTGAACGCCATCCACGAGGCGGGTTACCCGCTCACCTCCCAGTGGCAGGACGGGGTGAAACTGTACCGCTTCCTGACCCGCTTCAAGGACGTCCCCCCGATAAGCTTCACCCTGCAGGAGCTGATGACCCTGTCGCTCTTGCGCTCCCAGCTCGACCTTTTGAACGGAACACCCTTCCTGGAGGAGATGCAAAGCGTCTTCAGGAAGGTGAACTCCGTCCTGCCGCCTCGCCTGGCCGCCCACATGGAGCGGATCGCCCAGGTCTCCCACCCGCTTTTGCAGGGCAAACGCGACTACCGCAGGTCCGCCGACGCGCTGCAGCTGATCCGCAACGCACTCCTTTACCAGCAGAGCATCACCATCTCCTACCACCCCCCCGGCCGGGACGAACCGGTCAGTTACCGGGTGAACCCCTACACGCTGCTGTTCCAGAAGGGCGGCATCTACCTTTTGGGCTACGCCCAGGAGCGCCAGGCCTTAAGGACCTTCGCCGTGGAGCGCATCTGCGCCGTCGAGCCGGGGCAGGAGCGCTTCGAGATACCCGAGGGGTTTCACGCGGGGCAGGCGCTGGAAGAGGCCTTCGGCATCGTGGCCGAGCCCCCGATGGAGGTGCGGATCCGGTTCTCCGCCGGCATCGCCCACGCCATCAGGGACCGGGTCTGGCACGCCTCGCAGCAGATCCACGAGGAGCCGGACGGGTCGGTGCTGCTCAGCTTCCGCGCCGGAGGCCGGATGGAGATACTCTCCTGGCTGCTCTCCTACGGCGCCCACGCGGAACTTTTGGCCCCCGATGAGCTGCGCGGGGAGCTGGGGCGCATGGCGCAGGAGACGGCGCTGCTTTATCAGCGGGACCGGCCGCTCAGCGGTTAGGCGGCCGACGTCACTGCCGCGCGGCCAGGCCGTTTCCCGGTGCCGCACCCCGCTTACGCACGGCTTTCCCCCGATTTTCCCGCGCCGCCCCATACCCTGCCCCGCCCGAAGCCCGCTGCCAACCCCTCCCCCTCCGGGGGCTTCGACATGGGCGAATCTTCCCCTCTGCCTCCCTGACCCCGCCGGATGCGCTTCCAGCGGGGCGCTACGCCCCCTCATGCGTTGACAACCTCCGTGCCATACCGTATATATAAGACTCTTCAGGAGGCATCAGATGGCAGATACAACAGAAAAAACGAAGCTTGCCGAGATCATCCTCAACCGGATCCGCTCGCGGGGCGAGATCACCTTCGCCTCTTTCATGGAGGCGGCGCTCTACGAGCCCAATCTCGGCTATTACACGTCGCCCGGCCGCAAGGTCGGCGCCGAAGGTGATTTCTACACCAGCATGAACGTCCACAGCGCATTCGGCAGACTGATCGCCCGCGAGATCTGCCGGTTCTGGGAGCTGCTCGGCTCCCCTGCCCCGTTCACCGTTGCCGAGGCCGGCGCCGGGGGGGGACAGCTCGCCCAGGACATCCTGGACGCGATCATCGAAGCGAACGAGACCCTGTACGGCGCACTCGTCTATCGCCTCATCGAGAAGGAGCCCTCCCTCAAGGACGCCCAGGCCGAGCGCCTGGCGCGGCATGCCGAGAGGCTCGCCTGGAGTTCCCCCGACGAACTCGCCCAAGGGAAGCTGCGCTTCACCGGCTGCATCATCTCGAACGAGTTGTTCGACGCCATGCCGGTACATATCGTGGAAATGACCGATGACGACCTCAAGGAGGTCTACGTCTGCGCCGACGCCGACGGTTTCCGCGAACGGCTCGCCGCACCCTCCACAGCGGACCTCGCCGCCTACCTGCAGAGGTTCGACGTGAACCTGATGCGGGGCCAGAGAGCGGAGATCAACCTGGTGGCGCCCGACTGGATCGCGGCTGCCGCCGAGGCGCTGGAGCGCGGTTTCGTGCTCACCATCGATTACGGCTACCTGACCGAGGAGCTTTACACGCCGCAGAGAAGAAACGGCACCCTGCTTTGCTACCACCGGCACTCGACCAGCGAAAACCCCTACACCCTGGTCGGGGAGCAGGACATAACGACCCACATCAACTTCAGCCAGCTGATGGCGGCGGGGGTCGATTCAGGTCTCGACACGGTCTGGTTCGGCGAGCAGTACCGCTTCCTTTTGGGGGTGGGGCTCGTGGATGAACTGATCAGGCTGGAGGCACAGGCCGAGACGGAGCAGGAGAAGCTCAAGCACCGGCTGGCGCTCAAGAAGCTGATGCTTCCCGAGGGAGGCATGGGGGACACCTTCAAGGTGCTGATCCAGGCGAAAGGGGTGGAAAACCCGCAGCTGCTCTGCATGAGAAAGTGGGGCATGGGGCTGTGACACCCTCCGCCTTGCAACGGGACCGGTTGCGGGCGATCGTCTTCGATCTGGACGGCACCCTGTACCGGGACGACCGGCTCGGCGAGGAGGTCAACCTGTGCGCCTGCCGCTACATCGCCGAGCTTCGCGGAATATCGCAGGCTGAGGCGCAAACGCTGTTGCAGGATACGCGCGACAACCTGAGCGGGCCGGGCCGGACCCTGAGCCGTGCCGTGCTCTCGCTGGGGGGGGAGCTCAAGGAACTGCACGAAAGGTTCAACCGGGAGATCCACCCGGAAGGTTTGCTGACCCTGGATGCACGCGTACCGGAGCTTTTGAAGCGACTTGCCCGGCGTTTCGAGCTCTACCTCTACACCAACAACAACCGGAGGCTCTCCGACCGGATCATGGCGCAGATCGGAGTGGAGGGGCTGTTCATGAGGGTCTTCACCATAGAGGATTACTGGCTCCCCAAGCCGGACCGGGTCGCGCTGCAGGGGATATTGGAGGCGATCGGCAGAAAGCCCGCCGAAACCCTCTTCGTGGGGGACCGCTACGGGGTGGATCTGGCGCTCCCTGCATCGATGGGATGCGCGATCTTCGAGGCAAGGACCGTGGAACAGCTTCTGGCACTGGGTGAACTGGTCGATTGAGACCAAACTTTTACACCTGAAAAGATCGAACAGAGGGTACACTGACAAAGTCTAAGGGCACAGAGGGAAACTTCCCGGGAATGGACGGATCCGCAAAACAACACGATCAAAGACAAGGAGACACGATGAGCGGAGCCGGAAAGACTGTGATGGACGCCCTGATGCGCGGCATGGAGATAGAGAAGGAGACGCAGGAAACCAATTGACAATTGACAATGGACGATTGACGATTCGAAAGCATCTACACCCGGACAACTGACGATTATCCAAGCGGCATGCGCCGAGATAAAGCATTGTCCATCGTCCATCGTCCATCGTCCATCGTCCATTGTCCATTGTCCATTGTCCATCGTCCATCGTCCATTGTCCATTGTCCATTGTCCATTGTCCATTGTCCATTGTCCATTGTCCATTGTCCATTGTCCATTGTCCATTGTCCATTGTCCATTGTCCATTGTCCATCGTCCATTGCAGTCAAAGGAGTTCGTATGGCAACGCGTCTTGAGAAGGACACCATGGGAATGGTGGAGGTCCCGGCTGACGCTTACTACGGTGCCCAGACCCAGAGGGCCATCGCCAATTTCCCGATCTCGGGGTTGAAGCCGCACCGTGCGCTGGTCCGGGCCACCCTCCAGATCAAGAAGTGCGCGGCCCGGGCCAACATGGCAACCGGCAGGCTGGACGCGGAGCTCGGCTCGGCGATCATCCGGGCGGCGGACCAGGCGCTGGCAGGGGAGTTCGCCGACCAGTTCGTGGTCGACCCTTTCCAGGCCGGCGCGGGGACCTCGCACAACATGAACGTGAACGAGGTGCTGGCGAACCGGGCCAATGAACTATTGGGGGGGGAACTCGGCAACTACTCGCGGGTGAACCCCAACGACCATGTCAACATGGCCCAGTCCACCAACGACGTCTTTCCCACCGCCATGCGCCTGGCCGCGCTGGAGATGGCCGAACTGGTGAACGGCGAGCTGTCCGGGCTCGCCGCAACGCTCGGGCGCAAGTCGCAGGAGTTTGACGGCATCCTGAAATCGGGACGCACCCACCTGCAGGACGCGGTCCCGATCCGACTGGGCCAGGAGTTCGGGGCCTATGCCGCCGCCATCGAAAACAACCGCGCCGGCATCGGGAGGTCGCTGCCGGGGCTGCGCGAACTGGGGATCGGCGGCACCGCGGTCGGCACCGGACTGAACGCGGAGGAGGCCTTCATCGACCTGATCGTGGAGGGGCTTGCCGGGGAGACCGGCCAGGACCTCTCCAGAAGCCGCAACCTCATCGAGCGGATGCAGAACATGGATCCCTTCGTAGCACTCAGCTCCAGCCTCAAGGGGACCGCGGTGAACCTGATCCGGATCGCCAACGACCTGCGCCTGCTCTCCTCGGGGCCCCGGACCGGCCTGGGCGAGATAACCCTCCCCGCCATGCAGCCCGGCTCCTCGATCATGCCGGGCAAGGTGAACCCGGTCATGGCGGAATTGACCAACATGGTCTGCTTCCAGGTGATCGGCGCCGACCTGAGCGTCGCCCTCGCCGCACAGGCGGGGCAGCTGGAACTGAACGTGATGATGCCGGTGATCGCCTTCAACACGCTGTTCTCGCTGGAAATCCTGAAGAACTGCGTGCACCAGTTCAGCCACTTGTGTATCGAGGGGATCTGCGCCAACGAGGAGCGCTGCCGCAGCTACCTGGATCAGTCGGTCGGCCTCGCCACGGTTTTGGCACCGAGCATCGGCTATGCGGCGGCGGCCGAGGTCGCGAAGGAGTCGGCCCAAAGCGGCAAAAGCATCCGGCAGGTGATCCTGGCGCGCGGCATCCTGAGCGAGGAGGAACTGGACCGGGTGCTGTCGCCCTACCCGCTCACCTCACCCGGCGTGCACGGGGAGAAGTAGCTCTCGGGACGGCGCTGCCGTATCAACTGTCTCAGTCGCTTCAACTGTCTCAGTCGCTTCAACTGTCTCAGTCGCTTCAACTGTCTCAGTCGCTTCAACTGTCTCAGTCGCTTCAACTGTCTCAGTCGCGCAGCGACCAAGTGGCCATCGGATCTCGCTTTGCATTTATTGAGGCAATCCTATAGACTTGTAGCTATCCTAAACAAGGCACCTAACACGGAGGACGAAATGGTAGAAGAGGTAAAATCGGTTTTGGAACAGATCCGGCCGGCGCTGCAGGCTGACGGCGGCGACGTGGAACTTGTCGAGGTATCCGAAGAGGGTGTGGTCAAGGTGCGCCTGGTGGGTGCCTGCGGCCACTGCCCGATGTCCACCATGACCCTTAAGATGGGTATAGAGAGAACGCTCAAGGACAAGATCCCTGGCGTGAAGGAAGTCGTCTCTGTCTGACCCCTGCCAACATGCAACGCGCATCACGTGAAGCGCGGAAGTAATGCCTATCTGACGTTATTTCCGCGCTTCCCCGCTTATAGATAGCTATCCGATGCACCGGGTTTCCGACTTCGCCCCTTACCGACAAAGACGACGACCATGACCAGCATGCGCCGAAAACGAAAAAGGTTGCTGTTCCAGACGTCTAAGTTCTTCGATTTCTTCAGGAGGAACACGGAGGCAGTCTCTTTCCTCGGCAACCGCGCCACTCTGTACCGCTACGGGTCCGAGTTCTTCCCGCCGCTTCTCGAGGCCATTTCCCAGGCCCGCTCCAGCGTATGTCTGGAGTTTTACACGATCTGCGACGACGCGACCGGCCGCTCGGTGGCCGACGCCCTGCTCGCCGCGGCCGCACGCGGGGTGCGCGCCTACCTCCTGTACGACTACATCGGCTGTTTCGACACGCCCGGCGCCTACTTCAAGAGGCTCGTCAAGGGTGGGGTGAGCTGCACCGCCTTCAACCCGCCCCCCTTCCGAAGGGGTATCGGCTGGTTTGACAAGCGCGACCACAGGAAGGTCGCCATCATCGACAACCGGTGCGCCTTCACCGGCGGCATGAACATAGCGGACGTCTACTCGGGGTGCGGCAAGGACCACACCAGGTGGCGCGACGTCGGCATCAGGATCGAGGGGGGGGCGGTGACGGAACTGCTCCGGCTGTTCCGCGAGACCTGGGACGTGGAGCGCGGCAAGCATGCGCACGACTGGGAACCCCTCTGGACGCCGCAGGTCGCCGGGGACGCCAAGGTGATGATCATCAACGGCGGCCCGCACCACAAGCGCTCCTTCATAAGGAGCGCCTTCAGGGTCGCCATAGCCGGCGCCTCGGAGAGCGTCACCATCGCGAGCCCCTACTTCATCCCGGGACCCCGGGTGATCCGCTCCCTGCTCCGGGCGGCCGGCCGGGGGGTGCGGGTGAGGCTGCTTTTGCCCCACAAGAGCGATGTGCCGCTGGTCCGCCTGGTGAGCCGGACCTATTACGCGCAGCTGCTCAGAAACGGCATCGAGATCTTCGAGCTGGACAGCGCGGTGCTGCACGCCAAGGTGCTGCTGATCGACGACAGCTGGACCATGGTCGGGTCGGCCAACATCGATCCGCGCAGCTTCCACCGAAACTACGAGCTGAACGTGGTGGTCGACAGCCACGACTTCGGCGCCCAGGTGGCCGACATGCTCGACAACGACCTGAAGTACGCGCGCAGCATCGCCCTGGACGAGCACGAGAGGCGGGGCTGGTCGGTGCGCACGCTGGAGCGGCTCTTCAGCCCGGTGAGCTGGTTTCTTTGAGGGCGGCCGGGATTGGGGTCAAGGTTTCGGGCAAGGCTTCCGATAAACATGTTACGAGATAGGGTTAAGGTGGGCCGTCTCTCCGGTCCTCATCCTTAACCTGAATTTTTTCCCGGAGTTGTAATGATCGATAAAGAAACACTCAAGCGACTGGAATTCGACAAGATCCTGGAAACGGTCGCCGGATTCGCCCACTGCGAGGCCTCCCGCTCGGGGGCCCTGCGCATCGCCCCGCTGTCGGGGCGCGACGAAATGGAACTGCGCCTGGGCCTCGTGGAGGAGATCAGGAACCTTTCCCGGCTCGGCATCTCGCTCAAGCTCTCCGGGTTCGAGGACATCTCCCGCCAGATCAAGGGGGTGCGGCCGGCCGGTGCCGTGCTGGCGCCCCTGGAGTTGCAGCGCTTCATACCCACCCTGCGCGTCATGGCCGCCATCGCGGCGCAGTTGGGCTTCAGGACGGACATCCCGCTGCTGCAGGCCCAGGCCGGCTCGATCACGGGCTTTCCGGACATCCTGAACCCGCTGGAGCACACGGTCAACGAGGAAGGGGAGATCCTGGACGGCGCCTCGCGGCTTCTGGCCGACCTGCGCGGGCGCAAGAAGGGGCTCACCGCCAGGATCAAGCGCAGGCTGGAGGAGATCGTCCGCGAGCGGCACACCGCCATCTTCCTGCAGGACGACTTCATCACGCAGAGGTCGGGACGCTGGGTGATCCCGGTGCGCATGGACTCCAAGGGGATGGTCCCGGGCGTGGTGCACGACATCTCCAACTCCGGCGAAACCGCCTTCATGGAGCCACTGGAGATCATCGGGCTCGCCAACGAGCTGGAAAACCTGGCCGCCGACGAGAGGGCCGAGGAAATCCGCATCGTGAGGCAGATCTGCGACTGGATCCGGGAGGACGCGGAGCCGATGCTGGAGCAGTTCGAGGCCCTGGTCCGCCTGGACCTTTTGAACTGCATCGCGCTTCTGAGCGACCGGCTGCGCTGCGAGACACCTGTCATCGCGCAGACGGCCGGCATCATGCTCAAGTCGGCCCGCCACCCGATCCTGACGCTGATGGGCAAGGTGGTGATCCCGCTCGACCTGGAACTGGCCCGGGAGAGCCGGGTCATGGTGGTGACCGGCCCGAACACCGGCGGCAAGACCATCGCCATAAAGACGGCGGGGCTTCTCAGCGTCATGGCGCTTTGCGGCATGCCGGTCCCAGCCGCTGCCGGGTCGGTGCTGCCGCTGGTCACGGGCATCCTGGTCGACATCGGTGACGAGCAGTCCATAGAGGAGAGCCTCTCCACCTTCTCCGCCCACATCTCCAAGATCTCCTACATCATCGACCGCGCCGACCGGGGGGCGCTGGTGCTTTTGGACGAACTGGGGACCGGGACCGAACCGGGACAGGGTGCGGCGATCGCCTGTGCCGTACTGAAGGAGCTCCAGGAGAAAGGGGCGCTGGTGATCGCCACCACCCACCTGACCGAGATCATCGGCTTCGTGCAGAGGGAGCCCGGCATGGTGAACGCCGCCATGGCTTTCGACCGGCAAAAACTCGCCCCGCTGTACCGGCTCACCGTCGGCGAGCCCGGGGAGTCGCACGCGCTGGAGATCGCCAGCCGCTACGGTCTGCCGGAACGGGTGGTGCGCTTCGCCAGGGGGATGATCGGCACCATGGAGGCCGACTTCCACGCGCTTTTGCGCGACCTGAAGGAGAAGCGCGCGCAGCTGGACGGCACGCTCGCCGAGCTTTCGCAACGCGAGCAGCAGCTGGAGCGCGCGGAAAGGGACCTGGCGGGCCGGGTCGACGAGGCGAACCGGCTCCTCAAGGGGGCCCGGGAAAAGGGGTACCTGGAGGCGCAACAGATCATCCGCAAGGCGCGGCGCGAGGTGTCCGACCTCATGGAAGAGGCGCGCCGGGACAAGGCCCGCGAAGCGCGGGAAAAGCTGGACCAGGCGGCGGCCCGGGTCGAGCAGGTACTGGCCGAGTTGCACCCAGACGAGGAGCCGGCGGCACCGGAGCGGATCGCCGTCGGCGACCTTTTGTTCGTCAAGCCGCTCAACTGCGACGCGAGGATCGTCTCGGTGGACCAGCGCAGCGGCAAGGCCCGCGTCCGGGCCGGCAGCATGGAGCTGGAAGTCCCCATCGCCACCCTCGCCAAGCCCAAGGGCAAGGAGCAGAAGGTCCGCAAAAAGCGGGAACAGCAGGAGGAGCGCGCCGAACCGGCGTCGACCATACACCTTATCGGCATGCGGGTCGAGGAGGCGATCGAGGAACTGGAGCCTTTCCTGAACCACGCGGCCCTGGACCGGATAGCGGAGCTCAGGGTCGTGCACGGCAAGGGTACCGGCGCCCTCATGAAAGGGGTGCGGCAATACCTGAGCGGGCACCCGCTGGTGGCCTCCTTCCGTACCGGCGAGCGCTTCGAGGGGGGCGACGGGGTGACGGTGGTGACGCTGCGCTAGGACAACTTCCCCTCCCACCTGCGGCGGGAGGAGAACGGTAGTCGCGGAATAAAGTTGCATCGGAGGTCATATGATCATCTCCCTGGTAGCTGCGATGTCGGAAGATCGGGTTATGGGACGGGAAGGGAAGCTCCCCTGGCACAGCCCGGCCGACCTGGCGCACTTCAAGTCCATCACCATGGGGCACGCGCTGTTGATGGGGAGAAAGACCTTCGACTCCATCGGCCGGCCGCTTCCCGGGCGCAGGAGCATCGTCCTCACCAGGAGCCGCCGCGAGATCGATGGGTGCGAGATCGCCCGCTCGCTGCAGGAGGCGATCACGGCCGCCGAGGGGGACGAGGAGATCTTCGTCATCGGCGGCGGCGAGGTGTTCCGGGAGGCGCTCCCCCTGTGCCAGAGGATCTACCTCACCATCGTGCACGGCAAGTACCAGGGGGACGTCCGCTTCCCCGAGCTGCCTGAGGGTTTCCAGGAGCTGCAGCGCGAAAAGAGGGGCGAAGCGGACCCCCCCGTCACCTTCCTGGTCTTCGAGAAGGTGGATCGGATCCGGCCGGGTGCCGACGTGCAGGAGCTGCGTCAGAAGGGGTGCGAGGCCATACAGCGGAAGCTCTACTTCCTGGCCAGGCGCTGCTTCGAGCAGGCCCTCGCGCTGGAAGACAACGCGGAAACCGCCTCCAACCTCGCCCTGTGCATGGTGAAAAGCGGCGGCGACCGCAAGGCCGCGCTGCAACTGGCGGAAAAGGCGCTGGAAGGCGAGCCGGAAGACCCGCGCATCTACCTGAACGTGGGGCGGGTGCAGATCATGTCCGGCGCCAAGGAGAGGGGGCTCACCACGCTCAGGAAAGGGGTGCAGCTCGGGGGGGGGCAGGAGCTATTGGTCGAGTTGGAGCGGTGCGGCAACAGGACGCCGCCGCCGATACGGTCGCTGCCCAGAAGCCACCCGCTGAACAGGTACCTGGGACTCATGCTGCACCGGATGGGGCTCAGATAGCGCTTCGCCTGTTGACTTGGGCCGGCGCCAGGTGATACCTTCACCCCAATGAGAAATGCGCAGACCGAAGGGATAGTGCTGCGCCTCACCGATTACGGCGAGGCGGACCGCATCGTTTCCCTGTTCACCCTGGAACAGGGGAAGCTACAGGGCATCGCCCGCGGGGCCAAGCGCAGCCGCAAGCGTTTTGCCGGCGCGCTCGACCCGTTCGCGCACCTGAGGCTCCAGTTGCATCGCGGCGCGGGGCTCGCCACCCTGGTCTGCGCCGACATACTCGACATCTTCGCCGGCATACGGGCCGACCTGACCAAGATCGGCTCCGCCGCCTACGCCTGCGAACTTGTGGAGCGGCTCACCCCCGACGAGGAAGCGAACCCCCGGCTGTTCCGCCTGCTCTTCTGCTACCTGGAAACGCTCGACAAGGCCCCCCCCTCGGCTTCCGACCGGCGCTTCTTCGCCGTGAACCTGTTGAAGATCCTGGGCTATCAGCCGGAGCTCGAGGTAAGTGGCGTCTCCCGGGAGACGGCGCGCCTTTTGGCAAGGGCGATGCAGACGGGGAGGTTCGGCTCCATCGTCTTTGCGGACCATTTGCTGAGGGAAGCGGACCTCCTGCTCAACCCGGCGATCGATCTCCACCTGGACCGGCCGCTCAGATCGCTCGCCTTCCTGAAGGAGTGCGGCGACTAGCCCGGAACCATTTGCGCCTTCCCCCTCCCCCGCCACCACTGCCATTAAGTTAAGCCCTTGCTGCTTAGCTCCCCCTCCCTTGATGGGAGGGGGCAGGGGTGCTTGAACGAGCGTTCACCCTCTCCCCGACCCTCCCCCATCAAGGGGGAGGGGGCTTGTCCAGGTGCGCAATGCCCCTCTCCCCTGGTGGGAGAGCGGTGGGGAGAGAGCGGCGGGCCGGCCAAAGTAGTTGACCGGCGAGCCGGATACGGGTACTATTCCCGGTTCAACCGGCAACGGTTTCAAGAGGTATGCATGAACCAAACGGACATGAGAAAATTGCCCCCGCAGAGCATCGAGGCGGAGATGTCCATCCTGGGCGGGATCCTGGTGGACAACGAGGCGATCAACCGCGCGCTGGAAATCCTCACCCCGGAAGACCTGTACCGCGAGAGCCACAGAAAGATCATGCGCGCCATGATCGAGCTGAACGAGCGCGGCGAGCCCTGCGACCTGATCACCATGACCACGATCCTCAAGAAAAGGGGGGAGCTGGAGGAGGTGGGAGGCGGCGCCTATCTCGCCACGCTGGTCGACTTCGTGCCGATGGCCGCCAACATCTCCTACTACTGCAAGATCGTCAAGGAGAAGTGGATCACCAGGAAGCTGATCTCCGCGGCCACCGACATCGTAAGCAAGGGGTTCGAGGACAAGATCGACGTCGAGGAACTGCTCGACGCCGCGCAGAAGGTGATCTTCGAGATCTCCGAGAACAAGATCCGCCCCGCCTACTACCAGGTCTGCGACATCCTGAAGGACACCATCAGGAACATCGAGCTCCTCTACGAGAAGAAGGAGGCGGTGACCGGCGTTCCCACAGGCTACACCGATCTCGACAAGCTGACCGCCGGCTTCCACGCCGGCGACCTGGTCATCATCGCGGGACGTCCCGCCATGGGCAAGACCACCTTCGCCATGAACGTCGCCCAGTACGCGGCCATCGACTCGGACAAGACCTACCCCGCCGCCATCTTCTCGCTGGAGATGCCCAAGGAGCAGCTGGTCGAGAGGCTTTTATGCTCGCTGGCCAGGGTCGACCTGAGCCGGCTGCGCACCGGGCACCTGCTGGAGAACGACTGGCCCAAGCTGACCAAGGCGGCAGGGGGGCTGCACGACGCCAAGATCTTCATCGACGACACCCCGTCCATATCGGTGATGGAGTTGCGCTCCAAGGCGCGCCGCCTCAAGGCGGAGCACGACATCGGCATCATCGTCATCGACTACCTGCAACTCATGCGCGGCAGCGCCAACCCGGAATCGCGCCAGCAGGAGATCTCCGAGATTTCCCGCTCCCTGAAGGCGCTCGCCAAGGAGCTGTGCATCCCGGTGATCGCGCTTTCCCAGCTAAACCGCGGCCTGGAGCAGCGCGCCGACAAGCGCCCCATGATGAGCGACCTGAGGGAGTCGGGCGCCATCGAGCAGGACGCCGACATCATCATGTTCGTCTACCGCGGCGAGGTGTACGAGAAGGACAACGAGGACCTCAAGGGGAAGGCCGAGGTCATCATCGGCAAGCACAGGAGCGGTCCCACCGGCACCGTCGACCTCGCCTTCCGCGGCGAATACACCCGCTTCGAGAACCTGAGCCACCGGGACGAGTACTGACAGCCGGCCCGGGGCTGACCCGTTGCATAGAAACAGTCCTCCCCCCGGAGCGGGGGTGGTGACAGCTGCAAAAATGGCTATAAATTCAATTATTTTTGAACGGAGAGGATACTAGATGACTCGATACAACGCGCTGCGCGAGGTGCCTGCAACGGCGGGATTCACAGAAGGTGATGTGCTGTTTCTTTGCGGGGAACTGTTCGGCCGCGGCTACGCGAACGGCATCGTCGACGAGGCGAAGGCCAAGGGGATGACCATCATCGGCTCGACCGTGGGCAGGCGTGATGCGGAGGGGCAGCTGCGCGCCCTGACGGACGAGGAGCTCGCCACCGCCGAGGCCTCGCTGGGCGGCAAGATCATCAACATCCCGCTGGAGGCCGGCTTCGACATGGAGCCCGGCCAGGACGGGATCTCCCCGGTGGACCGCTTCAAGGGGGTGAAACCCGACGACTGGGCCTCGGTTCAGCTGGACCAGGCGCAGATCGATTACTCGAAAGAGCGCGGCACGCAGCGGTTCCGCAACAACCTGGCCTTGGTGGTGGCCGAGCTTGGCAACCTGCTCCCGGCCGCCGGCAACCTGCTCGTGGTGCACACCATGGCGGGAGGCATCCCGCGGGCCCGCGTTTTCATGCCGATCCTGAACAAGCTCTTCAAGGGGCAGGGCGATCGCTTCCTCTCCTCCGAGGCGTTCTGGAACTCCGACATGGGTCGGCTTTGCGCCACGAGCTTCAACGAAGTGACGGCCGACACCTTCGGCTACCTGATCGAGGCCACCGCACCGCTTAGGGAGCGCCTCTCGGTCCGCTACGCGGCCTACGGCTACCACGGCTGCGAGGTGCTGATCGACGGCGCCTACACCTGGCAGTCCTACACCCCGTACCTGCAGGGGTGGGCCAAGATCCGCCTGGAGGACGTCGCCATCGCGGCCTGGAACAACGGCATCAAGGCGACCGTCTACAACTGCCCGGAGATCCAGACCAACTCCAGCGCGCTCTTTCTCGGCGTGGAGAACTCCCTGTACCCGCTGCTCGCCTCTTTAAAGGCGCAGGGCGAAGAGGAGATCGCCAGGGAATGCCAGGGACTTCTGAAGGAAGGGGTGACCATCGAGACCGTTCTCGAGCGCGCCAACGCCTACCTTAGCGACCCGCTGGTCACCTCCACCCGCGACCTGGCCAGCTGGCCGCAGCACAACTCGCCGCAGCAGCAGGAGCTCATGCTGAACTTTTCGGCCGAGCTTATCGGCATGAACGCCGACCAGAAGGAGATCGTCTGCGCCGTCCTCTCCAGGGGCGTGTTCCAGGGGGTCGGCCGGCTCATGTTCGACTCGTCCTGGGAGCCCAAGGCGCCGCTTTACTGGCTGAACCACGACGTGATCGCCAAGAGACTGGCCCGCAACGACTAGTCGTCAGGGAGCGCCCGCGGCGATGACGCAATGAACCCCCTCAGGGGCGGCCGGCCGGCCGCCCCTTGAGCTATCGGGGACCGGCAACGAATTTCAGAAAACGGGAGCGGTATGGCAAAGAAGGTTCTGCTTGTGGACGACGTGAGCATGTTTATCGAACTGGAAAAGGATTACCTGCAGCTCTCGGCGGTGAACATACTGACGGCGCGCGACGGACAGGAGGCCCTCAGGATCTGCCAGACCGAGTCCCCCGACATCGTCTTCATGGATCTGCACATGCCGGTCATGAACGGCGCGCAATGCTGCAAGGCCATCAAGCAGGACCGGGAGCTCAGGTCGACGGCGGTGATACTGATCACTTCGGAGGGGAAGGAGGCGGACCGGCTGCTCTGCCTCAAGGCGGGGTGCGACGAGTTCCTGACCAAGCCGCTGGACCGCCAGCTCTTCCTGGAGGCGGCGCGCAGGCAGTTGCCGGCCATCGACCGGCGTGACAACAGGATCGGCTGCCGCCTGAAGGCGAAGTTCCGGGTATTCGGCATCACCCTCTCCGGCTTCATCGTCAACCTGAGCCAGAACGGGACCTACATCGCCACCGATGCCGAGGTGGAAAAGGGAACCCAGCTGGAGCTCATCTTCGCCCTCCCGGACCCGAGCGGCTGTATCATACAGACCAAGGGACGCGTGGCCTGGGTGAACAGCAAGAAGACGCGGCAAAAACCTTCTCTGCCCGAAGGGTTCGGCGTCGAGTTCGTCTCGCTCCCCGATGAAGCGAACCGGGAGATCGGCCGCTTCACCGAGAGCGAAAGCCCTACCTGACCAGCTTGGAAAGTTTCTTGAATTCCTCCGTTCCCGCCACCCGCAGCAACTGAAAAAGCACCGCTTCCGTGGAGGTGAGCACCACACCCGCCGAGGCGAGCGTGCGCTGCGCCGTTTTCCAATTCTCCTTGCGCCTGCTCATCACCGCATCGCAGACCAGGTGCACCACGTACCCCTCGCTGAGGAGTTCCAGCGCGGTCTGCAGCACGCAGACATGCGTCTCCATCCCGGTCAGGATCACCTGGCGCCGGCCGGTGCGCGTCAGCTCCTCCAGGAAACCGTCGCCGCCGCAGCAGCTGAAGGTCATCTTCTCGAGGCTCGGCGCAGTGAGCTTCTCCTTGAGAGCGGGCACCGTCTCACCGAGCCCCTTCACGTACTGCTCCGTGGCGATCACGGGCAGCCCGAGCTGCGCCGCCGCGTCGAGCAGGATCGAGATGTTGCCGGTCAGCTTCTCCAGCACCTTGTGGTCCATGGCGCGACAGAGCTTCTCCTGCACGTCGACCACCACGAGTTGCGCACTTTCCCGGTCCAGAAAGAATCTCTCCATCAGCGACATAGCGTCCTCCTTGAAATCAGATTAGGGTTAACATCCAGATTCGATCATGGGTAAATCGTCGCGGGGGGCACCGGACGGCGCGAGAGGGCGTGTCCGCCCTCCCTACTCCTTGCGCAGCTCGATGCCGAGTTCGGTGATCTTCTTTCTCAGCGTGTTGCGGTTGATCCCCAGGATGTCGGCGGCACGCACCTGGTTGCCGCGGGTCTTCTCCAGCACGAACCGGATCAGCGGCCGCTCGACCTGCTCCAGCACCATGGCGTAGACGTCGCCGCTCTCCATGCGCTCCATGTTGGTGAAACTGCCGCGCAGCTTCAGGTCCACGATCCCCTCAAGCGAAAGTTCTTCCCCCTTGCCGTCGCCCTGCTTGCTCCTGAGCCCCGGGAAGTCCGCCGCGACCAGCAGCGGGTCGGGAGAGAGGATCACCGCCCTCTTGATGGTGTTTTCCAGCTCGCGGATGTTCCCGGGCCAGCCATAACCGGTGAGCGCCTTCATGGCGTCGGCCGAGCAGCGCTTGGACGGCTGCTCCAGCTCCGCGCAGATCTTGGCCAGGAAGTACTCGACCAAAAGCGGCACGTCCTCGGACCTCTCCCGCAACGGTACCAGCTGGATCGGGATCACGTTCAGGCGGTAGTAGAGATCCTCCCGGAACAGCCTCTGGCGCACGCTCTCCTCCAGGTCCTGGTTGGTCGCCGCGACGATCCTCACGTCCACCGCGATGCTCTGGTTGCCGCCGGTCCTGGTGATCTCCCGCTCCTGCAGCACCCTGAGGATCTTCGCCTGCAGGTCGAACGGCATGTCGCCGATCTCGTCCAGGAAGATGGTGCCGCCGTTTGCCTGCTCGAACTTGCCGAGCTTGCGCTCCGATGCCCCGGTGAAGGCGCCCTTTTCGAAGCCGAACAGCTCGCTCTCCAGCAGCTCCTTCGGGATGGCCGCGCAGTTCAGCGGTATGAAGGGCTTGCCGAGCCTCTTCGAGTTGTAGTGGATGGCGCGCGCTATCAGCTCCTTGCCGGTCCCCGACTCCCCCTGCACCAGCACGGTCACGTCGCTTGGGGCGACCTTGCCGATGGTCTTGTAGATATCCCTCATGGCGGGGGAGTTGCCGATGATGGTCTTCTCCAGCTGGTAGCGGTCCTTGAGTTCCTCCTTCAACAGCGACACCTGTGAGGTCATCTCGCGCGCCCGGCTCACCTTCTCCACCACCGCGTCGATCACGCTCAGATCGAAAGGCTTGGTCAGGTAATCGTAGGCGCCCCGCTTCATCGCCTCGACGGCGTTCTTCATGCTCGCCTCGGCGGTCATGATCACCACGAACAGCTCGCTGCGCTCCTCCTTGATGCGGTCCAGCAGGTCGAGCCCGGTCACCCCCGGCATCTTGATGTCGAGCAGCGCCAGGTCATAGACGTTCTCCTTGATGAGCCGCAGCGCCTCGTCGCCGTCGCGTGCCAGTTCGACATTGAAGCCTTTCTTTCTCAGGGCCTTGGAAAGGACCCAGCGGATGCTCTCTTCGTCGTCCGCGACGAGGATGTTGTTGATCGACATGTGTGACTCCTGGAAGTCGGGAGAGGGCGCGGAAAAGCTCCCGCAACGGTTTCCCGACGATATTTACCTCCCCTCCCCTGCGAGGGGAGGGGTGAAGCTTGGGGCCTACTGGATCAAGGGGAGCATCACGGTGAAGACCGTGCCGCGGGCAGGGTCCGAGTCCACCCGGATCATGCCGCGGTGCTCCGTAACGATTTTCTGGCAGATGGCGAGCCCCAGACCGGTCCCCATGGACTTGGTGGTGAAAAACGGCGTGAACAGGTGCTCCAGCACGTCGGCCGGTATGCCGGGGCCGTTGTCCGCGACATCGACGGCGATCATCCTGGCGCGCCGCTCCCCCTTCTGGTTCATGCTGTAGTCCGAAACCACCCGGCTGGTGACCTTGACCACCCCCCCCTCCCCGACCGCCTCCATGGCGTTCTTGATCAGGTTCAGGAAGAGCTGGGTCAAAAGCGACTCGTCGGCCAGGATGGGCGGGATGCTCGGGTCGAAGTACTGCTGTATGGCCAGCTCCCGGTCGCCGGTGGCGCGCCTTTGCAGGAGCACGATGTCGGAGAGCACCCGGTGCAGGTTGACCTTGTCGAGCTTCAGGCGCCCGGGCGAGGCGAGCGCCAGCAGTTCCTCGACGATCAGGTTGACCCGCTGCACCTCCTTCAGCATCACCCGGATGTACTCCCGCAGCTCCTCGTTCTCTGGGAATTCCATCTCCAGCAGCTGTGCGGCACCCTTGATCCCCCCCAGCGGGTTCTTGATCTCGTGGGCAAGCCCGGCAGCGAGTGCCCCCAGGGAGGAGAGACGGTCGGCATGGCGCACAGCCTCCTCGAGCTCCCTCACGTTGCTCAAATCCCTCATGAGCAGGATGGTCCCGATCCGCTCGCCTTCGGAGCTCAACAGCGGCGAGGTGCTGGCGCCTACCGGCGTGAGCTTCCCGCCGCGTTTCAGGACGATATTCTCGTGATCGGATACGGACATGCCGGTGGCAACGGTCTTGGCGACCATCTCGATGAGAGGCCCCTCTCCCTTGAAGATGTCGCCGAAGAGCGCCCCTTTCGCCTGGCGCCCGGAGACCCCGGCGAGTTCCTCGGCGGCCGGGTTGACCAGGGTCACCGCTCCGGTGTTGTCCAGCACGATGACGCCGTCCCCGACGCTGTCGATCACGTTCGCGTAGTAGGTTTCCATCCGCTCACCCATGGAAAAATCCCTCCATCGCCCCGACGAGTTCCGAGGCATCCTCGATCCTGTTCACCGCCGCGCGGAAATGGGCGGCGCCCGGCAGCCCCTTCGAGTACCACGACAGGTGCTTGCGCATCTCCATGAGGGCCACCCGGTCCCCCTCCAGCTCGCTGAAGAGGGCGAGGTGCCTGCGTGCGGCGGCAAAACGCTCGGCGGGGCCGGGAGGCTTGGGTGTCTCTCCCGCCAGCAGGCAGAGCGATTCCCGGAAGATCCAGGGGTTTCCCATGGCGCCGCGGGCCACCATCACCGCGTCGCAGCCGGTTTCCCGGAACATGGCGGCGACGTCTTGGGCGGTGAACAGATCGCCGCTGCCGATCACCGGTATCTCCAGCGCCTGCTTCAGCTCGGCGATCCTGGACCAGTCGGCATGGCCGTCGAACATCTGGGCACGGCTTCTGGGATGCAGCGTCACCGCGTCACACCCCTCCTCCTGGGCGATCCTGCCGATCTCCAGGAAGCTGTGGTCGCCGCAGACCCAGCCGGTGCGGATCTTGACGGTGAAGGGGAGCCTGGTGGCGCGCCGCACCGCCCTGATGATGCCGGCGACCTTGAGGGGCTCCCTGAGGAGCGCGCTCCCGGCGCCGGTGCCGACCACCTTTCTTACCGGGCACCCCATGTTGATGTCGATCAGTTCGCCGTAATCCTCCACCAGCCTGGCGGCCTCGGCGAGCATCTGCGCGTCGTCGCCGAAAAGCTGCATCCCGATGGGCCGATCCGCGGCAACGGTTTTCAAAAGGTCGAAGCTCTTGCGCCCCTCGCGGGTCAGGCCGTTCACGCTGACCATCTCGGTGAAGGTGAGAGAAGCGCCGCAATCGCGCGCCATGAGCCGCATCGGCAGGTTGGTAATGCCTGCCATGGGGGCCAGAAACACGCGGTTTTTCAGGGTCAGGGAGCCGATGGCCACCGTTTTTTGCATATGACGTCCGTTCCTTTTCTGCCTAAAAAATAAGCATACTAGCAACTAGGTTCTTAAAAGGCAAGGGGTTTTTGGCGGTCGACCGATCGGGTCGGGGTGGAGGTTACCGTGGGGGGGTCCGAGCAGGGGGGAACCTTCCAGAGGGGCTCGGCAGGGGGCGGCTTCAGCGCTCACCCGTTGCCAGCATCTGCTCGATGCCGCGCAGCCCATCCATTGCCCCGCAGGGAAGGGAAAGGTGCGGCGCGCAGATCTGCGGCTCGCGGGGGTTGATCCTGATCACGCGCGCCCCTGAAAACGCGCCGATCCGCTCGCTCGCCGCGCGTACCGTCGGGATGGCCGTTCCGGCCCCCAGTTCCACCACGACCATCCTTTTGCCGCTCTGGCGCGTGAGGAAATGCCCGAACCGCTCCCGCTGGCGCTCGGTCCGTTCGCCGATCCAGCCGTAATCGCCGAACATCAGGATGTTGGGACGCGCGGCAGCGCCGCAGCGCGGGCAGAGCGGTACGCGGTCCGCCCTCATGCTCTCTTCGTCGATGCCAAGGCTCTCGCGGTTCTCCCAGATGCGCCCGCAACACGGCCCGGTGCACTGCAGGTGGTGGATGGAGCCGTGGAACTCCAGGATCCTCTCCTCGGCGAACCCCGCCTTTTGAAACTGGCCGTCCACGTTGGAGGTCGCCACGAAGCTGTCCAGGCCGAAGCGTTCGATCCAGCCGAGCAGCAGCCGGAAGCCGTCATGGGGCACGGTGTCCCGGTACAGGTTGCAGCGGTGTCCGTAGAAGCCCCAGCCGAAGGCGGGGTCCCGCTCGAAATGCCCGGGATTGGCAGCGTCCACGAAACTTATGCCGAGCCTTTCATAAAGCGGATAGGCCCGCCAGAAGCCGCTGTCGCCGCGGAAGTCCGGAAGCCCGGAGTCGACGCCCATGCCGGCTCCCGCCGTTATCACCAGCGCCCGCGCCTCGCGCAAAAGCTCCGCGGTCTGCCGCAATTGCCTGGAAAGATCCATCGCCACCCCCCTCAGATCGCCACCTTGACCAGCACCGGTTTCAGGACCCTCACCAGCTCGGAGGGGGGGAGGGAGACCAGGAACCCCCGGCTGCCGCCGTTGATGTAAATCAGGGGGAGCGCGAGGATGCCCTCCTCGAGGTAGACCGGCATCTGCTTCCTGGTGCCGAAGGGCGAAGTGCCGCCGACCAGGTAGCCCGAGTGGCGCTGCGCCGTATCGGGGCTGCAGGGGGCAACGCCCTTGGCACCGATCTGGCGGGCCAACTCCTTGGTGGAGACCTGCCGGTCGCCGTGCATGAGCACCACCAGCGGGCTCTTGCTCTCGTCCTCCATGATCAGGGTCTTCACCACGCTTTGTTCGTCCACCCCGAGCTCCCGCGCCGAGACGGCGGTCCCCCCCTTCTCCTCGTAGCTGTAGGGATGCTCCCCGAATGCGACCCCTGCCTGCCTGAGCACCCTGATCGCCGCCGTGACCGGCGACTTTACCTTGGCCATTGCCATCTCCTTCGAAGATTTGCTTTCACATGAAAAAAAGTCGCTTGCCAGTACGGGACATCCACGTTATATGTAAGCCTCTAAATATCACGTCTTCAACAGCTGCACAACCTGGGAACGCGGGTAATCATCTATGGTCGACGGCAGTTCACAAGCGGTGGCAAAGGTGCTGGTCATGGACGACGACGAAATGGTCCGTTTCGTCGCCGGCGAGACCCTGAAAAGGTACGGCTTCGAAGTCGAATTTGCCAACGACGGCGCGCAGGCCGTCGAGCTGTACCGGGAACATCGCCAGGCGGGCGAGCCGTTTGCCGCCGTGATCCTGGATCTGAACATCCCCGGAGGCATGGGGGGCGAGGAGGCGATGAAGCGACTGCTGGAAATCGACCCCGACGCCAAGGGGTACGTCTCCAGCGGCCGGACCGACGACCCCGTCATGATGAACTACCGCAGCTTCGGCTTCAGCGGCACCATCGAGAAACCGTATTTCTACCTGAACAAGGAAAGCATGGAAGATTTCTCCAAAATCCTGCACGGCACGCGTTGACCATGTCTGGACTGGAGAACTACCTTGCCCTGCTGGGCCGGGTCGACGAGCTTTGCGGCCGCACCGCCGAGCGCTTCGCGGCCCAGATCTCCTGCCGCCCGGGATGCGATGCCTGCTGCCGGCACCTCTCCATCTTCGCCGTCGAGGCAGCGGCACTAAAGCTCGCCCTGAAGGGGCTCCGCGCGCCGGATGCAGCCCTTATCCGCGACAGGGCGAGGCTCACCGGCCCAGACGCCCCCTGCCCCCTGCTCCACGACGGGCTTTGCCTTTTGTACCGGGCGCGCCCCATCATCTGCCGCACCCACGGTCTGCCGCTTTTGATCACCCGCGACGGCGACCGGGGGGTGGATTTCTGTCCGGAGAATTTCCGCGGCCTATCCAGCATACCGGGGAGCGCCGTCATCGACTTGGACCGCCTGAACGGAGCGCTCGCCGCCATCAACGCGCTTTTCCTGCAATCCTTCCCGGGCCCGGAACGGGTCGAGATGGCCCGCGCCTTGGCATCCGGTGCAGGGTGAAGGACGCAGGGTGAAAGAGACCCCCTTCAAAGCGTCGCCTTTCGTTCTGCACCGTTCACCGTTCACCCTTCACTTTCTTTTGACTTTCCAGCTCCCCCGGTATATATAGCTGTTCCGGCAGTAACCGGGCCAGCCAGCGCCTTTCGGTGCCAAGGCCCGCAACCATTTTCCAAGGAGAACCAGACTAGATGCAGCTAAGCTATGAAACGTCCGGGAGCTGTGCCACCCGGATCGAGATCGAGATCGAGAACGGAGTCATCGTGGGGACGGAGTTCGTGAACGGCTGCGCCGGCAACACGCAGGCGGTGGCTGCCCTGGTGCGCGGCATGGAGGTCGCCGAGGCGATCAAAAGGCTGAAGGGGATTGCCTGCCAGGGTGAGACCTCGTGCCCGGATCAACTGGCAAGGGCCCTGGAACAGACCCAGATCGGGCAGGAGACCTTGTGAACGGAGGGGGTATGGAAGTCTTTGGCGGGTTCATGATGATGCTGTCCATCATCGGTTTCTTCCTGACGGTGATCTGGTTCATACTCCCCTTCGTCATCTTCAACATCAAGGGGCGAGTGGACCGCACGCTTTTCCTGGTGGAGGAGATGGAGAAGCGGCTGAGCGCCATGGAACTGAGCCTCAGGGCGTGCGAGGCGTCGGTCAAGGACCGGCAACCCGAGCCTTTGTCCCCTCCTCTTTGATAAAACCGCTCAGGCAGCGCACGACCTCCGGGTCGAACTGGCTGCCGGCGCAGATGTTCAGCTCGACCAGCGCCTCTTCGCGGCCGCTGCCGCTCTTGTAGGGGCGCTCCGAGACAATGGCGTCGAAGGCGTCGGCTACCGCGATGATCCGGGCGTCCAGCGGGATCTCTTCCCCCTTCAGCCCGGCAGGGTAGCCGGTGCCGTCGATCCTTTCATGGTGGTGCAGGATGCCGGGGAGCACCGCTCGCAGCTCCAGAATGGGGGAGAGGATCGCCACCCCCATCTCGGGGTGCCGCTTCATGGGCGGCCCCTCTTCCACCTGCAAAAGGCCGGGGTTTTCCAGCACCCCCTCCACCCCGATCTTTCCGATGTCGTGCAACAGCCCCCCGAGCCTCACCCGCTCCACCTCCAGATCGCCGAGTCCCATCGCCGCCGCAATGATGACGCAGGTGCGCATCACCCGCTCCGAGTGCCCCCTGGTCCAGAGGGATTTCGCCTCTATGGCCTGGACCAGGCTGGAGACCGTGTTGACGAACATGTGCCGCGCCGGGCCGTGAAGCGCCGCAGCTTCCGCAGGCCCCGACCCGGGGGCGCCCCGCCGTTTTGCCCCCCCGCCCTCCACGGCGCTGAGCGAGCCGAGCGCCAGTGCCGCATGGGAGACGGTCCAGCCAAGGAGCAGGATCTCCTCGTGGCTGAAGGGGATGTCGCGCACGGCGAAGGCGACGCCGTTCAGCTCCCCCCTGACCTGCATGGGGAGGGCGAGCAGGGTGCCGCGGGGCAGGATCTCTCCGAGTTCGGCAGGGAGCAAGCCCGGGTGGCGTTGCCCGGTGACGAGCAGTCGGCGCCGGCGCCGCACCATCTCCTCCAGAAGAGGGAGCTCCCTGAGCGGCAGCGGCTCTCGCAGGAAGATCCGGACCGAGTGCGGCGCCAAGCCGGCCCAGGCCAGCGGGAGGAAGCTTTGGCCATCGCCTTGCCGCTGATAGCACAGCGCCAGCCGGCACCCCGCCACCTTTTTCATGAGCCGGGCGAGCTGCAGCATCATCTCGGTCGCGCTCGCCGCGCGTCCCAGACGGTCCCCTCCTTCAAGCATGGCGCGACAGCTCTGTTCCATCTCTCCTCCACCGGGCAATTAAACCACAAAAATCGCCATATTACTTGCCAAAGCCAACTTTTTTCATTATTATGATCCGCTATACGTCGGCCAAAACAGTAGAAAATTTTAATCTGCAGCCGTCGACGAGAGGAGATTGCATGGGTTTACTGGACGGGAAAAAGGCCCTCATTTTCGGGGTCGCCAACGATAAAAGCATCGCCTGGGCCACGGCCGAGGCGTTCAGGCGCGAAGGCGCCGAAGTGGCGCTGGCCTACGCGGGCGAGGCCGTGGCAAAGCGGGTGATCCCCCTCGGGGAGAGCATAGGGGTGAGCCTGATGCTCCCCTGCGACGTCAGAAGCGACGCCGACCTGGCAGGGCTGTTCGCGCAGCTGGGCAAGGCATGGGGCGGACTGGACATCCTGGTCCACTCGGTCGCCTTCGCCAACAAGGAGGAGCTGAAGGGCTCTTTCCTGAACACCACCAGGGAAGGGTTCTCGACGGCGCTCGACATCAGCGCCTACTCGCTGATCGCCATGGCCAAAGAGGCGGCTCCGCTCATGCTGGGGCGCAGCGGCAGCATCATCGCCATGACCTACTACGGCGCGCAGAAGGTGTTTCCCAGCTACAACGTGATGGGGGTCGCCAAGGCGGCGCTGGAAGCGAGCGTGCGCTATCTGGCGGAGGCGCTGGGGCCGGAAGGGACCAGGGTGAACGCCATCTCGGCGGGACCGCTGCGCACGCTGGCATCGGCAGGCGTCGGCGGCTTCGGGCAGATCGCGGGACACGTGGCGGGAAAGGCGCCGCTTCGGCGCAACATCAGCCAGGAAGAGGTGGCAAACGCCGCGCTCTACCTGGGGAGCCAGCTCTCAAGCGGGGTCACCGGCGAGATACACTTCGTCGACAGCGGTTTCAACATCATCGGGATGTAGTCCGGCCGGGTCGCTTCTCGAAGGGGGCGCTCCCCGATACCCGCTCAAGGCAGTAAAGGCAACATTTCCATTTCGGGAGGACCGCCATCAAACAGCCGCACGGTAATCTCACAGGACTGAAACCAAGCCAGGTAAAGAGGCTGGAGAGGCTGTACCGCCGCCGGGTCGCGCCGGGCGAGGTGATCTCGCTGGAACTTGCCCGGGAACTCGCCGACATCTCCCTGGAGATACGGCGCCAGTTGGGCGTCCTGGTGAGCCGCATCGGCGAGGTGGCCTACGTGGTGGTCGGCGACGAGCGGGGGATGCTGATCCCGACGCTCGAGGATTACCCGCTGGGGAAGAGGCTTCTGCGTGGGGTGCGCCTGGTGCACACCCACCTGAAGGGGGAGCCGCTCTCGGACGACGACCTGACCGACCTCTCGCTGTTGCGCCTGGACCTGGTGGCGGCGCTACAGCTCACCCAGAACCCGGAACGCTTCTCGATCCAGACGGCGGCCCTGGTGCCACCGGAGGCGAGCGCCCTCCCCTACCATGTCGAGCCGTCGGTCCCCTTTCTGCGCTTCGACCTCGACTTCCGCGCCTTCATCGAGACCCTGGAATACACGCTGGAGCGCGGGCTCAAGGAGGGGAAGGTCGTTGCGACCGGCGAGGAGCGCGGCATCCTGATCTCGGTGACCAAAAGCCCCCTGGAGGAGGCGTTGGACTCGATCGAGGAGCTGAAGGAACTGGCCCGGACCGCAGGGGTCGGGGTGCTGGACACGGTGATCCAGCGCCCCAAGGAATTCAACCCGCGCTACCTCTTGGGCGAGGGGAAGATCCGCGAGGTGCTGATCAAGGCGCTCCAGTTCGGCGCCACCATGCTGGTCTTCGACCAGGAGCTCTCCCCGACCCAGGTGCGCTCCATCTCGGAACTCACCGAACTCAAGGTGATCGACCGCAGCCAGCTGATCCTCGACATCTTCGCCCGGCGCGCCACCACCCAGGACGGCAAGGTGCAGGTGGAACTGGCCCAGCTCAAGTACCTGCTCCCCAGGCTCTCCGGCCGCGGCGTGCAGATGTCGCGCCTCATGGGTGGGATCGGCGGCCGCGGCCCCGGCGAGACCAAGCTGGAGATCGACCGCAGGCGCATCAGGGACCGCATCGCCCATCTGGAGCGGGAGCTGAAGGATCTGTCCAGCGGCCGCTACCAGCGGCGTCAGAAAAGGGTCAAGGCGGGGATCCCGATCATCTCCATCGTAGGTTACACCAACGCGGGAAAGTCGACCCTCCTGAACACGCTCACCAAGAGCGAGGTCTTCACCGAGGACCTCCTGTTCGCCACGCTCGACACCTCGTCGCGCCGGTTGCGCTTCCCGATGGACCGTGAGGTGATCATCACGGACACGGTCGGCTTCATCCGCAGCCTCCCCAAGTCGCTCATGGGCGCCTTCAAGGCGACGCTGGAGGAGCTGAAGGACGCCGACCTGCTGATCCACCTGGTGGACTGCGCCAACCCGCGCTTCGAGGAGCAGATCAACGAGGTGGACGCCATACTTGCCGAACTGGAGCTATCCCAGAAGCCGAGGCTGCTCGTGTTCAACAAGGCGGACCTGCTCCCCGAGCTGAAGAAGAGCGACCCGCTCGCCTTCATGAAGGTGCGCCAGCTGACCCGGAAGTACTCCGCCATAACGGTGAGCGCCTCGGACAGAAAGAGCCTGGAGCCGCTCTTGAAGGAGCTGCAACAGCGCTTCTGGCACGACGTGGTCGACTATCAGGCGATGCTTGTCGAGGACGAGGACCAGCAGCAGTAGCGCCCGACGTCCCACTCTGTCCATCCCCTTGCAGGGAACTCGGACGCCTCCCCCTGCAAGGGGAGGGAGCGCCGGTTACCAAAGGACCGCAGCAGAGCCGTCCCCGACCATGCACCGCTTTCTCAAGCGGGAACTCCACTAAACGAAACGGGAAACAGAACAGCCAGCCATGAACAATCAAGCAGAGATCATCTACGCGCTCGACCTATTGGGCACCGTCGCCTTCGCCGCATCGGGGGCGCTGGCCGGTGTGCGCCGCAGAATGGACCTTTTGGGGGTGGTGGTGCTCGGCATCGTGACGGCAACCGGAGGCGGGGTGATGCGCGACGTGCTTTTGAACGACACGCCCCCCTTTTGCTTCAAGAACGAGGTTTACCTCTACCTCGCCGTCATCTCATCCATCGTCGTCTTCGTCACGCCGCGCCGGTTCGAGCGCATGAACCGCGCCATGCTGCTGCTCGACGCCCTGGGGCTCGGCACCTTCCTGGTGATCGGCACCTCGAAGGCGCTCGCCTTTCACCTGGGCTTGATGGGCTCCATCATCATGGGTGTGATGACCGCGACCTGCGGCGGGCTGGTCCGGGACCTCCTTAGCAACCAGATCCCGCTCATCCTGCAGCGCGAGATCTATGCCTCCGCCTGTGTGGTCGGCGGCGCGCTCTTCTATTTCCTGCATCAGACCCAGGTCAGCTCCGCCGTCACCCTGACCGTATCCGCCCTCACCGTTATCGCCATCAGGTGCACCGCCATCCTGAAAGGGTGGCAGCTGCCCCGCGGCAAGGCGCTGTGAGCCTGTGACCGGGAAGAGCGCCGGTCTCGTCATGTACCGCTTCCGGGACCGGCAGCTGGGAGATACTGAAAGGGCAAGCGGGGTTCATCGACGAGCTCTGCGCGCTCCTGGACCAGGACACCTGAAAGACTCAGTTTTAAATCCGCTCGATCCGCTCGATCCGCCTTTTCCGCGTTCCCGCCTTTGACCTGCCGTGAAGATCCGCCTCAATCCAATAAAACCAGCAATACCTGCACGCAGATGATCTTCACGATGGTGGCCGCCGGGTAGACCGAGGCAAAGCCGATGCTGGGAAGGTCGTTCTTCGTCTGATCCAGCGCGTAGCCGAGCACCGCGGTCTGGGTCTGCATACCGGCAATGATCCCCATCAGAAGGCTCATGGGAATCTTCAGCACCCGGTACCCCACCCAGAGGGCGGTAAGCGAGGCGGTAAAGGTTATGGCGATGCCGATGCCGAAGATGAGGACCCCCCCTCCCTTGGTGAAGGTGGAGACAAAGCTGTATCCCGCCCGCGTGCCGATGCCGGCCAGAAAGAGCACCATGCCGATCTGGCGCAGCGTCATGTTGGCACTGTAGGGGAGGCTCCAGATCATCCTGCCGCTGTGGCCGATGGTGCCCAGCACGAGCCCCACCACCAGCGGACCGCCGGCGAAGCCGAACTTGAAGGTGATGCCTCCCGGCAGCGGGATCGGCACGATGCCCAGCAAAAGTCCCAGCGCGAGCCCCATTCCGAAGGTCAGGACATCCACCTCGCTCACCGCACGGTAGGAATCGCCGAACAGCTTGGTGACCGCCTTCAGGTTGTCGTGGTGCGTCACCACCCGGACCCTGTCGCCCAGTTCCAGCACCAGGTCGGCGCTGGGGAGGAAGTCGTCGTCCCCGCGCCTCACCCGGGTCACCACCGCGCCGAACCTCTTGCGCAGGTTGAGGTCGCACAGGCGCCGGCCGGCCACCTCCTGGCTGGATACGAAGATCCTCCGGAAATCGAACTCGCTGCGATCGAGATCGATCTCCTCCTCGCTTTTTTCCCCAAGGTAGGCCGCGACCCTCTCGATCTCCTGGGCCGCACCCACCACGGTCACCAGGTCACCGACCTCCAGCTTCTCTTCCGGCGTCGCCAGCTGGAACTGCGCACCGCGCTTGATCCTGCCGAAGATCACGTCCCACCCCTGTTCGTGGCGCACCTCGTGAAGCGGCCTGGAACAGCAGGCCTCGGATCTGTTGACACGAATGGTGCAGTTCATGAGCGGCTCGGTGGGCGCCCCGAGTGCCCGCAGCTGCTTCGCCTCGCCGGCAAAGTTGATGCGCCAGATGCGCTGCGACAGGGTTATGGCGAGCACCGTGCCGATCACCCCCATGGGATAGGTGATGGAGTACCCGACGACCGGCTCCGCCAGCAGCTGCTCCAGTCCGACGCCGGGATAGTTGTGTTTCAGCGTGTCGAGGATCGCCGCCAGCGCGGGGGTGCTGGTAAGGCTGCCGGAGAACAGGCCGGCGGCGATGGTCCCCTTGAGGTGGAGAAGCCGTCCCGCCGCGGTCACCAGGGCGGCGCACAGCAAAAGGATCAGCAGCACCAAAACGTTGTAGCGCAGCCCCTGCCGCTTGAAGGAAGCGACAAAGGTCGGGCCGCCACTGAGCCCGATGGAATAGATGAAGAGGCTCAGCCCCAGCATGTAGATCACTTCCGGCAGCTTCATCTGCGGGTGCAGCGAGCCGAAGGCGAGTCCCACGAACAGGACGGCCGCCACGCCGAAACTGCTGCCGAAGATCCTGATGCGCCCCAGGGGATAGCCGATGCCGGCCACCAGGAAGAGAAGCAGCAGGGGATTTTCCAGCAGTATCTGGATCATGAGCGTCCTTCGTGCAGATGATAATTAGACAGCGCTGGAAATTATAACAGACAATGCCGAAGGGGGATCGCTGGAGCCCAAGTTAACAGGCGGGGGATGGGATGGCGACCGGTGCGTCACTCACCGTTGAAGGCCTTTGCCAGCGGGCTCCAGTGGATGATGTCGATCCGCTTGCAGGCGCGCGTGATGGCGACGTAAAGCAGGTTGCGGTCCAGCTGGTTTTGCCTGTAGTCGCTCTCGCTCGGGTTCCAGAGCACGACGTTGGTGAACTCCAGCCCCTTAACCTGGTGGCTGTTCACCACGAGGACACCCGGCTCGAAGCCGATGACCCCATCGGGGTGCAGCCCCGCCGTCCCGGCCAGCGCCGCATGGATCGGCTTGATATCCGCCTTCTTCTTGCAGATGACCGCGGTGAGGGCCTGCGGATCGGCACCGGCGACGGCGGCGAGCAGCTGCCGCAATTTCCCAGCGGCATCGGCAAAACTGCGCACCTCGTGGAACTCGGCCACGCCGGGTCGCGCCCGGGAGCTGTCGGCGGGCTGGCCGCTGACCCGCGCCGCAAGATCCATGATCTTGCGAGCCGAGCGGTAGGAAAGGGACAGGTTCTCCCTGTCCAGCCCGAGAGAGTTGAGCGTTCCCTTGAAATTGGCGAAGCCGTCGGCATCGACGAAACTCAGGATCTTCTGCTTCTCGTCGGCGCAGACGGTGAGGCTCTTGCGCGCCGAACCGGCGGCGAGGATCGCCTCCAGCTCGATCTGGCCGAAATCCTGCGCCTCGTCGACCACGATATGGTCGTAGAAGTTGAAAGCCCCGGCAACCACCGACTCCGGCGCGCGGCGCAGCTGGCAGAGCCTCAAAAGGATGCTGACGTCGGCAAAGGACATGATGCGATCCTTGCTGTCGATCTTTCTGCGCACTTCGCCCTCGAACGCCTCACGCTCCTGGGTCCCGGAGCAAATCGCCTCGGCCACATAGGGCTGCGTGTAGAATCTCAAGAGGTCCACCACGGGGTCCATCTTCCTGGTCCCGGCCACATAGCGCGCCAGGAGCCGGGAGAGCAGGCTGTTCTTCTTCAGCACGCCGAAGGGGTCCTCGAAGGAGGTCTTCACCGTCACGCCGAGCGCGCTCAGCGCGGTCAGCGCCCAGGCGCTGAAGGTGTCGACGCGGGTCGCGCCCAATAGCTCGTTGGAGGTCTTCCTCACGTAGTCGCGCAGCGTCCTGTTGAACATCAGCACCAGGCAGCGCTCCTGCCGGAACAGCTCGGGCTGATCGAACTGCAGATAGGAGAGACGGTGCAGGGCAACGGTGGTCTTCCCCGTTCCGGCCGACCCGGTCAGATAGGTGCAACCGGCCGATTCCTTGGTGATCATCCCGAACTGCGTCGCCGATATCAGCGAGACGATATCGACCATGCGGTGATCCGACTCCCGGGCCTTGGTCTCGCAGGAAGGCGAGACCGGGGAGCCGCCCTCCTTGCACCACGTCCCTGCGCTCAGTCGGTACACCTGCGACGGGGTTTCGATCCGGTGCAACTGGCTGCGGTCGATGCCGATCTTGTTTTTGACCGTGATCACCCCTTCCCGGTCCACCCCCTGGATGGTCGCCTCGTACTCCTCCCCCTCCTCGAAATCGTAGAAGAGCTGGGACAGCTCGGCGCGGCGCCAGTCGACGATGACCACCTTGTTGCCGTCCATGAGCATCTGCTTGCCGATCAGATAGGTTTTGCGGCCGATCCTCTGATCCGCGTCGTCGATCCCGATCACCCCGAAATACGGAGACGGCTTATGGGCGAATTCGACCAGATACTTGCGGGGATTGTGATGCCCGTGATCGACGAGCTTTTCCGTAATGCCGTTCTTCTCCTTCCACCCGAGAGCGTCCAGGCGCTCCCTCTCCAGTTCCTTGGTGCGGGCGTCGTGCCTTGCTATGGAAATCGCACGGTCCGAAGCCGCGCGTTCTATGGTTTCGTAGACAAAGGAAAGTCTTTTTTGTTCCAGATCGATGATATCCATGAAGCTCCAAAAAATGGACTACTGTTTTATTTCTCCGAACGAACAGTCGCATAGTCGAAAATAATTGTGATTTGCAGCGACGAAAACCCCGTGGCGGGATCATGTCCGGCAGTACCGGCCAGCGTTGGAAAGCCGTACACGGCGCGCGGACCTGAAGCATTGACTCGGCGTGCAGCGGGACACTTTATCATCAAAACGGCGTCAAGACACCAGTAAAATGGTATGGCCGCGATTGTCTGAACCGATCTCCGCACCGACATATTAAATAGTAATAATGACATACGGCAAACGCTTTACAGGGTGAGATATGATTGGTTGACAGTACGCCGGTCAGTGGATTCGCGTTACGAGCGGAATTAGATCAATGTTTCCAAGGTATACCTTTGAAAAACATCTAAAGTTTTCATTATTTCTTAACGATATGATCCTAGTGTCATGCATCGGAGAAACTCCTGCCAATACAGTTACAGCGCCAGCAAATTAGTCAGATATCATGCAGTCACGGTAACTAAAATATCAGGTGCGGGTTCAGTCGGAATCGGCGCCCAATCGTGCAAATGGGGGATTGTGATGAAGATTCAAGACATGAAAATCGGCATGCGGCTTGGTCTTGGTTTTGGGATTATCCTGCTGTTCCTGCTCGCCATAAGTGCCATCGGCACCATCGGCATGCTAAAGGTCGACGCCGGTCTGAACAAGATCGTCAAGACCGATTACGCCAAGATCCAGTTGGCGCACGAATCGTCCAGTAAGGTAAGCTCCATCATCTCCAGCATTCAGAGCATGATTCTGGAGTCCGACCCCGCCGCCAGAAAGCAAGACAGCAAAAACATCGAGCTTTACCGGCAACAGTACAAGGCTGCCATGGAAAAACTCGAGAAGCTCGAGGACTCCGGCAAGGGAAAGGAGCTCATTGCACAGGCGAAGCTCTCGCTCGACAACGGGCGCAAAGCCAACAACGAGGCGATCGAGCTGGCGCTTTCCGGCAACGGCTCCCGGGCGGCCGCCGTCTTCGAGAAGGAGGCGGCTCCGCTTTGCGCCAGGATATTCACCTCCTTCAACGAGTTGGTGAAGTACCAGGAAGCCGGCATAGAGCTGCGCTACAACGAGGCGGTGCAGGTCTCCGGCAACTCCCGCTATCTCGCGACGGTGATCGCCGTGCTGGCGCTGCTTTTGGGTGCCGTGATAGCGGTCCTGACCACCCGCAGCATCAGCAAGCCGGTTAACGCCCTGGCGGCCTGCGCCGACAAACTGGCCCTGGGCGATGTCGACGTGACCATCGCCACGCAAGGGGAGGACGAGATCGGCATGCTGGGGAGATCCTTCAAGAACATGGCGGACAACATCAGGGACGCCTCTCTTGCGGCTGAGAAGGTCGCCCGGGGGGACTTGAGCGTCCAGATAGCGCCGAAATCCGAGCGTGACGTCATGGGCAAGAACCTGTCCGCCATGATAACCATCATCAGCAGCATGACGCAGGAAATGAACCTGCTGATCAAGGGGATCCAGGACGGAAAGCTGGAGGTGCGCGCCAACGCTTCCGGCTACCAGGGCGCCTGGGGCGAGCTTCTCACCGGCCTGAACCGGCTGATCGAGGCGTTCGTCCAGCCCATCAACGTCACCGCCACCTACGTGGACCGCATCTCGAAAGGGGACATCCCTGAAAAGATCACCGACACCTACTACGGCGACTTCAACGAGACCAAGAACAACATCAACCTGTTGATCGACGCCATGAACAAGGCCACCGATCTGGCCAAGGAGATTGCCGGGGGGAACCTGCAGCTTCAGGTGGTGCAGCGCTCGGCAAATGACGGGCTGATGCAGGCGCTCTCAGCGATGGTGACCAACCTGACCCGCGTGGTGGGCGACGTCAAGTCGGCAGCGGACAACGTGACGGCGGGAAGCCAGGAGCTCAGTTCCACCTCGGAGCAGATGTCGCAGGGTGCCAGCGAGCAGGCGGCCTCGGCCGAGGAAGCCTCCTCATCCATGGAGCAGATGTCTTCCAACATCCGGCAGAATGCGGACAACTCGCTGCAGACCGAAAAGATCGCGGTGAAATCGGCCGCCGATGCCAATGAAAGCGGCCTGGCCGTGGCAAAGACGGTAAGCGCCATGAAGCAGATCGCGGCGAAGACCTCCATCATCGAGGAGATCGCAAGGCAGACCAACCTTTTGGCCCTGAATGCCGCCATCGAGGCGGCGCGCGCCGGCGAGCACGGCAAGGGATTTGCCGTAGTCGCCTCAGAGGTCCGCAAGCTTGCCGAGCGGAGCCAGCATGCGGCGGGAGAAATCGGGGCGCTGTCGCTAAGCAGCGTGCAGGTGGCGGAGAACGCGGGAGAGCTGTTGCAAAAGCTGGTACCGGACATCAAGAGGACCGCGGACCTGGTACAGGAGATATCGGCCGCCTGCAAGGAGCAGGATACGGGCGCGGAGCAGATCAACAAGGCGATTCAGCAGCTGGACCAGGTGATCCAGCAAAATGCGGGCGCCTCCGAGGAGATGGCCTCCACCGCAGAGGAGCTCGCCTCGCAGGCAGAGCAGCTGCAGGGGACCATCGCCTTCTTCAAGATCGACACTGTGGCGTCGGCAAAGACAAGGCAGGCGGCCAGACAACCGGTCGCGCCGGTCTCCTCCAGGCCGGCGCCGGTCGCGAGGCCCCTCACCAAGGCGGGAGCCACCAAGGTGGTGCCGGGCATCGACTTCAACATGAACGATACCGGCAGCCTGCTCGATGTGGGGTTTGAGAGGTTCTGATCCAGGCAAAAAAGGCGCAGCACACGGATCTGACGGAAACGTGCGGATAAATGCAGGTACAGCAAAAGACGCAAGGTGTACCCCAAAAGATCGGGCCTTTGCCTTATCTGCCCTTATCCGCCAGCTACCGTCCAATCCGTGTGCGACGCCCTGGATTTGTCTGTCAGTAAAGAAACATCGGCTTGCCGAGCACATGGCGCACCTTGGGACGGTACTCGTCGCTGTCGTAGAGTTCCGCGACGTCGACCCGCTTTTGCCCCTGCATGATGTAGCTGATCGGGATGTGCCGGTAGGTCCCCCCCTGCAGCGCGACCATCCGCCCCGACATCCCTTCCGCGATCAGGTCCATGGCCATGTTGGCGTAGTTGAAGGCCACCATCAGATCGAGCGAATCCGGCGCACCGCTGCGCATGAGGTAGGAGAGCTGCTGGTAGATGATGTGGGAGCCGGTCAGGCGCTTGATCGCCTCGCTGACCACGACGCCGATCCCCCCCAGTTTCTTGTGGCCGTAGGCGTCTTCCTGCCCGTATTCGAGGATCTGTCCGCCGAGCATGGAAGCCCCCTCCGAGACGGTGACCATGGCGTAGTTGCTCCGATTGGATTTCTTGTCGTCCTGCAGCAGGAGCGCCAGTTTCTCGATGTCGAAGGGGACCTCGGAGATCAGTGCGCGGTCCACCCCCGACAGGTAGGCCGAGATCAGCGAGGTCTCGCCGGAGTTGCGGCCGAAGAGTTCGATGACGGCGATGCGCTCGTGGGAGCCGGCACTGGTTCTCAGGCTGTGGATGAAGTTGATGCTGCGGGTGACCGCCGTGGAAAAGCCTATGCAGTAGTCGGTGCCGAAGACGTCGTTGTCCATGGTCTTCGGTATCGCCACCACCGGAAACCCCTCGCGGTGCAGGCGCTCCGCGTAGCTCAGCGTGTCGTCACCGCCGATCGGGATCAGCGCGTCGATCCCCAGATGCTCCAGGTTGGCCAGTACATGGGGGGTGAAGTCGTGGGTTCCCTGGGCCGAGGGGTCGAATTCGACGCCGCGCAGGAAGTCCGGCACCTCGGAGTTGCCGACCTTGCCGGGATTGGTGCGGCTGGTATGGAGAAAGGTGCCGCCGCTGCGGTCCACCGTCCGGACCGCGTGCCGGTCCAGAGGCATGATCAGCTTCTCCATCGACTGCGGGTCGTCCCGGTTGAAGTTGAGCAGCCCGCCCCAGCCCCGCCGAATGCCAAGCACCCGGTAGCCGTTATCGGCGGCCCGATTCACCAGGGTTTTCATGGCCGGATTGAGGCCAGGCACGTCACCGCCGCCAGTCAGTACGCCTACCGTTTTTTGTCTTTCAGCCATGGGTAACTCCTTGCAATGATGCAGCAATCGGGAAGTTAATTAACGTCCAACATTATACCGGAGGGGTGAACCATTTCAAGAAGCAGCGGTGATTCGGGATACGGCTCTCGGGGTGGGCGGCTCTTTGCGGTGTCAGGACTGCTGCTTCCCGTTGAGCTTCGAGATGAAAGCGCTCAGGTCCTTCGCGCTCAACGGGCGGGCGAAATAAAAGCCCTGCATCAGGCGGCAGTCGATCGAGGAGAGAAAATCCTTTTGGGCCTCGGACTCGACCCCCTCGGCGATCGCTTCCATGTCGAGGCATTTGGCCATGAACATGATGGTGGTGGCGATCGCCGCATCCTCGGAGGAGGTCACCACATCGTCCACGAAGGAGCGGTCGATCTTGAGCGCCTGGAAGTGATAATGCTTAAGCGATGAAAGCGACGAATAGCCGGTTCCGAAATCGTCGACCTGCGCGTTGATACCCATGCGGTGCAGGCGCTCCAGCACATCCAGCGATTCGGATTCGTAGATCATGAGGGATTCCTCGGTGATCTCCAGGGTCAGCCGGTCGGGCGGCAAGCCGCTTTCGTGCAGCGCTTTTTCGATCACCTGTACCAGGTCGTCATGGACGAAGACCGAGGGGGAGATGTTGACCGCGACGTTGACGTCGAGGTTGTCGTTGCGGTACCATTCAGCCGCCTGGCGGCAGGCGGCCCTCAGCACCCATTCGGTCAGCCCCCACATGAGCCCCGCCTTCTCGGCCAACGGCACGAACTTCGCCGCACCCAAAACGCCGAGATGCGGATGGTTCCAGCGCACCAGCGCCTCTACGCCGATCACGCGCATCAAGGTGGTGTCCAGCTTCGGCTGGTAGACCAGGAACAGTTCGTCCCGGGTGATGGCCCGCAGCAGCCCCTGCTCCAGCTGCAGCCTCTGGTCGCGCTGCTCCTGCCACTCCCCTCCGTAAAAACAGAAGGTGGAGCGCCCCTGCTGCTTGGCCTGGTGCAAGGCGAGGTCCGCCATCCTTAAGAGCTGCGGCCCCTCCTCCGCATCGGCCGGGTACAACGCGATGCCGATGCTGGCACTGGTCTTGACCGTTTGTCCCTCGATCGGGAAGGGAGCCGAGATCGCGTCCAGCACGCGCTGCGCCACGATGCTCGGGCCGTCGGGGGCATCGGGCTGGCGCAGCAGCATGGCGAACTCGTCGCCTCCCAACCTGGCAACGATATCCTCGCCGCGCCTGGCGCACGACTCGCTCAGCCGGCGCCCGGTTTCGATCAGCAGCGCGTCGCCTGCGAAGTGGCCGCGCCTGTCGTTTACCGACTTGAAACGGTCGAGATCGAGAAACAGCAGGGCGAGCGACTCCCGGTGGCGCTTGGCATACCAGACCGACTGGGCCAGGAATTCGTCGAAGGCCTGCCTGTTGTAGAGGCCGGTGAGTCCGTCGCGCGCCGCCTGCTCGCGGATACGCTGCTCGCTCGCCAGGTGCCGTGCCTGAATGGTCGTGGTAAGGAAGTAGACGATGGCCGCCATGCTGAAGACGCCCAGCATCTCAAGGATGGAGGATGCCAGGGGTCGCAGTTCCGGTCGATCTTGGAAGAGACGGTCGAAGAGCAACCCTGCCAATAACAGCCAGCAGAGGCTGCCGAAGAGGTAGATGACCGTGATGGAAGAGGGGCTTAAGCCGCTCAACCACTGGAAAAAAGCTGACAGCTTGCCACGGATCATCGACTCCTCCGTGTAGCCAACGGGCGGCAGGTCCCTGAAAAAGCGGGCCCTTCGGGCTGCCGGCGCTGGCAAAAGGCCCAAGAGCGGCCACCGGCCGCCTGGAAAACAAGACCCCCGGCAACCGTAACCGGAAATGCCAGGGGCGTTGTCAATTCATGCTGCACGCAAAGTAGAGCTAGTTCCCCCTCTCGAGCACGTCATCCACCCAGGCGAGTGCCGCGGCGACCGTCGGGTAGCCGATGGTGCTGGTCAGCGCCAGAACTGCATGGCGGACCTCATCGGGGGGCGCGCCCGCTTCCAGGGCGCGAATGGTGTGGCTGTGGGTCGAGCCGTGCGACCTGATGGCGGCGGCCGCTGCAAGCTGGATCAGCTGGAGCGTCTTCGCGTTAAGCGGTCCCGCCGCCTGCGCCGCGGCCCCCAGGGCTTCGACGGCTGCCAGCAAACCCGGATGGCGCTCCTTCAAATTCAGGTAATGTTCGTGCGGTTTGCGCGGCATGATCCCCCTCCTTGCATGTGTGGGCTCTTTGCGAGAACTGTCTTTCACCAAACCTGTAAGAGTTTAGCCCGATTCCCGCAATAGGCAACAGACGATGCGACGGCCATCACTGCCAAAGCGCCGTCGGGTCAGTAGTAGGTCATCTCGTTGTGACCTACCAGCAGATACAGTCCGAGCAAGGCAGGGGGGTCGCAGGGGGTGCAGCCCAACTGGTCAAGAAGTCCCGCCGCGTACTTGCCTGCCTCCGGAGTGAAGAACAGATCCACCCCTGCTTCTTTGCACTCTCTTTGGAAAAGCGCCATGGTTCGCGGCCCGCGGGCTGCTACAAAGGCCTCCTCAAAAGCCTCCTTGCACTGCTGAACATAACCCGTTGCCACCTGGTCCTCTGTAAGCTTCAAAAGATACCAATCCATCCTTATGTCATCCTCCTATACGGTTATTGCCTTGCCGGCTTCTTGATCTGCCATGAGATACTATCCCTTGCAGTTACTGCAGTCAATGACTGCGCTCCTCGGTCCGGATGCAGGGCACTACGATGAGTTCGCGCAGCCGGGGGAGATGCCGTAGGTGGGTCATGGGAAGGGAGGTTACGGCGAAAAGCGGCTGGCTGAGGAGCAAAGGGCGGGAGGGAGACCTGGCGCGGTGGTTTCAATCGGTGAGGGTGCGGCTTCCTGCAGGTTCGTGCCACGAATCGGCCACTTTGCTGCGCGGGCCGGCATGGTGCCTCCCCTTGCCCGTTCGCCCGTGGTCCCCGCAGGTCTCGTAAATCTCCTCGAAATCCGAAGCGACCTCCCTGAACACCCTGAGCACCTCGGGGTCGAAGTGATGCGGCAAGGTTCTGCCGTCGCCGTGCATGATGATCCTGCAGGTGGTGTCGTGGTCGAAGGCCGGTTTGTAAATGCGCCTGTTGCGCAGCGCGTCATACTGGTCGGCCAGGTTGAGGATCCTGCCGTCTATGGGGATCTGTTCGCCCTTGAGACCATAGGGATAGCCGCTGCCGTCGTATCTTTCATGGTGCGACAGCGCGATGCTCTTGGCCAGGGTGAAGCGTACGTGGTCGCCCAGGATCTTCGCCCCGTACACCGCGTGCTGCTTTATCACATCGAACTCCAGGGGGTCCAGCTTGCCCGGCTTCTTCAGCACCTCCGGCGGGATGTGGATCTTGCCGACGTCGTGCATCTGCGATTGCAGGCGGATGATGCTTATGAACTGTTCGGACATACCCAGCCGCCGGGCCAGCAGAGCGCAGTATTCTCCGACCCTGGAGATGTGGTTGCCGGTATCGTCGTCATTGGCCTCGGCGGCCCGTGCCAGGGCAAAAACGGTGTAGGCGAAGGCGTCTTCGGTCTCCTTTATCTGGGTGGAGAGCGATTTCAAAAACAGGCTGTGGGTGGCTACGCTTTTCAGGAACTCGCCGTCGTACTCGCTGACCTGGCGGCCGTAGTTCAGGGCGCAAAGAGAGAAGCCTTCACTAAGATAGCAGACAAGATTGGCCGCGATGATGGGCAAAGCGGCGAGAGCGGCGTCGAGCTGCTGCATCGGTCCGTTTTCCAGGTCGCATCGGTTGAAATATGAGATGCCGGGGTTGGCCAAGGCGAGCAGGGGCGTGCCGATATCGGTGGCGAGGGGAACGGTGGTCAAGGTTGCGTCGCGGTATTGGTACTTGTGCCAGACGCTCTTGCCGCCATCCTCCTGGATCCCGACCAGCACGATCTGCGGCCGGTCTGCCATCTCCGACGAGGCGCCGATGAGACGCGTGACGATGCCGGTGATGACGGCCCCGAAGTCGAAACGCAGCGGGTCGAAGGTCGCGACGATCCCCTCTCCGAAGGCGATCAGATTGGTGATATTGCTGTAGGCGCAGTTCAGACGGTCATTCAGGCTCTTCACCTTTAGCAGCATGCCGATACGCGCCAATAAGGCGATCATGTCGCAAGGCCTGGAGAGGAAATCCTCGGCTCCCGCCTCGATCCCCTTGATGCGGCTCCCCTTGGCGTCGTCGGCGGTGATCAGCACGACCGGGATGGCTCGGTACCGATTATCGGCCTTGATCCTTTTGCAAACCTCGAAGCCGTTCATCTCCGGCATCATGACATCCAGCAGCACGATATCGATCTGGTCATTATGGATCTTTTCCAGCGCCTCCCTGCCGTTAGTCGCATGCACCGGCTGGTAGCCGTGAGACGATAAGATAGCGTCCAGCAGCCCGTGATTCTGTGGATTGTCGTCCGCGCATAAAACCCTTGGCCTATCTTTCGTCATGACAAACCTCGTCGAGCAGAAAGTTTTACGCGAGCGGCGCCCGGAAGATCCCGCTGCGGAAACCGCTTTGGTAAGCTGTTGGAATCGCGAGAGGAAATGGGTTGCTCGGGTATTATGACGTTCGGCTAAAATTAAACATCATTAAAGTTAGCATCACGAAAAGTGGTGTCAAGCCTCCTCGCGGCTATCGCCATCTCTTTTAACGCGCCCCTCCTCAGGCATGGGCTTCCGAGCATTCCATCTTTAGGTCAACTAAGCGACCTGCTCCCAAAAAAAAGCCCTTTCTGGAAAGGGCATAAAGGGAAAGGTCTTGATCTTTTTGTCTTGAATCAGGTTCAAGCAGAGGGCACCCGCAAGGAGCCCCGGCAAAGCGTAGCTCTCCGCTACAGGTCGGAACTCTTTTTTGCCGCCGCCAACGGCCCGACATACCCGGCGCAGGTGCCGGTCAGTTTGTCCTGAATGGCATCCATCATCTCGCGCTCGTCCGTTATCCCTGCCGCTGCATTCAAATTGAGCGCCAGGGGGAGCAGCCCCAGTAACAGGTGGCGCAGGTTGCCGCACCCCTCGCAGCCGCCGAGCACCTCGGCGATCTTGCGCTGCAACCCGCGCCCGATGACGAATCCGGCCAGACCGGACAGCCTGGCGCAGACGTCGCCGCAGTCGACGGTGGGCGATCTGCGGAAATCGGCGGTAGCCGAGACGATCGCCAGGGTCGTCACGTCGACGATGACCTGGACCGCTATGTCATGAAACCTGTCCAGAAGCGACGCGGCAAGGATGGCGGTACCGCTTTCCTTTTTCAGCAGGCGGTAGGAGATGTCCCTGTGAAAATCTTCCATTGCGTTCAATTGCTGCACCTGACCCCTCTTTTTCACCTTTGGGATGCGTATCTGTTCCGGATCGAGCTTCGTGGATGAAACGGAGCTCGGTCCTTGCTCGGCGGCAGAGTTTCGCTGCTTACGCGCGACATGTCAAGATCGAATTGACACCTGTCCCGGATTCGTTAGGACAGCAGCAGCTTCGAGATCACCACCCGCTGCACTTCATTGGTCCCTTCGTAGATCTCGGTGATCTTGGCATCGCGGTACATGCGCTCCACCTCGTAATCGACGATGAAACCGTAGCCGCCGTGGATCTGGATCGCTTCCCTGGTGACGTAGGTGGCGGCCTCGGAGGCGAGCATCTTGCACATGGCGGATTCCATGGTGTAGCTCTTCTTGCCGTCCTTGAGACAGGCCGCCTTGTAGGTCATCAGTTTGCTGGTCTCGATCCTGGCGTACATGTTGGCGAGCTTGAACTGGATCGCCTGCAGGTCGCTTATGGGATGGCCGAACTGCTTGCGCTCCTTGGAATAGGCCAGCGCCAGATCGAATGCGCCTTCGGCGATCCCCAGTGCCTGGGACGCGATGCCGATACGCCCGCCGTTCAAGGTGTCCATGGCGATCTTGAAACCCTGACCTTCCTGGCCCAGGAGGTTCGCGGCCGGTATCCTGACGTTGTCCAGGGCGAAGGCCGTGGTGTAGCTGCCGCGGATGCCCAGCTTTTTCTCGTTCTTCAGGATCTCGACACCCGGGGACTGCAGGTCGATGATGAAGGCGGAGACCCCCTTGTGCTTCAGGCCCTTGTCCGAGGTGGCGAAGACGACGCCGGTCCCCTTGTAACCGCCGTTGGTGATGAAGATCTTGGAACCGTTGACGATGAAGTCGTCGCCGTCGCGTTTATAGGTGGTGGCGAGGGCGCCGGCGTCGCTTCCCGCATCGGGCTCGGTCAAAAGGAAGCAGCCGATGACCCTGCCGGTGTTCAGGTCCGGGAGCCATTTCTTCTTCTGCTCTTCGGTGCCGAAGGTGTAGATCGGGCCGCAGGCCAGGGAGGTGTGGGCGGAGATGAGAACACCGCTCGAGCCGCAGGCCTTGGATACCTCCTCCACGACGATGGCGTAGGAAAGCATGTCGAGACCGGCCCCGTCGTACTGCTCGGGGAGATAGCTCCCAAGAAATCCCATTTCCCCCATCTTTCTCACCAGTTGGTCCGGGATCATGTGCTCCTCGTCGATCTGCATGGCGATCGGCTTGATCTCCTTCTCCACGAAGTCCCGCACGGAATCCCTCAACACCTTATGGTCCTGGCTCAATTCAAAATTCATCTCAGCCTCCTCGTGAGCTGCGGCAGGCAACCGGAGCTCGCGCCCCGGCCGCGGTTATCCGGCCACCTAAAGTCATCTCCCTTCCCGGACGAAAGGGGACTAATGTGCTATTCCCCCTAGAACTGCGCCCGGCGCTTCTCGACTAATGGCCGTTCGCGGGAGATTCACGTCGAGCCCTCACACTCTTTCGAAAACGACCGCCACCGCTTCGCCGCCGCCGATGCACAGGGTGGCCAGGCCGTAACGCTTCCGGCGCTTTTGCAACTCACGGATCAAGGTCGCTGCCAGCCTGCCGCCGCTGGCGCCGATGGGATGTCCGATGGCGCAGGCGCCGCCGTTGACGTTCACCTTGCAGGGATCGAGCTGCAGCTCTTTTATGGCTATCATGGTTACCGCGGCAAAGGCCTCGTTGATCTCGAAGAGGTCGATGTCGCTGATTTTCAGTCCGGCCCTGGCACAGACCGCCTTGATGGCACCGACAGGCGCATCGACATACTGGTCGGGATGCAGGCTGCAGGTGGCATAGGCGGCGATGCGCGCCTTAGGCGTCAGGTTGCAGCGCCTGACTGCCTCCGCTGCCGCCAGCAGGCTGAAGGCCGCCCCGTCGTTGATGGTAGAGGCATTGGCAGCGGTGATGGTGCCGTCCTTTCTGAACACCGGCCTTAGCTTCGTAAGCTTGGCAAAATCGACCTTGAACGGCTCCTCGTCTTCGGAGACCGTCTCGTCGCCCTTGCGTCCCTTCTTGACGACCGGGGCGATCTCGTCCCGGAAAACGCCGCCTTTGACCGCTTCCTGGGCCAGCCGGTAGGAACGCAGCGTGAAATCATCCTGCGCCTCGCGGGTCAGGCCGTGCTTGCTGACGCAATCCTCTGCGATCTCGCCCATGTGCCGCCCCGAATAAGGATCCTGCAGGCCATCGTAGATCATCAGATCGACGAGTTGGCCGTGCCCCATACGGTAACCGTTGCGGGCCTTCTTCAGGACAAACGGAGCGAGCGACATATTCTCCATGCCGCCGGCGATGACCAGCTCCGAATCTTCCAGCATGATGGAGCCGGCGCCCAGCATGATCGACTTGAGGCCGCTGCCGCAAACCTTGTTGATGGCCAGGGCGTGCGCAGTGTCGGGAATTCCCGCCGCCCGCATCGCCTGACGGGCCGGGGCCTGCCCCACGCCGCCGCCCAGCACCTGTCCTGCGATCACCTCGTCGACCTCAGCCGGGTCAAGCCCGGTCCGCTCAAGCAGCGCCTTTATCACTGAGCCGCCCAGAACAGGCGCCTCCAGGTCGGACAACGCCCCGCCAAACGATCCGAACGGCGTCCTTTGAGACTCGACGACAAATACGTCTTTCATGTCACCTCCAGCAGCAGGAATTTGACGGCGAACATACAGTACGTTTACGTCCATGTCAAGTATGAATAAATCCTGTTTATGCGCAGCATGCATTTCAATGACTTACGTAAGGGACAAGCCACCCGAATCCGGCCGTGACTGGGCGGGTGGTCGCTTCCGGCCATGGAGTCAAGACATCCGTTCAAACCCGTCAGCTTGCGGCCCCCGCGCCCCCCACCATCGGGAAGGCGCTAGGCTCGGAGGTGACATCCCGGCTATCAGCCGCTATTTAGCGTTTCTGATGGTTTTCATTAATCGAGTTGACAAAGGCGCGGAGATCATCTAGAAATGAAGCCAGGAATCTTACGTAAAGGTGAAATAAATGAATATTCTGAAGGAAGGCGAAGAGGCCCTGCCGATAGGGGACGTGGCCAAGAAATACGGCCTTACCACCAGAACCCTGCGTTATTGGGAGGAAGTGGGGATCATCGAATCCGTCCAAAGGCTCGATGGCGCGACCAGGGGCTATACCCCCTACTACCTAAGAAGGATCAAATTCATCCTGAAGCTGAAGGAACTGGGCCTGACCATCAAGGAGATGCAGGATCTCTACCTCGCCTACGGCGACGCCAAGCAGACCGACAGGATGATCCCGCGTCTGATCGAAATCCTTGACCAGCACACCTACAAGGTGGACGAAAAAATTGCCCAGCTCTCCTCTCTCAGAAAGGAAATCGTGGACTACCGGCAAAAGATGATCAAGCGCCTCGCCGTGAACGACCAATCGGTCAATGATCAACAATTGGGCGCTGCCTAGCACCTAAAGGAGAGTAACCGTGTCCGAATCAGCAATCAGGAAAGTTTCCGCACCTCTTCGCGCGCCGGTGGACCTGGGAGGCGAGGCCGGTTGGATCCACTTCGACGCACCTTCGCTGGTGGGCGAGTCGCTGCGCTTTGTCTCCGGCGATCCAAACGGCAGCCGTTTCAGGGCACGCTACTATCGTGACGACGAGAAGCACCTGCATGCCCGCATCTGGTTCGGTCCGGAGACCGGCGGCCCCCCGGGACATGCCCACGGCGGCGCCGTCGCCGCCGTGATGGACGAGGCGCTGGGGCTTGCCGCCTGGGCCGCCGGCTATCCGATCGTAGTCGGCAACCTGAACGTGAGCTTTCGGAACATGCTGCCGCTGGAAAAGGTTGTCACCGTGGAGAGTCGGGTCATCTCCGCCCAAGGGCGCAAGGTCATGGTGCACGGCCGCATCTTCTGCGGCGAGACGACCTATGCCGAGGCGGAGTGCCTCTGCATCACCATCCCCGGCAAGTAATCTCCGCCTGAAGCCCCCCCTAAGCCAAGATCCCTGAGACCCGACCTGATTGCCCGACCTCGCTTGGAAATCCGGTCAGCGCCGATCCCCCCTGGAACAGGCTCCCCCTCCCCTGCAAGGGGAGGGTCGGGGTGGGGCGAACAGCGGGAAGATTGCGACATCATGAGAAAAGCCGTTGCATCCGGCACTGGCGGAGGCAACGGCCTTCGTTTATCCGGTTTCCCCGTCTCTGCCGCCCCCACCTCCCCCCCATTTATCACACGTTTTTGTCAAGTTATTTACAGATTCCACCTAAAGTTCATACGCGATTTACCGATGAATCCCTTGAAGAGCAGGGGGTTCATTAGAAGGGCGCCCTCAGCGGATGTTCGTTGGCACCATCATCGGGAGAGGAAAGCAATGAAAATGTCGCGCTTCAGGGATTGGAACATCGCAGCAAAAGTCATGAGCATCTCTTTGGCCACCGTTTTACTCATCTCGGCAGTGAATTTTTTCTATCTGCTGCCGGATCTGGAGAAAAAGGTGCTGACCGAGAGGCAGGCCAGCTTGAAGTCCGTGGTGGATCTGCCCATTGCGCTGATCGCCGAGTACGACCAGAGGGCAAAACAGGGGGAGTTCTCCCAGGAGGAGGCCCGCGAACGGGCCAAGACCCGCATCAAGCAGCTGCGTTACGGCAACAACGAGTATTTCTGGATAAACGACCTCAAGGCGAACATCATCATGGATCCGATCCGGCCGGAGCTTGACGGTCAGGACCAGAGTTCCGTGAAGGACCCCAACGGCAAGGCCGTGTTTGCGGAGTTTGTCAGTGTGGCCAAGTCCAAGGGGGAAGGTGTTGTCGATTACCTTTGGCCAAAGCCCGGTTCATCGACCGCCGTGAAAAAGATTTCCTACGTCGAACTCTACAAGCCCTGGGGCTGGGTGGTCGGCAGCGGTCTCTATGTCGACGACATGCAAAAGGGAATGGCGGTGCTGCGCTGGGAGATAGCGGGTATCACGCTTTTGGTGGCGGCTTTGGTCCTGCTGCTGGCTTATTTTGTCTCCTCAAGGATCAGCAGTAATATCAAGAAGCTGATCGCCGTCGCGGATGAGCTTGCCCTCGGGGACGTCTGTGTCGAGATCCGGGCGGATGATCAGGATGAGACGGGAAAGCTCGCCGATGCCCTGGGGAAAATGGCGAACAACATGGCCGAGGCAGCCAAGGTGGCCGAAAGGATGGCCGCGGGCGACCTGGCCATCGATTTCAACATCAAATCGGAAAAGGATCTCCTGTCGCGCAGCCTGCAGGGCACGGTCCACGCCGTACAGGCCATGGTCAGCGATGCCGACCTGCTCGCCCGGGCCGCCGTAGCGGGAAAACTCGCCACACGTGCAGATGCATCCAAGCACCAGGGGGATTTCCGCAGGATCGTCGAGGGGGTCAACGCGACCATCGCCAGGCTGGTCGGCCTGCTCGACAGCATGCCGGCGCCGGCCACGATCATCGACCGCGACTTCAACGTGCTGTACATGAACGAGATGGGGGCCAAGGTGGGCGGCAAGAGCCCGTCCCAGGTAGTGGGCCAGAAGTGCTACGACCATTTCAAGACCTCCGACTGCAAAACGGCGAACTGCGCCTGTGGCAGGGCCATGCAGAGCGGGCAGACTGCCGACGGTGAAACGGACGCCCATCCGGCTACCGGGGTCGATCTGGAGATTGCCTATAGCGCCCTGCCGCTGCGAAACGACGCGGGCGAGCTGGTCGGCGTGTTCGAGGTGGTGTCGGACCAGACCCAGGTGAAGAGCGCGGCCCGGCTGGCCAAAAAGATCGGCGACTACCAGCAGCGCCAGACCGGCAAACTGGTGCACGGCCTGGAGAAGCTGGCAAGGGGCGAAACGGACTTTGCCATCACCGCCGACGCCGCGGACCTGGACACCGCGGAGGTCAAGGAGACCTTCGATGCGATCGCCCACGCGATGAACAGCTGCGTCTCGGTGATCAACACGCTGAGCGCCGATGCCGTCCTGCTCTCCCAGGCAGCCCTGGAGGGGCGGCTCAATACCCGTGCCGATGCCGGCAAGCACCAGGGGGCGTACCGCGACATCGTGCAGGGTGTGAACGACACCATCGGCCGGATGGTCGGTTTCCTGGACAGCATGCCGAGCCCCGCCATGATCATCGACAACGATTTCAACGTGCTGTACATGAACCAGCTCGGGGCCAAGGTAGGGGGCAAGACGCCGGCCCAGGTGGCCGGCACCAAATGCTACGACCACTTCAAGACCGGGGACTGCAAAAGCAGCAACTGCGCCTGCAGCCAGGTGATGCTGGGCGGTCACGAGGCGACCAGGGAAACCGATGCCCATCCCTCAGCCGGACTGAATCTCGACATCTCGTACACCGGCGTGCCGATCAAGGACGGCAACGGCAGGGTGATCGGCGTCCTGGAAGTGGTAACGGACCTCACCTCGGTAAAGACCGCGGCCCGGCAGGCCAGCAAGATCGCGGTCTACCAGGACCAGGAGACCAGGAAGCTGGTGGAGGGGCTGGGCAAACTGGCCCAAGGTGACCTGAGCATCGCCCTGGTCACGGCGCCCGCCGACGGCGACACCGCCGCAGTGAAAAAGACCTTCGACGCGATAGCGGCCGCCGTCAACAGCTCCACCGAGGCGACCCGGCGCATCTCGGAGACGGCCAAGCAGATCGCCGGAGGGGACCTGACCGTCGAGATAAGGGAACGCTCGGCAGAGGACGAACTCATGCTCGCCCTGCACGCCATGCTCAAAAAACTCAACGAGGTGGTGACCGAGGTGAAAGCCGCTGCCGACAACGTGGCGGCGGGGAGCCAGGAGCTGTCGTCGAGCTCGGAGCAGATGTCCCAGGGGGCCAGCGAGCAGGCGGCCGCGGCGGAGGAGGTCTCCTCCTCCATGGAGCAGATGTCCTCCAACATCCGGCAAAACGCGGACAACGCGATACAGACGGAGAAAATGGCCTCCAAATCCGCCAGGGACGCCCAGGAAGGTGGCAAGGCGGTCAGCCAGACGGTCGGCGCCATGAAGGAGATCGCAGGCAAGATATCGATCATCGAGGAGATCGCCAGGCAGACCAACCTCCTGGCGCTGAACGCGGCCATTGAGGCGGCGCGGGCCGGCGAGCACGGCAAGGGGTTCGCGGTGGTCGCCTCGGAGGTGCGCAAGCTCGCCGAGCGGAGCCAGAAAGCGGCGGCCGAGATATCCGGTCTCTCCTCGAGCAGCGTGCAGATCGCGGAGCAAGCGGGCCAGATGCTGAACCAGATGGTGCCCGACATCCAGAAGACGGCCGAACTGGTCATGGAGATCAGCGCGGCCTGCAGGGAACAGGACATGGGGGCCGAGCAGATCAACAAGGCCGTCCAGCAGCTGGACCAGGTGATCCAGCAAAACGCCTCCGCCTCGGAAGAGATCTCCTCCACCGCGGAAGAACTCTCCAGCCAGGCGGAACAGCTGCAGGAAACCATTGACTTCTTCAAGGTGGAAAGCGGCACCGCCGCTTCACATCGCCCGGCAAGTCGGAAAGCGGCCCCGGCGCCGGTCAAGGAAACCGGCAAGAGAAAGGCCCTCACCCGTGCCGGAGATCAGGTCGTGAGCGCGGCAAGGCGCAAGGTCGAGGTGGCCGGCGGACTGGCCCTGAACATGGTCAATGGGGACGACGGTTTCGAGAGCTTCTAGGGGCGGCCAGCCGGCGCCATCATTGAACCAGATCCACCCTGAGGGCAAAGGTGAGGTCGAGCCCCGCCAGGAGGTGATTGCCGTCCAGGGTCACCTCGGTATCGCTCACAGCGCGGACCACCATGACCCTGGAGGCCCCGCCGGAAAAGCCGATGGAGAGCTTCTGACCGACCCTGATCTCCTTTCCCGGGGGAAAGGTGCTGAGCGCAACCTGGATGATGTTTTGGGGGTGGCGCGGACCGTAAGCCTCGTCGGCCGGGATCACCAGGTTCTTGGTCTCCCCGGCCCGCATCCCCGTGATGGCGCGCTCCAGGGCGGGGAACACCTCGTCGGCGCCCAAAGTGATGGTCATCGCCCCGTGTTCCTTGGTGCTGTAGAAAATGGTTCCGTCGTCCAGCGTGCCGATATAACTGATGGTGACGCTACTGCCGATCTGAGCGCGAGGCATGTGGGTATCTCCTTTCCATCCAGGGAATACACCGGGCATGCCAACTCGACCGACCGGACCGGGCCTCTTGATAATCACATGGTTAGGGGGTTGAAACAGATGGGAGCAAGCCGGGGACTGCTGTAAAGTTGTGCAACACCGGCGGGGCTGCTGCCCGGGAAAAAGTCACAAGTTCCAGCAGGAAACGAGCCCCGCCATCCACTTGACGCAAAAAGAAGGGCCCCGGCAGTCGATCCGGGACCCTTCTTCTCTTGCCGGTTCATCTGTTCTTCTTCACAGGGGCGCTCAGAGCTGTGCCTCTTCCAAAGCCCCCCTTGTGATCGAAATCAGCCGCAAGAAAACTCGCCTCGGCGCCGCCGGATCGAAGCCCCTCGGCGAGGACCACCCTGCCCTCATGATCAGTATCGGCCTGCTCAAACTCCTTTATTGCCGGGATTGCTATCATATATTTTCGTTCATATCACTATTTTTTTCGGCGATCATTGGCATTGAGCCTGAACTCAACTGTCAGTAGTGCGAGACTGCAGGGACATGTGGTCCTATATATAGCAAAAATATTCATCTTTTTTCTTTTTAGGCTGTCAAATTGCAGACCATATTCATTGTTCTATCGGCTCACCATGACTTTTCCTGAAGATAATGAGACCAAACTGTCAAAGCCCCCGAACAGTGATAAGCTATGCCTTGCGCCTCGCCTTGCGCCAATCTCAATCCATTCAAGGAGGATGAAATGGCTCAGAACAAGACTACCAACCGCCGGTTGGTGCTGAACTCGCGCCCGGTCGGCGCGCCTGTCACGGACAATTTCCGCATGGAAGAGACGGCGCTACCGGCCCCCGCTGCCGGTCAGATGCTGTTGCGCACCGTTTACCTGTCCCTCGACCCTTACATGCGCATGCGCATGAGCGACGCACCGTCTTACGCGCCGCCCGTGGCGATCGGAGAGGTCATGGTGGGAGGCACAGTGTCGCGCGTCGAAGTGTCGAACCATCCGGGGTTCAGGGCCGGCGAGCTGGTGCTTGGTTATTGCGGCTGGCAGGATTACGCCCTTTCCGATGGCGACGGCGTCACCAAGCTGACCGCGGACATCTCGCATCCGAGCTACGCGCTGGGTGTCCTGGGGATGCCGGGCTTCACCGGCTACATGGGGCTTATGGATATCGGTCGACCGAAGGCGGGAGAGACGGTTGTGGTCGCGGCGGCCACCGGGGCTGTGGGATCGGCGGTCGGACAGATCGCCAAATTGGAAGGTTGCCGCGTGGTCTGGATCGCCGGCGGCCCTGAAAAATGCAGCTACGCGGTTCGCGAGTTCGGTTTCGATGCCTGCATCGACCATCGCAGCGCCGAACTGCCCCGGCAACTTGCAGCGGCCTGCCCCAAGGGGATCGACGTCTACTTCGAAAGCGTCGGCGGTGCCGTCTTCGACGCCGTGCTGCCGCTTCTCAACGTCACGGCCAGGGTGCCGGTCTGCGGCCTCATCGCCCACTACAACGCCACCGACCTGCCGGCCGGGCCGGACCGCCTGCCACTATTGATGGGCACGCTGTTGAGACGGCGCATCAAGATGCAGGGCTTCATCATCTACGACGACTACGGGCACCGCTTCGCGGAATTCCAGGAGAATATGCTCCCCTGGGTCCGGGCGGGCAAAGTCAAATCCAGAGAGGACATAGTGGACGGCCTGGAAAACGCACCGAAAGCGTTCATCGGCCTGCTCGAAGGAAAAAACTTCGGCAAGCTCATAATCAGGGTCGCGAACGGCTGACGCGGTGGCCTCCGATCTGCAGTTGATGGGGACGTTGCATATGGGGAAAAGGCGGCCAGACAGGCCGCCTTTTTTTGTCGATAACATCGCCGACCGACTGCGGCAGTGGCGCCGGTTCGGTTCACACCTCCTCTTTGCCCCCGCTTCATCCGGCAGTTGGTCCGCCTCCGGCCGACCGACATCTGCCCCTCCTCAGGAACTTAGGAGTAGCACGATCATCGTCATTGCCGCACTGCTGGTATCAGCCACCGTCCTCGCGCAGCAGTCCAATCAGGAAAAAGTGATCTGTGAGCTGTCATCGGGGAACTGCCTGAAGCAGGCGGAAGTGATCCAGAAGAAGATAAAGAAACTGAACGTGGAGATAAAGAAGGGGGAAAAGAAATATCCGCCCCGGGAACTGAAGAACCTCGAGCTTAAACTGAAGGAAACACAGGAGACGCTGGATAAGTTCGAGTCCGTCAAGTAGGGATGCAAAATTGATCGAGCGGCGACGGAGCCGAAACTTTTTCGAAACAAAGTATTGACATATAGCTGGTCAATCCATATTATCTACAACAAGTAAAGGGGAGTAGCTATCGGCCGGAGAAATGGCCGACCCATGGTCCGTCAAGACGGTGGAAACACCCGGGCCAAGGGATATGGAAGACCCACTAAAAGCAAGACCTTTACCTGAAGCGATCCATTCGCCGAGGGTAAAGGTCTTTTTTTTTACCCCGGTGAACACATACCAAGCCGGAGGTAACCCAAGTGAACCACCTGAAACAACCCCCCTCTTCTGCTGCCACAGGCTTGCCGCTGTCGCCACGGCGCCTGACCGCCACGGTGAGAGCGCCGGCCCCCTCGCCGCCCTGACGGCCCGCTCGCCGCACCTGTCTGCCATAGATCGTGATCATCCCGACACCGTGGCCGAAAGAGGCGACGGCCGGACAGACCGTGCCGCCTGAAAAGACGCCGACAGCAATGCCCTAAAGGAGAAGAACATGCAAGCTCACCAGATCGAGCAAAATGAAGCACCCAAGAGAACGCCGAGAAAACGAAGCAGAAAAATAGTCCTGAAAAATGTCGTCTCGCTGCGCATCTCCGATAAAGAGAAGCAGGTGCTGGAAAAGATCACCCGGTCAACGGCCAAGAGCGTCTCCGACGTGGTCCGGGAGGCCATCGAGTACTGGCTTTCCAACAGGGGCCAGCGGCTTTGCCGGGAATCTTGATCCTCTTTTGTCCAACCTTTAAAGCCCAGGAGGCAGAATCAAATGAAAAGACATGTCGTTAGAGTATGCGCCACCGTTGCAGCCGTCATGTTCCTGAGCATGACCGTTCTTGAAGTCACCGCCCACGCCAGGGCCGGCGGCAGCCGCTCCATGGGGAGCCGCGGCACGCGCAGCTATTCCAGGCAGGCGGCCCCCAGCTACCAGCCGGGTCCGTCACGCCCGCAGATGGCGCCCTCCCCGAGCCCGTTCCAGCAACAGGCGGGCGGCGGCTTCATGAGGAGCATGGCCGGCGGCATCGTCGGCGGCATGCTGGGCGGGATGCTGTTCAGGAGCATGGGCATGGCAGGCGGCCAAGGCATGGCAGGCGGCGGTGGCATCGGCCTCTTCGAAATACTGCTTCTGGCCGGCATCGGCTACCTGATCTACCGGTACGTGAAAAAAAGAAGGGAGACCGCCCCGGTGCTGGTGCGCGAGGGGGGCTACCAGGAGCCGAGGGGATATCAGGAGCAGGGCTACCTCGGTGGGGCGCCCAACGTTTCCGACGCCTATCTGGTCAACGACCCGGCAGCGGGAGGGGTGGATGCCGGCCTGTCCCACATCCGCCAGATGGATTATTCCTTCGACGAGAAGGCGTTCAAGGACGCCGTCATGGACATCTTCTTCAAGGTCCAGGGGGGATGGATGAACCGGGACATCTCCGTGCTGTCGCCTCTGGTGAGCGCCGAGATGAAGGGGATCTTCCAGGACGATCTGAACCGGCTGCTGCGGGACAAGCAGATCAACAGGCTGGAGAACATCGCCGTCAGGAGCGTCGAGCTGTCCGAGGTGTGGCAGGAGGCGGGGCAGGATTACATCACCACGCTGATCTATGCGAACCTGCTCGATTACACGACCGACGAGACGACCGGGGCGGTCGTGGCCGGCAGCAAGAGCGAGCCGGTGAAGTTCGAGGAGTACTGGACCTTCACCAGGCCGGTCGGCAACAACTCCTGGCGCCTTTCCGCCATCAGCCAGAAATAACCCGACCGCTTCTTCTGACAAAGTCGGGCGCATGTATGCACCCCTTCCGTGTCCTCTGTGCCTGCGCGCCGAAGTCCCTCGGCGCGCAGGCGTGGTCGTCTCTCCACCATCGAGAGGAGCGCATCCTCCAGGTGTCCCAGCAGTTCCCTGGCCTCCTTCTTGAACGCATCGGCATAAGTGTCATTCATCGGAGCACCGGATATAGCCGCAAGTAGGAGCAGTTTCCATGGTGAAACGAGATCATTACCCGGCCGTCTCCATCCTCATGCCGGTGAGAAACGAGGCGCGCTACCTGGAGGCGGCTCTGCGCTCGCTGTCGGCCCAGACCCTGAAGGATTGGGAGCTGGTGGCGGTCGATGACGGCTCGACCGACGCCACCGCGCAGATCCTGGCCCGGGCAGCCGGGCGCGACCCGCGCATCCGGGTGCTGACCTGCGCCGGGGAGGGCCTGGTGCCCGCCCTGAATGCCGGCCTGGCAAGCTGTCGTGCCGAGCTGGTGGCCCGGATGGACGGTGACGACATCGCCCATCCGGCGAGACTCGCCGAACAGGCGGCCTACCTCTCAAGCCACGGCTCGGTGGGACTCGTGGCCTGCTCGTTTCGCCATTTCCCGCGGCAGAGTATCGGCATGGGCATGGCGGGCTATGAACGGTGGCAGAATCAGCTCTTGACGCACCATGAGATAATGGCCGATCTTTTCGTGGAATCCCCTTTCGTCCACCCGAGCACCATGTTCCGCAGGCGGGAGGTAGAGGCCGTGGGTGGCTACCGGGACATGGGATGGGCGGAGGATTATGATCTCTGGCTGCGGCTGGCGGCCGGAGGGTGCGTCTTTGCGCGCCTGCCCAGGACCCTGTTCTTCTGGCGGGAGCGGCCGGACCGGGCCACCCGCACCAGCACGGCCTATTCCCGCGAGGCGTTCCGGCTCTGCAAGCTGCACCATTTGCAGGAGGGATTTCTGAAGGGGGAACAGGAGGTGATACTTGCCGGGGCGGGACTGGAGGGGCGGGCCTGGTACCGGATACTGCGTGACGCCGGGGTGCGCGTCTCGTGCTGGGTGGACATCGACCCGCGCAAGATCGGACGCGACCTGCACGGCGCCCCCGTGCTGGCGACCGACCAGGTGCATTACGACGGCGTCAAGATGCTTCTGACAGTAGGGGCGCGGGGGGCGCGCAGCGTGGTGCGCCAATCGGCTCTACGGGCCGGCTTTGTCGAAGGAGTCGGCGCCCTGTGCGTGGCCTGATAGATGCGCCGAGCGCCGCAGGAAACGCATCCTCGACGCGCAGGCGTCACAACACGCCCGCTCGCAGCCCTGCGCCGACGCGATGTCGGAGATTTTTACAAATCCTTCAGAATTCGCCCCAAGAAGCCATCCGACAATGTCGATAAAGCTTACACTCTCAGTGACCAGTTCATTAATTCCCGGAACAACCCCTGTAATTCAGGCAAGTTACAAAATGGCACGTATCCTGCTATAACGTTAGCAATCACGCGTTAATAGGGGGCAATCATGAAGACATTGAAAATCTTCTCCATCCTGGCCATATTGGCACTGTCCGTAGGCCTGACGGCCAACCAAGCTGCAGCAACACTCATCACCTCATTGCCGGAGGGGTCGGTCATTACAATGCCTTCGGTCAACTACTTCGGGCAAGGACCGGAGAGCATGGCCCCCGGCGTAACCTGGTCCTCCAACAACGCCAATCCCAACTCCCTGTCGGTTTTCGGCTATTCCGGCACTTACGGCTTCGAGCCGAACGGGATCTGGGACGGTATGACCATGGCGGGGCTGAACACGACAAGCGGCACCATGACCTTTGCCTTCGCGTCACCGGTGAACGCCGTCGGCGGATTCATGAACTACGCCCCGGCCACCGGCACACCAACCATCGCGGTTTATGACGCCGGCATGAACCTATTGGAGAGCGCGACCTTATCCTTCAGTGTCAGCGGCGCCAACGCCGGCCAGTTCCTGGGTTTCCTGGAAAACAGCAACATCAGCTTCTTTACCCTGACCGATGCATACATCGGCATCACGGACCTCACCGTATGGTCCGAGCCCGGAAACGGCGATCACTGCAACCCGGTACCCGAACCCTCCACCTTCATCCTACTGGGTGCCGGCCTGCTGGGACTTTGCATCCGGAGCAGGATGGCCCGCAAGTAATCTCAAGGTTTGCGCGTGAAAAAGGGGGTCCCGATTCGGGGCCCCTTTTTTTGTCGAAAAACTTTACAGTGGTGGCGCAGCCGGCCTTTGCGGATGTTTTGCGAGATCTAGGCCTTTTTGACGAACTCGGACTTCAGCTGCATGGCGCCGATGCCATCGATCTTGCAGTCGATGTCATGGTCTCCGGAGACTATGCGGATGTTCCTGACCTTGGTGCCGACTTTGACAACCGCCGACGACCCCTTGATCTTCAGGTCCTTAATGACAGTTATCGAGTCGCCGTCGTTAAGCACGGTGCCGAATGCGTCACGCACGACGCTGTCCGCCTCGGCGCTCTCGGCTGCGGTTGTCCATTCATGGGCACATTCCGGGCAGACGTACAGCTCTGCGTCTTGGTAGGTGTATTCCGAACTGCAGGAGGGGCATTTGGGTAAGGCGGTCATGTGGCATCCTTTTCATGGTTGGTAACACGGCTTGGTCGAACGAAAAAACCCCGACAGCTTTTGGGCCACCGGGGTTTGAAACTATTGGAGCGGGAAACGGGATTCGAACCCGCGACTTCGACCTTGGCAAGGTCGCACTCTACCACTGAGTTATTCCCGCTCAACGAGTTCCTGTTTATAGCAAAACCCGCCCCCTCAGTCAACCCCTTTTTTGAGGGTTCGGCATTTTTATGCTCTCGCTACCTCGTCAAATGTCGTATCATATCAACCGCTATCGGCTATACTCTGCATCATGAGAAAACTGGACAAGATACGCGGCCTGATCGCTTACGAGGCGGCCCGGCTCATGTACGAGGACGGGGTAAGGGAATACCGGGACGCGAAGCGTAAGGCCGCCAAACGCTTCGGTCCGGAAAAGGCGCTCTCCCTCGGCTCGCATCTCCCCACCAACGCGCAGATACACGAGGAACTGGCCAGGATGATCGCCGCCCGGGAGGAGGACCTGCTCCCCGAACGGCTTTTGCGGCTGAGGCTCACCGCGGTCGCCTACCTGGAACTGTTCAGCGACTTCTCGCCGTACCTGGTGGGATCGGTCCTCTCCGGCGCCGTGACGAGCCGCAGCGACGTCGACATCCACCTGTTCCCGGATGCCACCGAGGCGGTGGAGGATCTCCTGAAACGGCGCGGCATCCCCTTCGAGACGGAAACGGTGCCGATCAGGAAGGGGGGCGTGATCACCGATTACACCCACATCTACCTTGAGGACGAGGGGACCGTGATCGAGTGCTCGGTATACCCGGCCGAGCAGAGACGAAACCGCACCGTGAGCAGCATCACGGGCAAACCGATGGAGCGGGCCAACCTGGCCCGGCTGAGAAAGATTATCGCCACGAGCCTTGGCGAGGAGGAAATCGATGCACAACCGTAAGGCGGAACTGATCGAGACGCTGCTTCCCAAGGACACGAACGGCTACGGCAACATCTTCGGGGGGGTCATCATGAGCATCATGGACAAGACCGCCGGGGTGGCCTGCTGGCGCTACTCGAGGAAACGGGTGGTCACCGCCTGCGCCCAGCGCATCTGCTTCCACACCCCGATCAACATGGGCGAGGTGGTCTATTCGCGCGCCACCATCATCCACGTGGGGCGCAGTTCGATGGAGGTGGAAGTCGAGGTCGAGGTGGAGAACGTCATCGAGGGGACCACGCGGCGCGGCGCCAGCGGCCTCTTCACCATGGTGGCACTGGATGAGAACTGGCACCCCTCCCCGGTCCCGCCCTGGGAACCGGTGACGGAGACGGAACTGGAAAAATGGCGCGAGGTGGAGCACAGGAGAAAGGGTGCGTGAGACGCCTTGGCCCGTTACTGCTGGCGCTAGCGCTTCTTGGCGGCTGTGAGACCATCAACGAGGCGCTGGTGCGGCAGTTGCACAAGGAGCCGGGATTAAGCGGCCGGGTGAGCCGCCAGATCAGGGAGGGACTGGAGAAGAGGACAACTGCAGCGCCGGGCAGGGCGCCCAAAAGGCAGGCCCCGGCCTTCATGGACCAGGGGTGAAGAGAAAGGCCGACGATCATCAGCCGCTAGATGCCGAGTTCACCGGACGCGCGGGGGATCGCGGCAATATCAAAACCGGCTACGCCCCAGTGCAAAATCTCTGCTGGCGGGGCGCCCTCCAGCTCCTGCGGCGGGCCTTGCCCGAGGAATCGCAGCGCCGACAGGAGCAGCGCCCCTCCCTCCCTGGCCAGGTCGCGACCCGCTGCCAGGGAAACGGCATTGTCCCTCTTGCTCAGCTTGCCTCCTGCCGGCCCGGTCACCAGCGGCAGGTGGTAATAGCTGGGCGTCGGGTAATCGAAGATGCGCTGCAGGTAGATCTGCCGCGGCGTGGAGCTCAACAGGTCGGCGCCACGAACCACCTGGTTCACGCCCGCGGCGGCATCATCAACCACGACTGCCAGATGGTAGGCGTAGGGACCGTCTGCCCTGTGGATGACGAAATCCCCGCAGGAGGCGGTCAGGTGCTGGCTGTAACGCCCCATAATGCCATCCTCGAAGGAAATCACCTCGTCATAGACCTTCACCCGGAGCGCCCGCTCCGCCTTCTCGGGCGGCAGACCGTTTCGGCAGATGCCCGGATAAACGAGGCCGTCCTCGTGGGGCGCGGAAGCGATCTGGGCGATCTCGCGCCTGGTGCAGCCGCAGGCGTAGGCGAGACCGCGCTGAATCAACTGCTCAGCCGCCGCCCGGTAATATTCGCTGCGCCTGCTCTGGTAAACCACCTCGCCGTCCCAGCGAAACCCGAGCGTCTCCAGGGTCGACAGCATATCGTCCGCGATGCCAGGCACTACCCTTGGCAGATCCAGGTCCTCCATACGCAGCAGCCAGCGTCCGCCCGAACTCTTGGCGACGAGATAGCTGCCGACCGCTGCGACCAGGGAGCCCAGATGCAGCGGTCCGGTGGGGGATGGCGCGAAGCGGCCGATGATGGCAGGATTTTCGGACAGAGTAGCGTTCACGTCACACCATGAGCATGCAGCAAGAGAGTCGCGCCCTTTGTAAAGGGGACAGGGGGATGAAGCGGTGAAAATCCCGATCTGGTCAACTGCGGGAAGGGCGGACACAAGGCCCGCCCTTCCCGCACACGCAACGCTCCTCCAAAAGGGGGAGCGTTTTCCGGCGCCTCAGCGGTTACAGAAAAGAGCAGCAATAGTCGGTCACGGCGGTGACCTTCAGCTTGAAGCTCGCGTTCTCCGGCACTTCGAATGCCTCGCCACCCTTGACGGCAACCCACTCGGAGGAGCCGGGTAAAAGCACGGTCAGCTCGCCGGAAAGGATCTCCATCAGCTCGGCGGAGCCCGTGTTGAAGCCGTACTCGCCCGGCATCATGATGCCAAGGGTCTTGCGGGAACCGTCGGGGAAGATAATGGTGCGGCTGGTTACCCCGCCATCGAAATAGATATTGGCCTCTTTGACCACGTTTACGTTCTGGAATTCGGACACTGCACACCTCCTTGGGTTGAATTGCTTCGTTAGTACTAAGGATGTAACACAAATTCTTTCTGCCACAAAATGCACGAAATAGACAAAAAGGGAAGGTTAAGGACTGCCGATTGCCGATGCCACACAAAGACTCGTATTGTTCACGCATGAAGACCTGTAAAAGACAAAGCCTTATTTTCGCGCCTTTTGTGCCTTTTTGTGGCGAAAAGCCTTGCTTGGCCTTTCGTCGCTGCATGCCCCTGCTAGCTCGGCCACTCCCCGGATTCCCATCGATCGAGTGCGGCCTGCGCCCTGAACCCTAACAGCCCGGGGATCTTTGCGAGTTTCTGCAGCACCGCGGTGCAGCGTTGCGGCGCCTCGCGCATGGCGTACACGGCAGCCATCCCGGAGACGGCGGGTTCCTCGTGATCCAGCAGAGCCAGGAACTGCTCCATGCCGTCTTCGCGTTTGAGCGCCGCGTAAAAGCGGTTCAGGCACTCGACCTGCACGGAGGCTTCCTCCGCCTCCAAAACCTCGATCGCCATCGCGTGCCTGAGCGCCGCCTTGACGAACCAGCTGATAAGTTTTGCCACCTTCTCGTGCTGCTGCAAATCTCGCCTCCCGCATCCGGCCCGGGTCGCCACTCTTGGTCAAAACGGCCACCGCGCATGCTCCAAATGCTGAACATTAGCAGCTTTCAGAAGGGCGTTCAAGCTGAAACGTTGGCTGTGGCTGCCGGAGCCGCTTGACATCGGCTTCCCCCCTTGCCGGAGGGAGTTCCGGCGCGCCAAAGACGGAAAAAGGCGGGGTTGCCCCCGCCTTTCGCCACTGCCGTTATGCCTGATGCCGTTAAATGTCGAAGTACAGTGCGAATTCGAGGGGTACCGGACGCATACGGACCGGGTTGACTTCGGCTTCGGTTTTGTACTCGATCCACTTCTCGATGACGTCGGGGGTGAAAACATCCCCTTTGAGAAGGAAGTCGTGGTCTTCCTGCAGCGCTTTGAGCGCCTCCTCGAGGCTGCCCGGTGCGGACGGGATGGTGGCCAGTTCCTCGGGGGAAAGACCGTAGATGTCCTTGTCGAGCGGCTGGCCCGGATCGATCTTGTTCTCGATGCCGTCGAGGCCTGCCATCAGCAGTGCCGCGAAGGCGAGGTAGCCGTTGCAGGAAGGATCCGGCGTACGGTACTCGATCCTCTTCGCCTTCGGGTTTGAGGAGAACATCGGGATACGCAGCGAAGCGGAACGGTTACGGCTGGAGTAAGCCATGTTCACCGGAGCTTCGAAGCCCGGCACCAGACGCTTGTAGGAGTTGGTGGTCGGGTTGGTGAAGGCGCAGAGGGCACGGGCGTGCTTGATGATGCCGCCGATGTAGTAAAGCGCCATCTGGGAGAGCCCGCCGTATTTGTCGCCGGCGAACAGGTTGGTGCCGTCTTTCCAAAGCGACATGTGGCAATGCATACCGGAACCGTTGTCACCGTAGAGCGGCTTCGGCATGAAGGTTGCCGTCTTGCCGTTACGGTTGGCGACGTTCTTGATGACGTACTTGAACCACTGCAGATCGTCAGCCATGGCGACCAGCGAATTGAAACGCATGTCGATTTCGGCCTGGCCGCCGGTGGCGACTTCGTGGTGCTGGCACTCGACACGGATGCCGACTTTCTGCAGTTCCATCACCATCTCGTTCCTGAGATCGTTCTGGGAGTCGGTCGGGGCAACCGGGAAGTAACCTTCCTTGTGGCGCGGCTTGTAGCCTAAGTTCGGGAACTCTTCGCGGCCGGTGTTCCAGGCGCCTTCGGAGGAGTCAACGGCGTAGAAGGAAGCGTTGGCGGTGGAATCGTAACGGACGTCGTCGAAGATGAAGAACTCGGCTTCCGGTCCGAAGTATGCGGTGTCGGCAATAGAGGTCGACTTCAGGAAGCTCTCAGCCTTCTTCGCGATGTTGCGCGGGTCGCGGCTGTAGTCTTCCTTGGTGATCGGGTCGAAGATATCGCAAATCAGCGAAAGGGTCGGGATCGCGGTGAAGGGATCCATCTTAGCGGTCGTGGGGTCCGGGATGATGATCATGTCGGAGGCGTGGATCGGCTGCCACCCGCGGATGGAGGAGCCGTCGAAGCCCTGACCTTCCTCGAAGGTGTCCTCGCCAAACTCGCTCATCGGCACGGTGAAGTGCTGCCAGATACCGATAAAATCCATAAACTTGAAATCGACCATCAGCACGCCGTTTTCTTTGGCAAACTCCACTACTTGTTTTGGTGTCATCTACAGTCTCCTTTCATTTAGGTGAAAAATCAGCCAATTAGAGGGCGTCTTCGCCCCTTTCACCGGTCCTGATGCGAACGACCTCTTCCACGGGGGTGACGAAGATCTTGCCGTCGCCGATGCGCCCCGTCTTTGCCGCCTGCTCGATGGCGTCGACCACCTTGCCGACTACGTCATCGGAAACGATGATCTCCATCTTGATCTTGGGAATGAAATCCACCACGTACTCGGCGCCACGGTAGAGTTCCGTGTGCCCCTTCTGGCGGCCGAACCCCTTTACCTCACCGATCGTGATCCCTTGGATACCGATTTCGTTAAGGGCTTCTTTGACCTCATCAAGCTTGAAAGGCTTTATGATTGCTTCGACTTTTTTCAAGGCAGGCATCCTCCGTTCGTAGTTCAGTGCGCGCAAATTATAAAGAGCTTGCTATGAAATTGCAAGACTAATAAACCACGGCCTGAGTGTTGGTGACCCCATTTTAATGCAAGTTTCCCGCCAATCGACACCGCTCAATGCCCGCACGTCATTCCGGTAACTTAGCGAAAAAACACGCCTCCGGAAATTGGAGGCAGCGAGATTATAGCCTAAAAATTAGGCACGACAAGCGGCAGCACGTAATTTCCCGATAGGCGCCGGTCTTCAGCAGCACGCTGTTGGAAACAATTTCCAGCCTGCTTTTCCTGGAACCGCCCCAGACAAGATCATGGCTTGACTATGACAAACCTGAAATAGGAGCCCCCGGTCAGGAGGCTCCTATTTAGTAGGCAAACAAGTAAAGATTGCGGGTATTACAGGATGAAAAGCATTTCCCTGTAGGTCGGCAGCGGCCAGTATTTGGCAGCTATGATTTTTTCCAGCGCATCACCGGTAGCACGCAGTTCAAGCATTTTATCAAACACCTTTTCCCTGAATGCAGCGGCCTGTTTATCGGCATCGGCAATATTCAGTGCGTTTTCAAGGGCTTTCTCCAGCGCTTTGGTATTGCTGTTCATGGAGGCCAGCTTGTCGCAGAGCTCTTCCAGCAGCGCCTTCTGGGTCGAGACGTTCAGCTTGCCGGATACGGCTGTAACGGCATTGATGGATGTTGCCACCGTTGTTGCATATTCCATGGCAGTCGGGATTATGCTCTGATTAGCCATGTCGATCATAGTCAGGGCTTCGATATTCAAGGTCTTGACATATTGTTCGACCATGATTTCGTAACGTGCGTGCAGTTCTTTTTCGCTAAACACGTTGTGAGCGGCAAACAGCTCCACCGCTTCCTTGGATACCAGCTCCTTCAGTGCCTCGGGGGTGTTGGGAATATTCGGCAGGCCGCGTTTTTTGGCTTCCTTGACCCACTCGTCGGAGTAGTTGTTGCCGTTAAACACAACGCGCTTGTGTTTCTTGGCGGTTTCCTGAAGCAGTTTCTCAAGGTCGGCGTCGAAGTTTTTCGATTTTTCCAGCTTGTCGGCAAAACCCTTCAGCGCATCGGCAATGATGGTATTGATGATGATGTTGGGGCCGGAGATGGAGAAGGATGAACCGAGCATCCTGAACTCAAACTTGTTACCGGTAAAGGCGAACGGTGAAGTTCTGTTTCTGTCGGTGGCATCCTTGGGCAGCGCGGGAAGGGTAGTTACGCCGATCTTCATATCAGCGTTCTTAGAGGATGTTTTTGCTGCGCCAGCCACGATCTGGTCGAGGATATCGGCAAGCTGCTCGCCAAGGAAAATCGAAATGATTGCCGGAGGCGCTTCGTTGGCGCCCAGTCGGTGGTCATTGCCGGCGTTGGCGCAGGAGCAGCGCAGGAGTCCGGCATAGGTATCCACGGCCTTGATGGTTGCCATGAGGAAGGTCAGGAACTGGGCGTTTTCATGGGGGGTATGACCCGGCTCGAGCAGGTTCTGTCCGTCATTTGAGCTCATGGACCAGTTGTTGTGCTTGCCGGAACCGTTGACGCCGGCAAACGGTTTTTCGTGCAGCAGGCAGACCAGGTCGTGTCTGAGGGCGACCCGCTTGAGAACATCCATAACCATCTGGTTGTGGTCAGTGGCAATGTTGGTATTCTCAAAAATCGGGGCAAGTTCAAACTGTCCGGGTGCCACTTCGTTGTGCTGGGTTTTGGCGGTAACGCCCAGTTTCCACAGTTCTTCGTTTACTTCCTTCATGTACGACAGCACTCTTTCCTTGATAGTGCCGAAATAGTGGTCTTCCAGTTCCTGCCCTTTTGAGGACATGGCGCCGAAAAGCGTTCTGCCTGCCATCATCAGGTCGGGTCTTTCCAGGTAGAAAGACTTGTCCACCAGGAAGTATTCCTGCTCAGCACCGACAGTTGAGGTAACCCTGGTGGCATTGGTATTTCCGAATAACTTGAGAAGACGCACCGCCTGAATCGAAAGGGCTTCCATGGAGCGCAGCAGAGGGGTCTTTTTGTCCAGGGCCTCGCCGGTGTACGAGCAGAAGGCGGTAGGGATACAGAGGGTTATGACATTGGCCTCTTCTCTCAGGAAGGCAGGCGAAGTGCAGTCCCAGGCGGTATACCCCCTGGCTTCAAAGGTTGCTCTCAGGCCGCCGCTCGGGAAAGAGGAGGCATCCGGCTCACCCTTGACCAGCTCTTTTCCGGAGAACTCCATCAAGGCACCGTTTTCTGATGGTGAAAGAAATGAGTCATGTTTTTCTGCAGTGATACCGGTCATCGGCTGGAACCAGTGAGTAAAATGTGTCGCGCCTTTTTCAACGGCCCACTCTTTCATCGCCGTTGCGACAACATCCGCGATGGAAGGGTCGAGCGGCAGACCTTCGTCTATGGTTTTTTTCAGGTTTTTGAAAACACCCTTCGGCAATCTTTCTCTCATAACTGACTGGTTGAATACGTTTTGGCCAAACATCTCCACGGTACAGCCTCCTTTTTAAGCAGCGTTGAGTAAAAAATAAGCAGAACGCTTATCCGATGATCTTCGTTTTAAGGGTTTACGGCCCATCGCGTTGAAGCTCTGGATTTACAGCAAGAGAAATGCCAGTCTTTTGATGGGCTGGCGGATTGTTGCACCAGGAGGGGCACTTTTCAAGATCCTGGTCGAGCTTGGCAGGCTCGCCACGACCTGCAGGTTCCTGTGGGCGGCGTCTGCCAGGTATGAGCACCGAACGTGCCAGCCCTCGTCGCTCTTGCCAAGCGCCGGCCGTCAGGCTATAGTACGCGCTGCGGCGGGATCAAGCGGACACCGGAGTTTTTGCAAAGGATTAACGTGAAAAAACAGGCACTGGCACTACGGGGGAAAGGAACATCACGGCTGGCGCGTACGCTCCTGCCTGCAGCGGTGCTTTTCGCGCTCTCCCTCTCGCCGGCGCAGGCCGACTTCTTCCGCTACACCGGGGAGGACGGGGTGGAGACCTTCACCAACACCCCGAGCAGCGGTGGAGCCGTCAGGATCATGCGCGAGGTGAAGCCCAAGAACGCATCGAAGAGAGAGATGAAAGTGGCGCTCAAGACGGAGCCGCTGTTTCCCGATAAAGAGCCACTGCTGCCGGTAAGGGGCATCCTCACCTCGAATGTCGGACTGCGTCACGATCCGATCGACGGTACGCTCAGGCACCATAACGGGGTGGACATCGCCGTGCCGATCGGCACCAAGGTGAAGGCAATCGCGGCCGGAAGAGTGATCCAGTGCGCCCCGCATGGCGGATACGGCAATCTGGTGGAGATAGACCACTGCGACGGGACCAGGTCCCTGTACGGGCACAATTCGCAACTCGACGTCAGGGTCGGGGACCAGGTTGAGGCGGGTCAGACAATCGCCCTCTCCGGTTCCACCGGCAGATCAACCGGGCCGCACCTGCATTTCGAGCTCTGGAAAAACGGGGCCAACGTGACCGAAGCGTATTTGAGCAACGGAGCCGGCATCCCCGAGGTGAGCGGAGGGATCAGGAGCTATCTGCACAGCGACGGTTCCCTCGTTTTCACCAACTATTAGCGAAGTTCCCAGTTCCCAGTTCCCAGAACGTAGAACGTAGTCCCCAGCCCCTAGCCCCTAGCCCCTTTTCTTCACCTGCCTGGTCGCCTGGGCCTCCCACGGATCGTCCGGCCACGGGTGCCGGGGATAGCGTCCCTTCAGCTCCTTGCACACCTCCCGGTAGGCGCCGTTCCAGAAGCTCTTCAGATCGGCGGTGACCTGTATGGGACGGCGCGCCGGCGAGAGCAGATGGATCAGCACCGGGACGCGGCCGAAAGCGACCTTCGGCGTCTCGGCCAGCCCGAACATCTCCTGGAGCTTCACAGCAAGAAACGGCACCCCGTCGGCCGGGTAGCCAAGCTGCACCCGCGAGCCGCTGGGGACCTTCAGGTGGGTCGGCGCCCCGTCGTCCACAAGCTTCTGCTCGCGCCAGGTCAGCATCCCCTTCAGTGGCGCCAGCAGATCGACCCGCGCCAGCTGGGCGAGCGTCCTGACTCCCGAGAGATGCGGCACCAGCCAGCTCTCGAGGGAGGCGGCCAGCGCCTGGTCCGAGAGGTCGGGAAGATCCTCCTCCGGGACCACCCGGGCCAGGAAGTTCACGCGATTGCGGAATTGCTGCGCATCGTCGCTCCAGTTCAGCCCGGCGATGCCGGGCCCGGAGAGGATACCCTGCACCAGCGCTAGGCTGATCTCCTCTTTGGTGGGGGTCGCCGAACGCTCCGAAAGGAGAATCGCCCCGAGCCGCTCCTCGTCGCGAGCCACCGCCCTCCCCTCCCGGTCGTCCCAGAAAACATTTTTGCCGCGGGTGATCGCCGCGCTACACCCTCCCCTCACCGCTTCGAGGGTCACGGCGCTCGCCATGTGGATCTCACCCTCGGCGGCGCCCCCCTCGACATCCACCGCTACGATGAACGGCTGTGCCCTGACATTGCTGCGCGTGGAGAGGCGGGCACCGCTGCCGTTGGCCATCAGGTAGCGCCCGGACCCCGGGGTGCGCTCCTTGGCGACCCGGTCCGGATATGCCTTCATGAGCAGCTCTCCGACCAGGGCCGCGTCCCTGCGACCAGCGCCCTCGGAAGCCCCGAGCGCCTGCCGGAAATAGCTGGCGAGCCTCTCGACGGTGCGGCATCCGACCGGATCGCGGCGCTCATCCAGGGCCTCGACCCGGTCCAGGATATCGCTGTCGGAAAGGCTGCCTCTGCCGCGCGGCAGGATGTCGCGCTCCGAAAGGATGGCGGCGAGCGTGCAGGCCAGCCCCCCTGCCCCAAGCGACGCTGCGGCGATCAGCATGGCTGCCAGTCGCGGGTGCATCGGGAGCGCAGACATCTTCTTGCCCAGCCCGGTAATGGCGCCACGCGCATCAAGCGCGCCCAGCCTCGTCAGGAGCGCCCTCCCCTCGGCCAGATGTGCGGCTGGCGGAGCATCGAGAAAGCTCAGTGAGGCGGGATCGGCAACGCCCCAGAGCGCCAGGTCGAGGGCCAAAGGGGTCAGGTCGGAAACGCGTATCTCGGGAGGGGTAAAGGGAAGCAGTGTCGCCTGGGTGTGCTCGCTCCAGAGGCGGAAGCAGACGCCGGGCGCCACGCGGCCGGCGCGACCGGCGCGCTGCACCGCGGAGGCGGCCGAAATCCTCAGCGTCTCCAGCCGGTTCATGCCGGTCGATGGGTCGAAGCGGAGCTGCCGGGAAAATCCCGTATCCACCACCACCCGCACCCCCTCGATGGTGAGGCTGGTCTCGGCGATGTTGGTGGCGAGCACCACCTTCCTCCGGCCGGCGGGAAGTATCGCCTGCTCCTGCGCCGCGAAGGGGAGATCGCCGTAGAGGACGGCAATCATGATCTCGGGGCCGACCTTCTCGCTCAAGAGCCTCTCGCAGCGCCGTATCTCGCCCGCACCGGGGAGAAAGACCAGGACATCGCCGCTCGTCTGGGAAAGCGCCCCGAGGACGGCGACACAGGCGAGCTCCGGGAGCCTCCCCGAGGGCTCCGACTTCAGGTAGCTGACCTCGACCGGGTAGCGCCTTCCGGGGCTCGAGATGAGCGGCGCACCGCCCAAAAGAGCCGCCACCGGCGCCGCGTCCAGCGTCGCGGACATGACCAGGATGCGCAGCTCCTCGCGCAGCCCCTGCTGCACGTCGCGGCACAGGGCGAGGGAGAGGTCGCAGGTCAGGCTCCTCTCGTGGAACTCGTCGAAGATCACGGCGGCCACCCCCTCGAGCAGCGGGTCGCTCTGCAGCCTGCGCGCCAGGATCCCCTCGGTCACCACCTCGATGCGGGTGGCCCGGGAGACCTTGCGCTCGAAGCGGATGCTGTAGCCTACGCGCTGCCCCACCTCCTCGCCCAGACAGGAGGCCATGTAGCGCGCCGCGTTCACCGCCGCCAGCCTGCGCGGCTCCAGCATGATGATCCTGCCGTTTTTTAGAAAGGGGGCGTTGAGCAGCGCCAGCGGGACGCGGGTGGTCTTTCCGGCACCCGGGGGAGCCTGGAGCACGGCGACGTTGCCGCGCTCCAGCACCGCGAGGAGTTCGGGGAGTATCTCTGAGATGGGGGTTTTCTGCATGCCGTCGGTCAAGGGAGCAGGCGCAACGACTCCAGGTCGACGCCGACAAGGGAGTCGACCACGCGGCAGGCGCCGGTCAGCCGCTCGCCGGGATAGCTGTTGGTAACGGCCAGCACCTTGAGCCCGGCGCCGGTCGCCGAGGCGATCCCCGCAGGGGTGTCCTCGATGGCGAGCGAGGCCGCGGGGTCGATCCGGCCGGGGAAGATCCCCTGGAGCCTCTGCACGGCGAGGCGGTAACTCTCCGGGTCGGGCTTGCTCGCCGCCACCTCGTCGGCGGTGACCAGCGTGTCGAAGGCGCCGGTCAGCTCGAGCTGGGCCAGGATCGGGTCGATGTCGCCGCGCAGGGCGCCCGAGCAAAGGGCGAGCGGCAGGGTGCCGGAGATGGAGCGGATCAGCTCGACCACGCCGGGATAGGGGGCGACCCCGACCGAGACGATGTCCAGAAAGGCCCGGGCCTTGTCATCCATCATCTTTTTCAGCTCGGTGTCCGTGAGCGGCCGGCCGTCGACGCGAAACGCCTCGCGGAAGGCGTCCCTGTCGTCGAAGCCCAGGTAGCGGTCCAGGTACTCCTGCCAGCAATAGCCGAGGCCCAGGGGGACCAGGATCTGCTGGAACGCCTTGTAGTGAAGCGGTTCGGTATCCACGATGATGCCGTCAAAGTCGAAGATCACTGCGTCAAGCATGCAAAGGCTCCTTTTTGCAAGGACTAGAATTTCCCCATCAGGGCAAGCGAAGGGACGCCGCCCATGGAAAGCGGCGCCAGGGTCAGTTCCCCCTTCTGCGAGGCGTAATACCTGGTGACGGCGTCTCCGGCAAGCTCGCCGATGGCGGCGCCGAGCACCACGTCACTGGCCCAGTGCTTGTCGTGGTAGACCCGGGAGAAACCGATGAACCCCGCCACCGCGTAATATGCCAGCTTCTCCGGGAGGCTGCGCGTCTTGGAGGCGAGCACATGGGCAATGGCGAAAGAGCTTGCCGTATGCATCGAGGGGAGCGAATCGTAACCGTCCTTGAACTCGAAGGGGCGGTAGCGGGAATTGCCGTCGCCCGTGTAGGGACGCCCCCGGCCGATCGCCCCCTTGAGCAGGTAGCTCGCCCCGTCGGCCAGCACCAGCGCCTCGCCAAGCTCCTCGCCCAGTCGCATGAAGCGCGGTTCGTCGGCCGCCGCCCCGGCGCCGTAGAGAGCTGCAGCCACCCCGATATGCAGGAAGGGATTGCTGACCAGGTTGCCGACATCGGTCAGGGTGGTAAGCGGCCCGCTGTGTGCGCCGGCGAGCCCAGACCTGATGTCCCGGTCCAAAAGGTAGCTCAGGGCGAAGACGCCCGCCACCGCCGCGGCTTGGGGGAGATAGGGATCGACCGGTGCCGCAACGAAGAGCTGCCCCTGCTCCGAGAGCCGCGACAGCTCATGCTTGATGGCGGCGCCGCTGTTGAAGAGGTTCTCGGCGGCCTGGACCGGCACGGCAAGATAATCGCAGAAAATAAGCAGCAGCACCAGACAAAAAAGCGTCCGCATCGCCCGGCGGGGGGCCTTTTTGCCACGAAACAGCTCAGGCAGCGGCCGGCCTTCGCAGAGACGCATCTTGCCGTGATGCGTAACGGTCCGTACAATATTCATCGTCTTGCTTCCCGTGTACTGCCAGTTCTATTTAGAAAAAGAGCAATATGGTCCCTGCGTAACTGCCGGGCAAAAAAAAACAGCGACCCGGTAAAGGCGCTGTTTTTTTTTGCAGATGGTGATCCCAAGGGGACTTGAACCCCTGTTACCGACGTGAAAGGCCGGTGTCCTAACCACTAGACGATGGGACCTGAGACGGTCGGCAGTGCCGCGAAAGCTCTGCCGGCCTGCTCTATGATTTGTACCTTTGCTGAAAAAGGTGGCTGGGGTGCGAGGATTCGAACCTCGGATGACGGAGTCAGAGTCCGTTGCCTTACCGCTTGGCGACACCCCAACATCAGGCAGATAAGCTTAATAACAGATCCGGCCAGGTAAAGTCAAGCTTTTTTACCCCGGGCCATCCGCGCACCGGCGTCGATGGCGTTGAGGTTCGCCGGAATGAAGCGGTGGTTCCTCTCCGGGAGCGCCTTTTCCAGGGCTCCGGACAGGGAAGAGAGGCGGACCGCGCCGGACAGCTCGACATAGGCGCCCAGGGCGACCATGTTGACCATCCTCGGGTCGCCCAGTTCCGTGGCGATCTCGTTCATGGCTATCTTGACGACGGTGATGTCGTCCCGCTCCAGGGTACTGCTGTCGACCAGGGACGCGTTCAGGATGCAGATGCCGCCCGGGCGCACGCGGGCGCCGAAGCGCTCCAGCGAGCTCTGGTTCAGCGCGATCAGTATCGAGGGGCTTCCCACCACCGGGGAGCCGACGGCGCCGTCCGAAATCACCACCGTGCAGGTGGCCGCCCCTCCCCTTTTCTCGACGCCGTAGGCGGGAAAGTAGCTGACGTTCTTGTCTTCGTCCATGGCGGCATAGGAGAGGAGGTTTCCGGCCAGGAGCACCCCCTGTCCGCCGAAACCAGCTATCAATACGTCGTGTCGCATCCGACCTCCTTTCGAACCCGTTCTACGTTCTACGTTCTACGTTCTACGTTCTACGTTCTACGTTCTACGTTCTACGTTCTACGTTCTACGTTCTACGTTCTACGTTCTACGTTCTAGGTTCTAGGTTCTAGTTCACTTGCTAGGTCCCGGGTTCGCTGTTCATCGCAAGCTCGTGCCACGTCCCCTCTCCCCCCGGGAGAGGGCTAGGGTGAGGGTGGTGCCTCGGCGATAACTTGCCCGACTTGACCTGTAACACCGCAACGCCCTCACCCCGACCCTCTCCCGAAGGGAGAGGGTGAGCTGACGCAGGTTCAGGGTCGGCTAATCTTCCTCCGGAACACCCAACCCCCTCAAACCGCTTCCTCTTTCTTGAACACGCCGAGCGGGAAGTAGGGGATCATCTCGGCCGCGATCCGGGCGTTGGCCACAAGCGGAGTGGCACCCCAGTTGGTCGGGCAGGAGGAGAGCACCTCTACGAAGGAGAACCCCTTCCCCTGCACCTGGTAGCCGAAGGCCTCCCGGATCACCTTTTTCGCCTCCATCAGGTGCTTGGGCGAGTCGACGGCGACCCGGGCGGAAAACGAGACGCCGCCCAGCTGCGCCAGCAGTTCCGCCATCCTGATCGGGGAGCCGTCCTTGGCCTTGTTCCTGCCGTAGGGTGAGGTGGAGGTCTTCTGCCCCACCAGGGTGGTGGGAGCCATCTGGCCGCCGGTCATGCCGTAGGTCGTGTTGTTCACGAAGATGACGCTGATGTCCTCGCCGCGGTTCGCCGCATGGATGATCTCGGCGGTCCCGATCGCCGCCAGGTCCCCGTCCCCCTGGTAGGTAAAGACGAAGTTGTCGGGCCTGGCGCGCTTGACGCCGGTGGCGACGGCCGGTGCCCGCCCGTGGGGCGCCTCGACCACGTCGATGTCGAAGTAGCCGTAGAGAAACACCGAACAGCCAACCGATGCCACACCGATGGTCCTCTGCTGCACCCCGTGATGGTCCATGGCGTCGGCCACCAGCCGGTGGATGGTGCCGTGATGGCAACCGGGGCAAAAATGGGTCTGGACATCCTTGAGACTGACCGGCCTCTTGAAAACCTGTTGCATATGGGATCCCTCTTGGGTCTAGTGCGGCGCCTGATCGTACTGCTTCTTGATCACCTCGAAGAGCTCCTCCGGGGAGGGGAGCGAACCCGCCCCCGGGGGCCTGCCGTAGAAAGAGACCTGCACGCCGGCTCCCACGCTGAGGCGGACGTCCTCGACCATCTGGCCCGTGTTCAGCTCGATGACCAGCACCCGGCCGGCGCGCCCGGCCGCCTGCGAGAGCGCCTGTTCCGGGAAGGGAAAGAGCGTCACCGGGCGGAACAGGCCGACCTTGAGCCCGGCCGCGCGGGCCATGGCGACGGCCGTTTGGGCGATCCGGGACACCGAGCCGAAAGCCGTGACCAAAAGGGTCGCGTAGACCGTGTCATGCTCCTCGGACAGGCATTCCTTTTCCTTCATCACCTGGTACTTGGCGTGCAGATGCCAGTTGTGCGCCTCCAGCTCGCCATCGCCCAGAAACAGCGACTTCACCACCCTCTGCTCGCCCCCCCCCTTGCCGCGCACCGCCCACCCCTTCTCGGGAAGCTCGCGGTCCGGGCGACGGTTCGGCACCAGCGCCTCTTTCATCTGGCCGATCACCGAATCGCCCAGCAGCATCACCGGGGTGCGGTAGATATCGGCCAGATCGAAGGCGTGCATGGTCAAGTCGTACATCTCCTGCACGGAGTTTGGGGCCAGCACAGGAATCCGGTAGCCGCCGTGCCCTCCCCCTTTCACCGACTGGAAGTAGTCCGACTGCGAGGCGTCGATCCCCCCGAGCCCCGGGCCGGAGCGGGAGATGTTGATGATGACGCCCGGCAACTCCGACCCCGCCATATAGGAGATCCCCTCCTGTTTCAGCGAGATACCGGGACTGGACGAGGAGGTCATGGCGCGCACGCCGCAGGCCGAGGCTCCCAGGAGCATGTTTATGGCGGCCACCTCGCTCTCGGCCTGGATGAACTCGCCGCAGATCAGTGGGAGTTCCCGCGACAGGTACTCCGGTATGTCACTTTGAGGGGTGATCGGATAACCGAAATAGTAGCGGCAGCCAGCCTCGACGGCTCCCATGGCGGCGGCCTCGTTCCCCTTTACAAACAGGCGTTTCGACACTTGGTCCTCCCGGAAAATGCTGCGTAAAACAATCGGCACTGCGACGCATTGCAGGCGGCACGACATAGCCCGTTATTCTATTGCTCAATCGGAAAGATCTCTTGACAGTTGTGTGCGGAGGAAACTATTTGAATACTGTTATGGCAACATCAGGACAGATTTCAGCGCAGAGAGCACACCCGGTGCAACGCTCCTGACTGCGAGCCTCGGCCGGTGAGTAACCCTGGTTGTTGACCTTGTCGCACAGCGTAACCAGCTTCTGCGGGCAGGCGATGGTGCAGATACCGCACCCTTTGCATCTCGACTCATCTATCTCTATTCTTCCCATTCTCAAGAACCCTCATAAGGCCGCACCCGGTTTTAGGCCATGCAATCAGCGATGAAAACTAGCAGAAATGAGTCAAGCCGGTCAACTTTTTTGTTTACATTATTGATTTATCGCTTGATTTTAAATTGTCTTGTAGTTTAATAATAGCTAATTAATATTTACACCCTAAAAAACCACAAAGGAGGAGCGAACGATGGCATCAACACTGCTGGAATTGACCGCCAACATAGTCTCTTCACATGCGTCGGTTACGGAGATGTCAGGGGATGATCTGCTTCTGGAATTGCAGAAGGTGCACGTCGCCCTGCAAAAATTGGATGTCGAGGCCGGCGAAGGGGCGGAAAAAGCCGAGACGAAGGGGCCTGCGCTTTCCATAAAAAAGGCTTTTCAGCCGGACCAGGTGAGCTGCATGCTGTGTGGCAAAAGCGGCATGAAGACGCTCGCCCGCCACCTGGCCCAAGTGCACGGCATGAAACCGGGTGAGTACAGGAAGCAGTTTGGTATCCCGAGCAGCCAGGCGCTGACCGCCAGGAACTTCTCCGAGGCGCGTAGAAGGATGGCCCAGGAGAAAGGGCTGGCCGACAATCTCGCCAAGGCCCGGGCGGTGCGGGCGGCGAAACTCGCCGCCAAGGGCGGGGGCGAAAAGAAGCCGGCCAAGGTCCCCCGGGCGCCCAAGCAGAAGAGGATGAGTGCCTGAAAATGCGACTGCCAGGAACATGAAAGCCGCCCCGACCCCGGGGCGGCTTTTTCGTTGTGACCGACAGGCAACTGCAGCGGGGACGCAGATTCACCTGATCAAGGCCACTACCTGCGCGTGGGCGACCCGCGCCGGGCGACCACACCGGTCTTGCGCGGAGCCCGCCCGGTAGTCGGCACCGTCTTTCTCCTGAGCTTGGCGACCTCGTCCGGCTCCAGGAACCTGAACTCGCCCGGCTTCATATCCCCGATCACCAGGAAATCGTAACGCGCCCGCTTCAGACGCACCACGTTCAGCCCCACCGCCTCGCACATGCGCCGCACCTGCCGGTAACGCCCCTCGTGGATGGTGATGGAGATCCAGGAGTTCTGCTCGCTCTCGCTTACCGGGAGCACCTTGGCGGGCGCCGTCATGCCGTCCTCAAGCTTCACCCCTTCGGAGAGCTTCTTGATCTGGCCCGGTGATACCTGCCCGCTCACCCGGACCAGATACCCCTTGTCCACCTCGTGGCTTGGATGCATCAGGATGTTGGCCAGCGCGCCGTCGTTGGTGAGCAGCAGCAGCCCCTCCGTGTTGTAGTCCAGTCTGCCTATGGGATAGACCCGCTCCTTGATCCCCGTGAGCAGGTCGGTCACGATGGGGCGCCCTTCCGGGTCCTTCATGGTGGTCATATAGCCCACCGGCTTGTACAGAAGGATGTAGACCCGCTTCTCGTCGATGGAGAGTGCCTTGCCGTCCACCGTGATGATGTCGGTGTCCGGGTCCGCCTTGGTGCCCAGTTCGGTTACCACCGCGCCGTTCACCGTCACCCGCCCATCCTGGATGATGGTCTCGGACTCACGGCGCGATGCTATGCCGGCCTGTGAGAGAATCTTCTGCAAACGCTCCTGCATGCTATCTCCTAAATGGGGTTTGCCCCGAACCTGCGTTTAATAATGAGTTGACAACCCTTCAACTCATACCATAGCGCAACCGGGTATCGCAACCATTAACGGGGAACGGCCATCCGTCTCGGGCAAGGAGGGAGGATTCCGGGAACCGGCGCAAGTATCCTGACAGCTGCGCGTCGGCATCCGTCACAGGCTAGGCATCCGGCAGATAGTCCTTGCGGACCGGCGCGAACACCTCAATGGCGACCGCATCGGAGATGACCTGTGCGCCATGGACGACCTTGCCGGGAATGCACCAGCTGTCTCCGGGTTCGACGCTGAAGGTTTGCTCCCCGATGGTCAACCGTATGCTGCCCGACACGAGATATCCGGTCTGTTCCTGGTCATGGGCGTGCATCGGCAAAAGGTGCCCCGCCTCCAGGCGAAATTCGGTGCAAAGGGAGTTTTCACCGTGTACCAGCGTCTTCATCGTCACACCCGCTACGGCCTGCCGGTAACCGGCATCGTCCTTTTTGTAGAACATCTTCCCTCCTGTGCTGCTGGCATCGATCGCCTCGGCTTCGGCGCAATCGATGCGTAACATACACCAAAACCGCGCCCGGTGCAGCAGATTCCAAGCGGTGCAGTGGCACGGCGCACATTTATCAGTGACCCGGTCGGCAAGTCGCGTGGGCAGAGATGGTAATTTATCGGCGGCCCGGAGCCGGAATGAGGCGGCAGGTAAAGCTCTATTGCCTTGTCGGTGACAAACTGCTAAAAAGGGGGGTTGTTTCTCCGGCGCCAAGAACCAGCGGACCCCATGGTCCGCAGGAGACGCGCTTCGCCCCGCGCGAATGATCGCTCCGGAAGGAAGAGCCGGCAGTATGACTGACAAACGAAGCAAGGAGCAGATGATGGATGAGAGAAATATCGCACTGAGAAGGAACAAGACGATAGCCGGCGGCTTGATGGTAGGCGCTGCCGTACTGTTCGTCATCGCACGTACCCAAGAGGGGGGCAACTGGGAGTGGCTTGCCGCCTTTGCAGAGGCGGCAATGGTCGGTGCGCTGGCGGACTGGTTTGCCGTCGTGGCGCTATTCAGGCATCCCCTGGGAGTTCCCATCCCCCACACGGCCATAATCGCCAACAAGAAGGATACCATCGCCGAAAACCTGGCCCAGTTCATCCAGGACAAGTTCCTCGCCACCGAAGTGCTGATTGCCAAGCTGCGGGAACTGAATCCCGCGGCCTTTCTCAGCTCCTATCTGACGTCCGGACAAAACGCAGACGGACTGGCGCAAGGGTTGACGCGCGTCATCTCCGAATCGCTGGACTTTGTCGATGACGAACGGGTTCAAAAGGTGTTGCGTGCCGCGATGAACGACCGGATCGAGAAGTTCGATCTGTCGACTTCCGCGGCGACGCTTTTGGACACGCTGAGAAAGGAGAGCCGGCACCAGGTCGTCCTCGATGAAATGCTGAAACGTCTCGGGGCGTGGCTGGCAACGCCCGAGTCGCAGGAGAAGCTTGCCGCCGGCATCGACAACTGGTGCGATACGGAATATCCGCTTTTGAGCAAGTTCATCCCCAACCGTGCCCAGTTCGCCAGGGGAGCCGGTGAAAAGATCGTCAACAGAGTCAACGGCTTCCTGCAGGCAGTCAACGCGGACCCTGGCCACGAACTGAGGCATGAGTTTGACAATGCCGTGACGGACTTCATCGTCAAGCTGAAGCATGACGCCGCCATGAGGGCAACGGTAGAAGAGATAAAGCTGGAAGCGATCAACAATGCGCAGCTGTCCCGGTACGCCAACAGTATCCTGGGCGATCTCAAGAACTGGCTGGTGGATGACCTGGATCGGCCGCACTCCAAGATCCGGAAATCCATCTCGGATGCCGCCGTAGGCCTGGGGAATACCCTGTCCAACAGCAAGGATTTGAGCGATTCGGTGAATGAGCATCTCGAAACGGTGGTCAGACATTATGCAGACAGTGTGCGCACGGGAATTGCCAAGCATATTTCGGGAACCATGAAGGATTGGGAAAGCGAGGATTTTGTCAGAGAGATCGAGCTCAGCATCGGCTCGGACCTGCAGTTCATCAGGATGAACGGCACCCTGGTCGGCGGCGCCATCGGCCTGCTGCTCCACGCGGTCGGGCTGCTTTTGAGGTAAGGGCTTTGCTGCCGTGCCCCCCTCCCTTGAGGCTGCAGGCGCAAGTGGAGCGGCTTGCCCCGCCTTGCCGACACCGGCAAAAAAACAGGCGTTCAACTGCTTCTCGAACTTTCCGAAGCAGCTGAACGCCCTTTTCGATTCTCAGACACGGCTTGGCCCAAAAGAACCGACAGCCGTCACCGGTGACGCTTGCTTATTCCGTGAACCGCGACATCTTCCTGAACTTCTGGTAACGCTCCTCGATGAGTTCCTCGGCCGGAATCGCTTTCAGCTCGGCCAGGTTCCTGGTGAGCGCCTCGTGCAGGCTCCCGGCCATCGCCGCGTGGTCGCGGTGGGCGCCGCCCGCAGGCTCGGGGACGATCTCGTCGATCACCTCGAGTGCCTTGATGTCCTTGGCCGTGATCTTCAGCGCCTCGGCCGCCTGGGCACCCTTGGTGCCGTCGGACCACAGGATCGCGGCGCACCCCTCGGGGGAGATGACGGCGTAGACCGAGTGCTGCAGCATGAGGATCCGGTCGCCCACCGCGATGGCGAGCGCTCCGCCGGAGCCGCCCTCGCCGGTGATGACGACGATGATCGGCACGGTCAGACGCGACATCTCGCGCAGGTTGCGGGCGATCGCCTCGGCCTGGCCGCGCTCCTCGGCGCCGATGCCCGGGAAGGCGCCCGGGGTGTCGACGAAGGTGATGATGGGGAGCCTGAAGCGCTCGGCCATCTCCATGAGGCGTAGCGCCTTGCGGTACCCTTCCGGGTTGGGCATGCCGAAGTTGCGGAACACCTTCTCCTTGGTGTCGCGCCCCTTCTGGTGCCCGATCACCATGACCGGCTCGCCGTCCAGCCTGGCCAGTCCGCCCACGATGGCGTGGTCGTCGCCGAAGTTGCGGTCGCCGTGCAGCTCGACGAACTCGGTGAAGATCAGGCTCAGGTAGTCGAGCGTGAAGGGACGGTTGATATGGCGCGCCACCTGGGCCGTCTGCCAGCGGGAGAGGTTGGCGAACATCTCCTCGCGCATCTTCTCGGCCTTCTGCTCAAGCTTTCCGATCTCCGTCTTCAGATCGACCCCATCGGTCGAGAAGGAGGAGAGTTCCTGGATCTTTTTCTCCAGCTCCGCCAGGGGCTTCTCGAATTCCATATAGTTCTGTGAGACTGCCATATATCGTTATCTCCTTGTATTCAAAGTATATTGCAGCGCCGGCTACTCGAACGAGACGGCATTATAACCGAAGAGATTACTCACTTCCACTGTTAATTCTTCGCTCGCCGAGACTTTGTATACGTCGGAGAGCTTTATGGTGACGCGCGAGCTGTTCTCTATGTCGAGATGCAGGAAACTGCGACAGGCACCCTGGTAGCGTGACAGTATCCCCTTGAGCGTCGTGAGCTTGCCCGCGTCGGCCTGATTCGCGTCTATGGTGAAATTCACCCGCCTGGTCTCCCGCTCGACCAGGTCCCGCAGCGGCATGATCTCGCTCGCCATCACCTTGGCCCCCTTCTCGCCCTGCTCGACGGTGCCGGTGACGTGGATCGGGTCGTCGCTCTTCAGAAGCTCGGAGCACCTGGCGTAGACGTCCGAGAAGACCACCACCTCGACGCAGCCGCACAGGTCCTCGAGGTTGATGAACCCCATCCGGTCGCCCTTCTTGGTCATGATCTCCTTGAGGCTCGTGGAGACGCCGCAGATCTTCACCTCGCTCTTCTCCTTGGCTTCCAGGATGGTCGAGCTGTCCACGGTGGAGAAGCGCCTCATGTCCGCCACGTAGCGGTCCAGCGGGTGCCCGGTGATGAAGAAGCCGATCGCCTCCTTCTCGCAGGAGAGGCGGTACTTCTCGTCCCACTCGGGGATGTCGGGGAGCCGGTTGCCGCCGCCGTTCGAGCCGCGCACGATCTCGGCCGCCCCGAACAGCGAGGCCTGGGCGCTCTCGCGCTCCTCCCGCACCCTCTGACCGGTCGCCGTCGCCTCCTCGAGCACCGCCATGAGCTGGGCTCGCCTCGCCCCGGTGCAGTCGAAGGCGCCGCACTTGACGAGCGCCTCCACCACCCGCTTGTTGACCCGGCGCAGGTCGACCCGCTCGCAGAAGTCGAAGATGTCCGTGAAGGGGGTGTCGCCGCGCGCCTCGATGATCGCCTCGATGGCCCCCTCCCCCACGTTCTTCACCGCCCCCAGGCCGAAGCGCATCGCCCTCTCCAGGACGCGGAAGGAGCGGTTCGACTCGTTGATGTCGGGCGGCAGCACGTCGATCCCCATCTCGCGGCAGTCGCCGATGCTCTTTATGACCTTGTCCGTGTTCCCCATGTCCTCGGTCAGGAGGGCAGCCATGAACTCGACCGGGTAGTGGGCCTTCAGGTAGGCGGTCTGGTAGGCGACCAGGGCGTAGGCCGCGGAGTGCGACTTGTTGAAACCGTACTCGGCGAACTTCGCCATCAGGTCGAAGATGGCCGCCGACTTCTTCAGGTCGAGCTTGAGCAGGGCGGCGCCCTCCAGGAACTTGTCGCGCTCCTTGGCCATCTGCTCGGCGTCCTTCTTCCCCATGGCGCGGCGCAGCAGGTCGGCGCCGCCCAGCGAATAGCCGGCGAGCGACCTGGCGATCTGCATGACCTGTTCCTGGTAGACGATGACGCCGTAGGTGTCCTTCAGGATCGGCTCCAGCTGCGGCAGGTCGTAGACCGTCTGCTTGCGGCCGTGCTTTCGCTCGATGAAATCGTCCACCATGCCGCTGCCCAGGGGGCCCGGACGGTACAGGGCGCAGACCGCGATGATGTCCTCGAAGCAGGAGGGCTTGAGCTTTACCAGGAGCTCCTTCATGCCGCTCGACTCGAGCTGGAACACGCCGGTGGTGTTGCCGGACTGCAGGAGCTTGTACGATTCCGCGTCGTCGTCGCGCAACAGGGAGATGTCGAAGTCGGGGCGCTTGCCCACCCGCACGTGCTTCACCGCGTTGTCGATGACGGTGAGGTTCTTGAGCCCCAGGAAGTCGAACTTCACCAGGCCGATCTTCTCCACGTACTTCATGGAATACTGCGTGGTGAGCGAGCCGCTCTTCTGG
>Ga0209317_1000164_pt1 | contig 90130 bp, 76 predicted proteins | sample RifGroB2_FD_183994 | JGI IMG/M metagenome (GOLD analysis project Ga0209317, IMG submission 183994) | Soil microbial communities from Rifle, Colorado, USA - Groundwater B2 (SPAdes) (version 2) | ecosystem: Environmental > Terrestrial > Soil > Unclassified | place: Rifle, Colorado | collected... | reverse complement strand
GTCGCCCGGGAAGTCGTAGGAGGAGAGCAGTTCGCGCACTTCCAGCTCGACCAGCTCGAGGAGCTCCTCGTCGTCCACCATGTCGGCCTTGTTCAGGAACACGACGATGTAGGGAACGCCGACCTGACGGGCCAGGAGGATGTGCTCGCGGGTCTGGGGCATCGGGCCGTCTGCTGCGGAAACAACCAGGATAGCGCCGTCCATCTGCGCCGCGCCGGTGATCATGTTCTTGACGTAGTCGGCGTGGCCCGGGCAGTCGACGTGAGCATAGTGACGCTTGTCGGTCTCGTACTCGACGTGTGCGGTGGCGATGGTGATGCCACGCTCACGCTCTTCCGGTGCGTTGTCGATCTGGTCGAATGCCTTGAATATCGCCTGACCTTTGCCTGCCAGGACCTTGGTGATGGCGGCGGTCAGGGTGGTTTTGCCGTGGTCGACGTGACCGATGGTCCCGACGTTCACGTGCGTTTTGTTTCTTTCAAATTTAGCTTTTGCCATGTAGGAATCCTCCCTAATGTATCGAACACCTGTTATGTGAATGCTGTTTTTGAAGAATGGAGCCCACAACCGGATTCGAACCGGTGACCTCTTCCTTACCAAGGAAGTGCTCTACCTACTGAGCTATGTGGGCTTATGCGTTATTGGAGCGGGAAACGGGACTCGAACCCGCGACCCTCAGCTTGGAAGGCTGACGCTCTAGCCAACTGAGCTATTCCCGCCAATTTCAGCGTGTAGCGAAGTTTTTTGAATCAACGTGCCACCGGCCCTCCCAGTACAAACGACCTACGGTCTCCTGGAGCGAGCAGACGCCCATCTCATCTGCAGTTTGTATGGTGGAGGGAGGAGGATTCGAACCTCCGAAGTCGATGACGACAGATTTACAGTCTGTTCCCTTTGGCCGCTCGGGAATCCCTCCAGACGAAGAGCTAAGTTTTCCAATGGAGCTGACGATGGGACTCGAACCCGCAACCTGCTGATTACAAGTCAGCTGCTCTACCAATTGAGCTACGCCAGCCTTTCATCCGCTATCATCTGCTCCGTTTCGCATTTGAAACCTGCGCTGCAAAGCGAATCCCTTTTCTAAAGCAAAACGCTCTGAGTGTCAATATCTTTTTTACTGCAGCAAAAATATTTTTCCCAGCAACCCCGAAATCGGATCCGGCACAGCGTTTCGCGCTCGCTGCTTGAAATCACAAACCCATAGCATATCGAGCTTTATCTTTGGCGCAAGTGGGAACCATGCCATTATTTATGCCGGATTCAGTCAGCTCAACGGGCTCAGGTTCATCTCCATTGCTCTGGCCGGCTTTTCAAGAGTGGCTTTACGCAAGTCTATTACCAGCCGCTCCAGGCGTCAGCACGCCAGTGCCAGCAGATCGCTCGCCAGGACGATCCTGTCATCCTCGACCAGAAGCGGATGCGCGCTGTGCTCCAGCCGCTCGTACAGGTGCAGATACTTGGCGATTTCCGCCTGCTGCCCGGTCTTTCGCCCGTAATACTTGCCGGTCTGCGCAAAAACCGAGGTTACCACACGGTCGTCATAGACGGCAAAATCAAGTGAGCCGTAGATGTCGCTGCCGCTGAAGTCTATGGTGGAAGGGAGTTCGTCACGGAAGGCAAGCCGCACCTCGACCCCATCCCTGTGCTGCGCCAGCAACACCTTCTGCACCTCGTGGTCGCAAAGCTCCTCGCGGCTGGTGACGAAAATGCGGGTGAGCTTGATATTGCGCTCTATGGCGCGCAGGTTGGACTGGTAAAAGTTCACCAGCACGCCGCGGCTCAGCCACCCCGAGGTCAGCGGGTCGACGGCACGTATCTGGCGCACCGTCTGGTCGGACTGCCGGGCGCCTTCCAGGTAGAAATCCATCTCATCGAGCGGGATATAGCCCTGCTGCAGCTGCGTGATGCTCTTCAGGGTGCCGGCGATCAGTTCCTGGGCCTTCAACTGGCACTCCGCGTCGCTTATTTGTGCCAAGGCAAAGGGAATGACGTGGACCTGCTGGTACTGCGTCAGGAGGTCGGACTTCGTTTTCGAGACGTCTTCCCGTACCAGGTAGGTCACAAGCGACAGCAGTATCCCCATGCCGAAGATCATGTAGGCGGCACCCTCGTTGTGCAGCACCATGTGGAAGAAGATCGCCAGTCCCGATCCCGCCAGAAACTCTATGAATACCGCCATGTCATGTATTTTCTTGTTCATCTCTCTCATGTTTCTCATAATTCCCCCCTTTGTGTGCGGCCCCTTGCAGCGCAGGGCCAGCTGACCACAATAAAAAACCCGATTACCGGCAATCTTCCGCAAACTGCCCAAACACTCCCTCCCCCCTGCCCCCTCCCATCAAGGGAGGGGGGAGACAGGACCAGCGGAAGATTGGCACCAATCAGGATAAAAAAAGCCGGGCCGCCTCAATATCTGGTTGGATATTTGGCGACCCGGCTATCTCTGTGAGACCCGTAGGCTTTCCGTCCCACCCTCACGGGTGGTTTAGTATTATCAGTATCTCGTGCTTATTCAGCGTAAATTTTGGCTGAAGATAACTCAACGGAGCAGTCAAGTCAAGAGAAACCGCCCATGGAGCGAGTTAAGCATCTGTTTACACGCAACATCCTCGAACTCTCCCAGAGAGAAAAGCCCGTCCCGACGGCGAGGATGATACCTTAAAAGCACTCAGGATTATACCAGATAGACAAAACGGGCTCTTTTGGTTTTGCTTATGACAATATTTATCCGCGAGATACTCTATCTCTTCTGCGTCGTCCCGAACAGCTCTGCAGCCGCCGCTTCGCGACCACACTCTCTCAGCGCGGTCAGACAATTCTTGCGCTCCTCGGGCACGTGATAAAGCAGCAGCGATTTCTGCAGCCCCTTCTCCCGGTCGCTTCTGGCAACGTAGACCTTTTCGCCGGTGAAAGGATCGATTCCCGTATGGTAGATGCAGGTCGAAAGGGTCCCCGGCGTGGGGGTGAAATCCTGCACCTGCTCCACCTGCATCCCCCACTTTCTCAGCATGAGCGCCAGATCGACCATATCGGAAAGGGTGCATCCCGGGTGCCCCGAGATGAAATAGGGGACGATGTGCTGTTTTTTCCCGATCCTGTTGCTCTCCTTCAAAAACGCATCCCGGAAGCGCTCGAACGAGGCGCGCCCCGGCTTTCTCATCACGGAGGTCACCCGGTCCGTCAGGTGCTCGGGAGCCACCTTCAGGAGTCCGCCGACGTGGTGGCCGACCAGTTCGCGCAGATACCGGGGCTGGCGCTCGAGAAGGTCGTAGCGCACCCCGGACGACACGGCGACATGCTTCACGCCGGCGACCTGGCGGGCGCCTGCGAGCAGCCGCGAACTCCTCGCGTCGTCAGTGACCAGGTTGCCGCACAGCTTGGGGAACAGACAGCTCCCCCGGCGGCATTTGGCTCCCGCCACCTGGTCGCCGCAGGAAAGACCGAACATGTTGGCGGTCGGGCCCCCGACGTCGCTCACGCTGCCGCGAAACCAGGGGAGGGCGACCAGCCTCTCCAATTCCTGCAACACGCTCGCCTCGCTTCTCGACTGGATGGTCTTGCCCTGGTGATGGGTGATGGCGCAGAAGGCGCAGCCTCCGAAACAGCCCCGATGGGTGGTGATCGAACTCCTGATCTGCTCGTAGGCCGGGATCGGCGCGCTGTAGCTTGGGTGAGGGGCCTTCTGGAAAGGGAGGGCGTAGATGGCGTCCAGTGCCTTTTCCGAAAGCGGCTCGGCGGGCGGGTTGCACACGAGGTAGCGCTCCGCGTGGCGCTGCACCACGACCCTGGCGCAAGCCGGGTTCTGCTCGCCGGACAGGAGCCGGAACGATTCGGCGTAGACCGCCTTGTCGGCCGCTACCTGCTCGAAGCTCGGCAGTTCCAGCACGCCGGCTTCGGTTGCCGCCTCCGGGAGAGCGGACGAGGCAAAGGCGGTGCCGCGGATATCCCGGATCGAGGCAAAGGGCTCGCCGCCCTTGAGCCTTTGCGCCAGCTCCAAAAGCGGGCTCTCCCCCATGCCGTAGACCAAAAGGTCCGCTTTCGCGTCGACGAGCACCGACCGGCGCAACTTGTCTTCCCAGAAGTCGTAGTGCGCGAAACGCCTGAGGCTCGCCTCGATGCCGCCGAGCACCACCGGGACCTCGCGGTACGCCTCTTTGAGCCTGGAGGTGTAGACGATGGTGGCGCGGTTGGGGCGGGCACCGTGACGGTTGCCGGGCGTGTAGGCGTCATCGCGGCGCAGCTTTCGTGCCGGCGTGTAGTGGGCCACCATGGAGTCCATGGCTCCCGCCGCCACCCCGAAGAAGAGGCGGGGACGCCCGAGCGCCATGAACGGCTCCTTGCTGCGCCAATCCGGCTGCGCGATGATGCCGACGCGGAATCCCTTCGACTCGAGGAGCCTCGCCAGAAGCGGGACGCCGAAAGCGGGATGATCCACATAGGCGTCTCCGGTGACGAAGACGATATCAAGTTCGTTCCAACCGCGGGACTTGGCTTCGGAGAGGTTGACTGGGAGAAACTTGGGGGATTGGGATTGCTCTTTGCCGCTTCTTGCCTGTTTCATAAAAACCTTGAGAGCGAACCATTAGCCACGGAGACACGGAGAACTTCTGAGAATACTAAACCCGGATGTTGCTTTCTCAGATTTACTCCGTGCCTCCGTGGCTAACGGTTTTGCCTTGTTACGGGAAGATCGGCAGGAAGTCGAGCCCCAGGGTCTCGGGGAGCCCGCACATGAGGTTCATGTTCTGCACCGCCTGCCCGGACGCGCCCTTGACGAGGTTGTCGATCGCCGAGACCACGATCACCCTGCCGGTCCGCTCGTCGACTGCGATGCCGATATCGCAGAAGTTGGAGCCCCTGACATGCGCGGTGGACGGGAAGGTCCCCTCGGGAAGCACCCGGACAAAGGGCTCGCCATCGTAGAACGCCTCGTAGAGCGTGATCAGATCCGAGGCGGACACCTTGCCCAGAGGATTACTGTAGATGGTGGAGAGGATGCCGCGATCCATCGGCACGAGGTGCGGCGTGAACGAGATGGTGAGGGGATCGCCGGCCAGAAGCGACAGTTCCTGCTCGATCTCCGGTATGTGGCGGTGCGTGCCCCCCACGCTGTAGGCGCGGAAACCCTCGTTGACCTCGCAGTAGAGCCCGTCGACCTTGGCCCCCCGGCCGGCACCGGACACCCCGGATTTGGCGTCCACGATGATCGATTTCGGATCTATCACCTTCCCCTTCAGAAGCGGGGCAAGCCCCAGGATGACGCTGGTCGGGTAGCACCCGGGATTGGCCACGAGCGACGCCTCGGCGATCTGCGCGCGCCGCAGTTCCGGGATGCCGTAGACCGCTTCCTGCAGGAACTCGGGGTTCAGATGCTTGTCGTACCAGCGGCCGTACACCTCGGGATCGCGCAGACGGTAGTCGGCGGAAAGGTCGATGACGTTTTTCTCCATCTTGAGGAAGGTCGGCACCACCTCCATGGCGGCCTTGTGGGGCAGCGCGGTGAAGACGATGTCCACCTTTTCCGCGATCCCCACGGGCTCCAGGTTCTCCAGCAGGAGGTCGCACCTGCCGCGCAGCGTCGGGAAGACGTCGCTTACCGGGCGACCGGCACTCTGCTCGGAAGTGACGCAGGTGACGGCGACCTCGGGGTGGGAATGAAGAATGCGCAGCAGTTCGACACCGGTGTAGCCGCTTGCGCCGATGATGGCAACCTTTAGCATGAAGGCCTCCCTTGATAGAGTGGATTGGATGAAGGACGAGATCGCGCAGACGGGTCTCGTCCGGCAGCATGACTGAGCATAAACGGCAGGAATTGCGCAGTCAAACGGCAATAAACACACATCAGGCATACTACGCCTGTTGTCGTAAAAATCGCAAATGGTTCCGCAAGGCGGGTTCTGCGCCGGTGCTCCGAGGGGCGCTGCGCAGCCCGTCGCGGAGAATCCGACCATTATACCCGAAGAAACAGCAAAAGGAGGAACCCTGTCGGATTCCCCCTTTGTAATGCCGGAGCAGCACCCTTTCCCGTAAAGCGGATTAACGCTTGGAGAACTGGAAGCTTGCGCGTGCAGCCTTCTTGCCGTATTTCTTTCTTTCCTTGATACGCGAATCGCGGGTGATGAACCCGGCTTTCTTCAGCGTGCCGCGGAGCTCGGCGTCAGCCTCGAGCAGCGCCTTGGTGATGCCGTGCTTGATCGCACCGGCCTGACCCGAGTCGCCGCCGCCCTTGACGGTGCAGAAGATGTCGAACTTGCCGACATTCTCAGTCAGTTCCAGGGGCTGCATGACGACCATCTTGGAGGTTTCCCTGCCGAAGTAGTTGTCGAGCGTTTTGGTGTTTACGATGATCTCGCCGGTGCCGGCCTTGATCCAGACCCTCGCAATCGAGGATTTCCTTTTGCCTGTAGCGTAAAAGCTGACTGCCATTTTATATCTCCTGATGAACGAATTAAATGTTCAGATTCTTCGGCTGCTGTGCAGCATGCGGATGATCAGCACCGGAATAGATCTTGAGCTTCTTCAGCATGTGACGGGCCAGCTTGTTTTTGGGAAGCATGCCTTTGACAGCCTTTTTCAGGAGCTCTTCGGGCTTCTTCTCGATCAGCTTGCCGGCGGAGATTTCCTTGAGCCCGCCCGGATAGCTGGAGTGGCTGTAGTAGGTCTTGTCGGAAAACTTCTTGCCGGTGAGAGCGATCTTCTCGGCGTTGACAACGATGACGAAGTCGCCGGTGTCGACACTCGGGGTGAAGGTCGGCTTATTTTTGCCGCGCAGCACGTTGGCGATTTCAGTCGCAACACGGCCGAGCACCTTATTATCCACATCAACCAGATACCAATCCCTGGTCACATCTTCTTTTTTGGCAACTTGCGTCGTCTTCATCGAAACCTCACAACTATCTGGAATTAGCACTCGGACTTACAGAAAGTTGAAAATTTAATCGATTTACCAATCGATGTCAAGATAAAACTCACTGCAAGAGTTCCGGCGGGTAAAAAACCTGCATCAAACAAAGGCCGTGAGGAGGTGCGGTAATGCCGGAAACCTGGCGGTCCCCCTCCCGGAGCAGCTTTGCGACGTCCTGCGGCGCCCTTCTCCCCTGCCCCACCTCCGCCAGGGTGCCGGCGATGATGCGCACCATGTTCTTCAGGAAGCCGCTCCCGTTCACGTCCAGGTGGATGAAGGCGCCGTCCGGCACCAGGTCCAGCGCATAGATGCGCCGCACCGTGGTCTTGGCGGCGCAATTGGAGGCGCGAAAGGCGGCGAAGTCGTGCTCCCCGATGAAGAGCGCGCACGCGGCGCGCATCGCGTCCAGATCGAGCGGGCCGGCGAGGCGCCAGGCGGTGTGGCGCGCCAGCGGCGAACGGAGGCCGTCCAACAGGATCGTGTAGCGGTAGTGCTTGGCCCGGGCATCGGCGCGCGGGTTGAACGGCAGCGGCACCTCGCAGGCGTCGCGCACGGCGATGTCGCTGGGCAGCAGCGTGTTCAGCCCCTCACGGAAGGCACGCAGCGGCAGCCCCCTTTCCGTATTGAAGCAGGCGACCATGCCGCGGGCGTGCACCCCGGCGTCGGTGCGCCCCGAGGAGCGCAGCCGGGCCGGTGCACCGAGCATCCGGCAAAGCGCCTGCTCCATGACCTCCTGGATCGTGGTGCCGTTGGGCTGCACCTGCCATCCGGAGTAGGCGGTGCCGTCGTACTCTATGATCAGCTTGATATTGCGCATGAATGATCCAACCGTCCCGGACCCGCCCCAGAGCTCCCCCCGAGGCAGAGGGAGCTTTGCGCCGGGCATTGCCTACTTCAGGTACTTCTCGATCAGGATCTCCGCGATCTGCACGGCGTTGGTCGCCGCACCTTTGCGGATGTTGTCCGCCACGATCCAGAGGTTCAGGCCGTTCTCGACCGAATCGTCCTCGCGGATCCGCCCGACCAGGGTGAGGTCCTCGCCCGCCGCGTTGATGGCCATCGGGTAGTCGCCACCTGTCGGGTCGTCGACCAGTGCCACGCCCGGAGCGTCCTGCAGCAGTTCCCTTGCCTTGGCGACGGAGATCTTCCGCACCGTCTCGATGTTGACCGATTCGGAGTGGCCGTAGAAAACAGGGACCCTGACGCAGGTGGCGGTGGTCTTGATGTCCGATTCCATGATCTTCCTGGTCTCGTTCGCCATCTTCATCTCTTCCCTGGTGTAGCCGTTGTCGCAGAAGGAGTCGATCTGCGGCAGACAGTTGAAGGCGATCCGGTGCGGGTAGACCTCGGTTTTGACCGGGCGGCCGTTCAAAAGCTCTCCGGTCTGGAGACGCAGTTCGTCGATCGCCTTTTTGCCGGTCCCGGACACCGCCTGGTATGTGGAGACCACGATCCTCTTGATGGTGGCAAAGTCGTGCAGCGGCTTGAGCGCCACCACCATCTGGATGGTGGAGCAGTTCGGGTTGGCTATGATCCCCTTCTTCTGGTAGCCGGCTATGGCGTGGGGATTGACCTCGGGAACCACCAGCGGCACGTCCGGGTCCATGCGCCAGGCGCTGGAGTTGTCGATGCAGACGGCCCCGGCCTTGGCAGCCGACGGGCAGAACTCCTCGGAGCGGGCCCCTCCTGCCGAGAACAGGGCGATGTCCACCCCCTCGAAAGAGTCATGGGTCAGTTCCTCGACCAGCACCGATTTGCCGTTGAACTCCAGCACCTGTCCGGCGCTGCGGTTACTCGCCAGCAATTTTATCTTGCCGACCGGGAAATTGCGCTCCTCGAGACACTCGATCATCTGGGTTCCGACCGCACCGGTCGCGCCTACAACTGCCACGTTCCAAAGCCTGCTCATACCGTTCTCCTCTTCTTCAAACTGACGCCGGGACAAAAACAGGAGCGCGCCCCCGATCCTGCCTGGGGGACGCGCTCCGCGTAGAAACCTGATCAAAAGCCCGCACACGGATGGAAAGACCGTTCAATCCGCGTAGAGGCCGTTGACCCTATCTTTCCTTCAGTATCTGCAGCATGCGGCGCAGCGGCTCGGCGGCGCCCCAGAGCAGCTGATCGCCGCAGGTGAAGGCGGAGAGGTACTGCGGCCCCATCTTCATCTTGCGCAGCCGCCCGATCGGCACGGTGAGCGAGCCGGAGACCGCCGCAGGGGTGAGCTGCGACAGGGTGTCGGCCTTGTTGTTGGCAACGAGCTTCACCCACTTGTTGTCGTTCTTGATCATCTGCTCGATGTCGCCGATCGGCACGTCCTTGTTCAGCCTGATGGTGAGCGCCTGGCTGTGGCAGCGCATGGCGCCGACGCGCACGCAGAGGCCGTCGACCGGGATCGGGGTGGTGGTGCCGAGGATCTTGTTGGTCTCGGCAAACCCCTTCCACTCCTCGCGGCTCTGGCCGTCCTCCACCTCGCGGTCGATCCAGGGGAGCACGTTGCCGGCCAGCGCGAAGCCGAACTCCTTGGTCGGCAGGAGGTCGCTGCGCAGCGTGCTGGTCACCTCGCGGTCGATGTTCAGGATGGCCGAGGAGGGATCCAGCAGGTTGGCCGCGACGGAGCCGTGCAGCACGCCCATCTGGGACAAAAGCTCGCGCATGTTGGGAGCGCCGGCGCCCGAAGCCGCCTGGTAGGTCATGGAGGAGATCCACTCGATAACACCGGCGCGGAACAGCCCGCCCAGCGCCATCAGCATGAGGCTCACCGTGCAGTTGCCGCCGATGTAGTCCTTGACCCCTTTGGCAAGGGCCGCATCGATCACGTTGCGGTTCACCGGGTCGAGGATGATGACGGCGTCCGACTCCATGCGCAGCGTGCTGGCCGCGTCGATCCAGTAACCCTGCCATCCCGCCTTGTGCAGCTCGGGACGCACCGCCTTGGTGTAATCGCCACCCTGGCAGGTGATGATCACGTCGAGCTTCTTAAGCTCTGCGATGTCCGAGGCATCCTTGAGGGTCCCGGCATTCATGGGCGCAGGCTGGCCCGCCTGCGAGGTGGTGAAGAATACCGGTTCGATGCCTGCAAAATCGTTCTCTTCCTGCATGCGCTGGAGGAGAACGGAGCCTACCATGCCACGCCAACCGACAAGTCCGACTTTCATAGGTACGTTCCTTTTTGTTATGTTATTTGACGAGGTTGCCCACGTTCTCTTGTCTTTATCGGGGGTTACAGCGCGGCTATGATCGCGTCGCCGATTTCCCTGGTGTTCACCAGCTTCTCGCCGGCCTTTTCCTGGTAGATGTCCCTGGTGCGATAGCCCTGGTCCAGCACCTTGGCGACCGCGTTGTCGATGGCGTCGGCCGCCTCGATCATCCCGAAGGAGTAGCGCAGCATCATCCCCGCGGAGAGGATCTGGGCGATCGGGTTGGCGATCCCCTGTCCCGCGATGTCGGGCGCGCTGCCGCCGGAGGGCTCGTACATGCCGAAGGTCCCTTCGGCAAGCGACGCGGAGGGGAGCATGCCGAGCGAGCCGGTCAGCATGGCGGCCTCGTCGGAGAGGATGTCGCCGAACATGTTCTCGCACAGGATCACGTCGAACTGCTTGGGCCATTTCACGAGCTGCATGGCGGCGTTGTCGACGTACATGTGGGAGAGCTCGACATCCGGATATTCCTTGGCTATGCCGGTCACGATCTCGCGCCAGAGCACGGAGGTGGAGAGGACGTTCGCCTTGTCGATGGAGCAGACCTTCTTGCCGCGCTTTCTTGCTGCCTGGAAGGCGACGTGGGTGATGCGTTCGATCTCGGGCACGCTGTAGCGCATGGTGTCGACGCCGATCCGGTCACGTCCGGCCCCCTCGATCCCCTTGGGCTGCGAGAAGTAGATGCCGCCGGTCAGCTCGCGGATCACCAGGATGTCGAAGCCCCCGGCGATCACCTCTTCCTTGAGCGAGGAGGCGCTGGTAAGGGAGGGGAAGATGATGGCGGGACGCAGGTTGGCGTAGAGGCCGAAGATCTTGCGCAAGGGGAGCAGGGCACCGCGCTCGGGCTGCTCGTCGGGCGGCAGCGTCTCCCACTTGGGGCCCCCCACGGAGCCGAACAGGATGGCGTCGGAGGCCTTGCAGATATTGACGGTGGTCTCGGGAAGCGCGCGACCCTCAAGGTCGATTCCCGCTCCGCCTACGTTAGCGCGGGTCCGCTCGAAGCTGACGTCGTAGCGTTTTTCTACTGCATCCAGCACCTTGAGTGCCTCTGCCATAACCTCGGGGCCAATGCCGTCACCGGCAAGCACTGCCACCTTAAATTGATTTCCCATTGCGCAACCCTCCAGATGTTATTAAATTAGCGATTCTATTAGCGCACGAGCCATATTGTCAACATAAAAAGGCCGTCAAACATACGTTTAACGGCCCCATACCCCACAGCACCCGGACGGCTTTTCAGGGGACCTTGATCTCCTCGCTCTTGGTGCGCAGCTTGTTCACCAGTGCCGGATACCCCTGGCTGTTGATGACCCTGTTGAACTGGCCCCGGTAGTTGGAGATCAGGCTCACCCCCTCGATCACCACGTCGTAGACCATCCACTTCGCCCCCTTCTGGGTCAGTCGATAATCGAGCGCATATTCGTCGCCCTTCGGGACGATCACCTTCGACTTCACCTCCGCATGCGCGCCGTCGACCGACTCCTTCAGATAGACGATCTTCTCGTTGTGGTATCCCTCGATCTTGCCGGCGTAGGAGTTTTCCAAAAGCGTCTGGAACAGGGCGACGAACTCCTTGCGCTCCGCCGGGGTGCGGGCCTTCCAGTGGGTCGCCAGCGAGCGCTGGGCCATCTCCTGGTAATCGAAGATGCTGCTTATGGTGGTTCTCAGCGCCTGCCGACGCTGCGGCTCTTGCTGCGGTTTCTTGAGCTCCGGATTCGCGACGATCTTGACCACCTCGTCTACGACCCGCTTCACGTCGTCGGTGGCTGAGGCGAAGGCATGGGCGGGGACAACAACGCAGAGACAGAAGCAGAGAAGCGCGATGGAAATGGCGGATTTCATGACTTCCTCCTTACTGATCCTTACCGGCCGTCTCGGCCGAAAGTAGTAGTTTATTTTCATGAATCTATATGATACATTTTCACATCCCGGCCAACGCCGGTAACAGCATATCATCCGGGCGGGATTAAGCAACCGACGCAACGATCCGTTATCACGCATATAATGTTCCACCTGGAACAGTCGTGTCAACCATTAACCCGGTTTCCGCCCCGGGTGTCAGAGCGTACTGCACCGCGTCACCTCAATTCGGGGCAGGGCAAATGCACGGGCGATCCAAAAAAAATCACAACTAGGCTTCGACAATGTCACAGTAAGCGATTATTATGCTTGTCCAGGTACGGACTGGAGGCTCTATCTCTTTGGCAAGTGCAACGGACATGACACCAATATCTATTGCGACAACTCCCTTTCACTGTGAAAGGCTGTCTTTTGCGTGGAGGCAACATGATGCGTCGTTCTCACATTGTGCAGCTCGCCGCCGTCCTGGCTCTTTTTGCCGTGACGGCCTGCTGCCCCGGTAATCGAGCCATGAGCAAAGAGATGCTGGGCGACCCGCAGACCCCCTACCCGCTTGCTGCCGCGCCCCGGGTGGGCGACATCGTGCACCTGCCGACCGGCACCAAGGTGACCCTGGACCAGATGCTGGACATAGCCGGCGACGCCCGCGTGGTCTACGTGGGCGAAACGCACGACAACCCCGCGTCGCACCTTTTGGAGCTGCAGACCCTCCAGGGCCTTGAGAAGCGCCACCCGGGGCAGGTGGCGCTCGGCATGGAGATGTTCACCCGCTCGCAGCAGCCGGTCCTGGACCGCTGGGTCGCCGGGGAACTGGACGAAAAGGCGTTCATCAAAAAGTCGCGCTGGTTCGACAACTGGAAGATGGACTTCGACTACTACCGCGACCTGCTGATTTTCGCCCGCGACCGGCGCATCCCGGTGATCGCCCTCAACGCGGAGAAGAGCCTGGTGCAGGCGGTGCGCAGCAAGACGCCTTCCGAGCTGAGCCCCGAGGAAAAGGGACAGATGCCGGAGTTCGACCAGAGCGACCCGTATCAGCGCGGCATGGCGCAAGGGATCTTCAGCGGCCACAGCCACGGCCAGATGGCCATCGAAGGGTTCCTGCGCGTCCAGACGCTCTGGGACGAGACCATGGCCGAATCGGCGGTCCGCTTCCTGGCGAGCCCCGGCGGCAAGAACAGGCAGCTGCTGGTGGTCGCCGGCGGCAACCACATAAGCTACGGCTTCGGCATCCCGCGCCGTGTCTTTCGCCGCCTCCCGACCTCCTACGTCATCATCGGCGGCAACGAGATCGTGGTCTCGCCGGAGAAAAAGGGGCAGCTGATGGACGTCGAGCTGCCGGACTTCCCCATGGTCCCCTACCATTTCCAGGCCTACCTGTCGTACTCGGAAATGCCTAAACAGGGGGTGCTTTTGGGGGTCATGTTCGAGCCGACACAGGGCGGACGCGGCCTGCTGGTGAAAAACGTGGTCCCCGGCTCCAATGCCGACCGGGCCGGCGTGAAAGAGGACGACCTGCTGCTCGCACTCGACGGGGAGGGGCTCTCGGACAGCTTCGACCTGGTCTATGCTGTGAAGAAGAAACACGCCGGCCAGCGGAGCACGCTGCAGGTGGAGCGGCAGGGGAGGCCGCTCACCCTGGAGGTGCTGTACCAGGCGGGCGAACCGCAGCCGCACGGCAAGCCTTGAAGCAGTGCCGGGTCGCTAATTAAGAGATAAAGTTTTGGACACTTTTGTCGAGAAGGGGGTAAGTACATGTATTCCATGAGCAATGTCGGAAGAAACACCATAGCGATGGTCCTGGCGGGAGGAAAGGGTGAGCGCCTGAGTCCGCTCACCATCAGGCGGGCAAAGCCCAGCGTCATGTTCGGCGGCAAATACAAGATCATCGACTTCGTCCTGAGCAACATGTTCAACTCGGGCATCAAGAAAGTCTACATCCTCACCCAGTACCGGGCCTACTCCCTGAACAAGCACATCCGCGAGTCCTGGGGCAAATGGACCGGCCTGGGCGAATTCTACGTCGCCATATCGCCCGAGACCAGCAGCGAAAGCGAGGAGTGGTTCAAGGGGACCGCCGACGCGATCCTGCAGTACCTGAGGTTTGTGGAATCCTCCGATGCCGACTACGTGGCGATCTTCGGGGGGGACCACATCTACAAGATGGACATCAGCCAGATGATCGAGTACCACCGCAGGAATCGCGCCGACCTCACCCTTGCCGCGCTCGAGGTGCCGGTCGAGGACGCCAGGCGCTTCGGGGTCTTCTCGGTGGACGACGATTTCCGGGTCACCGGGTTCGCCGAAAAGCCGCAGGTTCCGGAGACCATCCCGGGCAGGAACACCTGCTTCGCCTCCATGGGCAACTACATCTTTTCCACCAAGAAGCTCATCGAGGTGCTGCAGGAAGGGAAGAAGCGCTACGAGGATCTCGATTTCGGCAAGCTCGTGATCCCGATGATGCTGGAGAACCGGGACAAGCTCTTCACCTACAACTTCAACGACAACCTGATCCCCGGCATGAAGGCGGAGGAGAGGGGGTACTGGAAGGATGTCGGGACCCTGGACTCGTACTACGAGGCGAACATGGACCTCATCAACGTGTCGCCGCAGCTCAACCTGTACAACTACAAGTGGCCGATCCTCACCAACCAGGGGAACCTGCCGCCGGCCAAGACGGTGTTCGACGAGGAGGGGAGGCGCGGTCTCAACATCGACTCCTACGTCTGCGCCGGCTGCGTGACCAGCGGCGGGACGGTGAGAAGGACCATACTCGGCCCGCGCTGCAAGGTGAACAGCTACAGCCTGGTGGAAGACTCCATCCTCTTCGAAAACGTCTCGGTGGGGAGAAACGCCAAGATCAGGAAGGCGATCATCGACAAGAACATCGTGATCCCGGACGGCGCCGAAATCGGCTACGACCACGAGCAGGACAGGCTCAAGGGTTACCGGGTCACCGAATCGGGGATCGTGGTCGTTTCCAACGCAGAAGCGAAGTGAGCGGCGGGACCGCCATGACGACAGCGTCGACGGGACCGCACCACTTCAGCATGGCGGGGTGGATGGCCACGGCCCCTTTCGAGACCCTGCTGAACATCACCATCGTCGAGGCGGCCCGAGGGCGGGCGGTCCTGACCATGCCGTTTCTTTTGCAATACGCCCAGGGCGCTGGTCTGATGCACGGCGGCGCCCTGGTGAGCCTGGCGGACTCCTCCATGGTGATGGCCATCAAGAGCCTGCTGCCGTCGGGGTCGCATTTCGCGACGATCCGACTGGAATCGAGGTTCCTGCACCCGGTGAAAAAGGGGGTGGTGACCGCCAGGGCGACGGTGCTTTCCAGGGCGGACAGGGTGATCGAGGGGCAGGCGACGCTCTACGACGAGCAGGGGCGGGCCGTGATGGAATTCGCTTCCACCTTCAAGATCGCCCGGGATACCAGGATCGAGGGGATCACCTACCTGCCCCCCACCGCCACCGAGGCGCAAGGCGGCGATGGCGGGCCGAAGTAGCGTCATTTCCGCAGTTTCCGTTTATACTCCGAGCTTGACGTCGCAGCTATCGGCATGGCAAGCTGTTATACGTTTGTCACTGTAACAGGTTCTCACAGCTGTTGGGCAACTGGAGCACGCATGCGGACCGGCTCAAAAATCGGCGTACGCCGGGAAATCAACAAGATAGTCGGCATCTACGCCCTGTTCGGCAGTGCCTGGATCTACCTCTCCGACAGCGCCGTCTTCTGGCTGATATCCGATCCGGCCCTGAGATCCCGCCTGGAAACCTTCAAGGGACTGCTCTTCATCCTGTTCACCTCCTCGCTGCTCTATCAGCTGATCGGACGCTTCGGCCGGCGCAATGCCGACATCATCAGGCAGCTTGCCGAAAGCGAGACCCGCTTCCAGACCATCTACCATAACGTCAACGATGCCCTGTTCATCCAGGACGCTGCGACCGGCCGTATCGTCGACGTGAACCGCACCATGTGCAACATGTTCGGATACAGCCAGGCCGAGGCCCTGCAACTGCAGGTGCAGCAGTTGAGCCTGGGCGAGCCACCCTACTCGGAGGGCGAGGCGCAGTCCCGGCTCGGCCTTGCCGCGCGCGGCAACCCCCAAAACTTCGAGTGGCGCAGCAGGAAAAAGGACGGCACCGTCTTCTGGACCGAGGTGAACATGCGCCGCGCCACCATCAACGGCGAGGAGCGGATCATCGCGATGGTGCGGGACATCGGTGCCCGCAAAATGGCCGAGGAGGCCCTGCACCAGAACCAGGAGATCCTGAGGGTCCTGATGGAGGAGATGCCGGCGGGAGTCGGCTGGTCCGATGAAGCGGGGGAGATACAGTACCTGAACGAGTACCTGAAACGATGCCTGCGCGACTGGTTCGACTGCCTCCCTGCCGAGGTACCGACCCTGGACGACCTGATGCTGCAGGCCCTGCCGGAACCGGTGTACCGGGCCAGGTTACGGAGAACCTGGCAGGCGGCGATGGCCGAATCCAAGGCAAGCGGCACGCCGGTGCCGCCGCTGGAGGCAAAAGTCAGCTGCCGGGACGGCTCCCTCAGGCATATCTTCCTCAACACCCGGCTGGTGTACAACCGGATCCTCTTCATAATCACCGACATCACCAAATGGGAGTCGATGCAAAGCGAAATCCTCAAGGCACAGAAGCTGGAGTCGCTCGGCATCCTGGCCGGCGGGATCGCCCACGATTTCAACAACATCCTGACCGGCATCCTCGGCAACATCTCCTTTGCCGGCCTGATCCTCGACGACGACAAGCACCTGGCGCACAAGCCGCTGGAACAGGCGGAGAAGGCCTCGCTGCGGGCCGCGGAACTGGCGCACCAGTTGCTGACCTTTGCCAGGGGCGGGCAACCGGTGAAGAAGACCGTCTCGGTGGCGAACCTGGTGCAGGAATCACTCTCCCTCGCGCTGCACGGCTCAAACGTCCGCAGCGTGGTCGACATCCCCGCCTCGCTGCATGACATAGAGGCGGACGAGGGGCAGATGAACCAGACCTTCAACAACGTCATCATCAACGCGCTGCAGGCGATGCCGGACGGTGGCACGCTCAGGATCAAGGCGGAGAACGTCACCTTGGGCGACCGCAACGAAGCTGCGCTCCCCCCGGGGGAATACGTGAGGCTCTCCTTCACCGATCATGGCCAGGGCATTCCGAACGAGGATCTGCAGAGGATCTTCGATCCCTACTTCACCACCAAGGCGGGGGGAACAGGACTGGGACTCGCCTCGGTGCACTCCATCATCAACAAGCATAACGGCAAGGTCGAGGTCGATTCGGCTCTGGGCAAGGGGACCACCTTCACCTTCTATCTCCCCTCTACCGGTGAGGCGTGCACTGAACCGGAACCCTCCCCTGCCGCGCTCTCCGCCCTGGCGTGTCGGGCCGATGGCGCCATCCTGGTCATGGATGACGAAGAAACCATAAGAAGCCTCGCGGTCGACATACTGGAATACCTGGGGTACGCGGTCCGCACCTGCAGTACCGGCGAGGAAGCGGTAACGCTGTACAAGGAAGCCGGCGAGTCGGGTATGCCTTATTTTGCGGCCATCATGGATCTCACTGTACCGGCAGGCATGGGCGGCAAAGAGGCCGCCAGGCAGATCCTGGCCTACGACCCGGAGGCGCGGCTGATCGTCTCCAGCGGCTATTCCAACGATCCGGTCATGGCGCAGCATGCCGATTACGGCTTCTGTGCCGCTGTCGTCAAACCCTATCGCGCCACGGAACTACAGCAGGCGCTGGCCCTGGTGGAGGGGTAGAGGCGGGGGATGAGAAACCGGGGCTAGGGGCTAGGGGCTAGGGGCTAGGGGCTAGGGGCTAGGGGCTAGGGGCTAGGCTAAAGGCAAAAGGGCTACGGGCAAAGGAAAATTAACACCTTTTGCCGGTAGCCCTTCGTGTTTCTATGTTCCTGTTTTCGCCTTGGCCTGGTGCCAGCCCCCAGCCCCCAGCCCCCAGTCCCTAGCCCCGATTTACTCCCAGCCCCCACCCCCCAGTCCCCGATTTACTCCGGGTTATCCCCGGTGGCGTAGCTCAGGTTCGCCAGCGCCAGGTTGTAATTGTAAATGGACTGGAAGTAGGCGCCGCGCATCTTGGCGTACTGCTGCAGGGAATCGAAGATCTCCTTGGCGGGACCGATGCCGAAATCGAAGTTGGCGATCGCCGTAACGGCCCACTTCTTGGAACTCTCATACCCTCCCTTGGTCGCCTCCATGCTGGTGGCGGCCTCCACCCCCTCGTCATAGTACTTGTTGATCTGCAGCGGGATGTTCTCCTCGGCGAAGTACTTGGTCGAGATGAGCCGGTCGTACTGGGCCTGCTCCTGCGCGACCTTGGCAGAGGTGATGCCGAAATCGAGCTTCCACTTGACGCCGAGCGCGACTCCTCCCCAGTAATGGTTGAACTCGTCCGGCACCCAGGGGTTGGTCACCCTGTCCCGGCCCGGCGAGTAGGCCAGCGAGAGGTTTGCTCCCAGGAAGATGTCCGGGTAGCGGGCCGCTTTGGCCGCCGCCACCAGTTCCTTGCGCGCCTGCAGCCCCTCGCTCACCTGCCTGAATTCCGGACGCTTCTCCTTGGCCCGCGTCAGGTAAGCGTTCAGCTCGCCGATCGGATCCTCCATCCTGAGAAGCCTCGTGTCGGTGAGCTCCAACTGCGCTTCGGCGGGGAGGCCGATCTTGGCTTTCAGTGCGCTGAGAGCCAGCGTCTCCCCCTTGCTCGCCTCGGCGAGGTACTTGCGCACCTCGCCGCTGAAGGCATCCAGCTTGTAGAGGTCCGCCTCCTCCACGTTGCTGGAGTTCTGCTCCAGGAGCTTGTTCGCCTTGTCCCGCGCCCCGCCCAGGTCGTCGCGCACCTCGCCCAGGAGCTGCTTCAGCTCGCGGGCCAGCAGCACGCCGTAATAATACTCCTTCACCTTGAGTGCGATCTCGTTGCGCTTTTGCTCCTTGCGCGCCTTCTCCACTTCCATGCCGTGACGCGCGGCGGACATGGAGTGCGAGATCTTGCCGAAGGTGTAGATCGGCTGCACCAGCGTTGCGTCGCCGCGCTCGAACCAGGTCCAGTGGCCGGTCGAGTTGATCTTGTCCGGAGACTCCACCTGGTTCCCCCTCGCCCTGGGCACCGGGCCGGTCAGGCCCAGGAAATCGATCTGCGGGTAGCGATGCCCCTTGGCCTCGGAGAGCTTCGCCTCCGAGAGCGCTAAATCCGCCTGCGCCTCCCCGAGTTCCGGCGCGTTGGCCAGCGCACGCGAGACACACTCCTTAAGGCTCAGCGCCTGCGCCGCAGCCGTGGCGGGCGCCACCGAAACCAGCAGCAGAGCACCCAAGGCTGCCCCTTTCATCACCTCTGATAACCGCTTCATGTCTGCCTCCTTCGCCCCGATGGCCGGCTCGCGCGCCACGGGCGTTAATCGAGTTGGCCGTGCACGAACTTGCCGAACAGCTCCTCCAGGTCAACGGCGGACTCGGTCTCCCTGATGGTCCCGCCCGGCGCGATCAACGTGTCCGAGCCCCCCGGCTTCAAAAGGACGTACCTGTCTCCGATGATCCCCCTGGTGCGCACCGACGCGATGACGTCCTCCTGCAGCTTGACGCCGCGGCGCATCTTGAAATAGGCCCGCGCCCGCCCCGTCTGCTTAGGGTCCAGGCCGATGCTGTCCACCCGGCCCACCTCAACGCCCGCGATCTCCACGGAGGCCCCGCTTTTCAACCCTGCCACCGAGTCGAAGTCCGCAGTCACCAGGTAGTCGTCCCCTCCGAAGAGCTCAAGCTTGCCGAGCTTGATGGAGAGGTAGCCCAGGCAGATCATGCCGACCACCATGAAGATGCCGACCGCTATGTTTATGTTCTCTTTTTTCATATCCGCACCCTGTGCCTTCAGGTTTTCCGTCTCATCTGATCAGGTGTATCGGCCCCTCGAGGCTCCCGCTGATGAACTGCCGCACCATGGGGTCCGCCGAAGACCGGATCTGTTGCGGGGGGCCGGCCTCGATGATGCGCCCCTGGTACAAGACGGCGACCCGGTCCGAGATGTCGAAGATCTCGGGGATCTCGTGGGAGACGATCACCGCCGTGTAGCCGAACTTGGCGTGGGTCTCCTTGATCATCTGGTGGATGGCGCGGCAGATGACCGGGTCGAGACCGGTGGTCGGCTCGTCGAACAGGATGATGCGCGGGTCCATCAGCAGCGCCCGGGCCAGCCCCACCCTCTTTTTCATGCCGCCCGAGAGTTGATCCGGGTACTTGGCATCCACGCCGGCCAGTCCCACGTGCAGCAGGGCGTCCTGCACCCGCTGCGCGATCTCGCCTTCGGAGAGGCGGGTCTTTTCCTGCAGCGGAAAGGCGACGTTCTCGAAGACGGTGAGCGAGTCGAAGAGCGCCGCGTTTTGGAACAGCATGCCGAACTTCTCGTGCACCCGGTTCATGGCACGCCGCCCCAGTCCGGAGATCTCCTCGCCGTCCACGAAGACCTCCCCCTGGTCCGGGCGCAAGAGGCCGATCATGTGCTTCAGGAGCACGCTCTTCCCCTCGCCCGAGGGGCCGATGATGGCGGTGATCTGCCCGGAGGGAATCTCCAGGTTCACACGGTCCAGCACGACCTGGCTCCCGAACGATTTTTTCACCCCTTTTAGCTGTATCATGGCGTCACTGTAGCACCGAGGTGATGAAGTAGTCCCAGACCAGGATCAGTACGCTCGAGGTGACCACCGCCGTCGTGGTGGCACGGGATACCCCCTCGGCGCCGTGTCCGGTGTAATACCCCTTGTAGCAGCAGACCCAGGCGATGATCACGCCGAAGCTTACCGACTTGATCATCCCCGAGTAGATATCCTTCCATACCACGCTCTTCTCCATCTCCCCGAAATAGGCACCCGGATTGACCCCCAAAAGCTTCACCCCGATCAGGTACCCCCCCCCGATCCCGATCACGTCGAAGATGGCGCATAAAAGCGGCATGGCCAGCACCGAGGCGATCAGCTTCGGGCAGACCAGGTACTTGAACGGTTCCAGCGCCATGGTCTCCAGCGCGTCGATCTGTTCGGTGATGCGCATGATGCCGATCTCGGCGCTGATGGCGCTCCCGGCCCGCCCGGTCACCATCAGCGCGGAGAGCACCGGCCCCAGTTCCCGGATCAGGGAGAGCGAGACGGCGACCCCCAGCATCCCCTCGGAGCCGAATTTGGTGAGCGTGTAATACCCCTGCAGGGCCAGCACCATCCCGGTGAAACCGGCGGTGAGTATCACGACGAAGCTCGATCTGGCACCGATGAAGCTGATCTGCTTCAGGATGTGCCGCGGATGCCCGGGCGATCGGACGCAGATGTAGCTCGCATAGAGGATGAAGTTGAGCATCCTCCCCAGTTCGCACAGGCAGGCGATGGTCCAGGCGCCGAGTTTTTCCACGAGGTTGATCATGCATCCGCCGGTTCCGCGTCAGCTAAAACCACGTAAAGGATTGTAATGGGTCGAGGAAAAATGTAAAGGCGTGGATTAAGAGGTGGGGGATCTTTGATTAACGAAGAAGGGGGCAGGGTGCCGGCCGCTCCTTTTGTTTCGAGTCTCCCCCTCCGCTTGCGGGAGGGGGAGCGCGGACAGAGCTGCTATTCGCCCCAGAGTTCCTTGAGGCGGCTTTTGCGGCCGCAGCCGTCGTGGTACGTCTTGTAGCGCTGCGGGTTCTTCTTGTAATACTGCCGGTGGTACTCTTCGGCGGGATAGAACTCGCCTGCCGCGAGGATCTCGGTGACGATGGGGCGCTCCGAGGGACTCGCCGCCTCCAGCTCGCGCCGGGACTCCTCGGCATCGCTTCGCTGCCCGTCGCCCAGATAGAAGACGGCGCTTTGGTACTGGCTCCCGAAGTCGCAGAACTGCCGGTTCCTGGTGGTCGGATCGATGTTGCGCCAGAAGACCTGCAAAAGCTGCCGGTAGCTCACCCGGGCCGGGTCGAACACGACGCGCACCGCCTCGACGTGGCCGCTTTCCCCTGTCGAGACCTCCTCATAGCTCGGGTCCCGCGTGCTGCCGCCTGTGTAGCCGGGGGTGACCGAGACGACCCCCTCCATCCGGTCGAAGACCGGCTCCATGCACCAAAAGCAACCTCCGGCAAAGATCGCCGTCTCTTCGTTTTGAGAAGCTGCGGGTTCCATGTTGCCTCCTGTTCGGCGGGGCCCGGCACCGGGGGTGGGGAGCCCTTCGGATGATGGAATTGATGGACGTCGGGGAGTTGCGGGATACTACCGGCTGCGCCCCGGTTTTTCAGCCGGTGACGGCGATCACCTCTTCGTAGGTGGTGATACCCTGCAGCATCTTTCTGACCGCCAACTCCCTCAGCACGACCATGCCGTCACGCCTGGCAACTTCCTGCAACTGCCTCAGATCGAGCCGCTCGGTGATCACGGCCTTGACGCTGTCGTTCACGTCGAGCACCTCGAAGATCCCGGTCCTCCCCTTGTAACCGGTGCCACGACACTCCCCGCACCCCTGACCGTAACAGACCGGCCCGGCGGTCTTGAGCCCCAGGTACTCGAGTTCGTCGGCGGACAGTGCCCGCTCGCGCCTGCAGGCGGGACAGATCTTCCTCAAAAGCCTCTGGGCGATGATGCCGATCACCGTCGAGGAGATCAGGAAGGGCTGCACTCCGAGGTCGAGAAGCCTGGTGATCGAGGAGGGGGCGTCGTTGGTGTGCAGCGTCGAGAGCACCAGGTGCCCGGTGAGCGCGGCCTGCACCGCGTTCTCGGCCGTCTCGCGGTCCCGGATCTCGCCGATCATGATGATGTCCGGGTCCTGGCGCAGGATGTTCCTCAGCACCTTGTCGAAGGTGACCCCGATGGCGCTCTGCACCCCGACCTGGTTGAATTCCTCCATCACCATCTCGATCGGGTCCTCGACGGTGACGATGTTCACCTCCGGCGAGGAGAGGGTTCGCAGCGAGGAGTAGAGCGTGGTGGTCTTGCCGCTGCCGGTAGGCCCGGTGACCAGGATGATGCCGTTGGGCCGGCGGATGAAGGAGCTGTAGAGCTGGTACTCGCGCGGATAGAAGCCTATCTGGTCCAGCTCCTGCATCAGCACGTCCGGATCGAAGATCCTGATCACCACCTTCTCGCCGAAGGCGACCGGGAGCGTGGAGACGCGCAGCTCGATCTCCTTGCCCTGGTGGGTCGTCTTGATCCTGCCGTCCTGGGGGCGCCTCTTCTCGGCCAGATCCATGCGGGAGAGCATCTTGATGCGGGAGACCATGGGCGGGTGCAGCTGCCTGGGGACCGCGTGCACGTTGTGCAGCACCCCGTCCACCCGCAACCGGACCAGCGACTTCTCCCTCTTCGGCTCGATGTGGATGTCGCTCGCCCGCTGGTCGAAGGCGTACTGCAGCAGGAACTCGACGGCGGAGACGATGTTGCGGTCGGTCCCCTCGATCTCGTGCCCCATCTTCAGGCGGACGAACTGCTCCAGGTTGCCGAGGTCGACGGCGCTCCCCGCCTCGCTTTCCGCGGCCTGAACCGAGGCGCGGAAACCGAAGAACTCCCGGAGGATCTTCAGGATGTCGTTGCGGGAGGCGAGCACCCGGCGAAACTCCATCCTCTTCACGCTCTTCAGCTCCTCGATCACCTCCTCGTTGAAGGGGTCGGCGACGGCCAGGGTGACCACGCCGGGCGCGAAGCCGACCGGCACGATCAGGTGCTTCATGGCGAAGGGGCGCGAGATGTGCGCCGTGACCAGCTCGAGGTCGAGCTTCATCGGGTTGATCTTCAGGTAGGGGAGCCCTACGGCGGCCGCCAGCACCTCGGTGATGGCGTCCTCTGTGAGGAGCCTGCCGCCGGAGCCCGGGACCTCCAGGTTCAGCGAGGCGATCACCTCGGCGGGGGAAGACTTCTCGGGGATCTGGGTGAGCCGCCTGGAATAGCCGGCCTGCTGGGCCCCCGCCAGGCGCTGCGCCTGCTCCTCCCCCTGCACCATGACCTGCTGCAACTGCGCCGCGTCGATCAGCCCGCGCTGCATCAGGATCTGCGCCACGTTTTTTATGGTCAACGACTTCTTCTGCATGCGCGACTCCCGCCCTGTCGGCAGCGCCGCCGGCGCTGTTACCCACACGCAGTATCTGCGAGAACCCAAGTAAAGTCAAGTAGCTCCGACGTTGACAACGCCCGTTGCGCGGATATCATTAACTCGCAGCTCTAGGAGCTTTCACCTTACCGTCACGAGTCCCATAACCAGGAGGTTGACCATGTTCGAACTTTTTGAGAAGGCTGTCCTCACCGCGCTCGGCGCCGCCGCACTGACCCAGAAGAAGGGCGAGGAGATGTTGCAGGAGCTGAAGTCGCGCTACAAGATGAGCGAAGAGGAGGGGCGGGCGTTTCTGGACCGGATCCAGGAGATCGCCAGGACCGGACGGGAGCGCACCACCGAGATGGCCGAGACCGAGGTGAAGAAGGCGCTGGACCGGATCGGTATGGTCTCCCGCGAGGATTTCGAGAGGCTGGAGCGCAGGGTCAAGGCGCTGGAGGCCCTGAAGGCACAGGACGAGGAGCCGGGGACTGAATGCTGAGGCTGATGCAGGTAAACCGAAACGTCCGAAGCATCAAGCGCTACCGGCAGATCATCACCGTATTCGGCGGGTACGGGCTGGGGCATCTGCTGGAGTACCTGAACCTCTCCCAGGTCTTGGCCGCCTCCCGCCGCATGCTGCGCCGCTCCGAATCCAAGGTCGCCCACCTGTCGCCGCCGCAGCGGCTGCGCCTGGCCATGGAGGAGCTGGGACCCACCTTCATCAAGCTGGGCCAGCTCCTCTCCACCCGCGCCGACATCATCCCCGCCCCCTTCATCGAAGAGTTCACCCACCTGCAGGACTCCGTCCCGGGCATCCCCTTCGCGGAGATCAAGGAGCAGATCGAGCGCGAGCTGGGGGTCCCGGTCGCGGCGCGCTTCGCCTACCTGGACCCCGAGGCGATGGCCGCGGCCTCCATCGCCCAGGTGCACCGGGCCCGGCTCATAAGCGGCGAGGACGTGGTGGTCAAGGTGCGCCGGCCGGGAGTCACCGGGGCGGTCGAGACGGACATCGACATCCTGATGGGGGTGGCGCTGCTCCTGGAGCGGCACATGGCGAGAAGCGACATCTACGACCCGGTCGCCGTGGTGCGCGAGTTCGCCTACACCATTAGGCGGGAGATGGACCTGTCCCGCGAGGGGCACGCCATCGAGAGGATCAGGGACAACTTCCCCAACGACCCCACCCTCTACTTCCCGCGGGTCTACTGGGAGGCGACCGCCAAGGGGGTGCTCACCATCGAGTACGTGAACGGCATCAAGGTGAGCGACCTCCCGGCCATCGAGGCGGCCGGGCTGGACCGGCGCGAGATCGCCCGGCGCGGCGCCGTCGCCTTCCTGAAGATGGTGCTGGAGCACGGCTTCTTCCACGCCGACCCCCACCCGGGCAACGTGCTGATCCTGCCGGACAACGTGATCTGCCTGCTCGACTACGGCATGATGGGGCGGCTCGATCCGGGGGTGAAGCGCTACCTGACCGACGTCCTGGCGGCGATGATCGAACGGGACCTGGACGGGCTGGCCGACATCATCGTCGGGACCGGGGAGGTGAGCGAGACACTCAACATGAACGCGCTCAAGAAGGGGCTCGCCGACTTCATCGACAGCTACCTGGAGATACCGCTCAAGGAGATCGAGGTCGGGCGCATGCTGCTTGAGTTCATCGACCTGGTCTCCACGCACCGCCTCAAGATACAGCCGGACCTGACGCTCCTGGTCAAGGTGCTGGTGGTCGTGGAAGGGATGGGGAGGGAGCTCGACCCGCAGTTCGACATGGTGGGCCACCTGCGCCCCTTCCTGGAACAGGCGTTCATGGAGAAGCGCTCGCCCCTGAGGATCCTGAAGGAGACGGAGCGCACCGTCGAGGCCTACCTCGAACTGGCGCGCAACCTGCCGCGCGACGTGAAGGAGGTCCTCAACAAGATCAGCCGTAACAAGTTCCGCATCGACCTGGAGCACCGCGGGCTGGACCGCTTCAGCAGGGAGCTGGACCGCTCCGCCAACCGACTCTCGCTCAGCATGATCATCGCCGCCCTGCTGATCGGCTCCTCCATCGCCATGCAGACCAACCGGGGCCCCCAGCTCCTGGGGCTCCCCGCCTTCGCCCTGTTCGGCTTCACCTGCGCGGGACTGGTGGGGATCTGGTGGATGATCGCCATCCTGCGCTCCGGCAGGCTGTAGCACTGTTGCATAAACGCCACACCAATCGTTGCTTTTGCACCACACGCCACAGTTCCGGCCCCCTTACCCGCCGAGCCCCCCGCGCTATAGGCGCGGGTTTGCGCGTTTTTTCCCCGAGCCGAAACCTCCCCGCCGTTGGCCCGCTCCTTGCTTGATAGTCCGCATACTGACTAAATGCGGCAGGGAGCACGCCATGATATTCCAGCAAACCTTGGGCAACAAAGCAACATTCAGCGGCATCGGCCTGCACACGGGGCACGTGATCACCCTCACGCTGCGTCCGGCCGAGCCGGGGACCGGCATCGTGTTCCACCGGGTCGATCTCGCACCCGCCGTCTCCATCGAGGCGAAAAGCGCCAACGTCGTCAACACCAGGCTCTCCACCACCATCGGGCGTGGCGAGGCGAGCGTATCCACCATAGAGCACCTGATGGCCGCACTCTACAGCTGCGGCATAGACAACGCCCACGTCGACATCAACGGCCCCGAGGTCCCGATCATGGACGGCTCCGCCGCCCCCTTCGTGGCCGGGATCATGAAGGCCGGCACCAAGGAGTCGAGCAAGGCGCGCAAGTACCTGGTCGTGAAGAAGCCGGTCAGCATCGTGGAGGGGGACAAAAGGGTGACCATCATCCCGTCGCGCCACTACAAGATCTCCTTCGACATGCAGTTCGCCCACAGCGCGGTGCGCAGCCAGTCCAGGTCGATGACCTTCACCCAGGAGTGCTTCGCCGAGGAATTCGCCTCGGCCAGGACCTTCGGCTTCCTGGCCGAGGTGGAAATGATGAAGGCGCACGGCCTGGCGCTGGGCGGCTCGCTCGACAACGCCGTGGTGATCGGCGACGACGGCATACTGAACCCGGAGGGGCTGAGGTTCCCCGACGAGTTCGTGCGCCACAAGATCCTCGACTCGGTAGGGGACCTGGCGCTGGCCGGACACCGCCTGATCGGGCACGTCAAGGCGACCAAATCGGGCCACGACCTGAACCACAAGCTGGTCAGCGAACTGCTCAGGCGTCCGGACTGCTTCGCACTGATCGAGTTCACCCCGCAGGCCTTCAACGCGCCGTTCAACCTCACCCTCCCGGAGCTGGCCTGGCTGGAAGCGTAGCAGGTCAACCGGCATAAATGAGCGGGTTTAAGGCTGACATCTCGTCGAGATGGTCAGCCTTAAACCTTTTCTGACCGGCAAGTCGCGCCGCCCACGGCTCCCCTTTGCCGGAGAGTAACCCGGCAGGGGCGAAGGATCATGCCCCCGGCTTTCTCTGGATGCGCCCATCCCCACCCCGCCCTTGCGCCTTCAGCCAAACCTTAATCTTGCACGCGCCCCCCTTTCCGAACCTTAATCTTGAACTCGACCTCCCTTTCGTATAGAGTGGCGGGATGCCAACTACCGAGGAAAAGGGCGCCGAAGCGCCGCACAGCTCCGGCCTGCCGCCCGCGGAGATCAGGAAGAGAAAACGCGAGGCGGTCATCGTCTGCATCTCGCTTCTTTTCATCCTGTTCCTGACCTCCGTCGAGATTCACCTGTCGCGGATCAGCTCCGAGGTGCCGATGGGGAGCAACATCACCATCTTCGGCATCATCAACGTCATCATCCTGCTCATCATCCTCCTGGTCTACCTGGTGTTCAGAAACATCGCCAAGCTCCTCCTGGAGCGGCGCAGTAACGCGCCGGGAGCGCACCTGCGCACCAAGCTGGTGCTCGCCTTCGTCACCTTGTCGCTCGTCCCCACCATGCTGCTCTTCTTCGTCTCCGCGGGCTTCATCAACAAAAGCATCCGGAACTGGTCCAACAAGCAGGTGGAGAACTCCCTGAACGAGTCGATGGAGGTGGCGCAGACCTACTACAGGAGTTCGGCCGCCAACGCGCTCTACTACGGCCAGCAGATAAGCGACGCCATCAAGGAGCGCAAACTGCTGAACGAGGAGAACCTGCCGCAGCTGAAGGCGCTGGTGCGCCAGAAGCAGAAGGAGTACAACCTGGGGGTGGTGGAGGTGTTCTCGGCGCAGCGCGAGGAGCTGATCCGCGCCTCGAACCCGAAGCTGCCGCTGGGCGAATTCACCAACCCCTCCTCCGAGGACATCAACGTGGGGCTGGCCGGGCAGCGGCTCACCCGGGTGAACGCGATCGGCAAGGCGGACCTGATCAGGGGGATCGTGCCGGTCCGCTCCAACTGGAACGACAAGGACGTGGTCGGCGTGATCGTGGTGAACTACTACGTCCCCTACTCGCTGGTCGCCAAGATGCGCGAGATCTCCGCCTCCTACCACGAGTTCCGGCAGCTGAAGATCATGAAGAACCCGATCGCCACCGGTTACATCCTGACCCTGTTCCTGATCACCATGGTGATCGTCTTTCTCGCCGTCTGGTTCGGCGTCTACCTGGCACGCAGCCTCACCATACCGATTCAGGAACTCGCCGAGGCGACCCGGCAGGTGGCCGAGGGGAACCTGGACGTGCACCTGGGGGAATCGGGGCACGACGAGATCGGCATGCTGATCACCTCCTTCAACAGGATGACCCAGGACTTGAGGGAGAACCAGCTGGCGCTGCAAAAGACCAACGAGGAGCTGCAAAAGAGCAACATGGAACTGGAGCAGCGGCGCCGCTACATGGAGGCGGTGCTCGCCAACGTCACGGCCGGCATCATCTCGGTGGACAAGAGCGGCCTCCTTACCACGGTGAACAAGTCGGCCGAGAAGCTGCTCCTCATCAACACGGACCGGGTCGCGGGGCACAACTTCCGCGAGGTGCTGCGCCCGGCGCACCTGGACATCGTCAAGGGGCTTTTGCGCGACATGGTGCTCTCCAAGCAGGACTCCATCACCAGGCAGGTGGTGCTCCCGATGCGCGACTCCGAGCTCACGCTGCTCACCAACCTGACCGTGCTCAAGGACGAGAACGACGTCTTCATGGGGATGGTTGTGGTGCTGGACGACCTCACCTCCCTGATCAAGGCCCAGCGCATGGCCGCCTGGCGCGAGGTGGCGCGAAGGATCGCCCACGAGATCAAGAACCCGCTCACGCCGATCCAGCTCTCGGCCCAGCGCCTGCGCAAGCGCTACCTCTCCCGCTTCGAGGGTGAGGAGAAGGTGTTCGACGAGTGCACCGCGATGATCATCAAGTCGGTGGACGAGCTGAAGGGGCTGGTGGACGAGTTCTCCAACTTCGCCCGCATGCCCGCCGCCGTCCCCTCGCCCAACGACCTGAACGCCATCCTCAAGGAGGCGCTCACCCTCTACGTGGAGGCGCACCGCCATATCCGCTTCACCCTCAACACGGACGACAGCATCCCGGCCATCCTCCTGGACCGGGACCAGATCAAGCGCGTGCTGATCAACCTTCTGGACAACGCGGTCGCCGCCATCGAGGGGGAGGGGGAGATCGAACTCGCCAGCTCCTACGACCGCGAGCTCAAGATGGCGACCTTCACCGTCTCCGACACCGGCCACGGCATCGCGGCGCAGGACCGCCCCAGGCTCTTCGAGCCGTACTTCTCCAGGAAGAAGAGCGGCACGGGGCTGGGGCTTGCCATCGTCAACACCATCATCACCGACCACCACGGCTTCATCAGGGCGAAGGAGAACTTCCCCAAGGGGAGCCGGTTCATCATCGAGCTTCCTGCGGACGCCGCCTGAGATGCGCCCCAACTACCGGACTAGCCAATGCAGCTGAGATCAATAAGGGCCTGGGTCCTGCCGCTTGCGGCCACCATCGTCTCCGTCATCGTGCTCGGCGCGAGCCTCGTCCCGAGGCTGCTCGACCTGGAGACCTACAAAGAGGAGATCGTGGCGCAGGTGAAGGGTGCGCTGAAGCGCGACCTCAAGTACGAGAGCGCCGAGTTCTCCTTCCGTTACGGCCTCTCCTTCAGCTTCAAGGGGGTCGCCATCAAGCAGAAGGACGGCGGAGGCGACCTGGTCCGGGCCGACCGCCTCACCATCAGCATCGCGCTCCTGCCGCTACTGCACCGGGAGATCTCGCTGTCGCGCATGCACCTTGAGCGCCCCGTGCTGCAGCTCTCCCGGGACCGCGACGGCGTGTTCAACGTGAGCGACCTGTTCACCGCCCCTGCCGGGGGGGCGCCCCCGGGGATCAGGGGGGTGGACCTGAAGAAGGCCCGGATCACCTTCACCGACTGGGCGCTCTCCGGCACGCCTCTGGTGACCGAGCTCTCCGAGACCGACCTCTACCTGAGCCGGCTTGCGCGCGGCAAGGATTGCGACTTCAAGCTCTCCGGGGAGCTGCGCTCGGGCGCCGGCACGGTGCCGCTCTTTCTCGCCGGGGTCGCCAGCATCCCCGCCCCGGGCGAGCCGCTCTCCTCGATGGAGGTTTCCGGCCGCGTCCGCACCGGTCCGCTCGACGCCGGGCATTTCTGGCCCTACTACAGCCGCTTCGTTCCCTTCAGGAGCCTGGCCGGCGAACTGGCGCTCGAGGCGAGCTTCAAGGGGCGGCCGTCGCGTTTCAAGACCAAGGGCGAGTTCCGGGTGGGGAGGCTCAACCTCGACTACCCGCAGGTGTTCCACGCGAGGCTCACCCCCAGGGAGCTGAAGGCCGCCTTCGAGCTGGAACTCTCCGGCGACACCCTGGATATCGGCTCGGTGAAGCTCAGCCTGGACGGGCTCAACGTGCAGGGGAGCTGCCGGCTCTCCGACATCCGCTCCAAGGATCTGCGCATCACGGCCAAGGCCTCCAGCAACCGCTTCAACCTGCGCGACTTCCGCCAGTACATCCCCTACGGCATCATCGTCGACGGCACCTCCCGCTTCATCGAGCAGAAGATCCTGGCCGGGGTGTACCGGCTGGACCAGGGAAGGCTCGACGGCCGGGTGAGCCAGATCCTCCACATGGAGCGCGGCCGGAACTACGACATCCTGTCGATACGGGCGCACGTCGAGGAGGGGGTGGTGGCCTACGGTTCCGGCTTTCCCGTGTTCAGCGGCATCAAGGGGGAACTGGAGCTGGCCGGCAAGGACTTCAACCTGAAGGGGATGACCGCCCTGTTCGGCACCTCCCCCATTGCGCTGGAGGGGCGCATCGCCGACTACCCGCTGCTGAGCCCGACCCGCTATCTCTTCTCGGCGAACCTGAAGCCCAGACAGCAGGAAGCGGTCTGGCTTTTGGGGAACAAGTTCACCCTCACCGACGGCTCCGGCATGACCCTCAAGGGCGAGGGGACCTCGTCGCTGTACCACCTCTCAGGCGACTGGAACCTGACCTCCGGCTCCTACACCTTCTCCGACCTGATCGCCAAGCCGCAGGCGCGCCCCAACACGGTCTCCTTCGCCGTGAGCCTGGACGAAAGGGAGTACCGCTTCACCAGCCTCAACTACCAGCTGGCGCCGCTCTCCCTGTCGGCCACCATGGCGGGGGGGTACGACGGGCCGGTGAGCCTCGAGGTGAAGAGCAACCAGTTCCAGGGGGGCGAACTGGCGCCCATGGTGCCCATGGTGCGCCGGTACCAGCCTGCCGGCAGATTCCAGGCGCTCCTGCGCGGCACCGGGCCCGGCATGGACCGGCTCGCCTGGAGTGGCAACGTCGCCCTCTCCGGCGTCTCCTTCAAGGCGGGGGAGAGGATCAGGCCGGTGACCGGCGTGAACGGGAGCGTCCGCATCAGCGGGGAGACCGTCGAGAGTTCGCAGCTGTCGGTCCGGGTCGGCAACTCGACCATCAGCGGGCACGGCACCCTGACCGGCTTCCAGTCCCCGAGCTTCTCCCTCTCCTTCTCCTCGCCGCTTCTCGACCTGGCGGACCTGGGGCTTTCGCTGGGGCGGGTGCCGCTGCGCGCCGAGAGGGTGCAGGGGAACATCAGCTACGGCAAGGACATCCTGCAGATCGGCTCGCTCTCCGGCAGCATCGGCAAGAGCACCCTGCAGGTGAAGGGGAGCGTCAAGGAGCTGAAGCACCCGCTGGCGGAGCTCTCCATCACCTCCCCCCACCTGGAGCTGGACGACCTCATCCCGCTCTTCGCCGGCTCCTCGGGGGATGCCGGCCGCTTCACCGTCAAGGCCCAGCTCTCGGCCGCACAGGGGAAGCTGCAGGAGATCCCGTTCCAAAGACTCAAGTGCGTGGTCATGCTGGAGAACAAGATCCTCTACCTGCAGCCCTTCGACTTCGCCGCGCTGGACGGCGAGGTCTCCGGCAAGATGCGCATCGACTTCGGCTCCGGCCTCCCCCGCTACCAGATGAACGGCGACCTCGTCGGCGTTTCCGCCGAACGGCTCATGCACGCCATGGGGGTGCAGAAGCAGGAACTGACCGGCACGCTTTCCATGCAGGCGGAGCTGTCGGCCCGGGGGGAGAGCGCCGCCGAGCTCAAAAGGAGCGCGCTGGGCGCGGTAAAGCTCAAGGTCGAGCACGGCAGGATCCGGAAATTCTCCACGCTCTCCAAGATCTTCTCGATCCTGAACTTCTCGCAGCTTCTGAAGTTCCAGCTTCCCGACATGGTCTCCGGGGGGATGCCGTACAACAGGATCACCGGGGACTTCGCCATCAAGGACGGCATCGCCTCCACCCAGAACCTGTACCTTGACAGCAACGCCATCAACCTCTCCGCCGTCGGCAAGCTGGACCTGGTAAAAAACGAGATCGACCTCAACATCGGGGTGAGGCCGCTGCAGACGGTGGACAAGGTGGTGAGCCGGATCCCGATCGTCGGCTGGGTGCTCACCGGCAAGGACCGATCGCTCATCACCACCTACTTCGAGGCGAAGGGGCGCATAGACGACCCGAAGGTGACGGCCGTCCCTGTCAAGTCGCTGGCCAAGGGGGTGATGCACATCTTCCAGAGGGTGTTCGAGCTCCCCGGGCGGCTGATCACCGACACGGGGGAGGTCTTCATCGGCAAGTAGCCCAAAGCCGGTGCAGTGCCGATTTTTGTCGGGCTCACGGCCCGGGGCGCACCCCGAAGTCGCAGGGGCCGGCCGCAGATGCACTTTTTTATTGTAAAGCCTTCGGAAGGTATGCTATTTTGACCGGCGTTAAAGCTTAAATTTATCCAACACGGAGGGAACTGTGAAGAAGACTTTAGTGGTCATGTTGGCAATTGTTGCTGTGGCAGCTGCCGGCTGCAAGAAAAAGGAAGAAGCACCGAAGGTCGAGGCTCCCGCAGCGGCACCCGCAGGTCAGATGCCCGCAGCAGCTCCCGGCACGGATCCCCATGCCGGCCTGAAGCCGCAGGAGATCAAGGCCGGCGCAGGGCACAAGGGCAAGGTCCTCGAAACCATGGACTCCGGCGGGTACACCTACGTGCAGGTTGACGAGAACGGCCAGAAGCTGTGGGTTGCCGCCATGCAGACCCCGGTAAAGGTCGGCGACACCGTCGAATTCCCGGATTCCCCGCCGATGGTGAACTTCCAGAGCAAGACTCTGAAGCGGACCTTCGACAAGATCATCTTCGCACCGGGTCTCGCCGTCAACAAATAGGCGCTCCGGCAGCAAGAGCCGCCAGCGGAAAAGGGGTGCGACCAACGGTCGCGCCCCTTTTTTTGTCCGCTCGCCCCGGCCCTGCCCGCCTGACCAAAGCGACCTGCATGGGGCGGACCTCGTCTCAAGCCCTTTCTCTCTACCCCGCCTGCCCCCCTCCGGCGGCGGCAAGCCCCTCCAGGGCTGCGGCATCGTTCGGGTCGAGCTTGAGCGCCCGGGCGAAGTGGCGCCCGGCGCAGACCGGGTCACCGGCCGCCAGGGCGATCTCGCCCAGCGCCACCAGGGCCGGCAGGTGACGGGGGACCAGCTTCAAGAGCTTCTGATAGCTGGCGCGGGCAGCCGGGAAGTCACCGAGCCTCGCCTGCAGCCCCCCCAGCAGCAGCAGGCCCCACGGGTTTTCCGGCTCCGCCCGGACCATGCCCCGGTACAGCGCCAGGGCACCCTCCAGGTTTTCCTCCTGCTCCAGCGCCTCGGCGCAGAGCATCTCCGTTACGAAGCAGTAACCGAGCAGCGCGCGCTGCCGGTCGAACTGCGCGGCGTCGAAGCGCCCCTTCCTCCCGGCCCGTCCCAGCGCCTTCATGATGGCCAGGCGCGCCCGCTCCACGAAGGGGTCGCTGCGCACCAGAAACCCCTCGCCCTGGGGCCGCTGGAACAGGTCGCCGGGGACCTCCCGGCTGCGCACCGCCTTGGCGAAGAGCTGGGTGCCTGGGTAATAGACCAGCGGAGAGACCTGGCCGTCCTGGGGCCTGATGCTGTCGATGAGCCGGATGGTCTGCTGCAGGTCGGCCTCCCCCTCCCCCGGTATGCCGGTGATGAGGTAGACGGAGAGGTTGATGCCGACGCGCCGCACAGCGCCCGCGGCGCGCTCCACGTCGGCGGGGAGGATCCTCTTGCCGAGCGCCTTGAGCATATCCGGGGAGCCGGACTCCACCCCGAACTGGATGCACTCGCAGCCGGCGCGCTTCATGGCCGCCAGCATCTCCTCGTCGACCGCCGTCACCCGGGACTGGCAGTTCCACAGGATATGGAGCCGCTCTTCACGCAAAAGCCGGCAGATCTCCAGCACCCGGCCGCGGTCGGCCGTGAAGGTGTCGTCGCGGAAGGAGAAGTAGATCAGGCCGAAGCGCTCCTTCAGGAGCCGGATCTCCTCTACCACCGAGGCGGGGGAGCGGAAGCGGACGCCGCGCCCCCAGAAAAGCGGCGAGGAGCAGAACAGGCAGCTCGCCGGACAGCCGCGCGAGGTGATGACGAACTCGAGCTGGCGCCGGTAATCGATCCCGATGCCGTCCGTGTTCCCGGCAGCGGCAAGCGGCAGCCGGTCCAGCTCTTCGATGGCCGCGCGCGGCGCACCCGCGACCACCTTGCCGGCCTCGCGATAGGCGATGCCGGCCACCGCCGCCAGGGGCCTGCCGCACGACAGCGTGTCGAGCAGTTCGACCAGCGTCGCCTCGCCCTCGCCCAGCACGACCGCGTCCAGCTTCGGGTGCCCCTCCAGCTGCTCCCGCCACGCGTGGGTGGCGTGGGGGCCGCCCAGAAGCACGAAACAGCCGGGCAAAAGCTCCTTGGCGAGCGCCGCGAGCCGGAGCGATTCCACCCTGTTGTGGGTGAACTGCGAGATGCCGACCACCTCGGGACGCACCCTCTTCAGGAGCTGCCGCACCCGGTCCCAGCCCAGGCCGGAGAGGTTGGCCAGCGTCACCTGGTGCCCCGCCTCGCGCACCACGGCCTCCAGGGAGAGAAGCCCGACCGGCAGGAGCGAGGTGAAGGGGTCGTCGGCCCCCTCGGGATGTGATTTGTATGCCAGGAGAACCTTCATCTGCACCCTTGTGAAAAGAAAAGTGGCGCCGACCGTCCGGCGTAGCCCCCTTCCAGGGAGGAGCCACGGCGGCGGAGAGCGCATAAAAAAATCCGGCCAGAGGCCGGATTCGGTGAGTGTTTTTCGCTGTGGCGCCGCCGGCTAGTTGCTGCTGGTCAGGCCGAGGCTATCGTCTGGCAGGGTGTCCTCCGCGTTGTCCTCCTCGACACCGAGGATCAGGTCGTCAAGCCTGAAGACTGCCGGGTTCACCTTGGTGATGCGCTTGGCGCCCAGGAACCTGGAGCGGTAATAGGCGGTGTTCATCGGCGAGATCACCACCCTGCGGTCCCGGGACGAGGCATGGATCATCTTGTTGTTGCCGAGGTAGATCCCCACGTGCGACGCGTAGGAGGCGTAGGTGCTGAAGAAGATCAGGTCGCCCTTCTGCAGGTCGCCCGGCGCCACCGCGCTCCCCACCTCGAACTGCTCCCGCGCCGTCCTCGGCAGCGAGACCTCCAGTTCGCGGAACACCTTCTGCACGAAGCTCGAGCAGTCGATCCCGGAGCGCGAGCTGCCACCGAAGCGGTAGCGGGTGCCGAGGAAACCGTAGGCCGACTTCTTCAGCTCCTTGATGCCGTCCACCTTGAGCTCGGTGTTCTTCCTGAGGTCGACCTGCTGCTCCGGCTCCAGTTCGGTCAACTCCATGAGGCTCTGCTCGTAATCCTTCTCGTTGAAGAGGTCGCTGTGGCGCAGCTGCAGCTTCCTGGCCACCTTGGTCCGGGACTCCTCTGCGGGCGCGCTTTCCCTGAGCACCAGCACCTTCCCCGCCTTGACCCGGCGGCCGGTGATGCGGTTCAGCCGCTTGAGTTCCGCCACGGAGACCCCGGTCCTCTTGGCGATCCGGGACAGGGTCTCGCTCTTCTTCACCCTGTATGACGAAGCACCGGACGAGGCGGCCAGGGCCACGGTCCTGGGCGGGATGACCAGAAGCAGACGAGGCTTGACGCTGTGGCCGACCAGGTTGTTGGCGGCCTTGAGCTCTTCCACGGTGACATGGTACTTCTTCGCGAGGGTGTATATGGTTTCGTTCTTTTTTACGCGATGGGTCTTTGCGGCAAGGGCCAGGGAAGGGAATGAAAGGATGATAATGCATAAGGTCAATAGCTTCAGGCCATTTATCATGAATCCTCCTTCATTTGTTCTAAAAAAATTCACAGGTGCGACAGTTTATATAACAATTGTTTTACATTGTCAACTTTATTGACGCCAACGCCTGCAACAAAAATTGCCCACCGTTGTAAATACAGGCAGTTAGCGGCCCGGCCTCAGCGCCCCCTCTGCCCGTCCCTGGCCGTTTTGCGTTCTACCAGCACCCGGACCTTGGAACGTTCCATGCTGGCGACCACCACGCCGAGCGGGAGCTTGATGTCCTCCTTCCTGATCGCCATGCTGTTCTCCCCCTCCCTCGCCTTGGAGAGGTCGATGTCGACCACGATGTCGAGCTGCTTGGGGGAGGGAACCAGGTTCGAGAACGACTTCAGCTGAAGATCGACCTTCTCCGGGTTGCTTCGGGTCAGCATGAGCGTCTCCGGCAGGTTGTGGAAGGTGACCGGAGCCGTAACGGTGAAGATGTCCCCCTGTCTGAAGGTGATCAGCACCCAGCTGACCACGACCAGCACGAAGACGGCGAGCTTGGGCCAGAAGTTGGCGAACAGCCGGGTTCTGAGCCCCACCCTGTGCGCCTCCGTGGAAAGCGGCAAAAGCAGCGCGGTGAGCTTCTCGTGGAGTTCCCTCTGCGAGCCTATCTGCTCCAGTTGGCCGCCCAGCGCCAGGGAGACCTCGCCGCGCTCCTCCGAGACGATGACGATGGCCGCATCGGAGCGCTCCGAGAGCCCCAGCCCCGCCCGGTGCCGGGTGCCCAGATGCTGCGGCACCTCCGCGTTCACCGACAGCGGCAGATGGCACGAGGCGAGCGCCACCCTGCCGTCCTTGATCAGCACGGCGCCGTCGTGCAGCGGGGAGACCGGGAGGAAGATGCTGGTGAGCAGCTGCCCGCTCACCAGGCAGTCCAGGGGCACCCCGTGCAGGATGCACTCGTCCAGGAGCTCCTCGCGCTGGAACACCACAAGGGCGCCGACGCGCTGGGCCGCCAGGGCGAACACGGCCGCCGAGAACTCCAGCAGATCGACCCGCATCCCGGTCTCCTGCCGGTCGAAGAAGTTGCGCAAAAGGCTCAGCCGGTACAGCGCCTGCCGGATCTCCGCCTGGAACACCACGATGAGCAGGACCAAAAGCACGGTCCCGAGCTCCTGCAGGATCCAGCTGGTCATGAACAGCCCGAGGTTTTTGGTGACGAAGTAGATGACGCCCAGCACAAGCAGTCCCATCACCACCTGAAGCGCCTTGGAGTTCTTGAACCAGCTGTAGAGCTGGTAGACCAGGAAGGTCATGATGAGGATATCCGCTATGTCCTGGGGTCGGAAATACGGGAACAAGCCTTGCCTCCTGTGAGGGACTTACGCGGGGATCGCTGCGCCGGACGGGGCAGCCGCGAGCGGTGCCGCTACCGGTTCGATCTGGTCGGATACGGCAGCCGGGCAGCCGGGGAAAACGCCGTTGGAGCGTTTTTGCTGGCGTGCGGTGCCGCTTTATGCTAAAAAACAAGCCTCGTGGCGGCTGCGGCCGACGCAAACAAGCTAGAATTTATAGCATTTCGAGCATTAAAAAGGTAGGAAAATATGTACCCATTGTCGGAAAAGGGTGAACGCATCCGCGAGATGTTCGGCAGCATCGCCCCGCGCTACGACCTTCTGAACAGGCTGCTTTCACTGGGGATCGACCGGCGCTGGCGCCGCTTTGCCGTCGGCAAGATCGGCCTCACCGGGGCCGGCCGGGTCCTGGACGTGGCGACCGGCACCGGCGACGTCGCCCTGGAGATCGCCGCCCAGACCCCCGCCTCGGTGAGCATAGTGGGGGTCGACTTCTGCAAGGAGATGGTGGACCTGGGACGCGTGAAGGTGGAGGCGTCGCGCCATGCCGGCCGCATCACGCTGCAGGTGGCCCCGTGCGAGGACATCCCCTTCGAGGACCAGACCTTCGACGCCGCCACCATTTCCTTCGGCATCAGGAACGTGGTGGACCGGATCAAGGGGCTCGGCGAGATGCGCCGGGTGCTGAAGGACGGCGGCAGGATCGTGATCCTCGAGTTCTCCACCCCGACCATGCCCGTTTTCAGGTCGCTGTACCACTTCTACTTCCTGAAGATGCTCCCGAAGATCGGCGGCGCCTTCTCCAGGTTCAGCGCCTACCAGTACCTGCCCGATTCGGTGCTCGAGTTCCCTTCGCGGGAGACCTTCAAGGATATGATGACCGAGGTGGGGTTCAAGGACGTGCAGCACTTCGACCTGACCGGCGGCATCGCCACCGTCTACCTGGGAACGCGCTAAGGCGGATCGGGATTTCGGATTACGGTCAGGGGCGGGCTCGGGGCGTCTCACAAGCCTGGGAACCGACCTGAAGCGCCTTTTGGAACATGACCCGGGCCACCGGGGTCTCCAGGGAGGGATCTTCCTCCAGGAGCAGGATGCAGCCCGGATACTGCGCGAAGATCCGCCCCAGCTCCCCCGGTTGCAGCAGGAACTCCCCGGTGTGCACCCCCTCAAGGGCCGGGGCGTCCAGGATGGTCTCCATGAGCATGACCCCGCCCGGTGCCAGCGACTGCACCATGGAGGGGATGAGCGGCCTGAGCAGGAAGTTGAAGTCGACGATCAGGTCGTAAACCTCCTGCAGCCGGTACTGTTCCAGGTCCGCCCTGAGGAAATTCACCGTCAGCCCCAATTGTTCGGCCCGCCTCCTCCCCCTTTCCAGCCCCCGCTCCGAAATGTCGACCGCATCGACCAGGAAACCTTTCCGGGCCAGGAAGATGGCGTTTCGTCCCTCGCCACAGGCGATGTCCAGCGCCCGCCTCCCCGCAACGAGCGCGCAGATCTCCTCGATGCGCCCGGCCAGAAGCCGGGAGGGGGTCAGGGAGAACAGGTACCCATCACCGCCGTAGCGCTCGTCCCACTTGATACGGTCCGACTCCATGGTCACCCCCCGAACGCGTTTCGTCCCGCCGTCACTCACCGCTACTTATCGTGAATTGTGCGCCAAATGTCAAGACATCAGCCCTTGCGACTTACTATGTCGCGCCCCCGTGGTGTTATGGTGAAAAACCAGGGAGGTGCACCATGATCTACCTTACCAACGACGCGCTGGACCAGGCGGTATATTTCGAGTTGCGCAGCCGGGAGCCGCACCGGCGGGGCACAAGCGTGGAGCAGGTCTACTTCGGGCTCCTGGGCAACGGGGTGCACGAAGTGGCCGTGACGCTCAGGAAAGGCCGCGGCTTTGTCGAGGTCGCCTTTGGCAGGAGCGAGCTCTTCAGCTTCGTCGAGGAGGATGCGCTGCGCCGGATGCTGGGCGAGGTGGTGCGCGGGGACACGGTGCATTGAGCCGCGCCCCCCGCCTGCGCCCCCTCCGGCTCTCCCCCGTGGCAACGGAAAGCGGAGCGGGGGCCTTTTCTGCCCGTGGCCGGCAGGGTGCGGCACAATGATCTGGCGGCGACGGCCGATTCTTGATATAAAGAACCGAGTCAACCGTCACGGCAGGAGTTCACGTGCAGACCATAGATGCCCTGATAGCCGCGAGCTGCGAGCGTTGTGCAGAAAGGACGGCGCTACGCCAGAAGGTGGCCGGTGTCTGGCAGGAAACCAGTTACGGCGAGCTCTGGAAAAGCTCCGGCGCCATCGCGTCGGGCCTGCAGAGCCGGGGCTTCCGGCACGGGGATCACGCGGCACTTTTGGCCCCCTCCTCCACCCGCTGGGTGGCGAGCTACCTCGGCATATTGAGGGCGGGGGGGATCGTGATCCCCATCGACAAGGAGCTAAAGAGCGCCGAACTGCGCCACATCCTCGGCGACTGCGAGGCCCGGGTCATCTTCACGGACCACCCCTGCCTGGACACGCTGCTGGAATGCGTCCCGTCGCTTTCGAAACTGGAGAGCATCATCGTGCTTAACTCCAGGACCCCGAAGGAGAGCGCCGGCAGCGGCCAGGCGCTGGAGGCGCTTTTGAACGAGTGGCAGGAACTGGTGATCGACCAGCAGATCCCGCCCGAGCGGGTAGCGAGGATGGAGGCGTTGGCAAGCCGGGTGCACCGCCTGCTCAACAAGGCAGGTTCAAAGGGAGCGGGGCTCCATGGGGAGGATCCGTTCTGGCCGACGCTGTCCGGCTGCGCGGCGCTGGCGCAACAGGGGCGGCTGCTGACGCTCGACGCCATGCGGCAGGACGCCCCCCCTGCCCCCTCGCCGCGCCGTGCCGCCGACACGGCCGTGATACTCTACACCTCCGGGACCACCGGGCGATCCAAGGGGGCGATGCTCTCCCACGGCAACGTGGTCTCCAACCTGCGGGGCGCCGCCTGCCATTTCAACCTCGACGAAAGCATGCACACGCTATCGTTTCTCCCGATCAACCACGTCTTCGAACAGGTGGCAGGCGTGCTGCTGCCGCTCTCCCTGGGGGGAAAGGTATCCTTCGCCGAGTCGCTCAAGAAGCTGGGCGAGAACCTGGCCGAGGTGCAACCGACCTTCCTGCTCGGGGTCCCCGCCGTCTACAGGATGATCCTGGACCGGATCCGCAAGAACGTGGAGGGGAAGAAACTCTCGCAGTTGCTCTTCGCCATCCCGATCACCCGCCCGCTGGTCACCTCCCGCGTAAAGAAGGCCTTCGGCGCAGGGACCATCTTCATCAGCGGCGGCGCCGCACTCGACCCCGAGATCGCCAGCGGGCTCCTCGGCTTCGGCATCCCGGTGTACCAGGGGTACGGCATCACCGAGACCTCCCCGGTCATATCGGCCGAAAACCCCGGCGGCATGAGGCTTGGCACGGTGGGGCGGCTTTTCCCCGAGGTGCAGGTGCGCATCGACCACCCCAACGAGGAGCAGATCGGCGAGATCCTGGTCAAGGGGCCGAACGTGATGCAGGGGTACTACAATAACCCGCAGGCGACCGGGGAGGTGCTGGAAGAGGGGTGGTACCGGACCGGCGACCTGGGGCGGCTCGACCCGGACGGCTACCTCTCGATTCTCGGCAGGTTGAAGAACCTGATCGTCACCCCCAACGGCAAGAACGTCTACCCGGAGGAGGTGGAGAACGCGCTGGTGAAGAGCCCGTACATCGCCGAGGCGATGGTATACGGCTGCCAGGTGGGTCCGCTGGCGGAGGAGGTGCACGCCGTCATCTACCCCAACCAGGAGCAGTTGGACAACTACGCCCAGCAGCGCGGCGTGAAGTCGATGACCCTCGCGCAGGTGGAACGGCTGATCAGGGACGAGGTGCTGGCCGCAGGCAAGGAGCTGGCCGACTACAAGCGGGTCAAGCGCTTCACGCTGCGAGAAGACGAGTTCCCGAAGACCACCACGCGCAAGATCAAGCGCTTCGCCGTACAGGCCACCGTCCCGACGCACGACTGACGGAGTGCGGCACCGGCCCGACGTCTTCCCTTGCCGTATCAGACGACGCTTTCGCCCGAAACAGGGGAGGGGCGTCGTTTTTTTCGTTACGGATCCGGGGAGTCAACTTCCCTCTCGACAAAATGAGGCTTTTGCAATATATTCTGCGCATACTGTATACAATTTACCGCGCCCGGTCCGCCGCGGCGGCCAGAGATACCGGTTGGTCACCCATCATCCCCAAAAAAGGAGAAGAGAACCTATGGCAACTCCAGAGTTCAAGTACCAGGAAGCGTTCCCGCTCGGAGCGGACAGCACCAAGTACCGCCTCATCCCGGATTCTCAGCAGTACGTGAAGGTCGCTAACTTCGACGGCCAGGAGGTCCTCAAGGTCGATCCGGAGGCCCTCGCCATCGCGGCCAATACCGCCATGAAGGACGTCTCCTTCCTTTTGCGCGCCGAGCACAACGAGCAGGTGGCAAAGATCCTCGCCGACCCGGAGGCCTCCCAAAACGACAAGGGTGTGGCGCTCGCCTTCCTGAGAAACGCCGAGGTCGCGGCCCAGCTGGAGCTCCCCATCTGCCAGGACACCGGCACCGCCATCATCATGGGCAAGAAGGGGCAGCAGGTCTGGACCGGCGTCAAGGACGAGGAGTACCTCTCCCGCGGCGTCTACAAGACCTACACCGAGGAGAACCTGCGCTACTCGCAGACCGTGGCGCTCGACATGTACGAGGAGATCAACACCGGGACCAACCTGCCGGCCCAGATCGACCTGTACGCGACCCAGGGGGCGGAGTACAAGTTCCTCTTCATCGCCAAGGGGGGCGGCTCCGCCAACAAGACCTACCTGTTCCAGGAGACCAAGGCGCTGCTCAACCCGGACAGCCTGATTAAGTTCCTGGTGGCCAAGATGAAAACGCTGGGCACCGCCGCCTGCCCCCCCTACCACCTGGCCTTCGCCATCGGCGGTACCAGCGCCGAGACCTGCCTCAAGACGGTGAAGCTCGCCAGCACCAAGTACCTGGACGCCCTCCCCACCTCCGGCAACAAGGGGGGCCAGGCCTTCCGTGACCTGGAGCTCGAGGAGAAGCTCCTCAAGGCGGCGCAGGAAAGCGGCATCGGCGCCCAGTTCGGCGGCAAGTACTTCGCCCACGACGTCCGCATCGTACGCCTGCCGCGCCACGGCGCCTCCTGCCCGGTCGGCATGGGGGTATCGTGCTCGGCGGACCGCAACATCAAGGCGAAGATCAACAAGGAAGGGATCTGGATCGAGCAGATGGACGACAACCCGGGCCGCCTGATCCCCGCCCAGTACCGCGGCAAGCACGGCCACGGCGTCCGGATCGACCTGAACCAGCCGATCAAGGAGGTGCTCGCCGAGCTCAGCAAGCACCCGGTCTCCACCCCGCTTCTGTTAAACGGCACCATCGTGGTCGGGCGCGATATCGCCCATGCCAAGTTCAAGGAACTGCTGGACGCCGGCAAGCCGCTGCCCGACTACCTGAAGAAGCACCCGATCTACTACGCCGGCCCGGCCAAGACCCCCAAAGGGAAGCCGTCCGGCTCCTTCGGCCCCACCACCGCCGGCCGCATGGACTCCTACGTCGACCTGCTGCAGGAAAACGGCGGCTCCCTGATCATGATCGCCAAGGGGAACCGCAGCCAGCAGGTGACCGACGCCTGCCAGAAGCACGGCGGCTTCTACCTGGGCTCCATCGGCGGCCCCGCAGCCATCCTCGCCGAGGAGAACATCAAGAAGGTCGAGTGCATCGACTTCCCGGAACTGGGCATGGAGGCGGTCTGGAAGATCGAGGTCGAAGACTTCCCGGCCTTCATCCTGGTGGATGACAAGGGGAACGACTTCTTCAAACAGCTGGGCGTGTAGCAAAAGAGCCGAGGGAGTTGAAAAAAAAGACCCGGGCCTTACGGCTCGGGTCTTTTTCCTTTTATGGGGCGAGTCTGCCGGCATCGGCAGAGCCGGCAACAGACCCCTACCTGCAACCGCAGCCGCAGCGCTCCTTGGCGGCAGCCTCGTATCCCTTCTTGAGCAGCAGCGCCACGTCCTTGGCGTGATAGGTGAGGATCAGGTCGGCACCGGCCCTCTTGAAGGAGAGCATGGTCTCCATGACCACACGGTCCTCGTCGATCCACCCCATGTTGGCCGCGGCCTTCACCATGCTGTACTCGCCCGAGACGTTGTAGACGGCGAGCGGAAGGTTGAACTCGTTTCTCACCTCGCGCACGATGTCGAGATAGGGGAGCCCCGGCTTCACCATCAGGATGTCGGCACCCTCCTCGACGTCCATGCGCGCCTCGCGGATCGCCTCCAGCCGGTTCGCCGGATCCATCTGGTAGGAGCGGCGATCGCCGAACTGCGGCGTCGACTCGGCGGCCTCGCGGAACGGCCCGTAGTAGCCCGAGGCGTACTTGACCGCGTAGCTCATCACCGGGATGTCCTTGTAGCCGTTGTTGTCCAGCGCCTCGCGGATCGCCTGGACCCTGCCGTCCATCATGTCCGAGGGGGCCACCATGTCGGCGCCCGCCCTGGCGTGCGACAGCGCCTCCTTGGCCAACAGCTCAAGGGTCTCGTCGTTGTCCACGTCGCCGTTCTTGATCACGCCGCAGTGCCCGTGGTCCGTGTATTCGCACATGCAGACGTCGGTGATGACGGCGAGATTGGGCACGTTCTTCTTGAGCGCCTGGATGGTCTCCTGGATGATCCCCGTGTCGGAGTAGGCATCGCTGCCCATGGCGTCCTTTTGCTCCGGGATGCCGAACAGGATCACCGCCGGCACGCCCAGCTCGTAGGCCTGCTGCGCCTCCTCGACGATGTTCTCGATGGATTGCTGGTAGATGCCCGGCATGGAGGAGATCTCCTTCCTGATCCCCTTGCCGAAGGCGGAAAACATCGGATATATGAGATCATGCGTGGCAAGTGCCGTCTCCCTGACCATGTTTCTGAAGACCTCTTTGCCCCGGATCCGTCTCGCTCTGTACACTGGGTAGAACATTGCTCTCTCCTTTGGGTTACGCGGTTGATAGTAAGAAGCTCCCTCTCCCGAGGGGCGAGGTACCGTTATTGACGGACTTCGAAGCGATCTGCGGCCGGCCTACGCCCCGCTCGCCGCATAGTGCCCGACCAGCTGCGCCGACAGCGCATCGAGCGTATATTCCGCAGGCTCCAGATGCACCTCCAGGCCGAGATCCCGACAGCTCTTCGAGGTGACCGGGCCGATCGAGGCGACCAGCACCCCCTGCATCAGATGCAGAAAACGGTTCTCGCCCAGCATGCTCGCCAGGTTCAAAACGGTTGAGGAGGAGGTAAAGGTGACGCAGTCGACCCGGCGCTCCTCAAGGGCCTGCAGCGCCTCGGCGGGGATTTCTTCCGGGGTCTCGTTCAGGTAGGCGACCGGCGCGACCACCTGCGCCCCCATGAGGCCGAGCTTTTCGGGGATCACCTCCCGCGCCCGGTCTCCCCTGGGAAACAGAATCCGCTGGCCGGAGAGCTCCATCTCGGAAAAAGCCGCCACCACCCCTTCCGCCTTGTAATCCTGCGGCACCAGATCGGCCCGCACGCCGAAGGGGAGAAGCGCCGCCGCCGTCTTGGGGCCCACCGCGCAGACCCGGCAGCGACCGAGCGCGCGGCTGTCGAGCCCGAGATCTGCCAACCTGCCGAAGAAGTATTTGACGGCGTTGTAGGAGGTGAAGACGATCCAGTGGAAGCTGTCCAGCTCCCGTAAGGCGACGTCGAGTCCGGCGTAGCTGCCGGGAGCGGTTATCGCGATGGTCGGGCAGCCGTAGACCCTGGCCCCCAGCCGCTCCAGCTTGGAGGAGAAGTCGCCCGCCTGATCGGCGCCGCGGGTGACCAGGACGCAACGGCCGAAAAGCGGCCGGTTGTCGAACCAGCGCAAGGTCTGCCTCAGGTTGACCACCTCGCCGACCACGGTGATCGCCGGAGCCCGGAACCCGGCTTCGTGCGCCTTGTGGGCGATGTCCATGAGCGTCCCGGTCAACACCTCCTGCTCGGGCCTGGTTCCCCAGCGGATCAGCGCCACCGGCGTCTCCGGGGCCCTGCCGTGCGCCATGAGGCTCTGCGCGATGTGGGGCAGGTTCCTGATCCCCATGTAGAAGACCACGGTGCCGCTACCGAGCGAAAGCCCCTCCCAGTCGATTTCCGAGCTGGTCTTGCCGTGGCTTTCGTGCCCGGTGACGAAGGCGACCGAGGTGGTCACCCCGCGGTGCGTGAGCGGGATCCCCGCATAACAGGTGGCGCCGACGCCGGCGGTGATGCCGGGAACCACCTCGAACGGGATCCCGGCCTCGACCAGCGCCTCGCACTCCTCGCCTCCGCGCCCGAAGATGAAGGAGTCCCCCCCCTTGAGCCTGGCGACCACCTTCCCCGAGAGCGCCCTGTCAACCAGCAGCTCGTTGATCTGGCTCTGCTCGCGGTTGTGTTCCCCCCCGATCTTCCCCGCGTAGATCAGCTCAGCCCCCTTGGGCGCCAGCCGGAGCAGCTCGTCGTTGGCCAGATAGTCGTACATCACCACCTGCGCCCGGGCCAGGCAATCACGTCCCTTCACCGTGATGAGCCCGGGATCCCCGGGCCCCGCGCCGATGAGATAGACAAAACCTCGTGTTAACGATTTAGCTGGCATTGCGCTCCTACCTGTAGTTGTCTGCGGTCAAACGGCAAAAGGCTAAGGAAGATCCGTTAGCCTTTTGCCTAAATAAACGTGTGTTACCCGGACTCCGTGTCTGAAGGAAAGGCAACTGGTGGGCCCCCTCCCCGCCCCTCTCCCGGGGGGGAGAGGGTGTTTAGCCGGGATGGTGACAGATGGTTCCTGCACCCTATACCGGGATTTCCTTCTCGCGGGAGACCTCGCGCTGATAGACCTCGGCGAGGATGGCGTGTCCGCCTTCGGACAGGAGCTGCTCCGCCAGTTTCACGCCGAGCTGTTCCGGATGCTCAGTTGGGCCGGTGATGCTCCCCTTGACGGAAACCTTGCCGTCAACCGAGGCGATGAAGCCGGTCAGCTTCAGCTGGCCGCCGGTGACTTCGCCATAGGCCGCGATCGGCACCTGGCAGCCACCCTCGCAGCGCCACAGCAGCGCGCGCTCGGCACGCACCGCGGCGCTGGTGTCGGCATGGTTGAAGAAGGCGATGGCGTCTTTGACTTCCTCGTTGGAGAGGTTGCACTCTATGCCGAGCGCCCCCTGGCCGATGGCCGGCAGCGACAGTTCGGGATCGAGCAGTTCGCTGATCCGGTCCGCGAAGCCCAAGCGGTTCAGTCCGGCGGCGGCCAGGATCACGGCGTCCAGCCCCTCGGTCTCCAGCTTGTTCATGCGGGTCTCCACGTTGCCGCGGATGATGACCATCTCCATGTCGGGACGCATCTTGAGGAGCTGCGCCTGGCGTCTGAGGGCGGAGGTACCGATGCGTGCCCCCTGCGGCAGGTCGGCGAACTTTATGCCGCGGGAGATGACCGCGTCGCGCGGATCTTCGCGCTCGGTGATGCAGTGCAGCCCGAGCCCTTCGGGGAATTCGGTCGGCACGTCCTTCATGCTGTGCACCGCGATGTCGATCTCGCCGCGCAGCATCGCCTCCTCGATCTCCTTGACGAAGAGACCCTTGCCGCCCACCTGGGCCAGCGGCACGTCGAGGATCTTGTCGCCGATGGTCTTGATCTTGGTGAGGGTGACCGTCATGCCGGGGTAGCGTTTCTCAAGCTCGGACTTCACCCAATTGGCCTGCCAGAGTGCGAGTTGGCTCGCGCGGGTCCCGATTCTCAGCTCTTTAAGCGACATATGGTTCATCTCCTTTGATAGGGTTAAATCTATGGAATCTATAAAATCGGGGCTAGGGGCTGGGGGCTAGGGGACTGTAAATCGACCCCAGGCTTCCATGCCACGCCCTTTCACTCAAATATCAATCACCTAGTCCCTAGTCCCTAGTCCCCAGTCCCGGCCTTCAGTCCTCCAGCTCCACCATGTTCTCCTGGGGCGCTCCCGCCTCCAGATCGAACAGGTTGCGCAGCGCGTCCACGTACAGATCGTTGCGGTTTCCCTGCTCTGATCTCTTCAGGACGCTGGTCGGCTGGTGCAACAGCTTGTTCATGTAGGCGTTGGTCAGGGCTTCCAGCTTCTTCTCGGCATCGGGGGGGAGGTTCTTCCAGCCCGCCAGCGTCTTGGCGAGCTCGGCCTTGCGGATCTCGTCGAAACGGGTCCTGAGCGCCACGATGGTCGGGGTCACTTCGAGGGAGGAGAGCCACTTGAAGAACTGCCCGATCTCCTGCTCCACGATCGCCTCGGCCTTGGCCGCCTCGATCTTGCGCTGCTCCAGGTTGGTCGCCACCACCCCGTTCAGATCGTCCACCGTATAGAGGTAGACGTTCTCCACGTCGTTCACCTTCGGGTCGATGTCCCGGGGGACCGCGATGTCGATGAAGAACATCGGCTTCATCCTGCGGCGGCGGATCACCTCCGCCACCTCCTTCTCATGAATGATGAAGTGCGGTGCGCCGGTCGAGGAGAGGATGATGTCCGCCTTCGGGAGATGGTCGAGCAGATCCTCGTACTTGATCGGCTTGGCGTCGAACTCCTGGGCCAGCTTCTCGGCCCGCTCGTAGGTCCGGTTGGTGACCATGACGCCGCGCACGCCGGTGTTGATGAAGTGCTTCGCGGCGAGCTCGCACATCTCGCCCGCCCCGATCAGGAGCACCGTCTTGTCCGAGAGTTCGCCGAAGATCTTCTTGGCGAGCTCCACGGCGGCGAAGGCGACCGAGACCGCGGAGGAGGCGATCTTGGTCTCGGTCCTGACCCGCTTGGCCACCGAGAACGCCTTGTGCAGGAAGCGGTTCAGTATGATGCCGGAGCTCTTGTACTCGGCGGCGTACCCGTAGGAGGTCTTGATCTGCCCCAGGATCTGCGGCTCCCCGACCACCATCGAGTCGAGGCTGGAGGCGACCCGAAAGACGTGGCGCGTGGCGTCCTCGCCGTGGTAGCTGTACAGGTGGCTCTCCAGCATGTCGAGGGACAGGCCGTGATAGTCGGCGAGAAAGCGCTTGAGCCTGGCCATGCCGCCCGCCACGTCGCGGGTGGTCGCATAGATCTCGACCCGGTTGCAGGTGGAGACGATCACCGCCTCGGTGATGTCGGGAAGCGCCACCACGGCGGTCAGCGGTTTCTCCATCTGGGTGGGGGCAAAGGCAACCTTTTCCCTGATTTCAACTGCGGCAGTTTTGTGCGAGAGCCCAACCACAATAATGTTCATAAAAGTCCTGCCCCTTCCTGAGAATCGCAGTCAAGCGCGGCTGCCGCCTCGATGCCGCTCATTTGTAGCTGTGCAGTCCCGGCAGCAGGAGGTTAACGCCGAGGAAAGTAAAGATCATGATGGCAAAGCCGAAGATGGAGAGCATGGCGGCTTTTCTGCCGCGCCAGCCGGTGGTGAGCCTGCCGTGCAGCAGTGCTGCGTAGATGAACCAGGTGATGAGCGACCAGGTCTCCTTCGGGTCCCAGCTCCAGTAGGTCCCCCAGGCGGTTTCTGCCCAGATGGCGCCGGAGATGATGGCGAAGGTAAGGAGCGGGAAACCGATGGTGAGGCAGCGATAGCTGATATCGTCCAGCATGTCGAGCGGCGGCAGCTTCTGGAACATGGGGCCCAGCTTGCGCTTTTTCAGGAAATGCGACTGGATCAGGTACATGATGCTGACGCCGAAGGAGATGGCAAAGGCGGCATATCCCAGGAACGCCATGCCGGTGTGGACGGCGAGCCACTTGCTCTTCAGAGCGGGATTGAGCGGCGGTATCACGGAGGAGAAGGCGGTGGAGGTGGCCAGGATCAGCAGGGCCAGAGGCACCACGAAGGAGCCCAGGATGTAGACGCGGTAACGGCTCTCGAAAGCGATGAAGATGCCGACCACGGCCATGCTGAAGAAGGAGAGCGATTCGTGCAGGTTGGTGATCGGGGTGTGCCCGGCCTCGAGGTAGCGGTTCAGGGTGAAGCCGCAATGCACCAGGAAACCGATGCAGATGAACCAGTGGCCGAGCCGCCCCAGTATCTCCTTGGGCTTTACCAGATAGCCCAGGTAGAGGGTGGTGGCTGCCGCGTAGATGACCAGGGTGCTGTTGAAGAGCATGGCGTTCATGACGGGTCCTTTTTTTCGGCTCCATCCGGGCCCGGTTCGGCACCGAAACTAGAGAGCTTCAGGAGTATCTGGTCTATTGCATCCCTCTGTCCGTTTTTGATCAGCGCGGGGAGGTCCAGCGCCGCAAGCTCGGCAAAAACCCGCTCATTGTAAGCGCTCCCCCCCTTTTCAGTCAATATCTTTTCACGAGCCGCGGCCAAAAGGGTCACGGCCTCGGCGTATTCCGCCCCGAAGAGCGGCTCCAGCTCGCCGACGATGCGCCTGGAGAGGGCGGGGCTCGCCCCTGCGGTGGAGACCGTTATCAGCAACTCCCCCCTTTCGAGCAGCGCGGGGGTGGTGAAACCGCTTTGCCGGGGCGCATCGACCACGTCGATCAGGATGCCGTGCCGCTTCGCCTCGGCGGCAACGGCGAGGTTCACCGCAGCATCGTCGGTGGCGGCAAAGGCGAGCAGCGCACCCTCAAGGTCGCCGGGGAGGTAGCCCCTGGCCAGATGCGCGAGGCTCCCCGCAGCCGCGAGTTCGGCAAGCCTTGGGTCCAGACGCGGTGCGATCACGCGCAGCCGCGCGCCCGCCGACACCAGCCGCTTGGCCTTGCGGGCCGCAACGGCGCCCCCGCCGACGATGACCACCAGCTGGCCGAGCAGATCGAGATTTATCGGGTAATAACGCAACTCCCCTCCATCCTTCCGGATTTGGCTCAATATCCCCCGAAGCCGCGCGCCTGTCAACAGCCAATCGAGTTGCAGGACCGGCAGGCGGGATTCAACCGGGTGCGGGCGAGCGGCTAATGAACCCCACTCGGCTCAAATTGTCAGCTGAGCGCGGCACTCTCGCGTAACTGGCGGCAAACCGGGTTTTGGGCGCATCGGCCTCAGTGGAATTAAGCCCTTGCTTTTTTTGGCCGCTCATTTATAGTAATAGTCACTTTTTTTATTAAAGGAGAGGGTTACAATGGCCAGCGAAAACGTACACACATTCACCGACGATAACTTTGAAAAAGAAGTACTCCAGTCTGACATCCCGGTGCTGGTCGACTTCTGGGCCACGTGGTGTGCCCCCTGCAAAGCAATCGCCCCGCTCATCGATACCGTCGCCTCCGAATACGAAGGACGGATTAAGGTTGGCAAAGTCAACGTCGACGACAACCCGGCTACTCCCGGCAAATACGGGGTGCGCGGCATACCTACGGTTATCCTGCTGAAAGACGGCAAAGTGCTGGACCAGGTGGTCGGCGCGATCCCGAAATCACAGCTGGAGGCTCTGATCAAGAAGGCGCTCTGACATGAAGAGGCAGATCCCGTTTCAGAAGCTCGTTTTGATGAGCACCCTGCTGGCAATCGCCGGCCTGCTGGTTTTCAGCCAGCCTGCAGCCGCCATTTTGCAGAAGGGGGACAGGGCCCCGGCGATTAAGCTTGTGACCACCTCAGGCCAACCGGTGACCCTCGCCAACTACAAGGGTTACGTCCTGGTCATGGATTTCTTCGCGACCTGGTGCATCCCATGCAAGGAATCGATTCCGCACCTGAATAACCTGAACCGCAAGTACGGCAAACAGGGGCTGCAGATCCTTGGGGTCAGCGTCGACGAGGGAAGCGACCGCGAGGTGAAGAGCTTCAGCGCCGAACGCAAGATCAGCTATCCTGTAGCGATCGGGGGAGAGGACATGCAGGAAGATTACGGGCTGCGCTCCATTCCGACCGTCTACGTGATCGACAAGAAGGGGATGGTGGCGGACAAGTACCAGGGCTATTCGGACCAGACCGGCAAGGCGATGGAGGAGACCATCAAGAGGCTGCTCGCGGAGTGAAGCGACTTCGCTGATTCGGTGGCAGGTTTAGCAGATTTTGGCAGTTGCGACCCCGCTGGGCAGTTGGCTCAGCGGGGTTCGCTTTTTTTTGGAGCTGGCGGGGGGAGAAGCGGCGTTACTCCCCGTACTGCTCGGCGTGGTACGAACTGCGCACGTAAGGTCCGCTTTCCACGTGCAGAAAACCCATCTCCAGAGCCTTGCCCTTGTACCGTTCGAACAGCTCCGGCTCCAGGTAGCGCTGCACCGGGTAGTGCAGCCTGCTCGGGGCAAGGTATTGCCCCAGACTCAGATACGAGCAACCTGCCGCAAGCAGATCCTCAAGCAGTCCGAACAGCTCATCCTCCTCCTCACCCAGACCCAGCATGACGCCGGACTTCGTCTTCAGCCCCGGGGCAAGCCTATGGGCCCCGGCCAAAAGCTGCAGCGACCTCCGGTAGTCGGCACCCGACCTGATGCCGTACAGCCGGGGCACCGTCTCCAGGTTGTGCCCGAGTATGTCGGGAGCGCTCGCCACCACGGTCGCAAGTGCCGCGGCATCTCCCAGCAAATCCGGGATCAGCAGTTCCACTGTGGTGCGCGGCGCCGACACCCTGATGCACGCCACCGTTTCCGCATAGGCAGCCGCACCCCCATCGGCAAGATCGTCGCGGGTGGGACTCGTCACCACCACGTGCGAAAGGCCGAGACGTCTGACCGCCTCTGCGACGCTGGCCGGCTCGCTCGGGTCGAGTGCCAGCGGAGTTTCCTTGGAGACGCTGCAAAACGCGCAGAGCCGTGTGCAGATGCGCCCCAGGATCAGGAAGGTCGCCTGGCGCTTGTTGAAGCACTCCGTGATGTTCGGACAGCGGGCCTGCTGGCAGACCGTGTTCAGGCGCAGCTCCTGCAAAAGCCCCTCCATCTCGCCGTGAGCCGAGGGGACGATCTTCTTCTGCAGCCAGGCGGGTTTTCTAATGGGGTCCATGTTTGTGCCGTCCGTGGGTGATGGGTTCAGGGAGAGCTTTCCGGCTTCGGGCTACTCCCTTCCCGGGAGGGGCTTGGGGCGCACGAGGCAAGGTACTATACAACCTTTGCCCATGAAAGAAAATCGACAAATGCCGCGACCTTCAGCAGAACCGCTGCACCGTTTGCAGCAGGTCGCTCTGATCAAAGCTTCCCTTGACGATGTAGGCGCTGGCGCCGACATCGATGCCGCGCTCCCGATCCTCCGGCGAGCCCAAGGCCGTCACCAGCACGACCGGCAGCTCGGCCAGATCCCGGTCGGCGCGGATCTTTGCCGTGAGGTCAAACCCGTTCAGCCTCGGCATGTCCACATCCGACACCACGACATCGAACCTGCCGTTGTTCAAGCGGGTCAAGGCATCCACCCCGTCGACCGCGGTGACCACAATGTACCCCGCCGACTCCAGGATGTTCTTCATGAGGGTTCGGGAGGTGATGGAGTCCTCCACCACCAGGATGCGCCGCAGCTTCGTTTGGGGCGCCGCGCCAAAGGAGTGCAACGGCCCGGAGCCGGGGAGCCCCCGGATGGCGGACTTGATCAGGTCGGGGACGTTCAGGATCGGCACCACCTTGCCGCTGCCAAGCAGCGTGGCGCCGGCGATGTTGCGCACCCGCGACAACTGCGGCCCCATCCTCTTCATGAGAACCTCCCTCTCGCTCAGCACCTCATCGACCACGAAGGCGACGCTCTGCTCGCCAACCGTCGCGATCACCGCCTGCATCCGATCCGGCAGCGCATCCCCGCCGGCAAGCTCCAGCACAGCTGCCAGCCTGACCAGCGCGACGCTCCTGCCGGCCAGGTCGAGGATCTCCCTGTTCTGCACCGTTGACACCTCCTCCCGCTTCACCCGCACCGCGCGTTCCACATGAATGGCGGGGAGCACGAAGTGCCGATCGGCGACCCGGACCAGAATACCCCGGAAGGTCGCCACGCTGAGCGGCAGCACGATATGAAAGGCGGTCCCCCGGCTCGGCTCGCTTTCAAAGGAGATGCTGCCGCCCAGCTTCTCGACCTTCTCCCTGACGATGGCAAGCCCCAGTCCGCGCCCCGAAATCTCCGTGACGATCGGGCTGGTCGAGACGCCGGACTGGAAGACAAAGGGGAACAGCTCCGCGTCGCTCATCTGCGCCCCCTTTTCTGCCGGCACCATGCCGAGCCTGGTCAGGGTGGAGCGGAGCTGCTCCGCGTCGATCCCCGCCCCGTCGTCGCTTATCACGACTTCCGCCCTCCCCTCTCTGGGCGTGATGCTGATGGAAAGCCTGCCCCGCCGCGGTTTCCGCCCGTTCTCCCGCTCCAGGGGAAGCTCGATGCCGTGCGAGATGCAGTTGCGCACCAGGTGCAGCAACGGGTCCTTCATCTCCTCCAGGATGCGCCGGTCGATTTCCAGCTCCTCCCCCCGGAGCACCAGGTCCACCTCCTTGCCGTGGTCCCGGGCCAGATCCCTGACGATTTTGGGAAAGGCCTCCAGCAGCGTGGAAAAGGGGAACATCATGACCGTCTTGACCTCTTCGAGGAGGCTGTCGACCAATCCGCCGAGGGTGCGGCTGTCGCGCTCGGCGGACTTCAGGTAGGCGGCGCATCGCCCCTCCAACCCCTTGAGCAGCGTCGTGTTCCATTCCACGAACTCGAGGATCTTCAACAGGGATCTGGCCTCCTCCCCGGACAGTCCTCCCTCTTCCCCCGCCGCAAGCCTAGTGAGCGGGACGCCCGCCCTCCGCACCTCGGGGCTGACCCGAGCCCACTGCCTCCTCCAGGCCGCGTGAGCCGACCTGAGCTCCCGCATCTGCACGGCATGCTGGGCTGCCGTGAGTTTCGCCGACACCATCTCCTCCGAGAGGAGCAGCAGGTAGGCCAACTTTGCCGTGGCCACCCGCACCGTCTCCTCCGCGACGGGGGAGACGTTCATGGCGGGGGCCGGACGCTCCCCTTGCGGCATGGCCGGCGCGGCGTCCGATGTCGGCCCGGTCCCGGCGGGCTTCGTCACGTCCCCCACGGCCCCGTCAGCGCTGCCGGCACCGGCCGTCCCCTCCGCCTCCCGGGCGCTGCCGGCAGTGCACTCTGCGGCCGTCCCCTCCGCCTCCTCGGCCGCGGCGCCAGCGGTCTCGGCACCGGGGCTCCCGGGTTCCTTGAGCGCCGCTGTCAGGGCCAGGATTATCCTGCGGCGGGACCTCTCCCCCTCGTCCCCATCCTGCCCCTGCGGGGCCAGCAGCAGGGTGGACAGGACGTCCCGCGCCCGTTGCATGAGGTCGAAAAGTTCCGGGGAGATGGCCACCTCCCGGCGTTTCACCGCGGCGAACAGCCCCTCCAGCGCCTGGCATATCGACTCGAGGTCGGTCCTGCCCACCGCGCGTGCCGCCCCCTTCAGGCTGTGCGCCTCGCGGAAAACCGTCTCCACGATCTCATCCAGCGGCTCTCGCGTCCCCCCCTTTTCGAGGGCGAGGAGGCCGTCGGTGATCCCCTTCAGGTGCTCCTTGGCCTCTACCGCAAAGGTCGCCAGCAGTCTTTTCTGGAATTGCGCATCCTGTCCCATTGCCTACAACCCCTCGGGCTGAGGGCTCCAGCCCCAAGCCCCCAGCCCCCAGCCCCCAGTTCCTATTCCTATTCCTTATACTGCTCGACCAGCATTTTCAGCCTCTGCCCCAGGTCGTGCAGGTTCTGCATGGTGACCTCCACCTGCTTCATGCCCGAGACGTTCTCTTCGCTGGCCTGCTTGATGTTACCCATCGCCAGCACGACCTGGTCCATCCCGCTCAACTGCTCCTGGCTGGAGGCGACGATCTGCACCGCCGCCTGGGCCGCCTCCTCGATGCTCTCACCCATCTGCCGGATCGCCTCGCCCGCCTCCTTCGACTGCCGCACCCCGACCTCGACGGCCTTGTTCCCCTGCTCGGTCGCCAGCACCGCCGCGTTGGTCGCCTTCTGGATATCGTTCAGGATGGAGCGCACCTGGGAGGTCGCCTCCCTGGACTGCTCGGCGAGGCTCTTCACCTCCTGCGCCACCACGGCGAATCCCTTCCCCTGCTCGCCGGCCTTGGCCGCCTCGATGGCGGCGTTGACGGCCAAGAGGTTCGACTGCTCCGCCAGGTCCTTCACCGTGGCGATGATCTCGCCTATGGTCTGGCTCTGCTCCGAGAGCCTCATGATACTCTCGGCGATGGAGGCGACCTGGTCCTGGATGCGCCCCATCCCCGTAACCGACTCGTCGACCGCCTTTCTGCCGCTCTTCGCCACCGAAACGGCCTTCTGGGCCACCTCGGACACCTTGCGCGCCTTCTGGCTGGAAACCTGGCCGGTCATCTTCACCTGCTCGACGACCGTGGTGGTTTCGCTTACCGCCGCCGCCGTCTCGGCCGCCCCGGAGGCGATCTGGCTCATGGAGGTCATGATCTGCCCGGACGACGCGGCCAGGATTGCCGCCGCCTCCATGATCTGCTGGTTCTGCCCCACGAGCTTTTCCGTCCTCTCGGCAACGCGCTGCTCCAGCGTCCGGTTCAGTTCCTTCAGTTCCTCGTCGATCCTCTTTCTCTGGGTGATGTCCCGGACGGCCGCTATCACCAGGCGCCCCTCCTCCGTCTGCAGTGGGCTCAGGCTGATCTCGACCGGGAATTCGGTGCCGTCTCTCCTCAGGCTGTACAGCTGCAACCCCGCGCCCATGGGACGCACCCTGGGATCGGCAAAGTAGCCTAAGCGGTGCGTGGGATGCCGCTCCCGGTACCTCTCGGGTATCAGCATCTCGATCTTCCTGCCGAGCAGTTCGCCGCGCTCATAGCCGAAGAGCTTCTCGCTCTGCGCGTTCACCAGGACGATCTCCCCCTCCGGGTTCACGATCACCATGGCGTCCGGCGCACTCTCCAGAAGCCCGCGGAACTTGTCCTCGCCCTTCCCGCGCACCGTCACGTCCCGGACCGTAACGAAGATGCCGAGCACCGTCCCATCGACATCCCGGCACAGCGAACCGTTATACAGCACGTCGGTCTGCCTGCCTTCCTTACCGCGGATGGTGAGCGGGTAATCGGCGACGCTCCCCTGGCCCAGCACCAGTCGATACCCCTGCCGCGCCTGTTCGGGATCGGTGCAATATTCGCTAAAATCTGTGCCGATCAGAAGCTCCCGGGGCACCCCGGTCATCCTGACGGCCGCCTCGTTGGCGTCGCGGACCCGGCCATCGGCCCCTATGTGAAGCAGCGGGTCCAGGCTCGCCTCGATGAGGCCCCTGGCGTACCTCTGCCGCTGCCGCTCCCCCGAATCCGTCCGACCGAACCAGCTCCAAAACGATGCCATGAGACACCCCCTGTACTATGGCAGATCCTTTAGTAACGCCGATCTGCGGGCGTAGCATCGCCGCCCGCGCAAACTCCCCCTCACACTTCCTCGTGTACCACGAGCCTGCTGTCGGAGAGCAGCTTCCCCGCGTCCAGAAGTACCAGATGCTCGCGGGTCACCCCCTTCAGGTAATCGGCGCGGATGCCGGTCACCGTGGCGGGCGGCGGCTGCACGCCACGGGCCGCTATGGTGCGCACGCCGACCACCGCATCGGCCAGGATGCCGAATTCCATGGTCGCGCCGCGCAGCACGATCACCTTGCTCAATTCGGCGGTCTCCTGCCGCCCAAGCTCGAAGAAAATCCGCAGATCGAGCACCGAGATGATCGCGCCGCGCAGGTTGATGATCCCCAGGACGAAGTCGGGGGTACAGGGGAGCAGGGTCATCTCCCTCAGGGGATGGACCTCCCGGATGAAAGAGGTCTCGATGCCGTAGTGCTCCGAGCCGAGCAGGAATTCGACCACTTCCAGGCGCTCCCCGGTTTCTTCGGCTGCCGGTTCCCTGGCGAGCCGCTGCGCCCTCTCCCTGAGGAGCTTCTGACGCTGCGCCGGGGTGGGTTCCTCCCAATGCCGGGCCGGGCCGGGACCCGGACGCTCCGCTTCGCCATGATTATCGCGCGTCATGTTCATCCCCCCCGAACCCGGGCGCTTTCCCGCCGGCCAGGACCCGGTCCAGGTCGCAGATGAGCATCAGGCCGTCGGGAAGCTTGACCACCCCCTCCGGATGGGCCGGTACCGGAGCGCTCTCCTCTGCCGCAACGGCCGTCTGTTCCGGCCATTGGCCCACCACTTCGACCCCGTCCGCGGCCAGCGCCACCATCCCCCCTGCGGTGCGCACGATTACCAGCACGTCCTCCGGTTCGATTTCGCGCGGCGGGAGATGGAAATAGCCGCGCAGATCGATCACGGACAGGACCCGCCCCTGGAGGTTGATCAACCCCAAAACGCCGGACGGCGCCTCGGGAAGCGCCGTTATCTCCACCATGCGCACCACCCTCTCCACATCCTGAAGCCGGAGCGCAAAGCGTTGTTGATCCAGACGTATGGTGAAGAGCTGGTTCACGGCCAGCCTCCCTCTGCTGTCCGACGCTCCCGAAGCAGCGGTTACTCGCTGCAAGACGGGTCATTCCCTTAGACCCGTCGAGTATATCATAATTAGAATATTCAATGCGTACAAGGAGGAAGAGATGAAGAACCAATGCGGGTTAGCACAAAACATGAGGGGCGCTCTCTTCAGCCCCCATTCTCTCATTTGGAAATCCACGGATCTGCGGAGAGTTAAGTCACCCGGTTCCCGCGCAGGGTTCTTTGCCAGTAAAAAGCCCCCGCCTGCCGGCGGGGGCTCGGGACCTTCTTTTAGCCTTGCTGTATGACGACAATTAAGGGTTTTTATTCCCCTTACCAGCCCTATGGGGTCGTGCCTGCGCCCACGATGTTCCCCTGATAGTGGCATTTCTTCGCGCAGTCACCCGCCTGGTCGAGCTTTCCTGTGCCCGGGTTCACGGACTGCCAGTTGTGGGGGTACCATGCGATAGCATGACCGTTCTTCTTCACCACAGGCCGCACCTCACCTGTAACCGGATCAATGAACACGTTGTGAGTGGTGGAAATAGTGTCAAATGCCGCGCCCTTTGCCAAGGCAAAATCCCGCGCCAGGCCGAACGAGTGGCAGGCGATGCATGCGACCTTGGTGCCGGTTGCGTCGCTGTGCGCCGCCAACGTGGCCGACAATGCCGATGCGTTGTGCGGGGCGGTGTGGCAATCAGCGCACTGGATGTCGCCCTGGGTCGCCCACAAGTACTCCTCTCCGGGCAGGTTGTGGATGTTGCCGTTCTTACCAGAAGCCGTCCCGTGGCAGTCGTTGCAGGTCATGTTGCCGTGCTCCGTATTTTCTCCGCCGGAGATCGACAGCGACGTGTACCCCGAGAACTTCAGCTCGGTGGCCTGCGGGTGGCGCCTGACGTTGGTGGCCTTCACCCTCGCCCATGTGGAGCCTGCGCTTTCGTCGCACGTGGTAGTATCCGCAGTGTGATCCGAACCCTTCCAGTAGTAGCCGTTGCCGGCAGGCCTATAGTAGCCGGTATGGCAGGCATTGCATAACCCTTCCGAGTCCGTTGCGAAGTATGACTTGGGACGGAAGTCGTGGGACGCCACGTTGTCCGTCCAGTTCATCTGGTACTCGGACAGGGGGTCCGGAACGGTGGCCCCGTCGATTTTGTCGGTCTGCTGAACCTCGTCCCACTTGTTCGCGACCGGGTAGGCACCTTTGAGGCTGATCGTCGATTTGAAGTGGCAGGTGCCGCATGTGGCGTGACACCGGTTGCAGTTGCCGTTGCCCCAGTCCTCGCCGATCGTAGTGGCCTTTCCTTCACAAACGGTCGCGATTGCCGTCAGGCTGGCGTCGATGTGAGCCTCGCGCTGTTTGAAGATAGTGGCGTGCGCGCTGCTGCCGAACTCGTTTTGCCCTGTGTGACAGGTCGTGCAACTTCTTGACGCCGCTGTGACGTAGTTCCGCGTTGCCTCTGCGCCAGCGGCGATATTGGACTCGCCCCACGCGACGTGGTCAACCGCCTGGCTTTTACTGAACCGGGACCAGCCACCGTACGTCTTGGCTACGTTCGCATGGCCGCCGTTGCTCAGGATGATGTCGGTGTGGCAGCTCGCACACAACTTGCTGCCGTGAGTGGTGGCCTCGTAGGCAGTCTTGTTGACGTAGAGAGGGACGGTCTCCGTTCCACCTGGGACGGTGATCGTCTTCACCAGGGCCGGGTTGCCGTGGCAACTGGCGGAGAGGCAGGTAGCATTGGATGAAAGGACGCTGATCTGGTGGGCATCGCCGTGTCCGGTTGCGGTATGACACACGGCGCAGTTCGCCATGTTTCCGGTCTTGGGATGTGAATTGGTGCCGCTGTGGCACTTGGTGCAGTAGATGGCCCCTTTGGCGACACCGTTGGCAGCCGAGGAAATCACCGTGAAGGTGCCGTTCTTTATGTCGATGTTTTTCGCATTGACGCCCGCACTGTGTGGGATCTCCGGGCTGTGGCAGGCCTGGCAGGTGGCTTTGCCGTAGTGGGCGGATTTGCCGTAATCTGCCGTGATCGCAGGCGTGTTGCTGCTGTGGCACGAGACGCACCCGCTGTTAGCTGCGATCTGAGCGTTGGCGACCACGATGGTAACAGCCGGGATGAGGATCGGCGTAGCGGTGTTCTCGGATTTTACCTGTGCGGAAACGACAGTGTTTCCTTCGACAGCGGCAAAGGAGTGGCTTGCCGAGGCACCAAAGCCAGTCGCAACACCGTTCACTACGAAGTTATACAGAAGGCCGGTATCGTTGCTCGTTGCAGCGACGGACAGAGTAACTGTTTTGCCAGCTACAGCGTTGGTCGGTGCGAACAGGGATGCCGAGATTTTCGCGTCGACACCGAACTCAGGCACTACTTCCTGGCCGTTAGCAGCAACGGTGAAGGAAACGACTTTACCAGTGGCGGCGGTGCGCACGCCAGCTACGGTGTAGCCGGTGATCGTGTGGTTGCCGTCAGCGGCGATGGTTATCGGGATCAGAGCATTCTGAACATAACCCGCAACGCTGGAGTTGCTCCAGGTGTTGTTCAGGTTCTGTGCGAAGATGCTGCCGCCGGCAACCTGGGTCAGGGTAAGGCCGTTGTAGATGACTACGGCCGGGGTGTAGGTCACAGTCACGGTCTGAGGACCGGCTACCAGGGCGTTTACACCTACAAGATCAGCCGCAGCGCCGTTGATCTTGTAGGTCGGGGTACCGGCAGCTGCCAGCACGATCCCCGCCTTCGGGTAGAGGTAGTTGGTGCCGACTTTGAGGGTCTTGGTGGTCTGTACATTACTGGAGGTCTGGTAGGCGACCGTGACTGCCTGAGCCGCTGTGCCTCCTGCCACCTTCACCGTCAGTGTCCAGGCGTCGGCGAGGGCAGGAACGATAAGCAGCAGGGTCAACATCATAAAACCTGCATTCTTGCGCATTGTTGTCTCCTATTGGAATAGAGTGGTCAAGACTTGTCACATCTGCAATCAAACAGAATTAACGACATCTCTCTTACTTGATGTGGCAGGAGAGGCAGAGTTTCGAACCGGCCTGCGGAGCGAGCACCAGATAGTTGATCGGCTCGTCGCCCGGGTAGACGTTCTTCTTGTTGTGCACGTCGTGGCAGGTGGCGCAGGTCATGTAGGCGCTGCCGTTGGCGGCGACGTAAAGACGGTCGGCGATCTTGATCTGCTGGGTGTTGTCGAGGAACGGGGCGTTCGGGTTGCGGATCCAGGCATCGGCATTGGGATCGCTGGCTGCCGCATCCAGGGTAGCCTGGTCGGGAGCGATGCCGCTCTCGGGCCCGATGCCGACTGCGACGTAGTCGAAGCCTACCGGATGATCGTTGGTGAGGCCCGCGACACCGGCACCGACGCCGGCGCCGTTGCCGACCAGGGAGAAGTTGTCGCCTGTCAGAGTGGCTGCACCGGCCGATGCTCCGTAGTGCTGGTCGGGTGCGATGGTGCCGTCATGGCAGCTCATGCAGAGACGAGTCGGTCCGATCGCCTTGTCGGAGGTCGCTTCCTGCAGCGCGACCGCGTTGATGGTCGAGCTGTTGTAAGCGACGTTGAACGGCTTGGTGTCCTCGGCGCGGGACCAAAGCGGCAGGTACTCGCCGCCGGTCGATGCCGCATGGTGGGGCGTATGGCAGAACGCGCATACACGATCCTGGTTGTCGACATAACCGTAGGTGGTCATGTCGTGCGGCCCGCCGATTACCCCGTCACCGCGGGCGGCAGCGCCGAAGGCAGCCGTTGCTGCACCAAGGCTACAAACTGCTAGCAAAGCTAGAATCTTTTTGTTCATTGCATAGTTCTCCTTTTTTCACCAAAGTTAAATGCCATGTAGCTCTTCATCTTTGTCGGAAACTACCACCTGCAATGATGCCACGCGTTCGCGTCTCCTTTCCGCCGTCCGGCATTGAGAAAGGTCAATACGGGAGGCTAGTATGTCTAACATGGTTGACGACCCGACCTTCATGGCCACCTGCCTGTCGCATGGTGACGCCTGGCAGACGATACGGTTACGACACAGGAACACCCAGATGACGTTTTTTTCATTGAGCAATTTAAGTGCCATGCCGATGCGGCAAAGGGATCTGCCGCATCATCCAAATCTGATCAGCTTCAACCCCGCGCCGTAATTGGATCTTTACGGTTTCCACTCGCCTCCTTCGCGAGTTACCGGTGGCCGCAGTCTCCGGGTCGATCGCTCGGCTCGTTTTGCTCTTGCATGATTGAATTGAAGAGGGAACCCGTGTCACATGCGTAACCTCGGCGTAAATGCACCGAATTCAGGGATATTCAAGAGAAGCGAAAAACCCGTTTGGAGAAAGATTTTGTTGCGGGGTGAATCGCAGGGGCAACGTCTGGTGGGGAGAAGGTCACGGTCAGGGAAAGGGAGCCGTGCGAATGCGTAGTCTCGGCGCGAAACAGCTGAATTCAGGGAAGATTTCGGAGCGGTAATAAACCGATTTCGGATGGTTTGTTATTAGAGAGGGCGCGATCGAATCGAAGGGTGCAACGTCTGGGGAACGTCGCTTGTGGAAAGGGGTCACTTCAATGCGCGCAGGCTCGACGCGCAGCCCTTGCCAATCTTGAGCAGGTGAACGGCACTGGCAAACTGCATTTCAGGCTGATGCGATCCGGCGCACCACGGAATCGGTCGCCAGGGGAAAGGTCAACAGCACCGAGGTCCCCTTGCCGGGCCGGCTCGTGACGTCGACCCTCCCGCCATGCAGCTCCATGATTGCCTTGACGATGGACAATCCGAGACCCGTGCCCCGGGGATCCATCTGCCGCATGGAGGTAACCCGGAAGAACCGGTCGAAGATTTTCGGCAGGTCCTCCGCATCGATGCCGTACCCGGTATCTCTCACCTCCACCGCGACGGACCCGTCCTCCTCCTGACGCGCCGAGATGACGATCGCTCCCCCCTCGGGGGTGTATTTGAGTGCATTGGAAAGGAGATTGCTGACGGCCCTGCGGAACAGAACCGGATCGCCCAGCATCGAGGCGGTGCCATGGCAGGTGACCCGCACCCCTTCGTCCTGGGCCACGGCTGAATAAAACTCCACAATTTTACCGAGTTCGCTATCAACCGCAATCGGGGCCGGCGAGAAACCGGATTGCGCATTATCGGCCCGCGCCAGGAAAAGGAGGCTGTCGACCATGCGCGACAGCCGTGAATATTCCTCCATGTTGGAGCCCAGGACTCGCTGATACTCTTCCGGTGTCCTGGTCCGGGACAGGGCGACATCCACCTCGACCATGAGGTTGTTGATCGGAGTGCGCAGTTCATGGGCTAGGTTCTCGGTGTAGTGGGACAACCCGACGAAGGAATCCTCGAGACGATCAAGCATGGAGTCGAAGGCGAGGGCGAACGCCGTGAGATCGCTGGGCCAGTGCTCGGGAACGATCCTCTCGTTGAGACGGTTTACCGTGATTTTCTGAACCGTTTTCGTCATTCTGGAGAGCGGCAACAGCCCCCTGCGTGCGACGACAACCCCCGCGATGGCGGAACCCGCCGCCCCGAGAAGAAGGACAGCGGCAAGCTTGCGGCGGAACTGGTCCAGAAAGGCTTCCAGAGAGGTGATGTCAAGGGCAATCTGCAGTACTCTCGCATCACCATTGAAACCGCGAATCTCGGCCGGTACCGAATTGAGAATATAACTGAGGCCGTTTTGGGTCCGCCAGAGCACCTGTACCTTCCGGGCGCCGAAATCCGGGGTCGGCGGGGGGAACGCGGCAACGGGGATGAGCTGCTCCATGCCGGGATTTTCCATGAGGGAGTTCCCTGCACCATCCAGAATCCGGACGTAGTGCCTGAGACGCCTGCGGGCCTCGTGTTCCAGCAAGAGCTCCAACTTCATCTTGGTTTCGCTGTCCGGTTCCTTCAGCATGGTCTGCAGCATGCTGATCTCGTCGATGATGTAGTTTTCTTTTCTGCGTTTAAGGTTGTCGGCTACGTCCAAGTACAGCACGCCGGTTATCACTGTGAGGATGAGCATCGCGGAAAGCGTATAAAGTAAAGTCAGCCTGGCGGCGATCGACCAGCCGTGGGACGAAGTCGCCCCCGCCGCCCCGCGCAGTTGCGCCTTATCGCTCTTCAAGGACATACCCCACGCCCCTGACCGCATGGATCAGCTTTTTCTCGAACGGGTCATCGACCTTCGAACGCAGGTTGCGCATGTGGCCATCGACAACCTTCATGTCGCTGTTGAAATCCATGTTCCAGATCCGTTCCGCGATGCGGCTGCGTGAAAACACCTCGCCGGGTCGACGGATGAGCAGATCGATAAGGGCAAACTCCTTCGGGGTCAGGTCGAGGCGCTTGCCGCCGCGCATCGCGGTGTGGGCGAAAAAATTGACCTCGAGGTCGGCCACGCGGAGCAGATCGGGCTGCAGGACGGGGCTGCGCCGCAGGATGGTCTGGATGCGTGCGGCCAATTCCGAAAACGCGAACGGCTTTGCCAGGTAATCATCCCCCCCGAGCTGCAGCCCGATGATCCGGTCCTCGACGGCGTCGCGGGCCGTGAGGAAAATCACGGGGGTCGTATTCCCGCCGTTGCGCAGCCTTTTGACCACCTCCCACCCGTCTATACCCGGGAGCATCACGTCCAAGAGGATCAGATCGTAATCCCCCTTCACCGCCAGCGCAAGGCCGTCGATGCCGTTGGAGGACACATCCGAGACGATGTTCATTTCGGCCAGTCCCTTCTTGAGATGCAGCGCCGTCTTTTCCTCATCCTCAACGATCAGAATACGCATGTTCCATCACCTCTCTCGTACTATCCGAGCCCCGATCCGGAAGCGTCCGGCGAAGCAGCAGGGAACTAATAGGTACAACACCCGGCCGACTTCCTAGCAAAAATCGCTCCGCACCGCCATCACCTGGAGCGGTCGGTTACAGCGTCGCTGCCTAGGTCCCGTCGTTCCAATAGAAACAAAAGATTCACCGTAATGCCGCAGATAGTAACCCCGCCAGGGCGCCTCCCGCGATGAGCCATGTCGAGTTGACCTTGTATCGGATCAGCACGGCGAAGGAGATCAGGGCAATGACGATGGTGAGCGGGTCTATCAGCGAAGCGCGGCCCAGTTGCCAGGTTACGGCAGCCATCAAACCGAGGGAGGCGACGTTGACGCCGTCGAGCAAGGCGCCGACCGAGGCCGAACTGCGTAACCGGGGAATCAGCGGATTGGAAACGGCTACCAGGATGAAGGAGGGGAGAAAGATGCCGAGGGTCGCCAGCAGCGCACCCGGCACCCCGCCAAGGACATACCCTATGAAGGTGGCTGTCGTGAATACCGGGCCGGGCGTTACCTGTCCGATCGCGACGGCGTCGATCAACTGCTGGTCGGTGAGCCAACCAAAGCGCGTGACGAGATCGGCGCGCAGAAACGCCAGCAGGACGTAGCCGCTGCCGTAGAGAACGGAGCCGATCTTGAGAAACGTCACGAACAACTGGGGCAGGCCGAACGGCACGGCAGCCTGCGGCAACAGGCCGGTGCCACCGATCGGAAGCAGAAAGGCCGCCACAACCGTCCCCTGAAAGCGCCGGACATTGGCAGCGAGCATGACCAGCAACCCGCCGGCAAAGAGCAGGGCGATTTCATTGATACCCGCAAGGTACAAGATGACGACGATGATGAGAGCGACGGCCTTCGAGCGATCCTTGACGGCCTTTTGTCCCAAGTTCCAAAGCGCCTGCAGGATGATCGAGATGACCACGGGCTTCACGCCGTAGAGCAACGATCCCGCCTGGGGCGTCGTGCCGACGCGCAGGTACATCCAGGCAAGCGACAGCACGATGAGCACGGCAGGCACGATGAAACATATCCCCCCGACGACGAGCCCGGCCCACCCGGCATGCAAAAAACCGATATGGATCGCCATCTCGGTGGAGTTCGGACCGGGGATCAGGTTCGTTGCGCCGAGCAGGTCGAGGAACTCCTGGTCGCTCAGCCATTGGCGCCGCTTGACCGTTTCATCGTGCATCATGGCGATATGGGCTGCGGGTCCTCCAAAGGCGGTAAAGCCCAACCGGAGGAACAGTGCAGCCACTTCGGTCAATCTCCGCGGCAAGGAAGGGTCCAGCATGATGGCTCCCCATCTACGTCTTACGGCCACAGTGTCTGAAGCGATCGGTAAGACGGCACAAGCCGGTTTTTCTTCAGATACTACATGTTTTGAGCCGAAAGCGTTATGGGCGCCGTTGCCGGCGCCCATAACGTGTTCCATCATCTGCCTTGCTTAGAACTTGTAGTTCAGGTAAGCGCCGACGACATGCGCGTCGTAGCTCAGGTTGTTGGCACCGGTGAACAGGTACTTCGTGCTGTTCTCGAAGCTGGAACCCGCCATATAGGCAGGGGTATTGGCAAAATCGTCCTGCATGAAGAATTCGTACAGGTAGGTGACGCCCCCCTTCAGGTTCTTGGTGAAGCTGTAGCCTATGTCCGTCTTGAGTTCCTGGTAGCGGTTTCTGACCGTGGGCCAATCCTGTGCCGCGGCATTTGTGAGTTTCACCGCCCCGTTGGGGTTACTGTTGTTGAACTCCATCTTGCTGTAGGAGACGTTGTAGCTCGTGTTTATGGTCAGCTTCTCGGGGATCACCTGGACGGTCACCCCAAGGCCTACGGTGTCCACTTTCTCGTAGATGTCGCTATTCCAGTAGTTCTCAGGGTTGAACGGCCCCAGGGCGGCCTCGTTCTCCGCAGTAGCAGGGTTGTCGAAGGCGTCGTCCTTCGCGCCGGACTGCATGCGTCCCTTACGGTAATCCTTCGCATAGCTGGCGTAGAGCGAGACAGCATCGGAGAGCGTGTAGCTTACGTCGATGGAACCGGTCACGCTGTCGTTCTTCTTGAGCCCGAACCTGTTGTCGTCGCCGAACTTGTCGTTTTGGTACTGTCCGGAAAAACCGACCGTAACGGCATCGACCGGTGCCAGCTGCAGCCTGAGATCGGCCTTGTGACGGATCCTGTCGGCCCAGTCGTAATTGACGAGTCCCACCGCCTCCGGGTTTTCCGCAGTGTTGCCCGTCTTGTAGCCGTCAACGGTGCGGTGCGCGTAGCGGTAGTTTCCTTTGAGTTTTGCCGTCCTGGCCGGCTTGTAGACAAACCCGCCGCCGGCACCCAATTCGTCGGTGCCGTCGATGCGCAGCTCCTTACGATCCCATCCCTCCCAGAAACCTTCCACGATCAGCGTCAGGGGCTTCAGGACATGGTAATCGGCTGACAGTTCGGCGTTCTGCCGGGTGTAGGAAAGTGCCTCGTTGCGTACCAGGGCATCCTGACCGCCGGTTACGTCGTTTCTTTCCGTTCTCCAGAAGGAATCGCCAAAGGCGGCGTAGCCGGGGAAGGTGATGTTGTCGGACTTGTTGTCGTAATCGTAGTAGCGGTAGCGGGCGGTCACGGCCAGCGGTTCGAACGGCTTGCTGGTCAGCTGGTAGCTCTGGAACAGGGTGGCGACTTCGCCGTTGAGGCTGTTCTGCGGCAGGGCCAGCCCGGCAGCCGCGGGGCTTCCGGCGACGTTACTTGCGATGATCGCGCTGTTCAGGGTGTAGGGGTCGAAGGCGTCGTCCTGGGTCACCCAGCCGTAGCCGACGCTGCCGGTGAACCTGCTGTGCAGCGGCAGTTCGGCCGAGCCCGAAAGGGTGATGTCGTGTGACTTGCTGTCGGGCGAGAGGGTGAGTTGACCGAGTGCGGAGCGCCCGCGGTTGAAAGGGTTGCCGCTCCCGCCGTTGGCGGCGGTTGCCGACGCGGAGTCCAACCTGAAGGGATTGTCCCAGACCAGGGAGTTCACCCTGTTTTCAAAGTTGGTGAAGGTGTATTCCACGTCAGCCAGCCAGTTCTTCTTGTAGATACCGGTCCCGACATTCATGGTGGTGGTCCGGTAGTCGATCGCCTCCGGCAGCTCTACCCCGGCCACGAGGAAGTAGTCGATGACGTGGGGCAAGCCGTTTGCTCCGTTGTTATACCGCTCGTAGGTGCCCTGATTGATGCGTCTTGCTCCGGTCCGCTTCTCGTTACTCACCTTGGCCCAGACTTTCACGTCCTGATACGGGGCGAAATCGAAGTTGAACCCGGTTTTTTCCCGTTTCAGCCCGTACTTGACGGTGTTCGCCGAACCGTAGAGGTTCCTTACCACGCCGGTCATCCCCGCATCGAGGGCACTGTTCTGGGCATCTGCCGGATTGATGAACGCTCCGCCTGCCGTGCTTGTGACACCAAGGGGTGCTCCGGTGACCGGATCGTAGGTCAGCCGCTCGCCTCTTAGCACCTCGTTATCCTGCAACCGCTGCTGCACCGCGTCGCCGATGGCAAAACGTCCCTGCCCCAGGTCGTTCAGAAGCAGCCGGCCACTGCTGAAGTTGTGGGGGATGGCATCGTAGTAAAGGCCGAAGTTGTACTTCCCGTGGCTGCCGCCTTTTACTCCGTAGAACTGGTCATCCTGGGCCAGGTCTTTCACCTTGATGTCGAGGTAATACGGGCTGTCGACACCGTCGATCTTCAGGCGGAAGTCGTTCAGCACGATCCCCTGCTCAAGATCCCGGTACTCTTCCAACTTGCCCGAGGCACCGTCTATGACGGTCTGCTGCAGACCGGCGTTGACTTCGCCGCTCAAAATCGCCTTGCCGCCCATGATATCCGTGTCCGCCAGCGCCGCTCCGCAAGTTAGGCAGCCAGTAACGACCATGGCCACAGCGGTATGTGTAAAGCTGTTTCGCTTCATCATCTAACCTCCTGAAATTGATATGTCCCTTGTCACTTACCGCTGCAGTATCGCGCCGGAGGGGTTATTGGAGCCGTGGACCTGAGAATGGCAGTTCAGGCATGCCCGGTTGAAGGCGTAGGTGGAGTTGGTTCCCAGTGCTCCGCTCTGGTGACGCCCCTGCATGTGGCACTGCTGGCAAAGGCGCGGCACCTTGGCGACCAGCATCTTTTCGTTGGAGGAGCCGTGGGCGTTGTGGCAAGTGAGGCAGTCCTCCTTCACCGGTGAGTGCTCCCAAAGCAGAGGGGCCTTCTTCTCGCCATGGCACTCGTAGCACTTGTCGTTGAAGGAGTTCGCGCTGATGAGCTTTTCGCCCTTGGCGCCGTGGGCGTTGTGGCAGGAGGAACAGGTCATTTTCCCTTCGCCGGAGGCCGAGGAGGAATCGCGCATGGGATGCTTGGAGCGCTTGAACATGTCTGCGCGCACGTCGACGTGGCAGGAGATGCAGAGCTCGGTCTCGCTCTTCTTGGCCAGCAGCTTGTCGAAGCCGCCATGGACCTTGTGGCAGGCGACGCAGGCCAGTTTCTGGCTTTCATGGATGCTGCCGTGCCAGAACATCTGCCCCTTCCCCTTGGAATGGCAGTTGAGGCAAAGGGCCGACGCGGCCTCGACGTCTATCTTGGCCGGGTTGGTGACGGCCGAGGGGTCTCCCGACTTCACATGGGCATCGGTCGCCCCGTGGCACGACTCGCAACCCGCGCCGGTGAAGCCGTAAGCGCCGGCCTTGGCATGGATGTTCTTCGAAAACGCCTGCACCGTTTCGGCATGGCACTCCTTGCAATTTGCAGCACCGTCCCTGCCTCCGTCCACGGCAAAGGCCAGTGCCCCGAACGACAGCAGGCATGCGGTTAACGCGGACAGCAGAAACAACTTCTTTGGTACCAGTTCTTTACTCATCAGATGGGTCTCCTTTTTGGGTGATGATCGAACCCTGCTTCCAGGGAACCTGCGAATGAAGCCACCTCCCCCTTGTGATATTCGGCTCCTTTGAGCAGGATTCAGTCCAAGCTGCGGCCCCAGGGCGTCACCCGCACCGGGGGGAGGTGCGCCGCGGCCGATGCAGGCCGGCCGGGTGGCCGGACCATCCCGGAGTCGACGTGGCAAGATACGGATATATGGAGCAGTTTGTTTGCAGGTAAAAAAAGTACCCCAAAAAATCTAATTAGCAACCAATATTATTAAAGTTAAGATGGAATGCGCAGCGGCTATGATGACAGGGGCAACAACGGAGGGGTTTCGGGGCGGCGGGTGTAAGGTATTCTTTACAGTCAAGCGAGAAGGCGAAGTACTTCGGAGGGTCAATCCTGCTGCCGTTTGGTCTTTTCCCACAGCATCTGTCGCGACAGCCCGAGGATGCGGGCAGCGCGCGACTTGTTGCCGCCGGTGCCAGCCAGGACCTTTTCGATGTATCTCGCTTCGAATTCGGCCACCGCCTCCCTGAGCGGCTTGTCGACGGTAAAGCTCTCGAAAACGCTGCCGAGCCAGGAATCCTTGTGCAGCGACACCGGGATCTGCCGCGCCCTGATGCTCTCTCCCGGGTAACGGATGGTGAGCTGTTCCACGATATTCTTCAACTCCCGGACGTTGCCCGGATAGTCGTAGTGGTGCAGGATCTCGAGCGCTTCCGGTGTGAAATCGACCTGTCGGCCGACGTCGGCCTGCAAAAGGCGCTTTTGGAAGCTGGCGATCAGCAGGGGGATATCCTCCCTCCTCTCCCTGAGCGGAGGGATAGTTACCGGCATGACGTTGATCCGGTAAAACAGGTCCTCGCGGAATTTCCTCTGCTCGACCATCTCCCGCAGATTGCAGTTGGTCGCGGCAACCAGCCGGAAGTCGGTCGCGCACTCCTTGGTCCCGCCTACCCTGTAGGCCTTTTTTTCCTGCAGGACCCTGAGGAATTTGCCCTGCATGGAGAGCGGCAGGTCCCCTATCTCGTCGAGAAACAGCGTCCCCCCCGCGGCCATCTCGACATACCCCTGGCGGCTCCTGTCGGCACCGGTAAACGCCCCCCGCTCCACGCCGAAAAGCTCGCTTTCCATGAGGGTCTCCGGGATCGCCGCGCAGTTTATCTTGACGCACCGTTTGCGCCGCCGCATGCTCAGGGCGTGGACCATGTCGCACAGAAGTTCCTTGCCGGTGCCGCTTTCCCCCAGCAGCAAAACGGTGGCATCCGTTGGCGCCGCAGCCCTGACCATGTCAAGCAGATGAGCCATGGCGGGACTTCGGCTCACGAGACTCCCCTCTTCCCCGCCCCCCCTGAGAGCTTCGATCTCCTTTTCAAGCTGCCTGAATTCCAGCACTTTATCGAGTTTCATGAACAGCACGTCCATGGAAAAAGGCTTGATGAGGAAATCGAAGGCGCCGATTTTCATGGCCCTGACCGCCTTGTCGACGGTCGCGTGGGCGGTCATCACCAGCGCCTTCCAATGCGGCTGCCGGTGCAGTATTTGGTCCAGGATATCGAGGCCATCGGCATCGGGGAGCTGAATATCCTGGAGCACCAGATCGAAACTCTCCTCGGTGACGGCCTCCAGAGCCTGTGCTCCGTTTCTGGCCAGCCGTACCTGGTACCCCTCCTCTTCCAGGGACTCGCGCATCAGGTCGCCCAGCAGGTGGTCGTCCTCCACCATCAACAGCTTAGCCTTGATCAATGCCTGCTCCTTGCTCGCATGGGATCCTGACCACGAAGGTCGTCTCCCCGGGCCTGCTCTGAAACGAGATCTCCCCTCTGTGCATTTCCACGATACTCTTGCTGATCGCCAGGCCGATGCCGCTCCCTTCCCCACCGGGCTTGGTCGTGTAGAAGATCTCGAAAATCCTTTCCCTCTCTTCCGGCGCTATCCCCGCGCCCTCATCCCGGATGGCGAGGAAGTAATTGCCCTCCTCCCGGTAGGCCAGCAGTTGAACGAGCCCCCCAGCGGGAGAGGCATCGGCAGCGTTGAGCACCAGGTTGAGAACGACCTGGTGCATCTTCCCCTTGTCGATGGAGAGAAGGGTCCCGGGCGCCGAGTCGCAGTTCGTGAACCGGACGTCGTGTTTCTTCAGGGCCATGCCTGCGAACCCCGCCGCCTCCCTGAAGAAGACGTCGCCCGGCACACGCTGCAGGTCCAGGGTGCCGACCCTGCTGAAGTCCGACAACTGGCGCACGATGGTCTCTATGCGCTGGATCCCCTCTTTGTGGGTTTCCACATACCGCCCCAGATCCTGCGGCACTTTCCTCTCGAGGTGGAACAGGCTGGTCGACATGACCATCAACGGGTTGTTAATTTCATGCGCAACGCCTGCAACGATCTTGCCGATGGTGGCGAGCTTTTCATTTTGCAGCAACTGGGCTACGGCCCGCTCCCTTTCCTGCTCGGCTTTTTTCAGTCTGCTGAGCATCTCGTTGAAGCTGTCCTGCAGCTGTCCTATCTCGTCGTTTCTTCGAAGAGCCGGGGGAGCCGCATCAAGCGACTCGTAGTTCACCCCTGCCATGGCAGCGGAAAGCTCTTTGAGCGGACGCGACATGGTGAGACCGACCAGGTAGAAAATGGCGTTGCCGACCAGGAAGAACAGGCCCGAGAAGATGCAGATCTCCCACTTTAGACGCCGCTGCTCGGCCTCTATTGCCGCCATGGAAATCCCGACCCGCAGCGCACCCCAGCTTTTCCCGGCGACACTAAGCGGCATGGCCATGTCGAAAATCGGGGTGGCAGGGCGGGGTTGCACTGTTTTTCTGCCGACGAAACCGTGACCGGACAGGGCGGCGACGGTCAAGGGGTCACGGTAGACTCGGCCGAATTCGTTGAAATTGCTGTGAGCGACGACCTTGCCGGTGTCATCGGTAACGAAGGCGTAGACCACCGGCAGCTCACGATTGCCGACGATCTGCTCCACAAAGTTGTCCAAGAGGCCTGCGTTCTCTTCGACAACCCCGATCTTTTCGTAAAGAATGGCATCGACAATGGGAGCCTCGATGGAGGTCAACAGCAAACGACCTTCTGTTTCCAGCCTGCTGATGATATGCGCGCTCTCGTTATACCAGAACCAGCCTCCCCAGGTGACCGATGACAGGGCCATGATCAAGGTGGAGACGGCGATGAACTTGGTCTTGATGCTGCAGAAGGGTCGCTTTCTCAAAAGTGGCACCTCGCGCCGCAGCCTAACGGGATGGCTCGGAATACGCCGATCACCCCCCGGTAATCCTCGGCCGATGCCGCGGCGAAACCATACCTGAACTCCTCATCCCATTCGGACATGAGCTTTTTATGGGCGGGATTGCGGGGGTCAAGCTGCAGCAGGGCGGTGCCGACCGCAGTTTTCAGTGCTTCGGGAGCATGCCGTCCCGCCACAAGCGGTACGGACGGAAGGGGCGCAGAATAGGCAAGGACGCGCAGACCGTACTGCCGGTACTTGGCGGCAAAGAGATCCTTGATCGCGCCGGCATCGTATTGTCCCTTGAGGATGGCCTTGGTTACGGCATCGTGATTCTTGAGGGTTACCAAAGAACCCAGATTCCCGCCGCTTATCCCGGCGGATTGCAGCATATAACGCGGGATGAGATTTCCTGTCAATGAGTGGTGCGATCCGAATGCGAAGCGCTTGCCTGCCAACTCCCTGAGGGAACCTATCCTGGAGTCACGCGGCACGACAATGGCGCAGCGGTAGGAGGGCCGACCGTTTTCGTTCAGCGGTTTCACAATCGGTACCGCGCCGTGCAGCAATATCGCATCGACAAAGGCCCCGTCTCCCAATGAGCTGATCAAGGTTCTCCCCTCTGTCAGGTCCTTGAGCGCCTCGCCGTAGTCGCGGGTGATTTTCAGTTCGAACCTGTAGGGGGTGTTTTGGGTCAGGTAATCCATGAGCGGCTGGTAGCGACTGTACATCGTTCTCGGGCTGTAACGAAGGTTGATTCCGAAAAGAACCAACGGCTTGTCTGCGGAGAAACAGGGCCCTCCCCAGAAATGCAGCAGCGCCAAAACAAAGCCCAACCGGTAAAGACTTTTACTTCTGCGCATTTGGTCTGCGTCCTTATGTTCGGACCTGCTATATCCAGGTCCGTTTGCGTTGCGAAGTCCACCTTCAACAAACGAAAAGAGAGCGGCATTCAACCACCCTCGTTCCTTCCACGCTTCGCTCGTCCGCGGAGGTTCACGCCGTTACAGCTTCCCCTCCAGGTTCCACCGGTCGCTGCGGTACTTGCCGGCCTCAAGCTGCGCCGCCGCGAGCAGCTCCTCTTGATGCACCGCGTCGGGCGAAAGGCGCACGCCGAGGCTTTCATGGAACGATTCGACCAGCATCCCCTTGAGCCGGGAAAGTTCCGGTGCGAGCCCCAGTTCGGCGAGGCTCACCGCCCCCGCCGCTCCCGGTGCCGGGCTCATGAGATATTGTACTGCATCCTGCACCCGGTTCTCCAGTGGAATCGAGCCGTGCTGCAGGATCGCCCCGCGCATCCTGCGCTGCGCGTTGCCGCCGATCTTGCGCCCATTTACCAGGACGTCGAACTCTTCCTTGCCGGCAAAGCAGAACTCGGTGCGCTGGCCCAGGCGCTCGCCGGGCCGGCTCAGGTCGGCCGCGAAGGCGGGGTCGAGGCCGAGCCGCCGGTAGGTGCCGAGCAAAAAGCCGCACAGCCTGCGGAACCCCTCTTTCACCCCCGTCGCAGCCCCGACATGCTCGGGCGCGCAGACGATGCTGTAGGTGAGTTCCCGGGCGTGGAGGATGATCCCGCCGCCGGTCATCCGGCGCACCACCGGGATGCCGTGGGCCGCGCAGAGGTCGAGCTTGAGCGCCGCGCGGGGGTCCTGGTAGCGGCCCACGGAGAGCGCGGGGGGATGCCAGCCGTACAGTCGCAAAACCGGCAGGGAGTGCTTCGGGTCGAAGCAGGAGAAAAGCGCCTCGTCCAGCGCCATGTTCGAGGGACCGTCGAGCGGCCCCGTGTCTATCAGGCGCCATAGTTTTCTGTTTTGCGTCAAGAGAACCCCTTAAAACCATTGGCCAACGGTTTTCGCTTTTTACTGCTCGCAGCAGACCTGCTGGGCCCTTGCGGCCCGGGTCTCGTCCAGGCGCCCGACCGGCGTGTGCACCGGCGCATCGTGCAGCGCCGCCGGATCGCTCTTCGCCACCTGCGCCGCCTCAAGCATCACGGCGATGAAGGCGTCCATGGTCTGCTTGCTCTCCGTCTCGGTCGGCTCGATCATGATCGCCTCCTTGACGTTGAGCGGGAAGTAGACGGTCGGCGGGTGAAAGCCCCTGTCGATCAGGTACTTGGCGATGTCTATGGCGTGCACGCCGTTTTTGACCTGCCGGCTCGCCGAGAAGACGCACTCGTGCATGCAGGTGGTGTCGAAGGGGAGGTCGTACTCCCCCTTCAGTCTCGCCATCATGTAGTTGGCGTTCAGGACCGCCTGCTCGCTCACCTCGATGAGCCCCTCTCCGCCCAAAAGGGTGATGTAGGCAAAGGCGCGCGCCATGATGCCGAAGTTGCCGAAGAAGTCGGACACCCGGCCGATCCCCTCGGGGTGCGCCTCGACGCTGAAGCTGCCGTCGTGCTTCTTCACCACGCGCGGGGTCGGCAGGTAGGGGATCAGCGCCTCTTTGACGCCGACCGGGCCGCTCCCCGGACCGCCGCCGCCGTGCGGGGTGCCGAAGGTCTTGTGCAGGTTCACGTGGATCACGTCGAAGCCGACGTCTCCGGGGCGCACCTTGCCCATGATGGCGTTCAGGTTGGCGCCGTCGTAGTAGGTGAGCGCGCCGGCGGCGTGGGCGATGGCGCAGATCTCGGCGACGTACGGGTTGAAGAGGCCGAGCGTGTTCGGGCAGGTCATCATGACGGCGGCCACCTCGCCGTTCATGGCGGCGCGGTAGGCGTCGAGGTCCATGTCGCCGTAGGGGGCGGTCGGGATGGTGACGATCTCGTAGCCGGCCATGGCGGCACTGGCGGGGTTGGTGCCGTGCGAGGAGTCCGGGACGATGACGTATCTGCGCTTTTCGCCGCGCGCCTTGTGGTAGGCGGCGATCACCATGATCCCGGTCATCTCGCCGTGCGCGCCGGCCAGGGGCTGGGTGGTCACCTCGTCCATCCCCGTTATTTCGGCAAGCTGCTGCTCGAGCCCGTGGATCAGCGACAGCGGTCCCTGCACCAGCCGCTCGCCGCCGGGGATGAGCGCCAGCATCGGATGGCACCCGGCAAAGAGAGCGGCGACGTCTTCCATGATCTTGGCGTTGTACTTCATGGTGCACGAGCCGAGCGGGTAGAAGTTGGTGTCCACGGAGAAGTTCTTGCGGGACAGGTTGGTGTAGTGGCGCACCAGGTCGAGCTCGCTCACCTCCGGGAGGAGGGGCGCCTCTCTGCGCCTGAGCCGTTGCGGAAAGGGGGCGGCCTTCGGGACGTCGGAGAGCGGTATCCTCACCCCGGTGCGGCCGTCTACCGACTTTTCGTAGATCAGTTGCATAACGCTTCCTCCACAAGGGCGGCAAGGCGATCGATCTCGCTCCTGGTCCGTTTCTCGGTAACGGTGACCACCAGGGCGTGGTCCATGCCGGGATAGTACTCCCCAAGCGGCACCCCGGCCGCGATGCCCGAAGCCAAAAGGCTCTGTACCACCGGCGCCGCCTCCCGCCCAAGCGACACGGTGAACTCGTTGAAGGTCGCCCCGGCGTTCAGGACGCTCACCCCCTCGATGCCGGCAAGGCGCGACTTGGCGTACTCGGCCTTGTCGAAGTTGAGGCTCGCCAGATCCTGAAAACCCTGTTTCCCCAGGGCCGCCGTGAACATCAGACCGCGCAGCGCGCAGAGGCTCTGGTTGCTGCAGATGTTGGAGGTCGCCTTGTGCCTTTTGATGTGCTGCTCGCGCGCCTGCAGGGTCAGCACGTAGCCGCGCCGCCCCTGCCTGTCGATCGTCTCGCCCACGATGCGCCCGGGGAGGTTCCTGATGAAGCGCTTGCGGGTCGCGATGAAGCCGAAGTAGGGGCCGCCGAAGGAGAGCGTGTTCCCCAGGCTCTGCCCTTCGCCCACCGCGATGTCCGCCCCCATCTCCCCCGGGCTCAGCACCAGGCCAAGTGCGATCGGGTAGCAGGAGGCGATCAAAAGCGCCCCCTGTTCATGGGCCTTGGCCGCCAGTGCGGAGAAATCCTCGACGCTGCCGAAGAAGTTCGGATTCTGCACCATCACCGCAGCGGTTTCGCCGGTGATGGATGCCATGAGCCGCTCCAGGTCCGATGCGCACCCCTTGGGGTCCACCTGCTCCACATGGGCCGAGACGCTGGCGAGGTATTCGCAGACCACCCCGCGGTGCAGCGGGTTCACCGACGCGTCCAGGACGATTGAGTGCCGTCCGGTGACCCGCAGCGCCATCAGCGCCGCTTCGGCAGCCGCGGTGCCGCCGTCGTAGAGCGATCCGTTGGAAGCCTCCAGCCCGGTCAGCCTGCAGATCGCCGTCTGGTACTCGAAGAGCGCCTGCAGAGTCCCCTGCGAGCATTCCGGCTGGTACGGGGTGTAGGCCGTGTAGAACTCGGCCCGGGAGGCGAGGTGGCCGACCGCCGCGGGGATGATGTGGTCGTAAATGCCGCCGCCGATGAAGGGGGTGATCTCGGCGCCGCCGGCCGCCGCCTTCTCCCGCATCACCGCCCAAAGCTCGAACTCCGACATCCCGGCGGGAAGCTGGAATGACTTGGCCCGCAGTTCGCCGGGGATCGGGGCGAACAGCTCCTCCACGCTCCCGGCGCCGATCACCGCCAGCATCTCCCGGATATCCTCCGGCGTATTGGGAGAGTAGCCCATCACCCGAGCCCTTTCAGGAATTCGGCGTAGGCGGCTGCATCCATGAGAGAGCCGATTTGCGCCGGGTCGGCCGCCTCAAGCTTGCAGATCCAGCCCGCCTCCAGGGCGCTCTCGTTCACCAGCTCCGGGGCGCCCTCCAGCTTGTCGTTCACCTGGACCACCTTGCCGGAGACCGGCGCGTAGATGTCGCTTGCCGCCTTGACCGACTCGATGCCGGCCAGCGTATCGAACTGTTTGACGCTCTTTCCGATCGGGGGGAGCTCGACGTAGGTGATGTCACCCAGTTCGTGCGCCGCGTGTTCGCTGATGCCGACCGTGGCCTGCGTCCCGTCCATCTCTACCCACTCGTGCTCTTTGGTGAAGAACTTCGCCATTTGGGATTACCTCCGGAAATTCGAATATTGACCATGGATAAAAACCGGTGAAAAAAACTTTTGCACGCGGATGACGCGGATTGAGCGGATCCACGCGGATCTTGAATAGCAATCATATGTACCGGACTCTCGGGCTCTAGGCGCGCAGCGAGCCGCCGGCGTAGAACGGGAGCTCGACCACCACCCCCTCCATCTCGACCCGCTCGTGCCTGATGACGAGCTTCGTCCCCACTGCCGCCGCCTCGGGTTTCACATAGCCAAGGCCGATGCCGCAGCTCAGCATGGGGGAGAAGGCGCCGCTGGTCACCGACCCGACCGGCTTCCCGTCCCGGAGGATCTCGTAGTGGTGGCGCGGCGACCGGCGGGAACTGACCCGGAAGGCGACCTTGACGCGGGGAGGCCCCGCCTGCTGTTCCTCAAGCAGCGCCGCCTTGCCGACGAACTCCTTGTCCAGATTCACGAAGGAGCAGAGCCCCGCGGCAAGCGGCGTGGTCTCTTCGTCGAGGTCGCTGCCGTAAAGCGAGTAGCCCACCTCCAACCTCAAAAGGTCGCGGCTCCCGAGCCCGGCCGGGGCGACCCGCAGGTCCCTCAAAAGCAGTTCCCAAAGCTCGGTCGTCTTATCGGCGGGGTGAAAGATCTCGTAGCCGAGTTCGCCGGTGTAGCCGGTCCGGCTCACGATGGCGTCGACCCCGAGTATGCGGGTCCTGATGAACTTGAAGAAGGGGATGGCGCCGATCTCCGGGCCGAACAGCTCCACCAGCACCTCGCGGGAGAGCGGACCCTGGAGGTCCACCTTGCCGGTCTTGGCCGAGATGTCGGTCAACCGGGCGCCTTCCTTGAGGCGAGAGCGGATCACGGAGAAATCGTTGTCGATGGTCGCCCCGTTCACCACGACCATCACCTCGTTTTCGGCCAGACGGAAAACGATCAGGTCGTCGATCACCCCTCCCCGCTCGTTGAGCAGGAAACCGTAGCGGGAGCGACCGACCGGGATTGACTTGACGGAGAAGGTGAAGACGTTCTCCAGCCCGTCCGCCACGATATCACCCTGGAACAGGAATTCGCCCATGTGGCAGATGTCGAAAAGCGCCGCCTTTTCCCGGCACCACTTGTGCTCCGCGATGATGCCCGCATACTGGATCGGCATGAGCCAGCCGCCAAAGGGCGCCATCAGCGCCTTCAGCTCCTCGTGATGCGCGCGAAGCGGTGTGACTTTCAGCTCTTGCATCGGTATCTCCTTCTTTGCCGGCCAGGGCAGCCGAATTTAGTAACATATGGAGCATTTGTAAACAACATTCCGGGGCAGAGCGGGCGCATGCGCGATTGCCCCTACCCGCGGGGGCAGCGGGGAAAGGTTCCGCCCGGCCCTCGCACCGGCGCACCGCCCGTCCACCCTGCAGCGCGCCATCTTGTTTAACTTCTTGCCAAATCGGCCGATATGTCTATAATCCTATACGTTATTCGGAGGGAGGACATGGAGAAGGACGCCATTTTGCAAAAAACCGTCGATACGCTGTCCCCTTTCGAGACGGCCAACATGGTGGCTTTCGTAAAGCACCTCACCGTGAAGGACGCCATCACCAACCCGTGGTTCATCGGGATCTTCCTGGTCATCGCCTTCTACGCCGTCGTGGTCCGCTCGAAGTTCGTGCTCAGCATCCTGTTCACGGCTGCATCGCTTCTGATCCTTTTGCGTTACACGTTGCCGGCGGAAGGTGACAGCCTTTCGATGTCATCCACCCTCCCCTTCGCCTTTGGCGGCATCGCCATCGGCGCCGTTCTCATCTATCTGAATTTCATCAAGACGGAGTAACAGGATTTGCGCAGAGTAGGCTTTACCACAACCATCCCGCTCGAGGTACTGGTAGCGGCGGGAGCGGTCCCCATCGACCTGAACAACATCTTCATCACCCACCCGAACAGCATCACCCTGATCGAAGATGCGGAACTGACCGGTTTCCCGAGAAACGTCTGCGCCTGGATCAAGGGGATCTACGGCGCCGTCGTGGCGAGCGGCGTAACGGAGATGATCGCCGTCACCGAGGGTGATTGCAGCTACACCAAGGCGCTCATGGAGGTGCTCTCCCTGAGCGGGGTGCGCGTCTACCCGTTCGCCTATCCGGCGGGGCGCGAAAGCGCTGCGCTTCGGGCCGAGATAGAGAAGCTGATGGCGCACTTCGACGTGGATTGGGACCGGGTGAACCGGGCCAAGAGCCGCCTGGACCGGATCCGTCGCAAGGTCCACGAGATCGATCGGCTCAGCTTTCAACAGGACCTGGTGAGCGGCGAGGAAAACCACTACTTCCAGGTCTGCACCTCGGACATGAACGGCGACCTCGATCTTTTCGAGGCGGAGGTCGATGCCTTTCTTGCCGAGGCGGCTTCCCGGCCGGTGCGCAAGGAGAGGATCCGGCTCGCCTACCTCGGCGTCCCGCCCATCGTTTCAGGGCTGTACCGCTTCCTGGAGGGGCTCGGCGCGCGGGTCGTCTTCAACGAGACCCAGAGGCAGTTTTCCATGCCCTACGACATCCCGGATCTGGTGGAACAGTACCGGGCCTATACCTACCCGTACGACATCTTTCACCGCATCGAGGACATCTCCCGCGAGATCGAGGCGCGCAGGGTGGACGGCGTGATCCACTACGTACAGTCCTTCTGCTTCAGGCAGATAGAGGACATGGTCCTGAGAAAAAGCATCGATCTTCCCATCCTGACGCTTGAGGGCGACAAACCGGGCGACATAGACGCCAGGACAAAGATACGGGTGGAAGGTTTTCTGGAACTTTTAGAGGACCGCATCTGAAAAGATGGCTGAGCGCCGCGCGTTTCCGCTCTCCTATCCGAACTGATAGTGAAACGTGCGTCGCTTCTCTCTGCTGGCGTCTCCTTCTGCCAGAAAAATATACAGTGGCTTCTCTATTTGGCAAGCGCCGCGGTAGGACAAATAAACGTCTCGGCCCTTCTGCGTTGCCCGTTGTCTGCGTGGTCCAGAGCATCAGAGAACCCTCGATATGAGGAGCAAGGAATTCACGTGCCCAATAAGCTAAAAATCGGAATCGACCTCGGGAGCAGGAAGGCGAAGTTCGCGCTGATGCAGGGAACCGAGATCGTCAGGCTCGCCGACCTCGACACCATAGCCTTCTACAAGAAGTTCGGCAGCATCGTCAACGAGGAACTCTCCCTGGACCTGCAGGGAAGCGGCATCTTCACGGCGCAGGAGCTCGCCGCGGCCGAGATCACGGTGACCGGCTACGGCCGCAACAGCATAAACCTGCACGGCGCGCGCGTGATCTCGGAGATCAAGGCGCACGTGGCCGGTGCCCGGACACAGACCGGCCTTGCCGATTTCACCCTGCTCGACATGGGGGGGCAGGACACCAAGGTGGCCCAGGTGGTGGCCGGCAGGCTCGCCGACTTCGTCATGAACGACAAATGCGCCGCCTCCAGCGGCCGCTACCTGGAGAACATGGCGGCGGTCCTCGAGGTCACCCTTGAGGAGCTCTCCTCCTATGCGCAGGCCCCCATCTTGCTGGACGCCACCTGCGGCATCTTCGGCGAAAGCGAGCTGATCGGCCAGATCCTGCGCGGCCATCCGCTGTCGAGGCTTTGCGCCGGGGTGAACCTCACCCTGGTGAAGAGGGTCATGCCCATGCTGAAGCGCTTTCCCTCGCAGACGCTGATCATCACCGGGGGGGTCGCGCTGAACGGCGCCATGGTTGAGTTGCTTCGTGCGCAGTGGGGCATGGAGGTGGTGATACCCGCCCACCCGCAGCACAACGGGGCCATCGGCTGCGCCTCGGTGAATCAATTTTGAATTTTGAATTTTGAATTGAACCCTTGGGCTCGGTGAATCAATTTTGAATTTTGAATGTTGAATTTTGAATTGAACCCTTGGGCTGGGGCCTCGGGTTGCAGATTTTGGATTTTGCTTTAATTCAAAATTCAAAATGCAAAATTCAAAATTGACTTTTCCGCGCCGCGCGTTTACCCTCGCCCGGTAGCTATCTCCCGGAGGGACCCCAATGCGCGTCAGCAAGAAGGACTGGATCTTCATTGCCATCATAGTAGCCGTCTTTGCCACTTTTTACCTGATTTCCGGCGAGGAGAAGACCACAAGGGTCCCCCTGGACGACAACCACAAGGCCTCCTACGAGCTGTTCAAAAAGACCCAGAGCAAGATGGAGGCGGACAAGGGGTGCCCCGCCTGCCACTTCGAGCCCGGCGGCGTGCCGTTTCCGCCCAAACACCCGGTGAAACCGAAGGACGGCCCGATGCGCTGCCTGTTCTGCCACAAGCTGAAACTAGCCGGCGTGTGAACACGCTGAACCTCACCGGCGCATTGGAGCGGCTGATGCGCGACATCACCGCCCGCACCCCCGAACTGGAGCACGTAGAGCCCGGGAAGCTGCTGGTCTGCGTCTCATCCGGGCGCACAAGCGCCGGCGGCAGCCTGGCCAAGATACACCCGCTGCGCTTCGCCGGCGGCGAGAAGTCCCTCAAGTCCCGGCGCGGCCGGCGCAGCGTCCTTTGCACCATGCCGACCATCATGCACCAGGGGGAAGAGATGCTCTACGTCGTCTACTTCCTGGTGCCCCGGTTCCTCGAACTCCCGTTCCGGGAGAAGCTGATCACCATCTTCCACGAGCTGTACCATATCTCCCCCGCCTGCGACGGTGACATCCGGCGTTTCCCCGGCAGAAACTACGCGCACGGCTGCTCCACCAAGAGCTACAACGCCCTGATGGGCACGCTGGTGGACGCCTACCTGGAGCGGCTTCCGGAGCAGTCGGCGCTGTCATTTCTCGAGGGGAACCTCGCCGAACTGCGCTCCCGCCACAGGGCGATCGTGGCCAGACGCCTGCCGGCGCCACGCATCTGCATAAGCCCGGCCTGATTGCCGGGGCAAGCGGCGTCGGCTCCGGACACCCGACCGTAGCCCCGGTTCTTGACATGTGACGATAATGCTATATTTTCACATGAGCTGGCAGACCTGCACCCTTTAAGGAGTGACCGCCGCATGCTGAAGCTCGACAACATGATCGTGATGAAATTCGACGAACTGGCCGAGAAGGGGAAGAAGGTCAACGCCTCGCAGCAGGTGACGGATGTCGCGGCGTTCGTCGATTCCAAAAAGTTCCAGGAGTGGGCGACGGCGGCGCTGAATCTGCTGCAGAAGGTGTTCGGGGAGAAGAGCCTCTACTATCGCAATTTCAGCTCCATCTACTCCAAGATCATCAACATCGCCTACAAGGAGAGCTTCGACAACTGCCGGGCCATCCTGCAGGCCGCCCGGGAGGAGTACGAAGGAGGCGGGCTCTCCGAGATCAAGCTGTTTCTGGACCACGCGGTCCTGGAATTGCTGACCGCAAAGACCTCCGAACTGCTGCGCCGGGGCGAGCTGGAAACGGCCTGCATCCTGGCGTCGGTGCTTCTGGAGCAGGCGCTGCAGCACCTTTGCGGCAAAAGAGGTATCGCCCGGGGATCCATAGAGCAGATGAACGAGGCGCTCTACCAGGCCAAGGCGTACCAGGTGGGCACCCAGCAGAGGGTGAAGGACTGGTGCTGCATGAAGGAGGATTTCGTCGCGTGTCAGGGCGACAAATACCGGACCTCGGACGTCGACGACATGCTGCGCGGCGTGCAGCGTTTCATCGCCAAGGAACTGGAGGTTACCCTCTAGCGGCAGGTTGAGACCAGGATCAAGATCAAAAGCGAGATGCAGCTCAAGACAGACTAAAAATGGGGAAGCCGGCCGGCTTCCCCATTTTCTTTGTCTGCTATGATTTTCGGTGCTGCGCCCCCTCCCCTTCAAGGGGATGGGGCGTTACTTCTTGACGACGCAGTCGATCACCGCGTTGATCCTGCGGTTCTTCGCCCGCCCTTCGGCCGTGCTGTTGTAGGCGATACGCCGGGTGTAGCCGTACCCCTTGGCGGCCAGGCGGCTGCGGTCGATGCCGAAGTTCTTCGCCAGGTAGTCCACCACGTTCTGCGCGCGCTCCCGCGAGAGCTCCATGTTGTACTCGTACCCCCCCACGTTGTCCGTATGCCCCTCGATGACGGCGGTGGTGGTCGGGTACTGCTTCAGGTATGCGCCGACCTTGTCGAGCTCGGCCCGGTACTGCGGCCTGATGTCGGCCCTGCCGGTGTCGTACTCCACCATAAGTGCTATGCAGAGCCGGTCCGCAGGCTGGACCTCCTTCACCTCGAACACGCAGTCGATGATCGCCTCCATGCGCCGGTTCAGCTGCCGTCCCTCGTCGGTCGCGTTGTCGGCTACCGGGCGGCTCATGCCGTACCCCCTGGCCGCCAGGCGGGAGCGGTCGATGCCGTAGTTCTCCACCAGATAATCCACCACGGCCTGGGCGCGCCGCTTGGAAAGGTCCAGGTTGTACTGGGCGCTGCCGACGTTGTCGGTGTGCCCTTCGATCACGGCGGTGGTGGTGGGATACTTCTTCATGAAATCGCCGACCCGGGCGATCTCGTCGCGGTATTCGGGCCTGATCTGCGCCTGGTCGATGTCGAACTCGCCCTGCAGCGTGATGCAGTACTTGAAGTGCCCCGGCTCAGGTTCGCTGGCCGGCACCGGCTCGGTCAGGGGCTCCTCTTGAGGTTCAGAAACGGCGGCCGCCACAGGCTTCGGCTGTCCGAACATAAAATCGACCCCGGCGCTGTATTCCAGGTTGTGGAAGGTATCGCCATGATCCTTCATGACGAAGTGCCGGACATCTCCCCTGAGCGCCATCCCCTCGGTGAGGAAATACTTGAGCCCGGCCCCGTAGTTGAACGCCCCGTCGGTGAAGTCGTTGCCGCTTTTGTGGTAATCGCGCCAGTGCCCGCCGTACCCCGCCGCCAGGTACGGGACCCAGGGCCCCTCGGGCATGAAGTGATACAAGAGGTCGAGGTGGTAGTTCAAGGCGTCGACATCCGCGTCGCTTCCTTTCACCTCGGTCCGTATGTAACCGGTAGCGGCTTCAACGCCGAAATGGCTGGTGAAGTTGTAGCCGGCCCGCACCCCGTACACCGGCCTGGTTTTCAGATGTTCCTGGCCGAAGAAGCTGTACCCGCCGAGATACGGGGAGACGGAGAAGCTTCCCGCCGTCACCCCGGCATCTGCGCGGGTCAGCATGGTTAGCAGCAGTACGGGAACCAGCATGAGCGGCAAGTACTTTTTCATCATTGAGCCTCCTTTTCGCGAAAGTTTCAGCCTTGGGTTAAAGTACCACGGGGTCAAGGTGACGCCTGGATGGCAATAACGCAGTGCAACAGACGCCGGGGCTTCGAGCCCTGAGTTGGCGCAGCAGGCGGGGACCGGTCAGGGCGGGGCAAGGGAGCCCGGGCGCGCACGTGCCGCAGCAGATCGCCGGCACGACGCCCTGCTGCGCTTCGGTCGGGAGTGTGAACTTTGCTGCATTAGGGATTGCCGGGACGGGAAGGACGATCGGCATTGCTTGAGAAGCCTGCCGGCGGGGGGGGTGACCAGGGTGAGACCGAAGCGGCCGGCAATCTCTGCCGGGGGGGGCGCTGCGGACGCCGGCCACGGCCAGGCTGCGCACGCTCCCGTTAGCTGCGACCCCCTTGGACTGCTTCGGCATGTGCGCCCCCCTGCATATGATGATAAAAATCACATGAGAAAGGCTACCATCCTTTCTAAGGGGCGCAACAAGAAGACGCTATTTTCTCTCAAATGATCATGGAGCAGGCGCTCTGCGGTGCATTGGGCGACCGGGGCCGCATCCCCAGGTCGAGCACCGGCGCCGGTATCACAGCGCCAAATGCCCGAGCCATCACTCAGCCGCAGTTGCAGCTGCAGCTGCACGGGATGCCGCGGGCCTTGGCGAACGCCTCGCGCCCCTCCTTCAGACAGAACCAGGAGATCCCCAAGGCGCCGGCGGCGTCGAGCCAGCCTATGCCGGTCAGCTGGTAGCCCGCGCTGGAGCAGAGCAGCACCACCGAGAGGTACAGGCAGACCTTGGTGCAGGCGGCGTCGGCCAGCATCGCCTGCGAACCGAGCGCCCTGCCCACCTTGAGCTTGCAGCGGATCAAAAGCCACATGGAAAGGATGGAGACGCAGGCGACGACGATCCCCCAGAACGTGGTGACCGGTGCGTGCCCTTGCCAGCCGTCGTAGATCCCGGACAGGGTGAGTCCTGCGGCGAGCAGATAGAAGCCCCCCCCGGTGATCCTCAGCGCGCGGCGCTCGAACAGGTCGTGCCCTTGTACAGGGTTCTCCCGCTGGCGCCGCACCATGTGCCAGATCCCCGCCCCGGAGACCACCTCGACAAAGGAATCGAGGCCGAAGCCAAAGAGGGCCAGCGACTCGTCGTCGAAGCCGAACCATGCCGAAACGGCCCCCTCGAAGAGATTGTAGCCGATCGTTATCAGAGCCAGCGCAGTCGCCGTGCGGTAGAGTTTTTCTCTGCTCCCCATCAATTCCGTTGTCACGCTCGTCACTCCTTCATTATCGCCAGGCGCCGCCTTTGCGGCGGACCCGGACTATATCGGCCCCGACGCCTGAAGTCAACGCTTCCCCCCGCTCGCCGGCCACCAAGGAAGGCCCAGGCAGGGAGAGCGTGGCCGAGGTCATCCGGGCCTCAGGCCTCTCTTTGCTATTTTTTCAACAGGGATGTTGTCTGCAGGGAAGAATTTTGGCACCCCTTGACGGCGGGCAAAGGGACGCGGCTAAGATAAAACTCCTTGCAAATCAGTTGGTCCGAAACGACGCCGATGCTGGGCATGTTTAATGCTAATACCCAGTTACAACGGCGCTGTCGTCAATCGAGAGTGAACCCATCATCAAACCGAAGAGTCATAGGATGTGATTTATGATGGAGCAGATGGCAATATTTACCGCGACTCTTGGACTTTCCCCCCCCTGGATGGTGACCGCGGCCAGCTTCGCCGAGGAGTCGAACCGCCTCGACCTGAGAATCGAGTATGCCCACGGCACCCCGCTCGACTGTCCGATCTGCGGCAGGAAGGGGACCGGCATGCCTGCGGAAACGACGATAGAACTCTGGTACCACGAGGATTTTCTCCGTTACGCCACCTACCTGCACGCCCAGGTGCCGCTCATGAAATGCTGCTGCGGCTGTCAATTCCCCCTGGAGCGTCCATGGTCCCGGGTCGGCTCCAAATTTGCCAGGCTGCGCTGAGGCTATCGGCGGCCGGGCTGCCCTAGCAGAGGCCTCACCTGCTTTCCATCCTGCGCAGTTCCCTTAGGAGGTCGCTTTTCTTGACCAGCCCCTTGATGCGGACCCATTCGTCCGAGTTCGGCGCGTGGAAGATATAGAGCGGCTCGTGGGACATCTTGTCCACGATGAAGGCATCGAACGCCTTCAGCACGCGGCCGACATCCTCACGGCTCCCGGTGAGAAATTCCCACCCGGCGCCGGAATTGAAGCGCGACGCGTAACGCTTCAACTGTTCCGGCCTGTCGTTCTCCGGATCGATCGAGATCGAGATCAGCTGGACCCTGGTTGCTCCGTTGCCGAGTTCGCTCCTCAGGTTGGAGAAACCGGCCGACATCACCGGGCAGATGGTGGTACAGGTGGTGAAGACGAAGTTGATGATCACCGGCTTTCCCGAGTCGATGAGAGCCCTCAGGTTCACCCTTTTGCCGTCCTGGTCCAGGAGCGTCACGTTGGGGACGTTGTAGCTGGCCACGCTCCTTTGATACCCCTCCCTGGGCTTCTCCGCTTCCTTCTTGACCGTCTCCCCCTGCTGCGCCACATCAAAGGAGAACACGGCCCGATCCCGCTGCTCGCCACTTTTGACCTCGACCTTCAGGTCCCAGCGCCCGCTCATGATGATGATCACGTTCTCGACGTGGTAATGGCCGCCGCGCTCCGTCACCACCGGTTTTTCCCAGACCCCGTGCCCCATGGTCGGCATCCAGGGAGTGACGGTGATCTCGGCGCCGGAGACAACCTTGCCGTTTTGGTCGCGCAGCAAAAGGTCGAGGGCGTTGGCGCCGTTATTCAGCTGATTCCCCTTGAGCGCCATCTCCAGCACGAAGGCGCCTTTTTCGGTTGCCTGCGACAGGCCCGGCGCGCCTTTCGGACCCTCCGCGTAGACCGCGGGAGAGCACAGTAGCAGACACAGGAGCAGAATAATCGATTTCATGACAGTACCTCGCTTGGGATAATTGTGATCAGCAAGTCAGGCATCACTGCAGGACCCTGCCGCAGGGTAAAACCGTAAAGGCGAATAATCATTCGCCCGACAAAGAGACAGTCAGCATAAGGAAGAAAACGCGCTTTGGCAAGCAGGCGGCTGAAAAAACAGGGTGCGCTACCACTGCGATGCTGACGCGAACTCCCGCTCCCCAGGACATCCCCCTGTCACAATCCGGACAAGCATAAAAGCAGAGCAAAGTTATTACAACATGAATTTGGACAGTTGCCATTTGTGACAACAGCCGTCGCCCGGGGAGCGGTCGGCGGCCGGCGGTAAAGGGGGCAGGCGGGAGAAAAAAAAGCCCCCCGTCGGAACGCGTCGGCAGATTTACTGTTGACAGGTAAAAACCGCTATGCTATACAACTATTCTCTTCGCGCTACCCGGCAACTGGCAGCAGAAACGCCAGTATTTTCAGCTCATTCAGCAAGAAGAGACGCAAGGTTAACAACTTGCGTAAACCAATATTCCCCATTAGCTCAGTCGGTAGAGCGGGTGACTGTTAATCACCATGTCCGTGGTTCGAGTCCGCGATGGGGAGCCAATTAAAACAAAGGGTTACGATTTCGATCGTAACCCTTTTTTTGTCTTTGCCGTAATAAATGCCGTAATAAATGCCGTAATAAATCCAGGAAACCCCATTATAGCTTCTCTTTGCCTCTGCCGCCTCCCACCCTTAGCTCCACACGCCGTTGGCAGTTTCGCCTTCCCGAAAGTCCACCCCCCCCTCATGCCGTAATAAATGCCGTAATAACTGGTGGTGCTTCTTAGGACCTTGGGGAGACACTTCATTTTTGCAGAGTGTGCCCGAAAATAGTACAAACGATCCCGAAAAGGCCGCCCCATAGCTTTCTGCCACCTGTGACCTCGACTCTGCTTCTCTCCCCAATTTTGCTTTGAGCGCAGGCAGGCCCCAGCTTATGGGAGGCCGATCAAGCAAAGGAATCCGCTATTCCCTTCAGGTACCACGAGCCGGCTTGTTTTGCCGGCGATGCCCTGTCACGTGATCGCCTGAAGGCGGTCCGTTGGTAAACCGGAGCGCAAGGGCAGGATTACCGAGGGGCCTGGGCAGATAGGGCTGCCGGTGCCTCCTGCCGGGTTCCCCAGATGGCTTGTATAAGGTGGATTCGGGAGCCACAGCTTTCGCTGCGGCTTCCGAATCGGCCCACCCTTGGACGCACTTTTGTAAAGGAAAAGCCCACCATTCCAGCGGCGCTGACTTCCACGGCGTCAACCATGGTACCGGACCACCAGTGAGGTTTCCCCTCCCCGGGGTGCAGAAAAAAGATGCCGTCCTGGGAAAATTACGGCTGAACCGCCAGACACAGGACAACCAACGGGAAATACATTTTTCCCATCATGATCGCCCGGTGTTTTTGCACCTCGTAGCCTCGGTAGCTGTTCTCTTTCATGGGGAGTTTACCTTGCCAAGTCCGGCAAGGAACCGGTGGAAACGGACCTCTTCCGCCTCGTCATGCTCGCTGATTTTGATGTCCACCAGCTTGAACAGGCTCTTTAATCGATCCCGTTCGTTGGTGCTCGCCTCGCTGAACTTCACATCGATTTTCTCGCTGAAAGCCACTATCAGGCCGAGCAGCGCGGACAGATTTTGCTCCAGAAAAACCACACGTTCCGAGAAGGAATGTCCCGCTTTCTGCTCGCGTTCCAAGGCATCCAGGGCTAAAGAAATCGTGTGGTTTACGGTGGCGTCGTTTGCTCTCGAAGCAGCCTGCAACCTGGCAATCACGTCGGGTTCCAGTCGGGCGGACATGGTCCTTTTCCTCATCGAAAGTCTCCTTCCCAAGCGCAGGCTCA